>Ga0308159_1005347_pt1 | contig 10988 bp, 7 predicted proteins | sample PhyCR1_FD_201040 | JGI IMG/M metagenome (GOLD analysis project Ga0308159, IMG submission 201040) | Phyllosphere microbial communities from UC Gill Tract Community Farm, Albany, California, United States - DLSLC.R1 | ecosystem: Host-associated > Plants > Phyllosphere > Unclassified | place: USA...
GGCTGGATGGACGTGGGCGCCTCCTACCAGTTCGTGGTGGACGCCTTCGGCGAGGATTTCGCGCGGGCCCGGCGCATCATCGCGCCCGACTGGCGGGGCTTCGGCCACAGCATGCCGCCCTCGCGCTGCGACCACTACGCCTTCGCCGACTACCTGGCCGACCTCGACCGGCTGCTGGACCACTACGCGCCCCATGGCCCGGTCGACCTCGTCGGCCACAGCATGGGCGGCAACATCGCGATGTCGTATGCCGGCGTGCGGCCCGCCCGCATCCGCCGGCTGGTCAACCTCGAAGGCTTCGGCCTGCCGGCGACCGAGCCCGCCCAGGCGCCCGCGCGCTACGCCCAATGGCTGGACGAGCTGCGCACGCTCGATGCCGGCGGCATGGACCTGAAGGCCTACGAGAACGCGGAGGCCGTCGCCGGGCGGCTCATGAAGACCAATCCGCGCCTGGGCCGCGACCAGGCCGAATGGCTGGCCCGCGAGTGGGCGCAGCCGGATGGCCAGGGCCGCTGGCGCATCCTGGGCGATGCCGCGCACAAGGTGGTGAACCCGCAGCTCTACCGCGTCGAGGAAGCGCTGGCGCTCTATGCGGGCATCACCGCCCCGGTGCTCGCGGTGGAGGCGAGCGACGACAGCATGGGCCAGTGGTGGAAGGGCCGCTACTCGCTGGATGAATACCACCAGCGCCTGCAGCGCGTGCCCGACTGCCGCATCGGGCGCGTGCAGGATGCCGGCCACATGCTGCACCACGACCAGCCGCAGGCGGTGGCGCGGCTCATCGAGGACTTCCTGCAGGGCTGAGGCGGGGCGGAAATCCCTGCCTGCCGCCGGATTCCGGTGCCCCGTTCCGTCGCCCGGAGGGGCATTGCGGAGGCCGCCCCTGCGCCCATGACAAAATCGCCGGTTACTTCACACGAACCGCACACAGGACACACCATGGACGCAGAACGCATCAACCTCATCGGCACCACCCTCGAAGACCTCTCGCAGCGCACGCAAGAGTTACGGAGGTATCTTTGACTTCGATGCCAAATTCGAACGCCTGCGCACGGTAAACGCCTCCCTCGAAGACCCGTCCGTCTGGAACGATCCCAAGAAGGCCCAGGAACTCGGCAAGGAGCAGAAGTCGCTCTCCGCGGTGGTCGTCACGCTCGACAAGCTCACGCGCGAGCTGGCGGACAACACCGAGCTGTATGAGATGAGCAAGGAGGAAGGCGACGAGCCCGGCCTCCTGACCATCGAGGCCGAAGCGGCCAAGCTGCGCCCGCTCATCGAGGAGCTGGAGTTCCGCCGCATGTTCGGCAACGAGGCCGATCCGCTGAACTGCTTCGTCGACATCCAGGCCGGCGCCGGCGGCACCGAGGCCTGCGACTGGGCCGGCATGCTGCTGCGCCAGTACCTGAAGTACGCCGAGCGCAAGGGCTTCAAGGCCAGCGTGGAAGAAGAGACCCCGGGCGACGTGGCGGGCATCAAGAGCGCCACGATCAAGATCGAGGGCGAGTACGCCTACGGCCTGCTGCGCACCGAGACCGGCGTGCACCGCCTGGTGCGCAAGAGCCCGTTCGACTCCTCCGGCGGCCGCCACACGAGCTTCGCATCGCTCTTCGTCTATCCGGAGATCGACGACTCGATCGAGATCAACATCAACCCGGCCGACGTGCGCACGGATACCTACCGCGCATCGGGCGCGGGCGGCCAGCACATCAACAAGACCGATTCGGCCGTGCGCCTCACGCACATCCCGACCGGCATCGTCGTGCAGTGCCAGGACGGCCGCAGCCAGCACAGCAACCGCGACGTCGCCTGGCAGCGCCTGCGCTCGCGCCTCTACGACTTCGAAATGCGCAAGCGCATGGAGGAGCAGCAGAAGCTGGAAGACACGAAGACCGACGTGGGCTGGGGCCACCAGATCCGCAGCTACGTGCTCGACAACAGCCGCATCAAGGACCTGCGCACCAACGTCGAAGTCTCCGCCACCCAGAAGGTGCTGGACGGCGACCTCGACGTGTTCATCGAAGCCTCCCTCAAGCAGGGCGTCTGACCACGCCCGGAAAGCAGCCAAGCCATGATGAGAGAAGGACAGGCCGCCACGGCCATCCACCGTGCCGACTACACCGCCCCCGCGTTCTGGATCGACAGCGTGGACCTCACGTTCGACCTGGACCCCGCCAAGACCCGCGTGCTCAGCCGCCTGCGCGTGCGCCGCAACGGCGACGTGCCGCCGGCGCCGCTTCGCCTGGACGGCGAGGAGCTGAACCTCGCGCGGGTGCTGGTCAACGGGGCGGGCACGTCCTTCAAGCTCGAAGGCAGCCAGCTCGTGCTGGAGAACCTGCCCGAAGGCCACGAGCCGTTCGACCTGGAGATCTTCACCACCTGCGCGCCCGTGAAGAACACCCAGCTCTCGGGCCTCTATGTGAGCCAGGGCACGTTCTTCACGCAGTGCGAGGCCGAGGGCTTCCGCCGCATCACCTACTTCCTCGACCGCCCGGACGTGATGGCGAGCTACACCGTCACGCTGCGCGCCGACAAGGCCGAGTACCCGGTGCTGCTCTCCAACGGCAACCTGGTGGACCAGGGCCTGCTCGACGACGGCCGGCACTTCGCCAAGTGGGTCGATCCGCACAAGAAGCCCTGCTACCTGTTCGCGCTGGTGGCCGGCAAGCTGGTGGCGCGCGAGCAGCGCATCCGCGCCCGCTCGGGCAACGACCACCTGCTGCAGATCTTCGTGCGCCCGGGCGACCTGGAGAAGACCGAGCACGCGATGAACTCGCTCATGGCCAGCATCGCCTGGGACGAGGCGCGCTTCGGCCTGCCGCTCGACCTGGAGCGCTTCATGATCGTCGCCACCAGCGACTTCAACATGGGCGCGATGGAGAACAAGGGCCTGAACGTCTTCAACACGAAGTACGTGCTGGCGAGCCAGTCCACGGCCACCGACGCCGATTTCGGGAACATCGAATCGGTGGTGGGCCACGAGTACTTCCACAACTGGACCGGCAACCGCGTGACCTGCCGCGACTGGTTCCAACTGTCGCTCAAGGAAGGCCTCACCGTCTTCCGCGACCAGGAATTCAGCCAGGACCTCTCGGGCAGCCCGTCGGCCCGCGCCGTGAAGCGCATCGAGGACGTGCGCGTGCTGCGCACCGTGCAGTTCCCCGAGGATGCCGGCCCGATGGCGCACCCGGTGCGCCCGGACAGCTACGTCGAGATCAACAACTTCTACACCGTCACCATCTACGAGAAGGGTGCCGAGGTCGTGCGCATGATGCACACGCTCGTCGGCCGCGACGGTTTCGCCGCGGGCATGAAGCTCTACTTCGAGCGCCACGACGGCCAGGCGGTGACCTGCGACGATTTCGCGCAGGCGATCGCCGACGCCAACCCGGACAGCGAACTCGCGCGCCTGCTGCCGCAGTTCAAGCGCTGGTACGCCCAGGCCGGCACGCCGCGCGTGCGCGCCTCCGGCAGCTACGACGCCGCGGCCCGCACCTACACGCTCACGCTGGCGCAGAGCATCGCCCCGACGCCCGGCCAGGCCGAGAAGGAGCCGATGGTGATCCCCGTGGCGCTGGGCCTGCTCGGCGCGGACGGCCGCCCCCTGCCCCTGCAGCTCGAAGGCGAGGCCGGGGCCGGCGCGCCGGACCGCACCGTGGTGCTGACCGAGCCGAGCCACAGCTATACGTTCGTGAACGTGGATGCGGAACCCGTGCCCTCGCTGCTGCGCGGCTTCAGCGCGCCCGTGCTGCTGGACATCGACGCCACCGACGCGCAGCTGCTCACGCTGCTCGCGCACGACACCGATCCGTTCAACCGCTGGGAAGCCGGCCAGCGCCTCGCGCTGCGCATCGCCATCCAGGCAGTGAACGATGCATCGGTGACCGTAGCGGACGGCGGCACGCCGGACCACGAACTGCTGCCCGCGAGCTTCGTGGCCGCTATGCACGACGTGCTGCGCCACCCCGCGCTGGACGCCGCCTTCAAGGAACTGGTGCTCTCCCTGCCCTCCGAGGGCTACATCGCCGAGCAGCTCGACGTGGTCGATCCGCAGCGCGTGCATGCGGTGCGCGAAGCCATGCGCCTGCAGCTGGCCCTGGCCCTGCAGGCCGACTGGGAGTGGATCTGGGAGCAGCACCACGACACCGGCGCCTACCGGCCCGACGCGGTCTCCTCCGGCCGCCGCGCGCTGGCGGGCATGGCGCTGTCGATGCTGTGCCTGGCCGCGCGCCGCACGGGCGACAGCGTGTGGCCCGGCCGCGCCTACCAGCGCTTCAAGGACGCCGGCAACATGACCGACCGCTTCAACGCGCTCGGCGCGCTGGTGGCGAGCGGCCAGCCCCTGGCGGCGCAGGCCCTGGCGCGGTTCCATGCGATGTTCAAGGACGAGGCTCTGGTGCTGGACAAGTGGTTCGCGCTGCAGGCCGGCACGCCCGACCGCGGCGGCGACGTGCTGCCCGCGGTGAAGCAGCTCATGAAGCACCCGGACTTCAGCCTCAAGAACCCGAACCGCGCGCGCAGCCTGATCTTCAGCTACTGCAGCGCCAACCCCGGAGCCTTCCACCGGCCCGATGCCGCGGGCTACGTGTTCTGGGCGGACCGGGTGCTCGAACTCGACGCGCTGAACCCGCAGGTGGCGGCGCGCCTGGCGCGCGCCCTCGACCGCTGGAGCAAGCTCGCCGAGCCCTACCGCACCGCCGCGCGCGAGGCGATCGCCCGCGTGGCCGCCAAGCCCGATCTGTCCAACGACGTGCGCGAGGTGGTGAGCCGCGCGCTCGCCGGCTGACGCGCGCCGCCCGCAGCCCTTCCAGCACCGCACCGCATCGAAAGAAAGACCGAGAGACCCCACCCATGGCACAACGCATCAGCCTGACCCGCTACCTCGTCGAGCAGCAACGCGTCGACGGACTCATCCCCTCGCAGCTGCGGCTGCTGCTCGAAATCGTCGCGCGCGCCTGCAAGGGCATCAGCCAGGCCGTGAACAAGGGTGCGCTCGGCGGCGTGCTCGGTTCGGCCGACAGCGAGAACGTGCAGGGCGAAGTGCAGAAGAAGCTCGACATCATCGCCAACGAGGTGCTGATCGAGGCGAACGAATGGGGCGGCCACCTCGCGGCGATGGCGTCCGAGGAGATGGACAGCATCTACGTGGTGCCCAACCGTTACCCGCAGGGCGAATACCTGCTGCTGTTCGATCCCCTGGACGGCTCGTCCAACATCGACGTGAACGTGAGCATCGGCACCATCTTCAGCGTGCTGAAGAAGCCGGAAGGCCACCCGGGCGTGACCACCGAGGACTTCCTGCAGGCCGGCAGCAGGCAGGTCGCCGCGGGCTACTGCATCTACGGCCCGCAGACCACGCTGGTGCTCACCGTGGGCGACGGCGTGGCGATGTTCACGCTCGACCGCGAGCAGGGCTCCTTCGTGCTCGTGCAGGAGAACGTGCGCATTCCCGCCGACACCAAGGAATTCGCGATCAACATGAGCAACATGCGCCACTGGGACACCCCGGTGAAGCGCTACGTCGACGAGTGCCTCGCCGGCGTCGAAGGCCCGCGCGAGAAAGACTTCAACATGCGCTGGATCGCCAGCATGGTGGCGGACGTGCACCGCATCCTCACGCGCGGCGGCATCTTCCTCTACCCCTGGGACAAGCGCGAGCCGAACAAGCCCGGCAAACTGCGCCTGATGTACGAGGCCAACCCCATGGCCTGGCTGGTCGAACAGGCCGGCGGCGCCGCGACCAACGGCCGGGAACGCATCCTCGACATCCCCCCGAAACAGTTGCACGAACGCGTCAGCGTGATCCTCGGATCGAAAAATGAAGTGGAACGCGTGACACGCTACCATTCCGGTATATAATTCAATTCTTCGCCGGTGTAGCTCAGTCGGTAGAGCAGCTCATTCGTAATGAGAAGGTCGGGTGTTCGATTCATCTCTCCGGCACCAAACAAGAAAGCCCCTGATTCGCAAGAGTCAGGGGCTTTTTTCATAGGCGCCGCCGCGCCGCGCTACCGGCGCCCGGTGAGGCCCGGGGCGCCTGCCGGCACGCCGGCCACCAGGATCGCCATCAGATCGCCCACCAGCGGATTCTCCGGCGCCGCTGGCCACACGGCATAGGCCTCGGATTGCGCCACTGCGGCGCCCACCGGACGGAACACCGCACCCGGCAGGCGCGAATGCGCCATGGCCTGAGGCACCAGGGCCACGCCCAGGCCCTGCGAGACCAGCGAAACCACCGCCAGCCAGTGCCGCACCTCGTGCACGATCTCCGGCTGGAAGCCGGCGCTCGCGCAGATCGACAGGATGCGCGCGTGGTAATCGGGCGAGACCGCCCGCGCGAACAGCACGAACGGTTCGCCCGCGAGATCGCGCAGACCGATCGTTGTCCTGCGCGCCAGGCGGTGCCCCGCGGGCAGGCAGCACAGGAAGGGCTCCGCCACCAGCAGACGCTGCCGCAGCGTCGCCGGGATGCGGCTCGTGTGGACGAAGCCCAGGTCCAGCCGGTCGTGCAGCAGCTCGCCGAGCTGCTCGCCGGAGTTCAATTCCTGCAGCGAAACGCGCACGCCCGGATGGCGCTGCTGGAACACGCCCAGCGCCTGCGGCAGCCCGCGGTACAGCATGGCGCCCACGAAGCCGATGCGCAGCCGGCCCGCGATCCCGGCCGCCACGTCGCGTGCCTCGGACACCGCCTCCTCCGCCTGGGCCAGCAGACGCCGCGCCGAGGCCCGGAGCGCCCGGCCGGCGGGGGTCAGGCGCACCTCCTTGGGGGTGCGCTCGAAGAGCTGCGCCCCGACGCGCTCCTCCAGTTGCCGGATGGCCACGGAGAGCGGGGGCTGCGACATGTTCAGCCGGGCGGCGGCGCGCCCGAAATGCAGCTCGTCCGCGAGTACCGCGAAGTAGCGCAGGTGCCTCAATTCCATGGCAGCGTGGCGATAGGTGATTCGAATGGCGCAAGACCGATTCGATATTAGACACGAATGGCGAACGACCGAAGAATGGGGAGCATACAAGGAGACACCATGACGACCCCGCCCTCGCATGCGCCCGGGAACCATCCGGTTCCGGACGGCCACGGCCGCAACCTGTTCGAGACCGACGCCGAACTGCAGTCGCTGCTGGCGCTCTATCTGCCGGACGACCTCCACACGCACATGCGGCCGCATTTCGTGCGCCTGGGCGGCCTCGCGGGCGGCCTGCTGGACGACCTGGCCGGAACCGCCGACCGGAATCCCCCGACGCTCGAACACCGCACGCGCACCGGCCTGGACATGCAGCGCATCGTCAAGCACCCGGCGTACGTCGCGATGGAAAGGCTGGCGCTCAGCGAGTTCGGCCTGGGGGCCATGTCCCACCGCGAGGAAACGCTGGGCTGGCGCGGCCCCATGCCCGCACTCGTCAAGTACGCGCTGACCTATCTCTTCGTGCAGGCGGAGTTCGGCCTGTGCTGCCCGGTTTCCATGACCGATTCGCTGACGCGCACGCTGCGCAAGTTCGGCAGCCCGGAGCTGCTGGCCCGCTATCTGCCCACGCTCACGTCCCTCGATTTCGACGAGCTGTCGCAAGGCGCGATGTTCATGACCGAACAGGGTGCCGGCTCCGACATCGCCGCCACCGCCACGCGGGCCCTGCCGGCCGGCGACGGCAGTTGGCGCCTGACCGGCGACAAGTGGTTCTGCTCGAATCCCGACGCGGGGTTCGCGATGGTGCTGGCCCGCATCGACGGCGCACCGGAGGGCCTCAAGGGCGTCTCGCTCTTCCTGCTGCCGCGCCGCCTGGAAGACGGCAGCCTCAACCACTACCGCATCGTCCGCCTGAAGGACAAGCTGGGCACGCGCTCCATGGCCAGCGGCGAGATCCAGCTCATGGGCGCGGTGGCCTATCTCGTGGGCGAGGAAGGCCGCGGCTTCGTGCAGATGGCCGACATGGTGAACAACTCGCGGCTGTCGAACGGCGTGCGCGCCGCCGGGCTGATGCGGCGGGCGGTGTCCGAGGCGGAATTCGTCGCCGCCGAGCGCCGGGCCTTCGGCCGTGCGCTGCAGGACATGCCGCTCATGCGCCGCCAGCTCGACAAGCTGCGCGTGCCGGCCGAGCAGGCCCGGACCATGGTGTTCCAGACCGCTCGCGCGCTCGCGCGCTCGGACGCCGGCGAGAAGGATGCCTACGCCCTGCTGCGCATCCTCACGCCGCTCATCAAGTTCCGCGCCTGCCGCGACGCCCGCAAGGTGACCGGCGATGCGATGGAGGTGCGCGGCGGCTGCGGCTACATCGAGGAGTTCAGCGATGCCCGCCTCGTGCGCGACGCCCACCTGGGCTCGATCTGGGAAGGCACGAGCAACATCGTCGCCCTGGACGTGCTGCGCGCGATCCGCCGCGAAGGCTCGCTGCCGGTGCTGGCCGCCCACAACACCGCGCTGCTCGAAGACGCGGCCCTGCCGCCGGCCTTCGCCGCCGCCCTCGCGCACAGTTTCGGGCGTGCCTGCGCGCTGGCCGAAACCGCGCTGCAGGAGGGCGGCGGCGAGGTGCTGGCCCGCCAGGCCGCATCCGCGCTCTACCACTGCACCAGCGCCATCGCCATGGCCTGGGAGGCGGGCAGGACCGGCTCCGCCGAGCGCATGCACTGGGCCCGCATGGTGCTGTGGCACCGCGTGCTGCCGCGCGATCCGCTGCGGCCCGACGTGCCGCCTGCGCAGTGGCAAGACCTCCCGAGCGTGCCCTCGGCGGCCACCGCCACGGCCTGACCCGTCCAGGCCCCCCACTACAACGGAGACAAAGAACGATGAAGAAACGCACCCTGATGTCCGCCGCCTGCGCCCTGCTGGCGGCCACGCTCCTGGCACCCGCGGGCGCTGCGGACGCCTTCCCGGCGAAGCCCATCACCCTGGTGATCCCCTACCCGCCCGGCGGGCCGACCGATGCCATGGCGCGCACCCTGGCCGCCGAGATCAAGGACCGGATCGGCCAGCCGATGATCGTGGAGAACCGCGCGGGGGCCAACGGCAACATCGGCGCCGAATACGTCGCCCGGGCGGAGCCCGACGGCTACACGCTGATGTTCGGCACCTCGGGGCCCCTGGCCATCAACGCGAGCCTCTACGCCAAGATCGGCTACGACCCGGTCAAGAGCTATGCGCCGGTGATCCGCGTGGGCTACCTGCCCAACGTGCTGGTGGTGCATCCCAGCGTGCCGGCGGAGACCGTGAAGGAACTCGTCGCGTACGGCCGGGCCCATCCGGGCAAGCTGGCCTATGCCTCCTCGGGCAGCGGCGCGTCGTCGCACCTCGCGGGCGTGCTGTTCAACTCCGTGGCGGGAACCGACTTCCTGCACATCCCCTACAAGGGCACCGGCCCTGCGCTCAACGATCTGCTGGGGGGCCAGGTCGCCATGAGCTTCACCGACGTGCTGACCGCCCAGCCCTACGTCAAGGCCGGCAGGCTGCGCGCGCTGGGGGTGACGACCGCGAAGCGCTCGCAGGCCCTGCCCGACGTGCCCACGGTGGCCGAACAGGGATACCCGGGCTACGACGTCAGCGTGTTCTTCGGCGTCGTGGCGCCCGCGGGCACGCCGGCCGACCGCATCGCCCTTCTCAACAAGGCATTCACGGAAGCGCTATCGACCGCCAAGGTCAAGACGCTGTTCGCCTCGCAGGGGCTGGAAGCCGCTACCGATACCCGCCCGCAGGCGCTGGGGCGCTTCATCGCCGACGAGACGGCCAAGTGGGGACAGGTGGTCAAACAATCGGGAGTGAGCCTTGACTGAGCGCGCCGCCACCGGCGCACTGGCCGGCATCCGCGTGCTCGATCTCTCGCGCATCCTCGGCGGGCCGTACTGCGGCCAGATCCTGGGCGACCACGGCGCGGACGTGCTCAAGGTGGAGCCGCCCGAGGGCGACGACACGCGCACCTGGGGCCCGCCGTTCCAGGGTGGCGTGGCTTCCTACTACATGGGGCTGAACCGCAACAAGCGGGTGCAGCACCTCGACCTGTCCGGCGAGGAAGGCCGGGCCCGCCTGCTGGAGCTGGTGGCCCAGGCCGACGTGCTGGTGGAGAACTTCAAGTCCGGCACCATGGAGCGCTGGGGCATCGGCTACGAAGCGCTGTCGCAGCGCTTTCCGCGGCTGGTCTGGTGCCGCGTGAGCGGCTTCGGCAGCGACGGCCCGCTGGGCGGCCTGCCGGGCTACGACGCGGCGGTGCAGGCAATGGCCGGCATCATGAGCGTCAATGGCGAATCGGGCGGCGGCGCGCTGCGCGTCGGGCTGCCGGTGGTGGACATGGTCACGGGGCTGCATGCCGTCATCGGCGTGCTGCTCGCCCTGCAGGAGCGCCAGCGCAGCGGCCGGGGCCAGCTGGTGGAGGCGGCGCTCTACGACAGCGGCCTCTCGCTGCTGCACCCGCATGCGGCGAACTGGTTCATGGACGGACGGGTGCCGGGCCGTACCGGCAACGCCCATCCCAACATCTATCCGTACGACACGCTGCGCACCGCCAGCGAGCCGGTCTTCGTCACGGTAGGCAACGACCGGCAGTTCGCGGCCTTCTGCCGCTGCATCGGCCTGCCCGAGCTGGCGGACGATCCGCGATTCGCGCGCGCAGGGGAACGTTCACGCCACCGTGCGGCACTGAAACCGCTGCTGGAGGGCGCCACGCAGACCTTGCAGGCGGCCACGCTGGTCGAACGGCTGATGGCTGCCGGTGTACCGGCGGCGCCCGTGCTCGACGTGGACGCGGCGCTGGAGCATCCGCACACCGTGCACCGGAAGATGGTGGTGGAGATGGAATCGGGCTACCGCGGCCTGGGAAGCCCGGTGGTGCTCGGCCGCACGCCGGCGACCTACCGGCATCCGCCGCTCACGGCCGGAGCGACGTTCCTGCCTCCCGAAGCCTGAGAACGCACCTGGCAGGCTGGCAGCCGATCAGCCGGGCCCTGCAGCGTCCGCATGCGCCGCGCTCGCGTGCAGGCAGATGGCTGCCGCCGCGCCCACGTTGAGCGACTC
>Ga0308159_1005349_pt1 | contig 10982 bp, 10 predicted proteins | sample PhyCR1_FD_201040 | JGI IMG/M metagenome (GOLD analysis project Ga0308159, IMG submission 201040) | Phyllosphere microbial communities from UC Gill Tract Community Farm, Albany, California, United States - DLSLC.R1 | ecosystem: Host-associated > Plants > Phyllosphere > Unclassified | place: USA...
GTCGAGCTTGATGCTGCGCGCGGCCGGCCCTTCGCCGATCATGATGTCGATCTGGTAGTCCTCCAGCGCGGGGTAGAGGATTTCCTCGACCACGGGCGAGAGGCGGTGGATCTCGTCGATGAAGAGCACGTCGTGCGCTTCGAGGTTGGTCAGCAGTGCCGCCAGGTCCTTGGGCTTCTCGAGCACGGGGCCGCTGGTCTGGCGCAGGTTCACGCCCAGCTCGGCGGCGACGATGTGCGACAGCGTGGTCTTGCCCAGGCCGGGCGGGCCGAAGAGCAGCACGTGGTCCAGCGGCTCGCCGCGCTTCTTGGCCGCACCGATGAAGATCTCGAGCTGCTCGCGCACCTTGGCCTGCCCGACATACTCGTCGAGCAGCTTGGGCCGCAGCGCGCGCTCGATCGCCTCCTCGTTGGGCGATGCGGGGGCGGCGGACACCACGCGCGGCGGCGCGGGGGCGAAGTCGTCGGTCTGGATGCTCATGCGGCAGGGCGGCTCGGGATCGGGAGAGTCTAGGGCAGATGCGCCGCCGCGCGGGTTGCAGTTGTGCCGTCGAGGTGCCGCCTGGCGATACCCGCAAGCTGCAGGATCGATACCGGTACACACAAGAGCCCCGCACGCGCCACGGTGCACTGGCAGAATCCGCCGCCACCCAAGAACGACAAGAACGAGGAGCGGTCCCCTGTGTCCATCTACGAACTGAAGCCGCGTTTTCAGGCCCTGCTGCGACCGCTGGTCGGGCGCCTTGCCCGGGCCGGCGTGACTGCCAACCAGGTGACAGTGGCGGCCTGCGTGGTGTCGGTGGCACTGGGGCTCTGGCTCTTCTTCGGCCTGCCCGGCCGCTGGGCCTTCGCGCTGATTCCTCTGTGGATGTTCCTGCGCATGGCCCTGAACGCCATCGACGGCATGCTGGCACGGGAGCACGGCCAGAAGAGCGCGCTGGGCGCCTTCCTCAACGAACTGACGGACGTGATCTCCGACGCGGCGCTGTACGCGCCCTTCGCGCTCGTCGCGCCATTCAGCGGCTTCTGGGTCGGCGCGGTGATCGTGCTGGCGGGCCTGTCGGAATTCGCCGGCGCGCTGGGCCCCACGGTCGGCGCCTCGCGCCGCTATGACGGGCCGATGGGCAAGAGCGACCGCGCCTTCGTCTTCGGGGCGCTGGGCCTGCATGTCGCGCTGGGCTGGCCATTGGCCGGATGGGCGGCGTGGCTCATGCCGCTGCTGGCCGCGCTCGTCGCCTGGACCATCGCCAACCGCATCCGCCGCGCACTGGCCGAAGCGGGGCACTGATCCGGCGATCGAGCGAAATATGCCCGCAACGCCCGCTTTTCGGGTGTCGTCAGCTATCTTTTTCATAGCAAAATAAGCCCCCTCTCCTGGAGCTCTATGACCCCCTCGTCCCGCACCGCGCAGGAACTGCACTTCGACACGCACGACGGCGAATCGCTGTTCTACCGGCACTGGCCCGCCACGGGCGGCACGCGCCGCGGCGCCGTCGTGCTGTTCCACCGCGGCCACGAGCACGGCGCGCGCATGGCGCACCTGGTCGACGAACTCGACCTGCCCGACTTCGACTTCTTTGCCTGGGATGCCCGCGGCCACGGCCGCTCGCCGGGCCAGCGCGGCCACAGCCCGAGCTTTGCGCATTCGGTGCGCGACGTGCAGACCTTCATCGAGCACATCGGCACGCAGCACGGCGTTGCCGAACACGACATCCACGTCGTCGCGCAGAGCGTGGGCGCGGTGCTGGTGTCGACCTGGGCGCACGACTACGCGCCGAAGGTGCGCGGCCTCACGCTCGCGTCGCCGGCCTTCAAGGTGAAGCTGTATGTGCCTTTCGCGCGGCCGGGCCTGGCGCTGATGCACAAGCTGCGCGGGCTGTTCTTCGTCAACAGCTACGTGAAGGCGAAGTTCCTCACGCACGATGCGGCGCGCATCGCCAGCTTCGAGGCCGACCCGCTCATCACGCGCCCCATCGCCGTCAACATCCTGCTCGACCTGTACGCCGCGGCCGAGCGCGTGGTGCAGGATGCCAATGCCATCGTCGTGCCGACGCAGCTGCTCATCTCGGGCGCCGACTGGGTGGTGCACCACAAGCCGCAGCACGAATTCTTCGATCGCCTGGGCAGCGCGGTGAAGGAGAAGATCGAGCTGCCGGGCTTCTTCCACGACACGCTGGGCGAGAAGGACCGTGCGCCAGCCGTTGCGGCGGTGCGCGACTTCATCCTGCGCCTGTTCGACCAACCGCCCGAGCCGGTGGACCTGCGCGAAGCCGACAAGGCAGGCGCCACGGCCGACGAGTCGCGCGCGCTGGCGGAGCCGCTCTCGCCGCTCTCGCCGCGCGGCGCCTACTGGGCGATGACGCGCGCCGGGCTGAAGCTGGGCGGCAGGCTGTCGCGCGGCATCGCGCTCGGCCACGCGACCGGCTTCGACTCGGGCAGCACGCTCGACTACGTCTACCGCAACGAGGCCGCAGGCGCGCCGCTCGTGGGCCGAACGATCGACCGCACGTACCTCGACTCCATCGGCTGGCGCGGCATCCGCCAGCGCAAGCTGCACGTCGAGGAACTCATTCGCGATGCGATGGAGCGCCTGGCCCACATGCACCGCGAGGTCCGGGTGATGGACATCGCGGCCGGCCACGGCCGCTACGTGCTCGACGCGGTGGCCGCCAGCCCGGTGAAGGCGCATTCGATCCTGCTGCGGGACTACAGCGACATCAACGTGCGCGACGGCCGCGCCCTCATCGCCCAGCGCGAGTTGCAGGACCGCGCCGAATTCGTGCAGGCCGACGCCTTCGACCGCCTGAGCCTGGCCACCGTGACGCCGCGGCCCACGCTGGCCGTGGTGTCGGGCCTGTACGAGCTCTTTCCCGAGAACGACATGGTCCGCCGCTCGCTCGCCGGCGTGGGCGATGCGGTGGAGGATGGCGGCTACCTGGTCTACACCGGCCAGCCCTGGCACCCGCAGCTCGAGATGATCGCGCGCGCGCTGACCAGCCACCGCCAGGGCCAGGCCTGGGTCATGCGGCGCCGCACGCAGGCCGAGATGGACCAGCTCGTCGAGGAGGCGGGCTTTCGCAAGATCGCCCAGCGCGTCGACGAATGGGGCATCTTCACGGTCTCGCTGGCGCAGCGCGTGGAGCGATGAACGCCGCGCGCCCGCGAAGGCCCTGGCCCTGGAAGCGCGCTGCCGCCTGGCTCGCGCTGCTGGGGCCGCTCTTCTACCTGAGCTACGGGCTGGCCAACTGGTGGGCCGGCACGCGGGCGCAGGTGCCCTCGGTGGTCTTCGAGTGGGAACGCGGCATGCCCTTCTGGGCGTGGACGATCTTCCCCTACTGGTCGATCAACGCCTTCTACGCGCTGTCGCTCTTCCTCGGCCGCACGAAGCACCTGGTCGACCGGCACGCCTTGCGGCTGCTCACGGCGCAGCTCATCGCCGTGAGCTTCTTCGTGCTGTGGCCGCTGCATTTCAGCTTCGGGCAGCCACCGGTCGAGGGCGCGCCGGCCTTCCTCTTCACTGCGCTGCGCGGCTTCGACCAGCCGTACAACCAGGCGCCGTCGCTGCACATCGCGCTGGCCGTGATCCTGTGGGACTGGTACCGCCGCCTCATCGCGCCGCGCTGGGGCCGATGGGTGCTGCACCTGTGGACGCTCGCGATCTCCGGCTCGGTGCTCACCACCTACCAGCACCACTTCATCGACATCCCGACCGGCGCCCTGCTGGGCCTTGTGTGCGTGTGGCTCTGGCCGCTGGAGCGCGCGGTGGCGCTGCCGCGTGCGTGGCAGCTGGCGCGAGATCCACAGCGCTGGAAGCTCGCCGGCTTCTACGCCTTGGGCGCCGCTCTGTGCCTGGCGCTGGCGATCGGCCTGCACGGCGCCGCCCTCTGGCTCGCCTGGCCGGCGGCCGCGCTGGCGATCGTCGCGCTCAACTACGCCGGCCTCGGTGCGCGCGGCTTCGGGATGGGCCGTGACGGACGCATGCGCTGGAGCGCGCGCTGGCTGCTCGCACCTTACCGGCTCGGTGCGTGGATCAACGCACGCCTGTGGACGCGTCGCCTGCCGCCCAGCGCCGAGGTGGCGCCCGGACTGCGCCTGGGCCGCGTGCCCACGGCGGCCGAATGGCGGGCGGCGGGCAGGCCACGCCTCGTGGGCCTGAGCGCGGAGCTGCAACTGCCGGCCGAAGCCGCTGCAGCGGGCCGCTCACGCTGCCTGCCCCTGCTCGATCTGGTGGTGCCGGCCGCCGCGCAGCTGCAGCGCGCCGTGCTGCTGGTCGAAGCACAGCGACGGGCGGGCGGCGGGCGCGATGCCGTCTGGGTCTGCTGTGCGCTGGGCTTCTCGCGCAGCGCGGCGGCGGTGGTCGGCTGGCTGCACCGGCATGGCGGGGCGGCCGACGCTGCGGCCGCCGAAGCGCTCGTGCGCGGCGCGCGCCCGCAGGTCGTGCTCAAGCCCTCCTGGCGCACGCTGCTCGGGGCCCCGGCAACCGCGCCCGCCGCTGCACTAAGCTCCACCCCCGGGAACGAGAAGGAGCGGGGCACCGCATGAACGACAACGAACGCGCGCACTGCGCGACCCTGGCCGCGCTGCTGCGCGCCGAACACCTGGCGGGATGGTGGGGCTTCGCGCTCAGCGTGATCGCCGCCGCCGTGCTCGCGCTGACCGTACGCGCCCTGTCGATGACCGCCACGATGGGCTTCGGCGCCGTCGCGCTGCTGGGCGTGCTGGAACGCTACTTCGCCTTCCGGCTGCGCTTCGACGAGCGCCTGTTCGATTCGCTGGCCACGGGCACCATGGGCTCGCTGCGCGCGCTCGACCATGCCCTTGCGGCGCTCGGCCTGCGCGCCGCCCCGGCCGAAGAACGCGCCCTCGACGACCGGCTCGGCGGCACGCGCCAGCTCATGCAGCGCCACCTGATCGTGATCGCGTGCCAGAGCGCAATGTTCCTGCTCGCGGTGATGACCGAGGACCTCCGATGACCTTGCCCCTCCCCCTCCGCGGACGCCCCGCATGACCGACGCCTTCGACTCCGACGCCCCGCCCCCGCGCGTGATCCTGCGCCGCGTGCTGGCCTTCGTCGCCGGCCGGCTCATCATCGGCATCGCCGCGCTGCTGACCGGTGTGCGCGCCATCTGGTCGGGCACCACGCCGCGCGCCGAGCAGACGCTGTATTTCGCCAACCACACCAGCCACGGCGACTTCGTGCTGCTGTGGGCCACCCTGCCGCCGGACCTGCGCGCCATCACGCGACCGGTTGCCGGTCAGGACTACTGGATGGCCTCCAAGCTGCGCCGCTTCATCGGCGAGGACGTGTTCAACGCGCTCATGATCCGGCGCGATGGCGGCAGCGACGGGCCCAACCCGGTGCAGCAGATGACCGACGCGCTGAAGGCCGGCGACTCGCTCATCATGTTTCCCGAGGGCACGCGCAACACCGGCGAGGAGATCCTGCTGCCGCTCAAGAGCGGGCTGTTCCACATCGCGCGCTACCTGCAGCAGGAAGGCCTGGCGGTGCGGCTGGTGCCGGTCTGGATCGAGAACCTCAAGCGCGTGCTGCCCAAGGGACAGCTGGTGCCGGTGCCGCTGGCCTGCTCGGTGCGCTTCGGGGCGCCGCTGGCGCTGGGCGACGGTGAGGACAAGGCCGCCTTCCTGGCCCGTGCGCGGCAGGCGATGCTGGACCTGCGGCCCGAGTACGACCGCGAGAACGACACCGAGGCGCCCCCGCAGGCCGCGGCCCTGCAGCCTGCTGCCGGCAAGGAGGGCGTGCCATGAACGCCTCGACCCAGACCACGCTGCAACTCTTCGCCGGCGTGGCCGGCGTGCTGATACTCGCCTCGGCCATCGGCGCGCTGCTCAAGTGGCGCGTGGCGCACGGGGCGCCGCATTCCGTCATCGACAACCTCAATGCCCGCGTCAACGCCTGGTGGGTGATGGTGGCGGTCATCGGCATTGCCTTCGCGCTCGGCAAGGGCGGCGTGATCGTGCTGTTCTACCTGATCTCGTTCTATGCGCTGCGCGAGTTCATGAGCCTGAGCTACACACGCCGCGGCGACCACCTGGCCATCGCGGCAGCGTTCTACATCGCCCTGCCGGTGCAGTACTTCCTGGTGTGGATCGAGTGGTATGGCATGTTCGCGATCTTCATCCCGGTCGAGGCGTTCCTGATCCTGCCCATCCTTTCGGCCGTGGGCGGTGACACCAAGCGCTTCCTCGAGCGCACGGCGAAGGTCCAGTGGGGGTTGATGGTGTGCGTGTTCTGCATCAGCCACGTGCCGGCGCTGCTCACGCTGAAGATCCCGGGCTTCGAGGGGCGCAACCTGCTGCTGATCGCCTTCCTGGTGATCGTGGTGCAGGGCAGCGACGTGCTGCAGTACGTGTGGGGCAAGCTCTTCGGCCGGCGCAAGGTGGCACCGGAGCTGTCGCCGTCCAAGACCTGGGAAGGGCTCGTCGGCGGTGTGGCCAGCGCCACGGCGCTGGGCGCGGCGCTCTACTGGGCGACGCCCTTCACGCCTTGGCAGGCAGCACTCATGGCTTTCATGATCTGCGTGATGGGCTTCTTCGGCGGGCTGGTGATGTCGGCCATCAAGCGCGACCGCGGCGTGAAGGACTGGGGCAGCATGATCGAGGGCCACGGCGGCATGCTCGACCGGCTCGATTCGGTGATCTTCGCGGCGCCGCTGTACTTCCACGCGCTGCACAACTGGTGGGTGCCTTAGGCAATCCCACCTTTCTGTTCAGAACTTCGGCATGCCGCCGGGGCCGCCCATGCCGGGCAGGCCCTTCATGCCGCCCATGCGCTTCATCATCTTCATCAGGCCGCCGCCCTTCATCTTCTTCATCATGCCCTGCATCTGCTCGAATTCGTTGAGCAGCCGGTTGACCTCCTGCACCTGAACGCCGGCGCCGGCGGCGATGCGCTTCTTGCGCGTGGCCTTGATGAGCTCGGGCTTGCGGCGCTCGAGCTTGGTCATGCTGTGGATGATCCCTTCCTTGCGGCGGATGTCGCGTTCGGCGCGCGTCATGTCGGCCTCGGTGGCCTTGGCCGCCAGCTGGGCGGGCAGCTTGTCCATGAGACCCGAGAGGCCGCCCATCTGCTTCATCTGCTGCAGCTGGGCCAGGAAGTCGTCGAGGTCGAAATGCCCGCTCTTGACCTTGCTGGCGAGCTTCTTCGCCGCCTCGACGTCGACGCCGGCCGTGACCTGCTCGACCAGCGCGACGATGTCGCCCATGCCCAGGATGCGGCCGGCATGGCGCTCGGCGTCGAAGACCTCGAGGCCGTCGATCTTCTCGCTGGTGCCGGCGAACTTGATGGGCACGCCGGTGATCTGCCGCACCGACAGCGCCGCGCCGCCGCGCGAGTCGCCGTCCATCTTGGTCAGGATGATGCCCGTGAGCGGCAGCGCCTCCCTGAAGGCCTTGGCCGTGTTCACCGCGTCCTGGCCCTGCATGGCATCGACCACGAACAGCGTCTCGACGGGATTCAGTGCGGCATGGAGGGTCTTGATCTCCTCCATCAGCACCTCGTCGATCGCGAGGCGGCCGGCGGTGTCGACCAGCAGCACGTCGAAGTAGTGGCGCTTGGCGTGGTCGAGCGCGGCGCGCGCGATGTCCAGCGGCTTCTGGTCGGGCGTGCTGGGGAACCATTCGGCGCCGGCCTGCTTCGTCACCGTCTTGAGCTGCTCGATGGCCGCGGGCCGGTACACGTCGCCCGAGACGGTGAGCACCTTCTTCTTGCGCTTCTCGATCAGGTGCTTGGCCAGCTTGGCCGTGGTGGTGGTCTTGCCCGCGCCCTGCAGGCCGGCCATGAGCACCACGGCCGGGGGCTGCGCGGCGAGGTTGATGTCCGAGACGCCCTCGCCCATCGTGGCCGCGAGTTCGCGGTTGACGATGCCCACCAGCGCCTGGCCGGGCTTGAGCGAGCCCAGCACCTCCTCGCCCATCGCCTTCTCTTTGACGCGGTTGACGAAGTCGCGCACCACGGGCAGCGCCACGTCGGCCTCGAGCAGCGCCATGCGCACCTCGCGCATCATGTCCTGCACGTTGGCGTCGGTGATGCGCGCCTGGCCGCTCATCTGCTTGACGAGGCGGGAGAACTTGTCGGTGAGGGCGGTGGCCATGGGGGATTGCTGCTCGGGAGGGGGGAAGCGGAAGGATCGGGACGGCATTGCGCCATCCGGAAAAGAGGGGACGAGCCGCTAAACTCGTGCCGATGATTTTAGCGAGCCCCTCCCCGCTCAGCGTGGCACTGGGCATCGCCACTGCGGCTGCTTACGGCCTGGCGGCCGCGGCTGCCTCCCGACTCGGCCGCCCGGCCACCCAGGCGCTGCTCGGCCTGGCCTGGCTGTTGCACGCCCTCACCCTCGCCTGGAGCCTCGGCGGCGGCCAACCCCGCTTCGGCTTCGCACCGGCCCTGTCCGTGACGGCCTGGCTGGTGCTGACGGTATATGCGGTGGAAAGCCGGCTCTTCCCGCAGCTCACCGTACGGCGCGTGCTCGCGGTGCTGGGCGCGCTCGCGGTGCTTCTGGCGGTCGCTTTCCCCGGCACGCCGCTGCATGTGTCGGCGTCGCCCTGGCTGCCGCTGCACCTGGCGCTGGGCATCGCGTCCTATGGGCTCTTCGGCGCTGCGGTGGTGCATGCCTGGCTCATGACCCGCGCCGAGAAACAGATGCGGCAGGCGACCGAGGCGCAGGCCGGCGTGCCGCTGCTCACGCTCGAGCGCCTCACCTTCCGCTTCGTCACCGCCGGCTTCGTGCTGCTCTCGGCCACGCTGCTGGCCGGGCTGCTGTTCAGTGAAACGCTCTACGGCCCCACCGTGCGCGCCTGGAAGTGGGACCACAAGACGGTGTTCTCGATCCTGGCCTGGTTGAGCTTCGCCGTGCTGCTGGTCGGGCGGGCCCGTTTCGGCTGGCGCGGCCGCACCGCCAAGCGCGTGCTGTACGCCGGTGCGGCACTGCTGCTGCTGGCCTACGTCGGCTCGCGCTTCGTGCTCGAGGTGATCCTCGGGCGGGGCGGCGCATGAAATATCTCCTCGTCCTGGCCGTGGTCGCGGTGGCGATCTGGATCTGGCGCAACAACCGGCGCGAGGAGATCCGTGCCGCCAAGCCGCCGCCGCAACGCGCGCCGCGGGTGGCCGGACCGGAGGCCATGGTGCGCTGCGCGCATTGCGGGCTGCATCTGCCTGCGGCAGACGCGGTGTCCGGGCGCGGCGGCAGCCACTACTGCACGCCGGCCCACCGCCAGGCGGCGGAAGGCTGAGGCCGGGACCCGGCATGGCGCTGCTCTGGTCGCGCGGCGCTCCGGCCACCGATTGGGCGGGCCTTCACATCCCGCCGCCGCCGCGCAGCACCGGCCTGTCGCGACTGTGGCGCGGCTTCATGACGGCGCGCGTGTTCGTGGGCGTGGTGCTGCTGCTGCTGCAGGGAGTCACCTACGGCCTGGGGCAGCCGTTCCAGCCGGTGGCGATGGCCATCTCGGTCACCTATTTCGCGCTGGCGCTGTTGGGCGCGCGCGTGCTGCATCCGCAACCGCCGATCCGCACCCTGGGCCTGGCGTGGATCGGCTCCATCGGCGTCGACCTCGCGGGCTTCGCGTTGCTGCAACTGCTGCAGTCGGGCAGCATCAACTTCACGCCGCTGTTCGCCCTGCCGGTACTGATGGGCGCGGTGGTGGGTTCGCTGCCGGTCGGCCTGGCCACCACGGCCGCGGTCACGCTGCTGTTGCTGGGCGACGCGCTGCAGTACTCGCTGGGCCACGGTGCCGATGCACCGGCCCGCTACCTGCAGGCCGCGCTCACGGGCACCGGCCTGTTCGTGGTGGCGCTGCTCGCGCACCAGCTGGCATTGCGCCTGGCCCGGGAGGAAGTGCTGGCCTCGCGCAGCCGAACCTCGGCGCAGATGCACGCCCAGGTCAACGAACTGGTGATCGAAACGCTGGGCGAGGGCGTGCTGGTGGTGGACGTCGACGGGCGTGTGCATGCCGTCAACCCGGCCGCCGACCTGATCCTGGGCCACGGGCTCGCCACCATGGCGGTGCCCTTCGCGCTCGACAGCTACCCGGCCTGGCGCCCACTGGCGCAGTTGGCGGCGCAAACCTTCAAGCGGCGCACCGGCAAGTCGGCGGAGCTGCCGATCGCGCAGACGCGCGGCGCGGCGCGCGAGGTGCGCGTGCGCACACGGCTGACGCCCGCGATGGACCAACGTTCGGAAGGCTTCTGCGTGATGTTCCTGCAGGACCTGCGCGAACTCGAAGCCCGCATCCGGACCGAGAAGCTGGCGGCCATGGGCCGCATGTCGGCCGCCGTGGCGCACGAGATCCGCAATCCGCTGGCCGCCATCGCGCAGGCCAGCGCGCTGCTGGCCGAGGACCTGGCCGACGAAGGGCAGCGACAGCTCAACGAGATGGTGCGGCAGAACGCCCAGCGCCTGGCGCGAATCGTCGACGACGTGCTGGATGTGTCCCGTGCCCGCCAGCAGCGGACCCTGCCGCTGGACGACGAGACGCTGCCGCTGGACGCGTCGGTGCACACCCTGGTGGAGGAATGGGTGCTGCAGACCCGTCGGCCGGGCGTGCAGCTCGTTCTCGCCACCGACATCGAGGTGCGCTTCGAGGAGGAGCACCTGCGCCGCATCCTCGTGAACCTGCTCGACAACGCCGCGCGCTACGCCAGCGAGGACGAAGGGGCGATCCAGGTCAGCACCACGGTGGGCACGAACCAGCGCGCACAGCTGGTGGTGTGGAGCGACGGCGCTCCGCTGGACCCGGCGGTGCAGCGGCACCTGTTCGAGCCCTTCTTCTCGTCCGAGAGCCGCTCCAGCGGCCTGGGCCTGTACATCTGCCGCGAGCTGTGCGAACGCCATGGCGCGGTGATCGGCTACGAGCGCCGCGCGCTCGGTGCACAGGGGCGCGAAGGCAACAGCTTCTTCGTGCACTTCGCGCCCGCACAGGCGCCTTTGCCACAATAGCGCCCCGTGAGCAGTCCGCCCGCATCCA
>Ga0308159_1005350_pt1 | contig 10981 bp, 10 predicted proteins | sample PhyCR1_FD_201040 | JGI IMG/M metagenome (GOLD analysis project Ga0308159, IMG submission 201040) | Phyllosphere microbial communities from UC Gill Tract Community Farm, Albany, California, United States - DLSLC.R1 | ecosystem: Host-associated > Plants > Phyllosphere > Unclassified | place: USA...
AAAGCGTTGGACTTATACAAGAATCGGAATTCTGTGTAATTAATTTCGCCTTGCTTATGGCCTTCCCATTGGATTCAAGGGGGCTGCGCATAATATCAATTTGATATCTTTTGATTGGATGATAGGGAATGGTTTTAGTTTGGTAGTGGATTAATAGCCAAATAATTAGTGCGCGTTCATACAGGCTTGCGGCGCTAATAACCTTAATTAGTTAGTGGTCTTTACAGCGTTAGAACATCACTTGCTCGCATATTGGGTCAGGAGATTTCAATCATCGGTGTTAGCCGGCGCCGCTTTGAGGGACACTAGCGCCTTCTGCAGAACGGAGTTCCCCATGACGGCCAGTGCTGAAAAATACACCTGTCAGACCTTGCTCGATGTGCAATCGCTGACCCCCAGCCTGTTCACCCTGCGTACCACCCGTGACCCCGGCTTTCGTTTTACCGCCGGCCAGTTTGTGCGCCTGGGCGTCACCAAAGCCGATGGCAGCACGGTCTGGCGTGCGTATTCGGTGGTGTCGGCGCCCTTCGATGAATATTTGGATTTTTTCTCGATTGTCGTCCCCGGCGGGGAGTTCACCAGTGAACTGAGCCGCCTGCGCGTCGGCGATACGTTGATGGTGGAGCGCCAGGCCACGGGTTACTTGACGTTGAACCGCTTCGTCGATGGTCGTGACCTATGGCTGCTGGGCACGGGCACCGGGGTGGCGCCGTTTCTGTCGATCCTGCAGGACTTCGAAGCCTGGGAGAAATTCGAGCGCATCATCCTGGTGTACAGCGCCCGCGAAGCCAAGGAACTGGCCTATCAGGCGTTGATTAAGGAACTGGGCGAGCGCGAGTACCTGGCCGAGTACGCGCATAAACTCACCTACTTGCCCATCGTCACCCGCGAGCAGCACCCTGGCGCGCTGAATGGGCGTATCACCACGCTGATCGAAAACGGCGAACTGGAGCGCGCGGCCGGCGTAGAGTTGAGCCCCGAACACTCACGCGTGCTGATTTGCGGTAACCCGCAAATGGTCGATGACACCCGTCAGTTGCTGAAAAAACGCGACATGAATCTGTCGCTATCCCGGCGCCCTGGCCAGGTGGCGGTGGAAAACTACTGGTAAACAAAAGGCGCCTGCTGGAGGCGCCTTTTTTCCAAACCGCTGCGGTTTAAAGCGGTTTGTCGTGCTGTGCCTTGAGCAGATCGCGGATCTCGCCCAACAACACTTCTTCCTTGGTCGGCGTCGGCGGCAGGGTCGGCGCCTTGGCCTCTTCGCGCTTGAGACGGTTGATCACCTTCACGCCCATGAAGATCGCAAACGCCACAATCAGGAAGTCGACCACGCTCTGGATGAACTTGCCGTAGGCCAGCACCACAGCCGGTGCGTCGCCTTGGGCTGCCTTGAGGGTGATCGCCAGATCACCGAAGTCCACCCCGCCGATCAACAGACCGAGAGGCGGCATCACCACGTCGCCTACAAACGAGGAAACAATTTTGCCGAAGGCGGCGCCGATGATGATACCGACGGCCATGTCGACCACATTACCTTTGACCGCGAAGGCCTTGAACTCACTGATCACGCCCATAGGTTATTCCTTGTTACAGATGAGAAGGGTGCCGCTCAGTGTAAATCAGTCGCAGCGGGCATGCCCGACACAACCGTTAACACTGTCAGTTTTTATCGACACATTAAATCGCAAATAGTTTGCAAAGTGCCACCAATCGCGCGCGAAATACCCGCTACTTCAGCGGCTTACCACATTATTTTCTTAATCGACCTGGTGGTGTTTTTCTATTTATCTTCTGACTCGTGGGTCACTAGCCTCTGGCAAGCACAACTGAATGTGCATTAAAAAAACCAGAGGAAACCTTGATGAAGAATCCAATGAATCGCGGCCCGGTATTGGCGCGTCATGTGCTGGTACTGGCGACCGCCAGCCTGCTTTCCCTCTCCGTACAAGCCGCCAACCTGACCCGTGACAACGGTGCCGCCGTCGGCGACAACCAGAACTCGCAAACCGCCGGCGCCAACGGCCCGGTGCTGCTGCAGGACGTGCAACTGATCCAGAAACTGCAGCGCTTCGACCGTGAACGCATCCCTGAGCGCGTGGTGCATGCCCGCGGTACCGGCGCCCATGGCACCTTCACCGTCACCGATAACCTCAGTGACCTGACCAAGGCCAAGGTCTTCGCTGCTGGCGAAACGACCCCGGTGTTCGTGCGCTTCTCGGCCGTGGTGCACGGCAATCATTCCCCTGAAACCCTGCGTGACCCGCGCGGCTTCGCCACCAAGTTCTATACCGCCGATGGCAACTGGGACCTGGTGGGTAACAACTTCCCGACGTTCTTTATCCGCGATGCCATCAAGTTCCCCGACATGGTCCACGCCTTCAAGCCGGACCCGCGCACCAACCTGGATGATGACTCCCGTCGCTTCGACTTCTTCTCCCATGTTCCCGAGGCCACTCGCACACTTACCGAGTTGTATTCCGACTCCGGTACTCCGGCCAGTTATCGGGAAATGGACGGCAATGGCGTACATGCCTACAAGTTGATCAACGCCAAGGGTGAAGTGCATTACGTCAAGTTCCACTGGAAGAGTCTGCAAGGCATCAAGAATCTCGATCCCAAGCAAGTTACCGAAGTGCAGGGGCGTGACTACAGCCATATGACCAATGACTTGGTCACCCATATCAACAAGGGCGACTTCCCCAAGTGGGACCTGTATGTGCAGGTACTCAAGCCGGAAGACTTGGCCAAGTTTGATTTCGACCCGCTGGACGCCACCAAGATCTGGCCGAATGTGCCCGAACGCAAAGTCGGGCAGATGGTACTGAACCGCAACCCGGCGAATGTCTTCCAGGAAACCGAACAAGTGGCCATGGCTCCGGCCAACCTGGTACCGGGCATCGAGCCGTCGGAAGACCGCCTGCTGCAAGGCCGGGTGTTCTCGTATGCCGACACGCAGATGTATCGCCTGGGCGCCAATGCCCTGCAACTGCCGATCAACGCCCCTCGGGTCACCGTCAACAACGGTAACCAGGACGGCGCGCTGAACTTCGGCAAGACCACCAGCGGCGTGAACTACCAGCCAAGCCGCCTGGAAAACCGTGAAGAGCCGCAAACCGCGCGCTATAGCCAGACGGCGCTGTCGGGCAGTACCCAGCAGGCGAAGATCCAGCGTGAGCAGAACTTCAAGCAGGCCGGTGATCTGTATCGCTCCTACAGCCCGAAAGAACGCCAGGACTTGATCGACAATTTCGGCGGCTCCCTGGCCACTACCGATGACGAGAGCAAGCACATCATCCTGTCGTTCCTCTACAAGGCCGATCCGGAATACGGCACCGGCGTGGCCAAGGTCGCCAAGGGTGATCTGGCACGCGTGAAGGCGCTGGCCGAAAAACTCACTGACTGACGTTGGTTTCGGTCGACGCCCCTCCCGGGCGTCGACCTCTGGCAGGAGAGCACCCATGCGTATTTCTATCGGTTTACTGATGACCATGCTGGCCTTTGTCGCCCATGCCGAGTCGCCCGACCCGGTCGCGCTCAAGGCGCAGCTCCAGGACTATTACTTCGACGCCGCCCGCCGTGGCGACCTCGACATGCTCAACACCTTCATCGACGCCGGCTTCCCCCTCAACACCCAGGACGACAAGGGCTACACCGCGCTGATCCTCGCCGCCTACCACGGCGAAAGCGCTTATGTGGAGCGTTTGCTCGCCGCCGGCGCCGACGCCTGTGTACAGGACAAGCGCGGCAACACCGCGTTGATGGGCGCGATCTTCAAGGGTGAGTTGAACATTGCCCAGCGCCTGCTGGCCGCCGACTGCAACCCCGACCAACGTAATGGCGCCGGTCAGACGGCCGCCATGTACGCCGGCCTGTTCAAGCGCCTCGAGTTGCTCGACGAACTCAAGGCCAAGGGCGCCGATCTCAACGCCCAAGACCCGGTCGGCAACAGTGCTTCACGATTGGCCAGCGGTGAAATCCGGACCCCGGCGTCGCGCTGAGCTATCATCGCGGTTTTTCGGTTGGAGGTTCTCAAATGGCAAAGGCCAAGCGCATGTACGGCTGCACGGAGTGCGGCGCGACCTTTCCCAAGTGGGCCGGCCAATGCACCGAGTGTGGTGCGTGGAATACCCTGACTGAAACCATGATCGAAAGTGGCGGCGCCTCGGCCCCCACCGGCCGCGCCGGCTGGACCGGGCAGCAGGCGCAGATCAAGACCCTGGCGGAAGTCAGCGTTGAAGAGATCCCGCGTTTCTCGACGGCCTCCGGTGAGCTGGATCGGGTCCTGGGAGGCGGCCTGGTGGATGGTTCGGTGGTGTTGATCGGCGGCGACCCCGGCATCGGCAAGTCGACGATCCTGCTGCAAACCCTGTGCAGCATCGCCAGCCGCATGCCGGCGCTGTACGTCACCGGCGAAGAATCCCAGCAACAGGTGGCCATGCGCGCCCGCCGCCTGGGCCTGCCCCAGGACCAACTGCGGGTCATGACCGAAACCTGCATCGAAAGCATCATCGCCACGGCCCGGATCGAAAAGCCCAAGGTCATGGTGATCGACTCGATCCAGACGATTTTCACCGAGCAGCTGCAATCGGCGCCGGGCGGCGTGTCCCAGGTGCGCGAAAGTGCCGCGTTGCTGGTGCGCTACGCTAAGCAGAGCGGCACGGCGATCTTCCTGGTCGGCCATGTGACCAAAGAAGGCGCGCTGGCCGGGCCACGGGTGCTGGAGCATATGGTCGATACCGTGCTGTATTTCGAAGGCGAGTCCGATGGCCGCTTGCGTTTGCTGCGGGCGGTGAAGAACCGCTTCGGCGCGGTGAACGAACTGGGTGTGTTCGCCATGACCGACCGGGGGCTGAAGGAAGTCTCCAATCCCTCGGCGATTTTCCTGACCCGTGCCCAGGAAGAAGTCCCAGGCAGCGTGGTCATGGCGACGTGGGAAGGCACCCGGCCGATGCTGGTGGAAGTCCAGGCGCTGGTGGATGACAGCCATCTGGCCAACCCACGCCGCGTCACGCTGGGCCTGGATCAAAACCGCCTGGCGATGCTGTTGGCGGTGCTGCACCGTCATGGGGGGATCCCGACCCACGACCAGGACGTGTTCCTCAACGTGGTCGGCGGGGTCAAGGTGCTGGAAACCGCGTCCGACCTGGCGTTGATGGCGGCGGTGATGTCCAGCCTGCGTAACCGGCCATTGCCCCACGACCTGCTGGTATTCGGTGAAGTGGGGCTGTCCGGCGAAGTGCGCCCGGTGCCGAGCGGTCAGGAACGCTTGAAGGAGGCGGCCAAGCACGGCTTCAAACGCGCGATCGTGCCCAAGGGCAATGCGCCGAAGGAAATGCCGCCAGGATTGCAGGTAATTGGGGTCACGCGCCTGGAACAGGCGTTGGATGCACTTTTCGAATAACTCAGGGATGGACGCCATGCAACGATCGAATCGCTGGGGTGTAGTCGCCCTGTTTGTCGCCTTGGCCGGCTTGCCCGCCATGGCCTGGGCTGAGCTGCCAACGGGCTATCGCCTGGCGCAAACGCTGGTGACGCCAGACGGCAGTGTGCTGCAGGTGCTCGAAGACCAGCGCATCAGCCCCCAACTGCACAAGGACAGTTGGGGCAGTGGGCTGGATGAAGACTCGTTCGACGAGCCCGGCGATTTGGTCGACAACCCGCTGCTCGAAGCCCAGGTGCGGTGGGTATCGGCCTCGGGCGAGGTGATAGCCCACGAAGACCTCGGCTACCCGTTGGCCGAAGTCAAGAAAGCCCCGCTCAAAGGGCTGCCCGAACCTGTGTATTTTTTGACCATCGACCAGACCGCCCCCATGGGCAGCTACAGCGGGCCTGCCACGCAGCTGTTGCTGCCTGGCAAGCAGCAACTCAAACCGCTGGGTTACCAGGGCGCCGACGGCAAAGTCCAGGTGCTGACCCTGGCTCATACCGGCAAGGCTGCGTGGACGATCGCAACGCCAGTCAGTGGCGGCGCGGATGAACTGCTGCAGGTGTCGTCATTTATGGACGGCGACGGTGAGGATGACTTTGCCACCCGTTATCAGACTTATCGGTTTGTCGACGGGCAGTGGCACAGCGCCTCAAGTCAGAAGAAGGGCTACTGGGACACGGAAAGCGAATTTCCCGCACGTACCGCGTTCCCCTGAGCCATCACACTTCCAGCAACGCCGCCAGCTCCCGATCCAGTTCTTCCTGATCGCCTAGGTTCAGCTCGATCAGCCGCCGCAAGTGGCTGATCGAGTCCAGGTCGATGTATTGGCATACGAAACCCAACTGGCCAGGATCCTCGTGGGTCAGCTTCACCTGCATCTTTATATGGGCCTTTGGATCCAGACGAATATCGACGTCAAAGGGCAGCGCCTTATTTCCCTTCCACTCTTCAGGCCGTTGCACCAACAGGCCCTTGAGCGACAAATCCACCAATTGCACCGGCCATTCGTTGCCGTTTTGCCGAAGTTCGGTCTTGGCATCAAAGGCGATCCGGCGAAAACGACGGCGATCAGACGCTTGCTCGGTCATGGTGAAACCCTCTGTGGATAAAAGGATTGTAGCCCTGCGCCATCACCGGGTGGTTTTTTCTGCTTTTTTTGCCTCTGCAAGGCTCTAGACCAACGTAGGGGGGTGGCCTTTAAGGCCAGTAGCGCTAAACTCCGGATGGCTGTCCTTTCTGTCCACCCTGGCTGGAATATAAAAATGAAAAATAATAATAGCCTGCTACGCCACCTACCCTGGCTGGTGCTGGCAATCGTAGGAGCGTGCGCCCTGGGCGTAGTAGCCCTGCGCCGAGGCGAGGCGATCAACGCCTTGTGGATCGTGGTCGCTGCCGTGGCCATCTATCTGGTTGCTTATCGCTACTACAGCCTGTTCATCGCTAATAATGTGATGCAACTCGATCCACGGCGGGCCACCCCCGCAGTGCTCAACAATGACGGTCTGGACTATGTGCCGACCAACAAACACATCCTTTTCGGTCACCACTTTGCGGCGATTGCCGGTGCAGGTCCCCTGGTCGGCCCGGTACTGGCGGCGCAAATGGGCTACCTGCCCGGCACGCTCTGGCTGATTGCCGGCGTGGTGCTGGCCGGTGCGGTGCAGGACTTCATGGTCCTGTTCCTGTCCACCCGTCGTAATGGCCGTTCCCTGGGCGACATGGTTCGCGAAGAGATGGGGCGTATCCCGGGGACCATCGCGCTGTTCGGCTGCTTCCTGATCATGATCATCATCCTCGCGGTGCTGGCGCTGATCGTGGTCAAGGCCCTGGCCGAGAGCCCATGGGGCATCTTCACGGTGATGGCGACCATCCCGATTGCGATGTTCATGGGCATCTACATGCGCTACATCCGCCCGGGCCGTATCGGTGAAATCTCCATCATCGGCGTGCTGTTGCTGCTCGGTTCGATCTGGCTGGGCGGGCAGATCGCCGCTGATCCGGTCTGGGCCAAGGCCTTCACCTTCACCGGGATCCAGATCACCTGGATGCTGATCGGCTACGGTTTTGTGGCGGCGGTACTGCCGGTGTGGCTGATCCTCGCGCCACGTGACTACCTTTCTACCTTCTTGAAGATCGGCACCATCATCGCCCTGGCGATCGGCATCCTGGTGACCATGCCCGACCTGAAAATGCCGGCGCTGACCCAGTTCATCGACGGTACCGGCCCGGTATGGAAGGGCGGCCTGTTCCCGTTCCTGTTCATCACCATTGCCTGTGGTGCGGTCTCGGGCTTCCACGCGCTGATTTCCTCGGGCACCACGCCCAAGCTGCTGGCCAATGAAAGCCACGCCCGTTACATCGGTTACGGCGGCATGCTGATGGAGTCCTTCGTGGCGATCATGGCGATGGTTGCCGCTTCGGTGATCGAGCCAGGCGTGTACTTCGCCATGAACAGCCCGGCGGCAATCGTCGGCACCGACGTGGTGACCGTGGCACAAACCGTCAGCAGCTGGGGTTTTGCAATTACCCCCGAGGCGCTGTCGGCGGTGGCCCATGACATCGGTGAAACCACCATCCTCGCGCGTGCCGGTGGTGCGCCGACGTTGGCGGTGGGTATCGCGCAGATCCTGCACAGTGTGCTGCCGGGTGAAAACACCATGGCGTTCTGGTACCACTTTGCGATCCTGTTCGAAGCGCTGTTTATCCTGACTGCCGTCGATGCGGGCACCCGTGCCGGTCGCTTCATGCTTCAGGACTTGCTTGGCTCCTTCGTACCGGCGCTCAAGCGCACCGAGTCCTGGACCGCCAACCTGATCGCGACCGCCGGTTGCGTCGCCATGTGGGGTTACCTGCTGTACCAGGGCGTGATCGACCCGCTGGGCGGCATCAACACCTTGTGGCCGCTGTTCGGTATCTCCAACCAGATGCTGGCCGGTATCGCGCTGATGCTCGCCACCGTTGTGCTGATCAAAATGAAGCGCCAGCGCTACATCTGGGTGACCATGCTGCCGGCGGTCTGGCTGCTGATCTGCACCACCACCGCGGGCTTCATCAAGCTGTTCGACGCCAACCCGGCGATCGGCTTCCTGTCGCTGGCGAAGAAGTACAGTGATGCCCTGGCAAACGGCCAGATCCTGGCCCCGGCCAAGAGCGTGGACCAGATGCAGCACGTGATCTGGAATGCCTACACCAACGCAACGCTGACTGTGCTGTTCCTGTTCGTGGTGTTCAGCATCCTGTTCTATGCGCTCAAGGTCGGTGTCGCCGCCTGGGGCAACAAAGAGCGTACGGATAAAGAAGCCCCGTTCCAGGCAGTACCGGACGCCTAACCGAGGATTGCAAGCATGTTCAATGACATCAGTCGCCTCGGTAAATACCTCGGTCAGGCCGCGCGCCTGATGGTCGGCATGCCCGACTACGACACGTACGTCGAGCATATGCAAACCAAGCACCCGGACAAGCCGATGATGGACTACAAGGCGTTCTTCCGGGAACGCCAGGAGGCCCGTTACGGCGGCAAGGGTGGGCCCAAGTGCTGTTGATTTAACGCAACGCCCTGTGGGAGGGGGCTTGCCCCCGATAGCGGTGTGTCAGTGACAGATCAGTGCCTGACACACTGCTATCGGGGGCAAGCCCCCTCCCACATTTGTTTCTGTGTTCCTTTAAGGAGAATTTCTTTTGTCCTCTCCCATTCCAGTCACCGTCCTCAGCGGCTTTCTCGGCGCGGGCAAGACCACCTTGCTGCGCCATCTGCTCAAGGCCGAGCACGGGCTGAAAATTGCCGTGATCGAAAACGAATTCAGCGATGCCGGTATCGACACCCAATTGCTGGGCGAAGAACCGGTGCAAGTCATGACCCTGTCCAACGGCTGCGTGTGCTGCACCATCCACACCGACCTGACCAAAGCCTTGTATCTGTTGCTCGAGCGCCTGGACAGCGGTGAGATCGCCTTTGACCGCCTGGTGATCGAGTGCACCGGCCTGGCCGACCCGGCGCCGGTGGCCCAGACCTTTTTCATCGATGAAGAACTGCGCGAGCGCTACATCCTCGACGGCATCATCACCCTGGTGGACGCCGCCCACGCCGAGCATCACCTGACCCAGACCATCGCCCAGGCGCAGATCGGTTTCGCCGACCGGCTGCTGGTGAGCAAGCGTGACCTGGTGGACGATGCTGCCTTCGAGGCACTCAGTGAACGCCTCACACGCATCAACCGCCGCGCGCCGATTCGCGTGGTCGAGCACGGCAAGATTGATCTGGCCGAACTGCTCGATGTGCGCGGCTTCAACCTTAATGCGGGCATGAGTCTGCGCCCGGTGAGCAAGGCGCCGTCCATCGACCGTATTTCCAGCCTGGTGCTGCGCACCGACCAGCCGCTGGATATCGACCGTCTCAGTGAGTTCATGAACGAACTGCTGGAAGACCATGGCAAGCAGCTGCTGCGCTACAAGGGCGTACTCAATATTGCCGGCGAAGACCGTCGCATGGTGTTCCAGGGCGTGCTCAAGCTCTATGGTTTCGACTGGGATACCGAATGGGCCGAGGGTGAGGCGCGGGAGAGTGTGATCGTGTTTATTGCCGATGAATTGCCCGAAGACAAAATCCGCGAAGGCTTTGCCAAGGTCTACCAACCTTGACGTGTAATGCAGTCAAATGTGGGAGGGGGCTTGCCCCCGATGGCGGTGGGTCAGTAAACCTATATGTGACTGACACACTGCTATCGGGGGCAAGCCCCCTCCCACAGTTGATCTCATTTCAAGTTGGAGACCAGGCATAAAAAAGCCCGGCTCAAGAGCCGGGCTTCTTAGTCAAGCAACTGCAATCAAGCGCCGTATACCGGCAGCTTCTTGCAGATGGCCTTGACCTTCTCACGTACCGCGTCGATCACGGCTTCGTTGTTCAGGTCCGCCAGGATGTCGCAGATCCAGCCGGCCAGTTCCTTGCACTCTGCTTCCTTGAAGCCACGAGTGGTCACAGCCGGGGTGCCGAAGCGCAGGCCGGAAGTCACGAACGGCGAACGCGGGTCGTTCGGCACGGAGTTTTTGTTCACGGTGATGAAGGCTTTGCCCAGGGCAGCGTCAGCATCTTTACCGGAAATGTCCTGCTTGATCAGGGACAGCAGGAACAGGTGGTTTTCAGTACCGCCGGACACCACGTCAAAACCGCGCTCGATGAACACGCCGGCCATGGCCTGGGCGTTTTTCACCACTTGTTGCTGGTAGGTCTTGAACTCAGGTTGCAGGGCTTCCTTGAAGCAGATCGCCTTGGCGGCGATCACGTGCTCCAGTGGGCCGCCCTGGGCGCCCGGGAATACGGCGGAGTTCAGCTTTTTCTCGATCTCGGCGTTGGCGCGCGCCAGGATCAGGCCGCCACGTGGACCGCGCAGGGTCTTGTGGGTGGTGGTGGTCACCACGTCAGCGAAAGGCACAGGGTTCGGGTAGACGCCAGCGGCGACCAGACCGGCTACGTGAGCCATGTCGACGAACAGGTAGGCGCCCACCTTGTCGGCGATGGCGCGGAAGCGTGGGAAGTCGAGGATCTGCGAGTAGGCA
>Ga0308159_1005352_pt1 | contig 10980 bp, 11 predicted proteins | sample PhyCR1_FD_201040 | JGI IMG/M metagenome (GOLD analysis project Ga0308159, IMG submission 201040) | Phyllosphere microbial communities from UC Gill Tract Community Farm, Albany, California, United States - DLSLC.R1 | ecosystem: Host-associated > Plants > Phyllosphere > Unclassified | place: USA...
CCGTTACTTAAACGTTCTGGCAACATTGGGATTACGCGATCAACCAAATATACTGACGTTGCACGACTGTAGGCTTCTTTATCTAAATCAGTTCCCTGAATAACGTAATGAGAAACATCAGCAATATGAACCCCAATTTCATGGTTTCCATTCGGAAGTTTCTGATAGGAAATAGCGTCATCGAAATCTTTAGCGTCTGCAGGATCGATGGTGAAAGTAAGTATATTTCTAAAATCTTTACGCTTTGCAATTTCTTCCGCAGGAATTTCCTCGGGGATTGCATTTGCCTCTTTTTCTATCTCTGGTGGAAATTCTAACGGAAAACCATATTGAGCCAAAATAGCGTTCATTTCGGTGTTGTTTTCACCCTGGTTCCCTAATACATGTTTTACAATACCAATAGGATTCTTAGCGCTTTCCGGCCAATCAGACAAGGTTACTAAAACCCGTTGACCGTTTTTTGCATCCAACGTATCAGCCAATGGTACAAAAATGTCATGCATCATCTTTTTATCGTCAGCGATAACAAATGCAAATCGATCGGATATTTTAATTACACCCGTAAAATCTGACTTGGCCCGTTTCAGGATTTCTACAACCTCGCCTTCATTTTTTCGTCCACTTTTTTTGGCAAATACATAGGCTTTGACGGTATCGCCATGCAACGCATTTTTCAATTTCCTAGGCGCTACGAAGACGTCTTTCTCAAATTCGTCTTCCGGAACGATATAGGCAGAACCATCAGCGGTCATATCGACAGTTCCGATTATAAAATTCTGAAGATCTTTAAGCTTGAATTTCCCTTTTTCTAGTTCAAGGAAAATACCGGCGCCTTTGCCTTCTTTTAATATTTCCAGGATGGTTTCTCTTGATTCCTGATCATTAAGATTTAATTTAGCTGAAACCTGTTTATAGTTAAGAACCTGATTGTTGTTTTTTTCAAATACATCACTAACCAATTGATTTAGAACCAATTTTATATTTGCCGATTTCTTCTTTGCCATACGCTAAAACTGAATTTACCGAAGATACAGAAAAGATATAAACGATGGTTAATGTGTGGTGTAAAATGGATGACGAATGACGTAAATAAACACTGAAATTTAAGACATAATAGCTGGAATTAATAAGGTTGCGGTATAGCCATTATTTATCTCACATCATTACATTTTCAAGAAAGAGCCGAGGCAAATGCATTAAAATAATTTTGTCTTGGCCAGACAGGCCTTCCGCTTTTTCTTGATAAAAAGCCGAGCAAAAATCAAGGCTTGCCATTATTTTGGTAAAAATTCGTCAAACCACAATGAAAATAATTTGAGGCCTCCCTCTGCTTTTATGCCACCACACGGCTGAAAATTATTTTGGACACTGCAGTTTGAACGGTTTTTAAATTGGTTTCAACGTTTTTCCCTCAAAATAATGGCTAGGACAATGCGCTTTTGGCTGTTGTAGAGATATTATTTAAGTACATCCATACGTAGTGCTCAGTTGTAATACGTTTGCCCTGCATTAAGAGCCAGGTATCGCCTCAATTAGTTTTTTGGTGTATGCTGCCTTTGGTGCATAGAAGATTTGTTCCGGAAAACCTTCCTCTTCAATTTTACCTTTATTCATTACTAAAATACGATCTGATATATGTTTCACCACCGCTAAATCATGTGAAATGAAAATGTATGTCAAACCGAATTCGCGTTGAAGATCTCTAATTAAGTTCAGTACTTGCGCTTGTACAGAAACATCCAATGCCGAAACGGATTCATCACAAATAATGAATTTTGGTTCTAAAGCCAAAGCTCTGGCAATGACCACACGCTGCCGCTGCCCACCGCTAAATTCATGGGGATAACGGTTAAAATGCTCCTCTTTTAAACCTACCTTGTTCAATAGTTCCAGCACTTTTTGCTTTCTTTCTGCATCATTTTTGTATAAACGATGTACTTGCAGGGGCTCTAAAATTGATTGGCCAATGCTAAGTTTTGGGTTTAAGGAGGCATATGGATCTTGGAAAATAATTTGAATATCTTTTCTTAATTTCCTCAATTCAGATTTGCTGATTTTTGTGATATCTTGACCGTTGAACATGATACTTCCTGATGTAGGTTGAATCAATCGTAAAATTGTCCTGCCAAGAGTTGTTTTACCACAACCAGATTCTCCGACCAAGCCTAAAGTTTCTCCGGGAAAAACCTCAAAATTAATCTGGTCTACTGCTTTCACGTAATCGAAGGTTTTTCCAAACAGACCATTGTGAATGGGATACCAAGTGCAAAGTTCTTTAACCTGAAGCAAAGGTTTTTTAGCGTAAAGTAATGCTCTACGTGAGGCAATTTCTTCTTCCGTTAACTGGTTAGATGCGTTGAGGTGTGCATTTGCATCGGCAATTTTTCCGGTTAAAAAATCGGCTACAACCGGCAGTTTCTTCAATTGCAAGCTAGGAGAGGGGCGACAAGCTAGCAAGCCTTTCGTGTAAGGGTGTTGAGGATTTTCAAAAATTGATTTTGCTGGCCCTTGCTCGACTATTTCGCCTTTGTACATTACAGCAACCTCATCTGCAATTTCATTTACCACACCTAAATCATGCGAGATAAAAATCATGGCCATGTGCCGCTCTTCTTTCAGCTTTAAGAGCAATTGAAGAATGGTTTTTTGAACCGTAACATCGAGGGCAGTGGTAGGTTCATCAGCAATTAAAAGTTTTGGGTTGCAGCTTAAAGCCATTGCAATCATCACCCGTTGTTTTTGTCCACCAGAAATTTGATGCGGGTAACTATCAAATATTTTTTCTGGTCGCGGCAATTGAACCTCATTAAAAAGGTCGATAGTTTTTTCTTTAGCCGTTTGTTTATCAACTTTTTGGTGAAGTATGATGGCTTCTGCCACTTGCTCGCCACAGGTAAAAACAGGATTCAATGAAGTCATTGGTTCCTGAAAAATCATCGAAATCTGATTTCCCCTTATCTGACGGATTTCATTTGAACTTAAGTTGAGCAAACTGATATCTTCAAAATCAATATCGCCGGTAATTTTAGCCGAGCGTTCATCATGCAAACGCATAATGGAAAAAGAAGTTACGGATTTGCCCGATCCAGATTCTCCGACAATACCCAAAACAGTTCCTTTTTTAACGTTAAAACTGATTGTTTTAACTGCTTTAAACCAGGTTTTTTCTTCTTGATTGTAGAAATCGATATTTAGATTTTCAACGTTTAGCATCAGGATACAATGGTAATGTTTTCTGCTGAAATAATATCCATTCCTTTAAATTTTAGTAACACTTGAGCAGTAGTCACTACATCTTTTTGGCAATAGGTTACAATTCTATCCAAATTTTTGCTCTTCATAATAAACCTGCCTAACCTGGCTTCCATCAATGTCGTCTTTTGGCGATGGAATATTCAAAATTGTAGCTAATAAATTCAACGAAGTGAAGTGTTTATGATCACCAAACTTCCACATTTCCATGGTATCCAGGTGATTAATTTCCCAGGGTTTCTTACCTGAGATATCTAGTTGAGTTGGAATTTCTAAGCCGTTGATCAGCAGTCGTCTGCAGATATAAGGATAATCAAATTCTTTTCCGTTATGGGCGCAAAATGCCAATGTAGGCACTTGCCTGTTAATTAGGTTAGAAAATTCTGTTAAAATTTCTTTTTCGTCGTGGCCATAAAATGATTTCAGACGTAAGGAATACGATTTTTTTTGATAGCTGAAAATCCCTAAACTGATACAGATGATCTTTCCAAATTCGGCTAAGATGCCAGCTCGCTCGTAAAATTCGTCTGCGCTTTGATCAGCTGTCCTTTGAAAATGCGTTTTCTGCTCCAAAAGCTCTTGTAAATGAGGAGGAACATCACTGAAGGATGGATATTGAGGAACTGTTTCAATATCTAATACTACAACCTGACTTAAATCGAGCGTTTTTAGCATGAAACAAGATACTAATTTTATGAATAATCAAAAAGCAATACCGAATTTTCAGTGAAAATATCTTCAATTAATCAATCTAACAATCTGATAATATTTTTTTAAGTTTGAGTATGGCAAAAGGTAAATTTGAGCAATCGCTAGAAGATGGTGCTCACCAGAAACTAAAAGATATTGTTGGCAGTTGGAAAGGAACAGCTAAAACCTGGTTCGAAAGCGATGTATTAGCAGATGAGTCTCCTGCCGAAGCTGAAATAACTTCGATTTTGGATGGGCGTTTCATTTCATACGATTATCAAAGTAGTTTAAACGGAAAGCCTTTGGAAGGTAAGATGATTATTGGTTTTGATATTCCATACCAGAAATTTACCTTCAGTTGGATCGATAGTTTCCACATGGGTACACAGATTATGCAAGCTACGGGTGAAGCGACAGAAAAAGGCTTTTCTATTTTAGGTTCATGGGGAAACCCCGAATATGGCGACCAACTTTTTGGCTGGCGTACAGAACTGGAAATTGTTAGTGCAGATGAAATTGTTTTTTCTGCTTATAATATTATGCCAGGAGAGGAAGAGGCGAAAGCAATTGAGGCGGTATACAAACGCATTTAACCTCGCAGGTTTTTAAAACCAGCGAGGTTTTTCCATTTAAAACAGTGATGGAGGATTTGAATTAGCCATTACCGAAATTTTTAATTCTGTTCCGACAGCTTTATTCAACTTTTCTGTAAAATAAGCTGAAAATAATGGTGATGAAAGCTCAACATTCTGGTGTACGAAAAAATAAAGATTTTCAAGCCCCTGCTTTTTCCATTCCACAATTCTACCTATCCAGTCGTCTAAGCGTTTTTTGTCAATCACATCATCATTTGCCCCAACAAAACGTACAAAAGCGGTTGGTGTTGTCAACCTCATGTGCAGCATGTCTCTTCTACCAGCGGTATCAACAATGATATTGGCCACTTTATTATCTTCGAAAAGTGTAGCAAACTCGCCGGCAATAGTCGGGTTAGAAAACCACTCTGCATTTCTCACTTCAACACCTAACGGAATCACTTTTGGAAACTCTTTCACTACAATTTTCAGTCGCTCGAAGTCTTTCGGTTTAAAGTTATCATGCAGTTGAAGAAAAGCCATGCCCAGTTTGTCTTCAAAGTTACTGATCGCATCAGCGAATTGTTCAACAGGTTCTTTAACGTTAATTAGCCTTTTAAAATGACTCACCGTGTTGGTTAATTTAGGGAAGAATTTAAAGTCAGCAGGTGTTTTTTCCTTCCAGGTAATCACCTGTTCACTGCTTGGCATTCCATAAAATGTGGCGTTTAATTCAATCGAATTGAATTGTGTAGCATAATAGATTAACTCATCTTTTGTTCCCTTCGGATAAAATCCTTTTAAATCTGCTTTATTCCATTTGGCGCAACCCACATAAGCCTGAAAATTTTGTTGAGGTTTATTTGTTGCTAAGATTCCTGCTGTTTCAGGGGCATCTGCGGGGAGGGTGAAATCTATAATCGAAGGGTCGTCTACTTTACCGAATTGCATATTAATCTTTATTTATTTCAAATATATCTAAATCTCCATAGATAAGTTGATGGATAGCATCAAAAATTTTAGCTCTTAATTTTTGGTAAAGAACCTTATTGGAACAATTCCCAAAAGCTAAGAAAATCAACTTGGGTGGAGTGCCTTTCCATGCAACTAGTTCACGAAAATCAATATCCTTTGAAATAATTATTACCTTACTTCTATTTTGAGCTAGATGGTAGATTTCGAGATCTGATGTATTGGCAAGCTTAAGAAAGTGAAATGAAATACATTTGATTTTGATTTCATCCATTAGCCATTTTGAAATTATGGGAGATATATTTTCATCTATACAGAATTCCCAATCATTCGCAGATGTATTCATCCCTAAGTTGTTTCGCACTAAAAAGCAACGCCGCCTTTATGTCATCAACTTCGAGGATGGGATGCTCCTCTAAAATTTGTTCGTGTGTCATTCCTGACGATAAAAGTTCGATAATATCGATAACTGTAAATCGATTACCTCTAATTGTTGGCTTTCCGCCCATTAGTCCAGGGATGAATGTAATTCTTTCCAATAATTTACTTTCCCCACTTTTCATAAATAAATATACAAAATATTAGGACACAAAAAAAGCACCAAGTATAAACTCGGTGCCATTTACAGAAACTTTTGTTCGTTGCGGTAAATTTAATAACCCAGTATCTTCAAAACCTGCTTGCTATTCTGTTCTTCACCAAAAACTTCGAAGTTGAAGCTTTCATCTCGGTTTCTGCGAATAAGCACATGTTTCGGACTAGGCAACAAACAATGATGTATACCGCCGTAACCGCTTAATACCTCTTGATAAGCTCCGGTGTGAAAGAAACCAAGGTATTGAACTTTACGTGTTTTCGGCATAAATACACTGTTCATGTGCGCCTCCTGATTATAATAATCCTGTCCGTCGCAAGTGATGCCGCCTAAGTTAACACGCTCATATTCAGCATCCCAGTTGTTAATTGGCAGCAAAATGTACTTTTGGTTTAATGCCCAAACATCTGGTAAATTGGTAATGAAAGAACCATCCAACATCAACCAGCGCTCACGATCATTTTGTTGTTTTCTACCTAAAACTTTGTATAAAATTCCGGATGCTTCTGCAACCGTGTATTTACCAAATTCAGTAATAATATCGGGTTCCATCACATCATGAATGGCACAAATTTCTTTAATCCTTTTTACAATTTCGTTTACCATGTACTCGTAATCGAAATCGAAAACCAAGGAATCTTTAAATGGCATACCGCCACCAATATCCAGGGTATCTAAGTCAGGATTAATCTTTTTAAACTTGCAGTAAAGCGTTACATACTTTTCTAGTTCGTTCCAGTAATATGGCGAATCCGTGATACCCGAATTAATGAAGAAGTGCAACAACTTCACACGGAAATTAGGATTATGAACGATTTTGTTGTTGTAAAAATCGATAATATCTTCCATCCGCACCCCTAAACGCGAAGTATAAAACTGCGAATCAGGCTGCTCTTCAGCTGCGATACGGATACCAAGATTACATGGGGTATCAATGTCAACCTCATCATCAAATAGGTTAAATTCCTCCTTATTATCTAGAACGGGGATGATATTGGTATAACCATCATGCAACATATCAATAATATATTGCTTGTACTGGTAAGTTTTAAAACCGTTGCAAATAATGGTTGTATCCTTAGTTAAATGACCTTTTTTCTCCAAAGCATCAACCATAGGCATATCAAATGCAGATGAAGTTTCAAGGTGAATATTATTCTTCAATGCCTCCTCTACAATGTGGCGGAAATGCGAACTTTTTGTACAGTAGCAATACTTGTAATCGCCGCGATAATTGTTTTTTAAAATGGCAGTTTGGAAAAGAATTTTCGCTTGCTGAATCTTCTTAGTTACCATTGGTAAGTAGGTGAAACGTAGGGGAGTACCGTAGGTTTCAATCATTTCCATCAGGTTTAAATCCTGAAAATATAATTCATCATCTATCACATCAAAGCCTTCTTGTGGAAAGCCAACGCTTAGATCGAGAAATTCTGAGTAACTCTGCATTTACTTTTAAATAATTTTTGCAAAAATGTAATTTTAAATCGAGAATTAATCCATATTAAAAATATTTTTACTGTAGAGAAACGCTTTAGTTTTACACAGAATATTTCGGCAGTGAGTTTCTAAAATACTTTCGAGCAATGTGTAAGGTTATTTTCCATAAGTGCTCATATTTTCCCGCAGATTGAGAGGATTTACGCAAATTTTAAGTCATTTAATTTGCGAGAATTAGTTTAAATCTTCGAGAGAAAGCTTTTTCCGACTTGGAAAGCAAAACCTTATATAATTTTAATGTTAGTCCCGCTTTCCGTTTTATTTTCCCGATAGAAGAATCGGGATTCATGTTCACTTCAATCAGGTTTAGTACTAATCCGATTGTACAGCTATTCACGTCCAAAGGTACCTTGTCAAGGAAAATTAAGGTATTAATCTCAGTATTGTACCATATTGCTTTTCCTTTATTTCAGTATCAGACAGAATTTCAAAATCGAACTTCATCTGATCCGTGCTAACCTTTAAATTTTTGCCGTTAATCTTATACGTTCCCCTATAAATTATATCCCCACCTGTTGCAATATCAACTACACCATCAGGTTTTAATGTTACTCCCCAGCCTCCATCATAAGGATTTGAAGGGTCAGGTTTGAAACCCACTTCCGCAAACCGCTTCTCTTCATTTATTGTTAACTGATCCTTTTTGCAGCCACAGAAAAATATAGATAACGTTAAGATGAAAGCTGCGATGGGTAATATAGTGATTGAGAAAAATTTAGACTTCATGATTTTAGGTTTAATTCATAATCAAAACGATCACTGTCGCGTGAATGCTACATTCTTTGCGAGATTAATTTTAAGTGCCATGGAATCAACAAATTGAAATTATTTACATTTATTTTAAAGTAATTCTAATTTTCATTCGTCTCTACTCCTGAAAACCTAAAATTTTACTTAAGAAATTACCCTATGATCTCGATTTTTAAAACGAATATTCAAACAGGAGTTGAACTCAATAAAATCGCCCAGCATTTAAACAACTTACTTTCTGGAGCAACCTGGAGTGTTGATCTATTAGACGCTGATAAAATCCTTAGAATAGATTCAAGTGTTGATAAAATTGGGGATGCGGTTTCTTTACTTACCAAATTCGGTTACAATTGCGAAAACCTGCAAAACTTTTATGCCCCACCCGTTTGGTAATAATTAATCAGCCATTACCTTTTCTGTGTGATCAAATAAGCTGTAATCCATAACCGTTTTGCCGGCCTCGTTGTGGTAATGCATAATCTTAAATTTTGCATTCCATTCAATATCTTCATCCTGATAGCTGGTACGGGTATGGATTGTTTGCGCAAACGTATCGTCGAATGCCCTTAAAATCACAAAAATTTCCACTTCGGCTAATTTTAGTTCATCTAAATTTTTTTCGAAAATGGGGCTGTCTTCATTTATAGGATGTACCAAAGTCCAGTTCAACGAAAGAAAAGCAATTTTACTGCGCTCCAGTTCTAATGGATAAAAGCTACGTTTGAGTTTTCCATCAACGGTTTCGTTAAAAGTCATAAACATTTCCACCTCAACATCTATTAAAGAATTTTTTCTGAGGTTGGCAAGCCGACACATTAAACCTAGGCCGTTTTGGTAAGGTGCGATAACCATTTTTTTACTAAAAGTTACCTTGGAAGTAGGCCTACTGAAACGGCCATAGAGCAATCCGGTAGCCAGTGCGAAAGCCAACAAGCCCAACATACTTTCGAAAGCAGCCAGAACGCTGGTAATAAAACCTTGCGGAGAAATGTGGCCATAACCAACGGTAGAAATGGTTTGTGCGGAAAAGAAAAAAGCATCAAAGAATTGATCTCGAAGGGTTTTGCCATTTGCTCCATTCAAATTTTCGATTCCAATAACGTTGTAAGCAACAGCGAATAAAGTATTTACAATAAGGTAGGCAATGAGTATCACCAGAAAAAAACGAGGCCAACTCATGGTAACTAACCGAGTATACGTATCATCAAATTTAAACCAGGGTAAGCCTGTACGTTCAATATTCGGAGTGCCATCGGTATTTAGAACGCGTTGATTTTTGATTACGGGGCTCGAGCCGAAACCCAAATCATCATTAAACTGTACTTTTCGCTTAAAAAATGCCATAGATTGTTAAAAAGATTTTGGAAATATAAAAAAGTATATCAATATTTGTTCTATATAAACATGATAATTAAAAACTTAAATAACAATTGGTGGTGGCATAACGAAATTCGTTAGGCAAATTCTGTTGTTATATATTTTAAAATATTTTATAAACGATGAAAAGGATTGCCCAAAAAGCAATCCTTTTTTTATGGGCTGTCGTCATGCTGAGTTTATTTCAGCATCTGGTAAAAAAAAGATTCTGAACCAAGTTCAGGATGACGAACGAGAGAAACAATAAAAATGAAAAAGATCTTAAATCATTTATTCGAAAATAAAAGTTTCAGTAGGGAAGAGGCAAAAAATATACTCATTTCCATTACACAGGGGGAATTTAATTCTTCGCAAATTGCCGCTTTTATTACTGCTTATGCCATGCGTAATATCACTGTTGATGAGCTTCAGGGTTTCCGCGATGCCATGCTGGATTTGGGCATTAAAACAGATTTTTCTGATTATGAATTAATTGATCTTTGCGGTACCGGTGGAGATGGAAAAGACACTTTTAACATTTCCACCCTTTCCTCTTTCGTGGTGGCTGGTGCAGGACATAAAGTAGCAAAGCATGGTAATTATGGCGTTTCTTCAGGTTGTGGTTCATCAAACGTAATGGAATATCTGGGTTATAATTTTACCAATGATCAGGATATTTTGAAACGGAACCTTGATGCCGCTGGAATATGTTTTTTACACGCTCCTTTATTTAACCCGGCAATGAAAATTGTGGCACCGATACGGAAAGATTTGGGCATCAAAACCTTCTTTAATATGCTGGGACCAATGGTTAATCCATCACAACCAAAATATCAAATGGTTGGGGTTTTCAGTTTGGAACTTGCCCGTTTGTATAATTATTTATATCAGGATACTACCAAAAATTACACGATTGTGCATGCGCTTGAGGGATACGACGAGATCTCGCTCACTTGCGATGTGAAAACTTTCAATAACAAAGGTGAAAGTATTTTGACCTTAAGCGATATGGGTTTTGAAAAGGTTGCAGTAAATGACATCAAGGGTGGAGATACGGTAGGATCATCTGCAAAAATATTTATGAATGTACTTAATGGTGAGGCTACTGATGTACAAAACAATGTAGTGCTCTGCAACTCAGCATTAGCCATCAAAACAATCAAACCAATCGCCAGCTTTGCAGATTGTTTTTACGAAGCCGAAGAATCATTGGTAAGCAAAAAGGCGTTGGAAAGTTTTAAAAAATTGGTAGCTTGATGAGAAGTTTAAAGCTAAAGGTTTGCGGGATGAAGT
>Ga0308159_1005353_pt1 | contig 10977 bp, 8 predicted proteins | sample PhyCR1_FD_201040 | JGI IMG/M metagenome (GOLD analysis project Ga0308159, IMG submission 201040) | Phyllosphere microbial communities from UC Gill Tract Community Farm, Albany, California, United States - DLSLC.R1 | ecosystem: Host-associated > Plants > Phyllosphere > Unclassified | place: USA...
AAAGTACGCCGACATCAGCAGCCACAACCCCATCACCAGCGGATTGATCACCGGGTGATTGAGCACCAGCGACAGGCTGCACAGCAGCCAGATTGCCGTTACCGCGATGTTGATCGGCATGAACCGGCGCACTCGGAACGGGTGCAGGAACTTCATGCGGGTCACGGTCAGCAGCGCCAGGCCAATGATGGTCAGGAAAGTGATCCACGGTCCCGGGCCAATGATGTACAGGCACAGCGCGACCACGTTCCACGCGGCGGGGAAACCGACGAAATAGTTGTCCTTGCTTTTCATGTTGACGTTGCAGAAGCAGAACAGCGACGACACCAGAATCAGCGACACACTCAGCAGCAGGGTGTAGTCGGGCAGGGGGATGTAGCGGTAGATGAACAGCGCCGGGATAAACACGTAGGTCAGGTAGTCGATCACCAGATCGAGGATCGAGCCGTCAAAACTCGGCAGCACCGATTGCACATTGACCTTGCGCGCGAGCGCCCCGTCGAGGCCGTCGACGATCAATGCCACGCCCAGCCACATCAGGCAATGGGTCGGCTGGTTCTCCAGCAGGGCGAGGGTCGCCAGAAAGGCAGTGACCACGCCGGTCGCGGTAAAACCATGGGCGCCCCATGCTTTGAGCCTGGCGATGTGTACGGTCGATATCACAGGGGCGTTCTCCAGAAAAATGAAGCAAGCCGGGTATCACCCTCGAGCAAAGGGCGCCGGCAAACCGGGTCGGGGTTGCAGCTATCGACCGGTTTGGCCGGGATAAGGTTCACCACCGTTGAATCTTAGCTGGCCGCTCGAAAAATACCTCGGCGGAAACCGCCGGTGTCAGCCAGACGGTGCTGGCGCGATGGCTGCGCCGGTCTATTGTTGCCTGACGCAGTGAATGCCAATGCCTGAGGACGAGATCATGAACACCAGCGATTTGCTCGAACAACTGCTGCGGGGCCAGGCCTCGGCGGGACAACAAGGTGCTGGTTCGGCCGGCAGTGGGCTGGGTGGGTTGGGCGGCTTGCTTGGCGGTCTGTTGGGTGGTGGTGCAGGCCCCGGCGGCAGTGCGGCGCAGTCCGGTGGGCTGGGCGGTCTGGGCGGTCTGCTCGGAAGTCTGCTCGGCGGCGGTAGCGGTGGTGGCTTGGGCGGCGCGCTGGGTGGGGCACTCGGTGGCGGCGGAACACAAAGTCGTTCCGGCGGCACTAATTATGCGGCGCTGGCCTCATTGGGAATGATGGCGTTCCAGGCATATCAGGCCTGGCAGCGAAGTCAGGCGTCGGCGGCGCCACAACAGATCCCGCAAACGGCCAATCTGCTGGCCGGGCCCGAGATCGAGGAACACAGCCACGCGGTGCTGCGGGCGCTGATCGCGGCGGCCAAGGCGGATGGTGAGATCGACCCCCGGGAACGGCAGATGATCGATGAAGAGATTGGCAAACACACCGACGATCCACAATTGCAGCAATGGTTTAACGCTGAAGTTGCCAAACCGCTGGATGCCAACGAAGTCGCCACGGCTGCCAACGATGACCAGGCCATGGCTGCCGAGATGTACCTGGTCAGCGTGATCCTGGTGGACCACCAGCAAGATGCCGAACGCAACTACCTGGATGAACTGGCTGCCGCGCTGCAGATCGATCCGCAATTGCAGGTGCATCTGGAGCAGCAGGCCAAGGGGCAGGGCTGAAGCAAAACTCAAAAGGTCGCAGCCTTCGGCAGCTCCTACAGGGGACAATCGTTCCAAATGTAGGAGCTGCCGAAGGCTGCGATCTTTTGATCTTCAGAGCCATACTGCGTCCCATAGCGGGTAATCACCCGGGCGCTTTACCAGACCGGCCCGCAATGGATTCATGACAATGTAGCGGGCAGCCGCTTTCAAATCTTCATCGCGACGCAGAGCTCGGTCGTGATAGCCGCGTTGCCACAGGCCTCCCTGACTGCCAGACATCAGGTTTACCGACCGACAGCTACGCGATTTGACGCGGCACATCAGCTGGGCCAAGGAGCCTCGTTTCAGGTCGACCAACCAATGCAGGTGATCCGGCATGACCACCCAAGCCAAAGACACGCCCAATCCTGCCTCATCTGCCGCGCGCATCTGCTCAACCAATAATCTTCCGACTTTCCAGTCGGAAAAAACCGGCCGACGCTCCTTAACCACCGCCGTCAGCAAATAAACCCGCCCAACCTCCGAATAGCGTCCCTTGCGTAAACCGCAGGCTTTTGCAGCTTCAGGCATTCCATTGCCCTCCGTAACCATCGTCCTTCAACACTAGCTGCCCAATGACAGTTCACGAACCCAAGCCATTACACGATGTAAATGTAGGAGCTGCCGAAGGCTGCGATCTTTTGATCTTGATCGTAAAAGACAAAATCAAAAGATCGCAGCCTTCGGCAGCTCCTACAGTGACCAAGTGACCAAGTGAAAGAGAATTGGCACTGATCGCCGTCCGTCAGGGCAATTTTCATGTCGATTGAATTTTTCTCCGTAGCGGTTGCTCTGCTGCTGTAGAGGCGTGAAACAACGCCCTGACCGGCCAACCGAACGAGAACACTGACATGACTGCCCTGACCCCTCTGCAGGCGCCGAGCGCGCAGCAACAGCCCATCACTGCCGACGGCGATTTGCGGCGTATTTATGAAGCGCTGCTGCTCGAGCATTCGCCTGACACCCTCGCGCAGGATTTTCTCGCCGAGCAGTTGCAGCGCGCCGCGCTGCTGCCTGAAGAACTGCCGCAGGATCCGTCTGCGTGGCAGGAGTGGGTCGCCGGGCACTGCACAGAAGTTGCCCGGCAGTACGCCGATTACCTGCAACAGCGCCAGGCCGGCGGACCGCGCCAGTTCTTCAGCAACAAGGCTCACGCGCTGTACTTTCTGCAAGCCGTGGCACCGACCAAACTGGTGGATGGCGCGTGGCTGTACGGCTTGTTGGCGCAATGGCGCGACCCGCGTTTTGATGGCTTGCTGTGTACCTATCTGGAAGAACTCGGCGACGGCAATCCTGCGCAAAACCATGTGGTGATCTATCGCAAACTGCTCGCTGAACACGGTTTGCAGGATGCCAGCGCCATCGCCGATGAGCGCTACCTGCAAGGTGCATTGCAACTGGCACTCGGTGCCTGCGGTGAAGCTTGTTTGCCGGAGGTGATCGGTTACAACCTCGGTTACGAACAATTGCCGCTGCACCTGCTGATCAGTGCCTATGAGCTCAGCGAGTTGGGCATCGATCCGTACTATTTCACCCTGCATGTGACCATCGATAACGCCAGCACCGGTCATGCGCAAAAAGCCGTGCAGGCGGTGCTCGACCTGCTGCCGCTGGAAGCGGATCGCAGTGAGTTTCTGCGCCGGGTATCGCTGGGCTATCGACTCAACGACCTGGGGCAGGGCAGCCGCGCCATCATCGAGGGTTTCGACCTGGAACAGGAAGTGCTGGCGATGCTCGAGCGCAAGCGTCCGTTCGGTCAGCACATGCATTCCGACTACTGCCGCTTCGACGGTAAAACCGTCAATCAGTGGCTGGCCACGCCCGAGCAACTGCCCGGGTTTCTGCAGGCAATGCAGGACAAGGGCTGGATCAAGCGCAATCAAGATCCGCAGGCCAGCCGTTTCTGGCAGTTGATCGACGGCGACGGTGCGGCGATGTTCGGCGTGTTCAGTCCTTATGAAAAGCAACTGCTGCACGACTGGATCGCCGGCGACTGGACGTCGTCGGAGAAGAATCCGACACCAAGACGCAGCCGTCAGGTCGCCACCCCGGACGCCGCCGTGCCCGAACACGATCCCGATGTGCAGCGTCTGACCTGCGCGCTACAAGGCCAGGACGGACACGCGCAAATGGCCACGCTGATCCCATGGCTGTCACCGGCCCGCCATGCCCACCCGGCGGGGCTGTTGGCAACGCGTCGCTTCATCGAACTCAAATCCAGTCTGCGTTAAGGAATTCTCCATGAATCAGGAAGAACATTTGTCTGCCGACGACCTCACACTGCTGCAGCTCGGTCGACGCTTGCAGGCCGACGGTTATCGTTTCATCACGCCGACGCCTTTGACCCATCAGCGGGTCAACCAGCGGGACGAGGGGCAGGTGGCCGATACCTTGCGTGATGTCTTCGGCTGGTCGCGCCCGTTTGAACCGGGGTTGTTGTCCGCCGAAGAGCAGCGGCAGTTACAGGAGGCGCAAGTGATTGACGCCTACGACGGCCGCTTGAAAAGCCGGGTGCGCTGGTCGAGTCTGGATGACCTGTTGTTCGTGCATTCGGGCTTTCCCACCGATGCCGCCGATTCGGTGTTTTTCGGTCCGGACACCTACCGTTTCGCGCAGTTGATTCACGCACATCTGCAGCAGAGCTTTGCACCGATCCAGCGTGCGGTGGATATCGGATGCGGGGCGGGCGTCGGCGCGATTCTGATTGCCCGCGCGCGGCGCGAAGCGCAGGTGTTGGCGGTGGACATCAACCCCGCCGCGCTGCGCCTGACCGCGATCAACGCGGCATTGGCCGAGGTTGTTAACGTCGAGGTGCAGGCCAGCGATGTGTTGCAGGGTACCGACGGCGACTTCGACCTGATCGTCGCCAACCCGCCGTACATGGCCGATCCGGCCGGCCGTGCCTATCGGCATGGTGGTGGCTCGCTCGGTGCGGGGTTGTCGCTGCGCATCGTCGAGCAGGCACTCAATCGGCTGGCACCCGGCGGCTCGTTACTGCTGTATACCGGCGTGGCCATGGTCGATGGCCGTGATCCGTTTTTCGACACGGTGGTGCCACGCCTGGATTCGGCGCGATTCGGTTGGACCTATCGCGAACTGGATCCCGACGTGTTCGGTGAAGAATTGTTGAACCCCGGTTACCAGCGTGTAGACCGGATCGCCGTGGTCGCGCTGACTGTGACCCGCATTGGCTGACACAAGGCAGGTGCGCCATGACCAGGAACCTCGACGACTACAACCGCATGCGCGATTTTTCGGCGACCTCGGAGCCCGCTGCCATCAAGCGCCGTGGCCGCAGCAAGGCGACTGAGCATGCGCTGCAGTTCTGCATCCAGAAGCACGACGCTTCGCACCTGCATTATGACTTTCGCCTCGAACTCGATGGCGCGCTGAAGAGCTGGGCGGTGCCCAAGGGGCCGTCGCTCGACCCCAAGGTCAAACGCCTGGCGGTGCACGTCGAAGATCACCCGCTGGATTACGCGACGTTCGAGGGCAGCATTCCCGAAGGGCATTACGGCGCCGGCGATGTGATCGTCTGGGATCGTGGTGTGTGGATTCCGCAGGAAGACCCGGCCAAGGCTTACGCCAAGGGCAAACTTAAATTCGAACTGCAAGGCGAGAAGCTGTCCGGCCTCTGGAATCTGGTGCGCACCCACATGCCGGGCAAGAAGGAAAACTGGTTTCTGATCAAACATCAGGACAGCGCTGCACGCCCGCAAGACGATTACGATGTGCTCAGTGCCGAGCCGCACAGTGTGCTCAGCGACCGCACCTTGATCAGCAAACCCAAGCTTGCCGCCGAGCAAGCCAAACCGGTGAAGAAGGCCCCGGCCAAACCGCGCAGAACGGCGTCCGGTACGCTCACGGGTGCGCGCAAGGCCAAACTGCCGGCGCAACTCAAGCCGGAACTGGCGACGCTGGTCGACAGCGCCCCCGAAGGACAGTGGAGTTACGAGATCAAGTTCGACGGTTACCGGATTCTGGCGCGCATCGATCATGATCAGGTGCAGCTGTTTACCCGCAATGGCCATGACTGGACGCACAAGCTGCCGCAACAGGCGCAGGCTCTGGCCGGGCTGGGCCTGGAATCGGCGTGGCTGGACGGCGAAATGGTAGTCGCCAACGAACACGGTGTGCCGGACTTTCAGGCACTGCAAAATGCATTCGAAGCTGGAAGCAGCGGCAACATCGTCTATTACCTGTTCGATTTGCCTTACCTCAACGGCGTGGATCTGCGCGAAGTGCCGGTGGAGGAGCGTCGCGCCGCGCTGTCCACAGTGCTCGCTGGGCATCAGCAGCCCTTGCTGCGCTTCTCCGAAGCCTTCGACGAAACCCCGGACGCGCTGCTCAACAGCGCCTGCCAGATGCAAATGGAAGGACTGATCGGCAAGCGCCTGGGTTCGCCTTACGTATCGCGGCGCAGCAGCGACTGGATCAAGCTCAAGTGCAAGCATCGTCAGGAATTCGTGGTTGTCGGCTATACCGATCCGAAGGGCGCGCGCAGTGCCTTCGGCGCCTTGCTGCTGGGTTTGCATGACCGCGACAGTGGCGAATTGCGTTACGCCGGCAAGGTCGGCACCGGGTTCAACGACACCACCCTGAAAAGCATCCTTGCCCAACTCAAGCCGTTGCAGGTGAAGAAGGCGGCCGTGGTCAACCCGCCAAGCGGCTTCGACGCCAAGGGTGTGCACTGGCTCAAACCGAATCTGTTGGCGGAAGTGGCATTCGCCGAAATGACCAAGGACGGCTCGGTGCGCCATGCCGTGTTCCATGGTCTGCGCAATGACAAACCGGCCAGGGCAATTACCGAGGAGCGCGCGAAACCCGTGAAGACTTCAGCGAAAGCCACCCCATCGAAAAAGGCTGCACCGGCAAAGAAAAAGGCTGAAGCAGCACCGTCACAACTGGGCCTCGCCAGCGGCAAGGTGCGCATCACCCACCCCGACCGGGTAATCGATGCGGTCAGTGGCACCACCAAGATGCAACTGGCCGAGTATTACGCCAGCGTCGCCGAGTGGATCCTGCCGCAGCTCAAGGATCGTCCAGTGGCACTGGTGCGTGCGCCGGACGGTATCGCCGGCGAACTGTTCTTCCAGAAAAACGCCGAGCGTCTGGCGATTCCCGGCATCACTACGCTGGACAAGGAGGTCACCGGTCAACCGGTGATGCTGATCAACAACGCCGAAGCCTTGATCGGCGCCGTGCAGATGAGCACGGTCGAGCTGCACACCTGGAACGCCACCACCGTCGATCTGGACAAGCCTGACCGCTTTGTCCTCGATCTTGACCCGGATCCCGCGCTCCCATGGAAAAGCATGGTCGAAGCCACTGCGCTGACGCTGACCGTGCTCGATGAACTGGGGCTCAAGGCGTTTCTCAAGACCAGCGGTGGCAAAGGCATTCACCTGGTGGTGCCATTGACCCGCAAGCACGGCTGGGACGAGGTCAAGGATTTCAGCCATGCGATTGTCAGTCATATGGCGAACTTGTTGCCGGAACGGTTTTCCGCGGTGTCCGGGCCGAAAAACCGGGTTGGACGAATCTTCATCGATTACCTGCGCAACGGTCTGGGTGCCACCACTATTTGTGCCTACGCGGCGCGCACCCGCGAGGGGCTGCCGGTGTCGGTGCCGCTGTTTCGCGAAGAGGTGGCGCAGATCAAGGGTGGCAATCAGTGGAACATCAGCAATGTCCATGAGCGCCTGAACGAGGTCGGCGACGCGCCGTGGGCCGACATGAAGAAAACCCGCCAGAGCATCACTGCAGAGATGCGCAAGCGGGTTGGCATGAAAAGATGATCAAGTGTCGCGCAGCAAGTCGTGGGCGTTGAGGAGTTCGAAAGCGATTTCAGGGTGGTTGCTCAGGCCTCGACGAATGGCCGCCGGAATCGCTTTGCGCGTCTTGCGGCACAGACCCGGCAGCGCTTCGATCTGAATCTCGATGCCGAGCATGGTGCGCACTTCATGAAAGCCCGGCGCAACTTCAACTCGCAGGCCCAATTGTTCGTGCATGCGATCTTGCAGATGGCGCAGGTCGGCGAGGTCTTTGAGTTGTTCTAGGCGGGCGAGCAGGATTTTTTCCTGCTCGCGAGTCAGGCGCAGGATACGCAGATCGCTGCCGGGATTTTCCAGCAACGATTCGCGCCCGCAATCGCAGGCGCCGGGCGGGCAGGGTGAGCGCAGAGGCGCAGGCGGCGCAAGAGTCGTCATGGCCTCCATCATAGAGGCCGTCGGACTGTTTTGCCTATGTGCCTTCAGTTGCCATCCATCGGCCGCTGCCTGCGTGACAACTACTGATTCAGGCCTTCGTAATGCACCAGAATCGCATTGGCAAGGTCTTCATCGCTGGCGTTGAGCCCGGGGTTGTCGTGCCGGACCTGTTGCAGCACCGACTCCAGATAGACCCCTCGTATGGCACCGCCGCTGGCCACGAACGCTGACAGGTCATCGCGCGCCGGGATCACCATTTTGTGATCCTTGAAGGTCGAGTAAAGCGACGCGGAAACCCCCGCCGAGGTGGCGACATCGCCAGCATCGACACGGGCCAGAGCCGAGCCGACAGGCAGGCACAGCAGGAGAGAAGAAACGAGCACTAACTTGCGCATGACGGTGTTCCTCCACAAGCGCGAAGCAAAAAGGAAGACTACATAATCTCAGAGGTGCGACCTTTGCCGGAGTTCCGTTCAAACACGCGGATACTTGCTGAAACGCTCTGAAGCGGCACATCTGCACAAATAAGCTTAACTGAACTCCTGACAGGTGCATTCGGCGCGCCTCAGGAGGAACCCACCGTGTCGATCAAATTGCGTTTGCTGTTGCTGATAGCAACCAGCCTGCTGACCGCGCTGATCGTGAGTCTGGTCAGCTATGTGGGGAATACGCGGATGTCCGCGGCGGTAGACGACAACGCGGTGAGCATGACTGCGCTGCGCAATCACATGGAAGCCGACATGATGCACGATGCACTGCGGGCTGACGTGTACTCGGCGATGCTGGTGGGCCTGGGCAAAAGTACCGGCACGGCCGCTGAAGTGCGGGATTCGATCAATGAGCACGCGAGCCATTTTCGCGAAGTGCTGGATGAAAACCTCAAACTGCCGGTCAACCCGACAATCAAGACCGCGCTCGAACAGATCAAGCCCAGCCTGGACACCTACATCGAGGCGGCCGAGCGCATTGTCGGCCTGGCACTGGATAACCCGGACAGCGCGCAGCGGGAGCTCGGCACGTTCAATGCTGCGTTCAGTCAGCTCGAAGCGCAGATGGCCGCGCTCAGTGAGCTGATTGAAAGCAATACCCGGGACACCAGCAAAGCCACCGACAGCGCCATTCGAAATGCCAACATCGCCCTCGGCGTGGTGCTGCTCGCCAGCCTGTTGCTATTAATGGCGCAAGGGCGTTGGGTGACCCGCAGCATCATGGGGCCGCTGAAGTCCGCCAACCACATCGCCCAAAGCATTGCGCATGGCAACCTCAGCGAGCCGATCAGCGAACCGGCCGGCAAGGATGAAGCCAGCACGCTGATCCGCAACCTGGCGACCATGCAGCGCGATCTGCGAGACATGATCGACGTGGTGCGCCGCAACGCGCATGGCGTCAGTGGCATGAGCGAGCAGTTGAGCCACGGCTGCCATCAGGTCGCCGACAGCAGTCAGCAGCAAAGCACCGCCGCCGGCACCATGGCCGCTGCCGCGAGCCAGATGACCGCCAGCATCGAGGAAATCACCCGCCATGCCGAACGCGCACTGGGCATGGCCAATCAGGCCGAGTCGCTGGCCAAGAGCGGCGGACAGGTGATCCATCAGGTGGTCAGCGACATGGACGACATCGCCCGCTCGGCGCAGCAGTCGGCACAGGTGATCCGCACGCTGGATCAGGAATCCGAAGGCATCTTCAACATCATTCAGGTGATCAAGAGCATCGCCGACCAGACCAACCTGCTGGCACTCAACGCCGCCATCGAAGCGGCACGAGCCGGCGAGCAGGGCCGGGGCTTCGCCGTGGTCGCCGACGAAGTGCGCAGTCTGGCCGCGCGGACCAGCGCCTCAACCCAGGAAATCGCGGCGATGGTCGCGCGCATCCAGAACAGTACCCGCGAAGCGGTCAGCAGCATGGAGGCCGGCGTGGCTCAGGTGGACAAAGGCATGGCGGTCACGGCTGAAGTCGAGCGGGCGATCCGCGAGATCCTCGACGCCACCCTCAGCACCACGCAACTGGTCAATGACATCACCCGCACCATCGGCGAGCAAAGCCAGGCCAGCAACGAAATTGCCCATCAGGTGGAAATGATCGCCGGGATGTCCGAGGGCAACAGCAAAGTGATCGGGCAGACGGCCAACACCACCGATGAACTGTCGAGTCTGGCCGGGGCGCTGGCGTTGTCGGTGGACCGGTTTCGGTTGTAGGGCCGCCATCGCGAGCAGGTTTGCGGATCATGTTCAGCCCAAACCGGCCGATAACGCCCAGAGCGGAAAAAGACTCTCAAGTCGGGAACAGACGCGCGGGTTTGCCCTGACGTGATATTCTTCGCGCCAACTTGGTTTGACCTAATTCGGTTGGCCTGCCTTTTTGGCAGGCTGACGGAATCCCTGTCGCTCAAGTAGCTGAAGCCAATAATGATAAAAAGTCAGTTCAGAAGGGACATTAACTGAGGTCGATGCGGTACGTCGGCCTTGTGTGCCCACCCGTCAACATTGCAGTGTGAAGGTGCCCGCGACCCTGGCCTGAGTGTCGCGACAAAAGGCCCTCATACCCACAACAGCGGCGGGCGGAAGGCGTTTTATCATAGGTGCAACAGATGTTTAAGAAAGTGAACACAGCCTTGCTCGGGCTGGCTTTGGCGATGGGGATGTCGTCCGCCAATGCTGCAGAAGCAAAGAAAGTCGACGTTCTGTTGATCGGCGGCGGCATCATGAGCACCACCCTGGGTGTGTGGATCAATGAGCTGGAGCCAAGCTGGTCGATGGAAATGGTCGAGCGCCTCGATGGCGTCGCCCTGGAAAGCTCCAACGGCTGGAACAACGCCGGTACTGGTCATTCGGCGCTCGCCGAGCTGAACTACACCCCGGAAGACGACAAAGGCAACGTGACGATCCCGAAAGCCGTCGAGATCAACGAAGCGTTCCAGGTCTCCCGTCAGTTCTGGGCCTGGCAGGTTCAGCAAGGCGTTCTGAAGAACCCTCGCTCGTTCATCAACACCACGCCGCACATGAGCTTCGTGTGGGGTGACGACAACATCAAGTTCCTGAAAAAGCGCTACGAAGCCCTGCAGGCGAG
>Ga0308159_1005355_pt1 | contig 10970 bp, 10 predicted proteins | sample PhyCR1_FD_201040 | JGI IMG/M metagenome (GOLD analysis project Ga0308159, IMG submission 201040) | Phyllosphere microbial communities from UC Gill Tract Community Farm, Albany, California, United States - DLSLC.R1 | ecosystem: Host-associated > Plants > Phyllosphere > Unclassified | place: USA...
GCTGTCCGCCCATTACGGCAACATCAGCAAGGCCACCATCGGCACCATCCAGCGCCGCCTGCTGGTGCTGGAACAGCAGGGCGCCGAGCATTTCTTCGGCGAGCCGGCGTTGGAGCTGACCGACCTGATGCTGCTGACGCCAGATGGCCGCGGCGCCGTGAACGTCCTGGCCGCCGACCAGTTGGTGCAGAGCCCGCGCCTCTACGCCACCTTCCTGCTCTGGATGCTGTCCGAGCTGTTCGAGGAGCTGCCGGAGGTGGGCGACCTGGAGAAGCCCAAGCTGGTCTTCTTCTTCGACGAGGCGCACCTGCTGTTCAAGGACGCCCCCAAGGCGCTGCTGGAGAAGGTGGAGCAGGTGGTGCGGCTGATCCGCTCCAAGGGCGTCGGCGTCTATTTCGTCACGCAGAACCCGTTGGATGTGCCGCAGGCGGTGCTGGGGCAGTTGGGCAACCGGGTGCAGCATGCGTTGCGCGCCTTCACGCCGGCTGACCAGCGCGCCGTCCGCGCCGCCGCCGAGACCTTCCGCGCCAACCCAGCCTTCAACACCGAGGCCGCCATCACCCAGCTTGAAGTGGGCGAGGCCCTGGTCTCCACCCTGCAGGAAGGCGGCGTCCCCAGCGTGGTGGACCGGACGAAGATCCGCCCGCCGCAATCCCGCATGGGCACGGTAACGGAGCAGGAGCGCGCCGCGACGCTCGCCGCCAGCCCGCTGAAGGGCCGCTACGACACGTTGCAGGACCGCGAATCCGCCTACGAGATGCTGCAACAGCGGGCCGGCACCGTCGTGGAGGACCCGCGCCCCCGCTCACCCTGGGGCCAGCCCGATGCCGCGCCGGCACCGACGCGCTCGAGCGACCCCTGGGGGCGGAATGGCGGCATGGCGGAACCGCCGCCAATGCCGCAGCGCCGCTCCTCCCGCGCCAGCCGGCAACCGGCGCCGCAGCCACAGCAGGGCAGCGGCAGCATCCTGACGGATATCCTGATGGGCAATGGCGGCGGCCGGCGGCAGAGCCCGGCCGAGGCACTGGCGAAGTCCGTCGCGCGCGGCATGGGCTCGCAGATCGGTGGCTCCGTCGGGCGGGCGCTGGTGCGGGGGATTTTGGGGTCGATCCTCAAGCGGTGAGGGAAGGCCGGGGCAGGAATTCCCCGGACCCCAGCTTTTTTCCGCGAGTTTGGGGCCGGCAGAGGATCGGCCATGACGCCCCGGGCCCGACCAAAGAATGAGCCCGGCCAAAGAAAAAGGCCGGGGAATGTCTTCCCCGGCCTCAGCCATCGATCCGTGCCGTCAGGGCTGAATGTCAGTCCCGCGCCGGGCGGCGGCGGAAGGCATCCAGGCTGACCACCTGGGCCGGGGCCTCGGCGACGGCCTCGGTATCCTCGGCGGCGTCGGGCTCCGGGTTGTCGGTCTGCTCGGCTTCCCGCACCGGGAAAGCGGCGGGCTGGATGACGCTGTCGGCGTTGTCCTGCGTCTCGTCCTCTTCCGGCGGGCCGAAGCGCAGGCCGATGCGGACATGCGGGTCCCAGAACGCGGTCATGCTGGCAATGGGGATCATCAGCTTGGCCGGCACGCCGCCGAAGGACAGGCCGATCGAGACCATCCCTTTCGGCCGGTCCACCTTCAGGTCCCAGAACTGATGCTGGATGACGATGGTCATCTCTTCCGGGTAACGCGCCTTCAGGTGGCCGGGGATGGCTACCCCGGGGGCGTCGGTACGGAAGGTGAGGTAGAAATGGTGCTCGCCGGGCAGTCCGTGTTCGCCCACATGCTCCAGCGCCCGCAACGCGACCTCGCGCATCGCGTCCTCGGTCCAGCGTTCGTAAGGGAGGAGGCTCTCTACCGGCTTCGCGTCATTCGTCATCACAAGTCACCCTGAGTCGATGCAGAATAGGGACGGCACCGGGTCGCGAAAAGGCATGATGCACAGAGAAGTGGGGGGATTCTGTTGCCCTGCTCCCCCCGGGCAGCGCTTACCTATCTCTAGGCAGCGAGCGCCATGGTCTCGCGACCATTATCGTTGGCACTTGTGAAATAGCCCGATAACGGCGGTACAATGCCGGGCAAAAGATACGTCTTTACCGCATACGTCGAAGCTGTTTCGTCCCCATCGGCCGCCATACGATCCCTGGCGGGCTAGATTGGTGGAGACGCCGGGCACTGCCCCCGGGTCCGAAATGCTTATTCCACGTACCGTTTATCACCATAGCCACCCGAAGGTAGGCAGAGCCGATATAGGCGATCGGCGCACGGAAATCGAGAGGCCGCGCACGCTTTCCGTCGCGCCGCTCCTTTTAAGGCACGCTCGCCCACGTTCATCGACGCGCCGAATGGGTTTCCAAGGGCCTTGGGCCTTCGGCGGGGAGCTCGAGAGGGGCAGCGCCCCTCTCGCAACGCCATCCCCCGGCGCTTCAGCCCTTGCGCAGGGACGTCTCGACGATCCGCGCATACAGCGCCGCACCATACGGCGTCGTCTCGTCGTTGAAGTTATAGGCCGGGTTGTGCGGCGTGGCGCCCGGCCCGTTGCCGACATGAATGTAGGCGCCCGGCACCTTCTCCATCATGAAGGAGAAGTCTTCCGAGCCCATGCCAGGCTCCTTGTTGCGGGCCACGCTGGCCTCGCCCACCAGTTCGGCCGCCGCATCGGCGTAGGCGGTGGTCAGCTCGGCGTCGTTGATGGTGGGGGCGAAGATCAGGCGGAAATCCAGCTCCGCCGTGCAGCCCAGGCCGGCAGCGACGCCTTCCGCCACCCGCTTCAGCCCTTCCTCGATCTGCGTCGCCACCTCGCGCGAGAAGAAGCGCGCGGTGCCGGAGAGGGTGGCGGTATCGGGGATGACGTTGAAGGCATCGCCGCCCTGGATCTTGGTGACGCTGATCACCGCCGGGTCGAAGGGCGAGAGGTTGCGGGCGATGATGGTCTGGATGGCCGTGCCGATCTGGCAGGCGGCGATCACCGGGTCGTGGCTCACCTCCGGCCGCGCGCCATGGGCGCCCTTGCCGTGGATAGTGATGTCGAAGAAGGCACCGCCGGCCGCCGTGGCGCCGGGTCGGATGCCGTACTCGCCCACCGGCATGCCGGGGCGGTTATGCATGCCGAAGATGGCATCGCAGGGGAAGCGGTCGAACAACCCGTCCTCCAGCATGGCGAGCGCGCCGCCGCAGCCTTCCTCGCCCGGCTGGAAGATGAAATGGACGGTGCCGTCGAAATTCTTCGTCTCCGCCAGGTATTTGGCGGCGCCTAGCAGCATGGTGGTGTGGCCGTCATGGCCGCAGGCATGCATCTTGCCCGGCGTCTGGCTGGCATAGGGCAGGCCGGTCTTCTCGGTCATCGGCAGGGCGTCCATGTCCGCCCGCAGGCCCACGGCCCGGTTGCCCTGGCCGGAGCGCAGCACGCCGACCACGCCGGTCTTGCCGACGCCGCGATGCACCTCGATTCCCCAGGATTCCAGCTTTTCGGCCACGATCCCGGCGGTGCGGTGCTCCTCCAGCCCCAGCTCGGGGTGGATGTGGAAGTCGTGGCGGATGGCCGTCAGCTCGTCCTGGTAGCGGCGGATCTGGTCAATGACGGTCATACGGGCCTCCTGTGTCTGTCGCGTGCGGTGGCATGCAAACACCAGACCAGCAGCCCGGCAAGGCGGTGCCTTGTGGGATTCATGTCCGGGCTTCATGCAGGCGACGAATTTTTACTCGATTTGGATTCGCGCCCATGACGGTCCGCAGACTGAAACCGGAAGACGCCGCCGCCTTCCGCTCCCTCCGCCTGGAAGCCCTGGAAGGGTATCCGGGTGCCTTCACCCAGAGCTACGCCGATGCGGAGCGGGATGACGCGGCAACCTATGCCACGCGTCTCGGCGCAGGGCCGGATGCGGTGTTCGGCGCTTTCGAAGATGGCGAGTTGATCGGCACGGCCGCCTTCTCCATCCGCAAAGGGGAAAAGATCGCCCATAAGGGCCTGCTCTGGGCGGTCTATGTGCGCCCCGGCACGCGCAGCCGCGGACTGGGCCGGGCGCTGGTCAGCCAGGTGCTGGAGCATGCGAAGCCCCATGTGCTGATGGTGCAGGCCACGGTCGTCTCCGATAATCCCGTGGCGCGCGCGCTGTACGAATCGCTCGGTTTCGAGAGCTATGGGGTGGAGAAATCCTCGCTGTTCGTCGGAGGGCGGCTGATCGACGACATCCACATCGTCCATTGGCTCGGCCACGCGGCGGATGCCTGGCCCCTGACCTGAGGATAGTGACCTGAGGGCCTGACTGTTGCCTTCAGGACAGCCAGGCACCGGCGGGTGAGGGGGCACCATGACACCCGAGCCTGCCGCCTCACCAAGCGTGCCTTCCCTGCCCGGATACGCTAGAATGGCGCTAGGCGATCTGGCGCAGCCAGAACGTGGAAGGCAGCAAACATGGACACCGACAAGGTCTTCCGTGGTTCCATTCCGGCCCTGTATGACGAATATCTGGTCCCGATGTTCTTCGCGCCCTATGCGCGGGACATGGCTGCGCGCGTGGCAGTCCTGCGCCCGCACCGGGTGCTGGAGACCGCCGCCGGCACCGGCATCGTCACCCGCGCCCTGGCCGCCGCCCTTCCAGGCGAGGCCACCATCGAGGCCACCGACCTCAGCCAGCCGATGCTGGACCAGGCCGCGCGGCACCCATCCCCCGCCAGTATCTCCTGGCGCCAGGCCGACGCGCAGGCGCTGCCATTCCCGGATGCCGGCTTCGACGCGGTGGTCTGCCAGTTCGGCGTGATGTTCTTCCCGGACCGGGCCAAGGCATTCGCCGAGGCCCACCGCGTGCTCAAGCCCGGCGGGCGCTTCCTGTTCAGCGTGTGGGACCGGATCGAGGCCAATGACTTCGCCGACGTGGTGCTGAAGGCCGTGACGGTGATGTTCCCGGACAACCCGCTGGTGTTCTGCGCCCGCATCCCGCACGGGCTGTACGACACCGCGCGGCTGACGACCGAATTGCAGGCTGCCGGCTTCACCGACGTATCGGTCGAGGCGGTGGCGCTGGAGAGCGAGGCACCGGACGCCCTGGCCGTCGCCCTGGGCCTGTGCCAGGGCACGCCGATGCGGCATGAAATCGAAACCCGCGATGCCAGCCGGCTGGGCGAGGCCACCGACGCCGCGGCGGCAGCCGTCGCGGCCCGCTTCGGCGCTGGCGCAGTCAATGGCCAGCTCCGGGCCTTCATCCTGACGGCTACGCGCTGAGGCTGATGCGTAAGGCCAAGTTCCGCGTAGAGGCCAGCCATTCCAGGCGCTTCCGCCGGCGCCGCGCTGCCTTGCGGAGAGACCGGCTTCACGCCCCGCCCGGCAGAGGCTATCCACGCCCCCGATGACGTTGGGGGCGAGCATGGAACTGACCGAGGCGCAGCAGCAGGAACTGGCGGAAGCGAAAGCCGCCCGTGCCGAGACCCGCCGCCCCACCGTGCCCGCGCTCGAGGCGATGCTGTTCGACCCGATCCCGGTGCTGGACCATGGCTTCGTCCGCACCATCGACTACATGGGCGACGACTCCGCCGTGGTGCAGGCGGCCCGCGTCTCCTACGGCCGTGGCACCCGCGCGGTCAGCGAGGACCGCAACCTCATCCGCTACCTGATGCGGCACTGGCACTCGACGCCGTTCGAGATGTGCGAGATCAAGTTCCACGTAAAGCTGCCGATCTTCGTTGCGCGGCAGTGGATTCGCCACCGCACCGCCAACGTGAACGAGTACTCGGCCCGCTACTCCGTCATGGACCGGGAATTCTACATCCCGGCGCCTGAGCAACTGGCGGCGCAGTCGGCCAGCAACCGCCAGGGCCGTGGCGACGTGCTGGAAGGCGAGGACGCCGCCCGGGTGCTGGGCCTGCTGCGCGCGGACGCCAACCAGACCTACGACCACTACGAAGAGATGCTGAACGAGGATGAATCCGGCGCCCCGCGCGACCCGTCCCGCCAGGGCCTGGCGCGGGAGCTGGCGCGGATGAACCTGACGCTGAACACCTACACCCAGTGGTACTGGAAGACCGACCTCCACAACCTGCTGCACTTCCTGCGCCTGCGCGCCGACGCGCACGCCCAGTACGAGATCCGCGTCTATGCGGATGCGATGCTGCAGGTGCTGGAAGCCTGGGTGCCGGCGGTGGCGGAAGCCTTCCGCGACTACCGCCTGGGCGCCGCCACCCTGTCCTCCCAGATGCTGGTCGTCACCCGCCGCCTGCTGGCGGGGGAGGCGGTGGAGCAGCCCGGCAGCGGCCTCTCCAAGCGCGAGTGGCGGGAGCTGATGGCCGTCCTGGGCCGGGAGGGCTGAACCCTGGCCGCGGCGCCGCCCCCGCGCCCGCCCGCCGGCGCGCCGGCCGGTGCGCGCCCGGTCAGGACCGCCACACGCCCGGCCGCCACGCGACCGCCCACGAACCGGGCCGGTAGCAAGGGAAAGGCACGCGGTAAGCAGGCGCCGGGCCGCTTCCGGCTGTGGCTGGCGCTGCTGCCGCGCCACTGGCTGGCTGTCGGCATCATCGTCGCGGTCCTGCTGGTCGGCATCCCCCTGGCGCATGCGCTGGTGGGGGATCTCGGCGCCATCCTGCTGCTGACCAGCGTCGGCGGATTCGCCCTTGGCCGCGCGACGGCGAAGCACGACATTCCCGGCACCGCGGCCTTGCGGGGCAAATCCCAGCCCCGCCGCCGCAATGGAGGGGCTTGAGGCATGTTCTGGATTCTGATGCTGCTGGTGCTGCTGGTGTTCGGCCTGCCGATGATGCTGCTGTTCGCGGCGCTCTCGGTCGGGTTCTGGATCGTGGGCCTGGTGCTGGGGCTGGTCTGGGCCGTGCTGACCTTCGTGTTCAACGATGCCGCCACGGCGCTGCTGGTCGTCGTCGCGCTCGGCCTCGGCTACGCCTGGGGCAAGAAGCGCCAGCAGCGCATCTGACGCGCCGCGGACCAGCCGGGCCCTGAGCGGGCCTGGCTCCGCCTGTTCACCCCCGGGCGATGCCGCCCTGTCCCCGGCAGCCGTTGGCCCAAGGAGGCCCCGCCATGATCCGCCACATCGTCTTCTTCCGCGCCCGTAACCGGGAGGATGTCGGCCACGTGCTGGAGGGTCTGTCCATCCTGAAGACCATCCCGCATTCCAGCCGCCTGGAAGTCACGCTGAACGGCAAGGTGGACCAGCTGGGCAATGACGTGGACGTGGTGGTCTACGGCGAATTCGCCGATGCCGCCGCCTTGGCCGCCTACAAGGCCCACCCGACCTACCAGGAATCCATCGACCGGGTCCGCCCGCTGCGCGACCTGCGGATGGCGGCGGATTACGAGGTGACGGGGAACTGAGGCCCGGGCTCCGGTCCTCGCCTTTCCAGGCCGTCCGTGAGAGGGGCTGCGCCTCTCGAACTCTCCCGGCTCAAGGCCGGAGGCCTTCGGAAGCCCGACCATGGTTGGGCCGCAGGCTTTAGCCGATTGAGGGATGCGGGGATTCGCCTGGCCAGCAGCCGGCGCCAGACACACCGCTCTCCCCGCTCAAGCCAGGGGATGGCGAAGCCCCACCCGTCCACTTCATCCGGCATGCGCACCGGCGTCCGGCCCGATCTCCCGCGCCGGCAACCAGAACGCCCTCCCCACAGCCACACCCGCAAACACCGCAGAAAAAAGAAAGGGGCCGGGGAATTCCTTCCCCGGCCTTCACTTCCTTCGGCGCGCCACCGTGTCAGACCACCTTCAGCCGCGCCACGGCCCGCGCATCCACCTCGGCCATCTTCGCCCGGTAACCGGCCGACTTGGCGCGGGCGGCTTCCAGGATGGCGGGCTCGGCGGTCTCCGGGCTGCCGGCGCCGGGGAAGGGCGGCTCCGGGGTGTATTCGATGCCGAGCTGCACCTGGCGGGCGAAGGCCTCCCCCTGCAGCGCGGCCAGCATGGTCAGGCCGAAATCGATGCCGGCGGTGACGCCGCCGCCGGTGATGCGGTTGCGGTCCACCACCACCCGGCCGTGCTTCGGGATGGCGCCGTAGGCGGCCAGCCGGTCGTGCGAGTTCCAGTGCGTGGTGGCCTCGTAGCCCTCCAGCAACCCGGCGGCGGCCAGCACCAGCGCGCCAGTGCAGACGGAGGTGAGGAAGCGGCACCCGGGCTCCTGCTGGCGCAGGAAGTCCAGCGTCGCCTCGTCCTCCATCGCATCCAGGTGGCCGGCGCCGCCGGGCACGCAGATCAGGTCCAGCTGCGGGCAGTTGGCGAAGGTGATGGTGGGCAGGACGGACAGCCCGCTGCTGCTGACGATGGGCGCCAGGTCCTTGGCCACCACGTGCAGGGTGGCGCCCGGCAGGTTGGCCAGCACGTCCCACGGCCCGGCGAAATCCAGGTTCAGCAGGTTGGGGAACAGCACGAAGCCGATCTGCAGGCCCCGATCCGACGCGTCAGTCTCGGACATCGATGTCACTCCACCACAAAACGGGGCGCGGCGGGGGCATTCCCGCCGGCCAGGACCTTGTCGCGCAGGCGGGCGGCAATGGCGCGGTAGGAACGCGCCTCGTCGCTTTCCGGCTTCGCAATGGCGATGGGGGTGCCGGCATCGGCCAGTTCCCGGATCGCCAGCTTCAGCGGCAGCTCGCCCAGGAACTCCACCTCCATGCGCGCCGCCTCCGCCCGGGCGCCGCCATGGCCGAAGATCTCGGACCGGTGGTCGCAGTTCGGGCAGCAGAAATAGGACATGTTCTCGATCAGCCCCAGCACCGGCACGTTCACCTTCTGGAACATGCGTACGCCACGCCGCGCGTCGATCAGCGCCACGTCCTGCGGGGTGGAGACGATGACGGCGCCGGCCAGCGGCACACGCTGGCTCATCGTCAGCTGCGCGTCGCCGGTGCCGGGCGGCATGTCCACCACCATGATGTCCAGCTCGCCCCATTCCACCTGGCCCAGCATCTGCTCCAGCGCGCCCATCACCATGGGGCCGCGCCAGACCATCGGCGTCTCCTCCTCCACCAGGAAGCCGATGGACATGGCCTTCAGCCCCCAGCGGGAGATGGGGATGATCCGCCCGCCGGTCGCGCGCGGCTTCTCCCGCGTGCCAAGCATCTGGGGCAGGGAAGGGCCGTAGATATCCGCGTCCAGCAACCCGACCTTCAGCCCGTCGGCGGCGAGCGACACGGCGAGGTTGACGGCGGTGGTGGACTTGCCGACGCCACCCTTGCCGGAGGCGATGGCGATAATGGCTTTGACCTGCGGCAGCAGCATCGGCCCCTGGCCGGGCGCGGGCCGGGTGGCGCGGGCGGCGCCGGGCGGGGCGGCGGGGCCGGGGGCAGGGCGGTGGTCATGGCCATGGTGCGCGCCGCCCTGGGGCGCCGGCCCGGTCTGGATATCCCGGTGCGCCGTCAGCACGCAGGTAGCGGAGAGCACGCCGGGTACCGCGGCCGCCGCCTTCTCGGCCGCCGCACGCAGCGTCTCCAGCGCCCGGGCACGCTCCCGCGGCACGGAAAGTGCGAATTGCACCAGGCCGTCCCGGGCGGACAATCCTTGCAACATGCCAGACGAAACCACGTCCTGTCCCGAATCAGGGTCCCGCACCTGGGCCAGGGCGGCGCGGACGGCCTCCGTCAGTGTGTCACCCATCGCTTGAAAACCCCTTCTTCCCGGACAATATCCGCCCCGCCCTCGCTGTGACGTGATGCACCGCATTGCGCCATGGCCCGGACAGGGCGACATATGGTCTGGCCCTGTCGCGCATGCACCCGCCTCGCGCAAGCGGCCGAGACTTGCCACGGTCGCGCTTTATGCGCGATTGCGACGACACGTTACGGGAGATGTGCCGGCCGATGCCCTGGAACAATAATGGTGGTTCGAACTCTGGAGGTGGCCAGGGTGGCAGCCCGTGGGGCAATCCGCGCCCGGGCGGGCCTTGGGGGACACCGCCGCAGGGCGGGGGCCGTGGCCCCGGCAACCAGGGCGGCGGGGGCGGTGGCGCCCCGGACCTGGATGAGGCCATCCGTAAGTTGCAGGAAACGCTGCGCGGCATGTTCGGCGGCGGCGGTGGCGGCGGCACTGGTGGTGGCGGCTTCGGCAAGGGCTCGGGCAAGTGGATCGGCATCGGCGTGGCCGCGCTGGTCGCGGTCTGGGCCGCCAGCGGCATCTACCGTGTGCAGCCGGATGAGCAGGGCGTGGTGCTGCGCTTCGGCGCCTTCACCGGCACGACCACCCAGCCCGGCCTGAACTACCGGCTGCCGTGGCCGATCGAGAGCGTGACGACGCCGCGCGTGACGCGCATCAACCGCATCGATATCGGCTTCCGCGCGCCCAACGATTCGCCGCTGCAGCGCCCTGTCTCCGCCCGCGACGTGCTCGAGGAGAGCATGATGCTGACGGGGGACGAGAACATCATCGACATCGACTTCGCGGTGTTCTGGCGTATCCGCGATGCCGGCGAGTACCTGTTCAACACCCGCAGCCCCGACGCCACCGTGAAGTCGGCGGCCGAGAGCGTGATGCGCGAGGTGGTCGGCCGTACCCCGATTCAGCCGGCCCTGACCGAGGCGCGCGCGCAGATCGAGCAGTCCGTTCGCTCCGGCACCCAGGCCATCCTGGACCAGTACGGCTCGGGCATCGAGATCTCGCAGGTCCAGTTGCTGAAGGTCGATCCGCCGCCGGCCGTCATCGACGCCTTCCGCGACGTGCAGCGCGCCAATGCGGACCGCGAGCGCGCCCGCAACGAGGCCGAGGCCTACCGCAACGACATCATCCCCCGCGCCCGCGGCGAGGGCCAGCGCCTGGTGCAGGAGGCCGAAGGCTTCAAGGAAAGCCAGGTCGCCCGTGCCCGAGGCGAGGCCGCCCGCTTCATGAGCGTGCTCTCCGCCTACCAGGTGGCGCGCGACGTGACGGTGCGCCGCCTGTACCTGGAGACGATGGAAGAGATCCTTCGCGCCAACCCGAAGATCGTGGTGGACGACCGCTTGCAGGGCGTCGTGCCCTACCTGCCGCTGGATAGCGCGCCGGCCGCTGCCGCCGCGCCCGCCAACGGCGCCG
>Ga0308159_1005356_pt1 | contig 10970 bp, 8 predicted proteins | sample PhyCR1_FD_201040 | JGI IMG/M metagenome (GOLD analysis project Ga0308159, IMG submission 201040) | Phyllosphere microbial communities from UC Gill Tract Community Farm, Albany, California, United States - DLSLC.R1 | ecosystem: Host-associated > Plants > Phyllosphere > Unclassified | place: USA...
GCGATGGCCGCATGGGCCTTGTCCGCGAAATCGCCGGGCTGCATGAGGAAGGGCATGGCATAGCGGTTCTGCCGCGTGAGCGGCGTGTCGATGTAGCCCGGGCAGATCGTCACCACGCGCACGCCGCTGGCGCGCAGCTCGCCCCGCAGGCTCTCGCAATAGCTGATGGTGGCGGCCTTGCTCGCGCAATAGGCGCCGTGCCCCGGCAGCCCGCGGATGCCGGCCACGCTGCCGATCCCCACCAGCGTGCCGCTGCCGCGCTGCACCATGGACGCGATGAACGGATGGAAGGTGGCCGCCATGCCCAGGTTGTTGGTGGCGAACGTCTGCGCCATCACGTCGAGGTCGCTCCGCTCGGCGGTGTCCATGCCCACGCTGATGCCGGCGTTGGCGATCACCACATGAGGCACGCCCTGCTCCGCGATGCAGGCCGCGCCCGCCGCGACGATGTCGTCCGGCCGCGAGACATCCGCACCGTAGATGCGGAAGTCGTCCGCGCCCAGCCCGCCGGCCTGCGCCCAGGCCTGGATGTCCGCCGTGCGCCGTGCCACCAGGGCCAGCCGGTAGCCGTCACGGTGGTAGCGCAGCGCGAGCGCCTGGCCGATGCCGCTGGACGCGCCGGTGATGAAGACCAGGGGGCGTGGTGGCATGGCGGGCGGCCTTTGCGTGAGGAGAGGGATCGGGATGAAGACGGGGGTGCCGGTCAGCGCGCGGGCGGTATGAGCGAACCGCGCACCCGGCCGCGCATCTGCATGATCTGGTCGAGGTTGTCGTAGTCCATGCTGTCCGCGGTGAACTGGTCGTTGCCGCGCGTCAGCGTGACCGGCTGGTTGGAGCTCACGCGTTCGCTGTTGAGCCACGCATGCAGGAACTCTCCCTTGAACTGCAGCCGCGGCAGGGGCTCGCGCCCCGGCCGCTTCAGCGGCTCGCGCGTGACGACCGCGTTGCCGAAGAGCTGCACCTCGGAGCCGTCGGAATTGGTCAGCGCCCGGTTGGCCGTGGCCACCGTGACACGGCCGTCCGGTGCCATCGAGCGCATGTGGGCCTTGTCGATCTCCAGCGTGTCGGTGTCGGGATAGTGCCGCGCGACGTCGCCGCGGATCTCGCTCTGCAGCCGGCCGTTGGCGTCGAAGCTTTTCACCGAGAAGCCGCGCATGAAATAGTCGGGCTCGTGCGTGGGCGCCACCACCTGCGCCGGGCGCAGCGGCTTGGGGGCATTGCGCACCAGCCACCAGGTGCTGAGCGCCATCAGGCCCATGAGCACCACCGGCAGGTACAGGGAGATACGCTCCCACGCCTGGCGCGCGCGTCCCATCAGCGTCATGCGGCGTACGCCTCCAGCAGCGCCGCATAGCGGCCGGAGGCCACCAGCAGCAGATCGCAGAATTCGCGCGCGGCACCATTGCCGCCAGGGGCGGTGGTGACGTGGTGGGCCACGGCCCGGGCTTCGGCGTGCGCATGGAACGGCGCGCAGGCCAGCGCGCAGCGGCGCATCACCGGCAGATCGGGCCAGTCGTCGCCCATGGCGGCCGCCTGGTGCCAGCCGAGCCCCAGTTCGGCCAGGATGGCCTCGGCCGCGGGGCGCTTGTCCTCGGTGCCGAAGCGGGCGTGCACCACGCCCAGGGCCTGCAGCCGCAGGCGCAGCGCGGGCGCATCGCGCCCCGTGACCACCGCGGGCACGATGCCGGCCTTCTGCAGCAGCTTGATGCCGTGCCCGTCCAGGGTATGGAAGCGCTTGAGCGTCTCGCCCGTTTCGGAGAAATAGAGCCCGCCGTCGGTGAGCACGCCGTCGACGTCGAAGAAGGCGACGCGCACGTCCTGCGCGCGCAGCAGCAGCGCGGGGTCGAACTGCAGCGACGGCCGAAGGGGCGCCATTGGGGCGGCGGCATCCTGCGGGGCGGCGGAATGGGTGGGGGTGGAACGTGCCGTGCCGGTCATCAGATGACTTTCGCGCGCATCAGGTCGCCGATGTGCACCACCCCCAGGAGCATGCCGTCCGGTCCCGCGACGAGCACGCTGGTGATGGCATGGCGCTCCATCATCTCGGCGGCGTCGACCGCGAGCGCGTCGGGCGCGATGGTGCGCGGGCCGGCATGCATGACGTCGCCGGCCGACACGCCGCGCAGTGCGTCGCCCGCCTCGATGCGGCGGCGCAGGTCGCCATCGGTGAAGATGCCCAGGATGCGGCCCTGCGCGTCGGCGATGGCCGAGGCCCCGAGCCGCTTGGCGCTCATCTCGCGCATCAGTTCGCTGAACGAGGCTTCGGGCAGCACGCGCGGCACCTCGGCGCCGGCGCGCATCACATCGCTCACGAGGGTCAGCAGCTTGCGGCCGAGCGCGCCGCCGGGGTGCGAGCGCGCGAAGTCCTCGGAGCGGAAGCCGCGCGCATCCAGCAGCGCCACCGCCAGCGCGTCGCCCATGGCCAATTGGGCGGTGGTGCTGGCCGTGGGCGCCAGGTTGAGCGGGCAGGCCTCGCGCTCCACGCTGCAGTCGAGCACCAGGTCGGCATGGCGCGCCAGGGTGGACTGCAGCCCGCCCGTCATGGCCACCATCGGCACGCCCAGGCGCCGCAGCACCGGCAGCAGCACGGTGAGTTCGCCGCTCTCGCCGCTGTTGGAGATCGCCAGGACCAGGTCGCCGGCCGTCACCATGCCCAGGTCGCCATGGCTGGCCTCGGCAGGGTGCACGAAGAACGCCGGCGTGCCGGTGGAGGCCAGGGTGGCGGCGATCTTGCGGCCCACGTGGCCGCTCTTGCCCATGCCCATCACCACCACGCGCCCGGTGGTGGCGAGCACGCGCTGCACGGTCTGCGCGAAGGCATCGCCCACGCGCGCGGCGAGCCCCGTGAGCGCGGCGGCTTCGGTCTCGAAGGTGTCACGGGCCAGGCGCAGGGCCCGCTCGGCGGAAAAAAGCGCGGGCGGCACCGGGGCCGGCCCCGCCGCGGGAGAGGCGGAAAGCATCCGCGGATTCTATGCGGCAGGCCCCGGGCCGCCGGCCCCCGCACCCGAAACCCCTGGGAACGTTCCGGGCGCCGCCGCGGCGCATCGGAAAGCATGACGGCGGGCCACCGTGGGCCGGCCGCGCTCGGCTAGCATCGGGCATGTCCTCCCTCGCCCTGACGCTGCTCTACCTGCTCGCCGCCGTGCTCGGCGTGGTGGCCTGCCGCAGCCTCAAGCTGCCGCCGATGCTCGGCTACCTGGCCGCAGGCATCCTGATCGGCCCCCACGCGCTCGCTCTCACCCAGAACTCCGAGGGCGTGCGCCACCTCGGGGAATTCGGGGTGGTGTTCCTGATGTTCTCGATCGGGCTGGAGTTCAGCCTGTCGAAGCTGCGGGCCATGCGGCGCTTCGTGTTCGGGCTGGGGCTGCTGCAGGTCGTGCTCACCCTCACGGCCGGCATGGCGGGCATGCTGCTGCTGTCGCATTTCGTGGGCGGGCTGTGGCGCATGGGCTGGCAGACCGCGCTGGCGCTGGGCGGCACCCTGGTCATGAGCAGCACGGCCATCGTGGTCAAGCTGATGAGCGAGCGCGCCGAGCTGGAGAGCGAGCATGGCCGCCGCGTGCTGGGCGTGCTGCTGTTCCAGGATCTGGCGGTGGTGCCGCTGCTGGTGCTGATTCCCGCGCTGGGCTCCTCGCCCGAGCGGCTGCTGGTGGCGCTGGGACTCGCGCTGCTCAAGGCCACCGTGCTCGTCGGCGTGCTGCTGGTGGGCGGTCAGCGCGTGATGCGCTGGTGGCTCACCCTGGTGGCGCGGCGCAAGAGCGACGAACTCTTCATGCTGAACCTGCTGCTGATCACGCTGGGCCTCGCCTGGCTGACCGAGCTGGCCGGGCTGTCGCTGGCGCTGGGGGCCTTCATCGCGGGCGTGCTGGTGTCCGAGACGGAATACCGGCACCAGGTGGGCACGGACATCCGCCCCTTCCACGACGTGCTGCTGGGGCTCTTCTTCATCACCGTGGGCATGATGCTCGACTGGCACATCCTGCTGGAGCGCTGGGCCCTGGTGCTGCTGCTGCTGACCGTGCCGCTGCTGCTCAAGGCCGGGGTCATCCTGCTGCTGGCGCGCGGCATGGGCGCGACGACGGGCGTCTCGCTGCGCACCGGGCTCTACCTCGCGCAGGCCGGCGAGTTCGGCTTCGTGCTGCTGTCGCTCACGCAGGAGCACGGCCTGGTCGAGCCCGCGCTCATGAACCCGGTGCTGGCCGCGATGGTGCTGTCCATGCTCGCCACGCCGTTCCTGATCCAGTACAGCAACCCGATCGTGATGAAGCTCGTGGCCAGCGACTGGCTGCAGCAGTCGCTGCAGATGACCACCATCGCGCGCAAGGCGATCAACACCAGCGGCCACGTGCTGATCTGCGGCTACGGCCGCTGCGGACAGAACCTGGCGCGCATGCTGGAGCGCGAGCACATCCCCTACATGGCGCTGGACCTGGACCCCGACCGCGTGCGGCAGGCCGCCGCGGCGGGCGATGCCGTGGTGTACGGCGACGCCACGCGGCTGCAGGCGCTGATGGCCGCGGGCCTGGTGCGCGCGAGCGCCGTGGCCGTCACCTACCTGGACATCCCGGCCACCTTCAAGGTGCTGGCCAACACCCGCTCGCACGCGCCGCAGGTGCCCGTCGTGGTGCGCACGCAGGACGACCTCTACCTCGACAAGCTGCAGGCGGCCGGCGCCACCGAGGTGGTGCCCGAAGCCATCGAAGGCTCGCTCATGCTCGCGGGCCATGCGCTGGCGCTGGTGGGCGTGCCGATGCGGCGCGTGCTGCGGCTGGTGCAGGACCAGCGCGAAGCCCGCTACAACCTGCTGCGCGGCTACTTCCACGGGGCCGACGACGACACCGCCTCCGAGCGCGACCAGGAGCGCCTCGCCACCGTCACGCTGCCGCCCGGCGCCGGCACCATCGGCCGTCCGCTGTCGGAGCTGCCGCTGCACGCCATGGGCGTGCGCGCGGTGAACCTGCGCCACAAGGACGGGCGCAGCTCCACCCCCACCGACGACAGCGTGCTGGCCGAGGGCGACACGCTGGTGATCTCCGGCCACCCGACCGCTCTGGCACTGGCGGAAGACGCGCTGCTGCGCGGCTGAGCCACGGCCGCGCAGACCCGCTTGCGCACGGGAACGCTCCGCTCGCGGGCCGCTCGATGCACTGCCGGCGCACTACACTGCCGCCCTTTTTCCCACGCGCGTCGCCCGCCGTGCCCAACCTTTTCCTTCCCCGCCCGCCATGCAAGACCTCAGCGTCAATGACTACCTCCGCCAGTACATCCGCACCGTGCCCGACTGGCCCGCGCCGGGCGTGCAGTTCCGCGACATCACCCCGCTGCTGCAGGACCCGAAGGTGTTCCGCGTGCTCATCGATGCCTTCGTGCACCGCTACATGGACCGGGCCCTGCGCCCCGACGTGGTGGCGGGCCTGGACGCGCGCGGCTTCATCCTGGGCGCCGTCGTGGCCTACGAACTCAACGTCGGGTTCGTGCCGATCCGCAAGAAGGGCAAACTGCCCTTCACCACGGTCGAGGAGACCTACGAGCTGGAGTACGGCAGCGCCACGGTCGAGCTGCATGCCGATGCCGTGAAGCCCGGCGACCGCGTGCTGCTGATCGACGACCTGATCGCCACGGGCGGCACCATGATGGCCGGCCGCAAACTGCTGGAGCGCCTGGGCGCCACGGTGACCGAGGGCGCCGCCATCGTCGACCTGCCCGAGCTGGGCGGCTCTGCTCGGCTGAGGGCGTCGGGGCTGCCGCTCTTCACGCTGGTGGATTTCGCGGGGCACTGAGAGCTCTGGCAAGACCGCCCGTGGCGCGGCACCGCAGGGCGTGCCGGGGGCTCGGCGATAGAATGACAATCATTCTCAAAACATAGGGCCAGTGGCATGTTCCGCCGGCCTGGCCGCGCTTTCCGCCCCCCGTCCTCCATGGCCATCGACCCCGCGCAGCCGCACGCAGCGCCCGTCCGTCCGCCGGTCCCCACGCCTTCAGTTGCTCCGGGCCTTCCGCGCCGGGCGTTCGCGTGGCCCGGTCTGCGCGCCGTCCTCTTCCAGCTCCACTGGTTCATCGGCATCACGGCGGGAACGGTGCTCGTCGTCATCGGCCTGTCGGGCGCGCTGCTGGCGTTCCGTGAAGAGATCCTGGACCTGATCAACCCCGGCGTGCGGCAGGTCGCGCCGCAGGCCGGCCCGGCATTGACGCCGCCCCAGCTCGTGGAGGCGCTCGCGCGCAGCGACGCGGCCGGCCGCCGCATCAACACGGTCACCGTGCAGTCCGCACCGGGCGCGGCGCCGCGCATCGGCTTCGCGGCCCGGGCGGGCGAGCGCCGCGGCGAAGCCGTGTACCTGAATCCCTATACCGGCGCGGTGCAGCCGGCGCTGCGCGGCGACGATGCCTTTGAGTGGGTCGAGTCGCTGCACCGCTGGCTGCTGCTGCCGCGCGAGCCGGGCCGCATCGCCGCCGGCACGCTTGCCCTGTGCCTGCTGGGCCTGTCGCTGTCGGGGCTGGTCCTGCGCTGGCCCCGGAACCCGCTGCGCTGGCGCACCTGGCTGGCGTTCGACACGCGGCTCAAGGGCCGGCCCTTCCTCTGGAGCCTGCATGCCGTGGCCGGCACCTGGGCCCTGGTGGTGTACGTGGTGCTCACCGCCACCGGGCTCTACTGGTCCTTCGATGCCGTGCGCGATACGGTCGACGGCTGGGCCGGGCAACCGCGACCGGCGCGCACGGCGATGGCGCCCGGCGCCCGCGGCACGGCCACCCCTGCCGGTACCGCCAAGGCGGGCGCGGCGCCGGGCTCCGCCCCGGATCTCGCTCCGGCCTGGCAGGCGTTCGCCGGACGCGCGCCGGACTGGAAGACGGCCGTGCTGCGCCTGCCGCAGCGTGCGGACCAGCCGCTGCAGATCCTCTGGCTCGACCACGATGCGCCGCATGACCGCGCCCGCCACCGCATGCTGATCGACATGGCCGACGGCGCGATCACCACGGACGACCGCTACGGCCAGCGCAGTGCCGGCGCGCGCGCCCTCACCACCATCTACCCGCTGCACCTGGGCACGTACTTCGGGCTGCCCGGCCGCATCGCGGTCACCGCGGCCAGCCTGGCGCTGCCGCTGTTCGCGGTCACGGGCTGGCTGCTGTACCTGGGCCGGAGGCGCCAGCGCCGCGCAGCCGATGCGGCACGGCATGCGGCGGAGGCCATCGCCCCGCACCTGGCGAACCCGGCGAACCCGGCGGGTGCGCGCGCCGGTGAACGCACGCTGCTTGTGGCCTATGCCAGCCAGGCCGGAACGGCCGAGCGCCTCGCCCTGCAGACGGCCTCCGCGCTGCAGCGGGCGGGCCTGCCCGCCCAGGCGCGCCCGCTGCAGGATCTGGCGCCGCACGACCTGGCCGGCCATGCGCGCGTGCTGCTGGTGGCCAGCAGCTTCGGCGAGGGCGAGGCGCCCGATGCCGCGCGCCGCTTCATGCGCGCCCTGCAGCAGGGGCCGGCGGCCGGCACGGCACCGCTGGCGGCGGTGCGCCATGCGCTGCTGGCGCTGGGCGACCGGCACTACGCGCACTTCTGCGGATTCGGCCATGCGCTGGATGCGGAGCTGCGCCGCTGGGGCGCCGAGCCGCTGTTTCCGCTGATCGAGGTGGACGACGGCGATCCGGCCGCCCTGGCGCGCTGGCACGAGGCCCTGGCGGCGCTGGACGGCGTGCAGGCATGGCCCGTGGTCGCGCCAACGGCAACGGAAGCCCCCGCCGCGCTCGCCTGCCATGAACCCTGGCGGCTGGAGGGACGGACCCTGCTGAACCCCGGCAGCCTGGGCGGCCCCCTGGTGGAAATCACGCTGCGCCCCGCCGGGCCGGAGGCCGCCACGACGGCCCGCTGGCAACCCGGCGCCCTGGTGGACATCGCGCCCAGGCAGCCGGCCGAAGCCGTGGCCGCGTGGCTGCAGGCCTGCGGACTCGACGGCCTGGCCCTGGTGCGGCACCCGGCCGGCCAGGCGCCGCTGGCCGACGTGCTGGCCCGCAGCGCGCTGCCGACCCTGCCGCTGCCGCCGGGCATCCGCCATCCGCAGGCCTGCGCCGACGCGCTCACGCCCCTGGCGCCGCGCACCTACTCCATCGCCTCGCTGCCCGAGGACGGCGCGCTGCAGCTGCTGGTGCGCCAGGAGCGCCATGCGCAGGGGCTGGGCATCGCTTCCGGCTGGCTCACGGCGCATGCGCCGCAGGGCAGCGTGCAGTGGCTGCGCTTCGTGAAGAACCCGCGCTTCGGCCCGGACGACACGGACGGGCGCCCCTGCCTCTTCATCGGCAACGGCTCCGGTCTGGCAGGCCTGCGTGCGCACCTGCGCGCCCGCGTCCGGGCCGGCCAGCGCGACAACTGGCTGCTGTTCGGCGAGCGCCAGCGGGCGGCCGACAGCCTCTGCGCCGCGGAAATCGGCGCCTGGCAGGCCCAGGGCTTCCTGCCGCGGCTCGATCGGGTGTTCTCGCGCGACCCGGGTGCTCCGCACCGCTACGTGCAGGATGCCCTGCGGGAGCACGCGATGGAACTGCGCGCCTGGCTGGACGACGGCGCCGTCGTGTTCGTCTGCGGCAGCGCCGAAGGCATGGCGGCCGGCGTGGACCGGGTGCTGGCGGATCTGCTGGGCGACGAAGGCGTCGAGGCCCTCATCGCCGACGGCCGCTACCGCCGCGACGTCTACTGAGCGCGGGCCGCAGGATCAGCGCAACTCGCCGTACTGCGTGTTGCTCAGGTCCGGCGAGGAGGCGCGGTCGCGGCCGGACGTTTCCGCGTCGTCGTAGCCCGTGCCGTGGGCGGGCAGCAGCGGGCCCGAGCGCACCTGCGTGCCGGGAGCGATCGCCGCATGGCCCAGCGCGCGGCGGAACGCCGCGACCTCGTCGGCCTCGATCGGCTCGAAGCCCCGCCCGGGCGCGCCTGCAGGTGCGGATGCGGCCACAGCCGGTACCGGTGCCGGTATCGCGGGGGCACTGCGCGGGGAGCGCGGCGCAGGTTCCGGCGCTGCCGCGCGTGCCGGGTTCGGCGGCAGCAGCGGTGCCTGCGCGGGCGCGGGGGCAGCGTGCCCCTGGGTCGGCGCACGCGCCGGTTGCTGCTGCGGCGGATGCACGGGGCCGTGCGCCGCTGCGGCGTGCGGCACTGCGGCCGCGGGATGCGGTGCCGTGCGCCCCGGCACGCCGACCGCCACATGGTCGCTGATGCGCCAGTAGACGGCCGTGACCAGGATGTCGAAGCGCGTCTTCGCGGTCTGCGCGATGAGCGCCTCGATCTCGCTCAGGCGCATCGTCTCGCCCCCGTACTCGCGCGCGAGATCGATCATCACCAGGAACTGGCGGCCGCGCTGGTCCAGCGACAGCACCTTGAACTTGTAGCCGGCCGACAGCACGCTCGCGCGCACCATCGCGTCGCGCACCACGGTGTAGAGCAGTTCACGCCGCTCCATGCGCTCGTTCTTGCGGTTGGCGGCATGCTCCACCGGCGCGGGCGGGGCTGCGGGCCGCCCGCCGCGGCCCATCAGCGGGACGGTGGCGTCCGCATCCAGCAGGCCCGTCGGCTCCGCCGCAGGGTGCGGACGGGACGGTGTCTTCTTGCGGGAGAACCAGCTGAACAGCGACATGCGGGGGCCTTCTTGCGATGGTGCGGGCGAATGCCGATCAGTGTAGCCGTGGCTTTCCGCGCTGCCCCCCTCGCGCCCCCGCAGGCCTGCGCAGCCCTGCCTACTGTCGAGCCGGTGTCAGGTTGCCGCAACACGCCGCCGGCGGTTGCCCAGGCGGCGCGCCAGCACCGACCCCGCCGCCATGGACAGCGCCAGCGCCACCGCCGGCTGGCGGTTCGACAGCTCCGAGAACCGCAGCGCCGTCAGCGTCCAGAGCCGGGACGGCGCGCCCGCCTGCACCGTGGCGCTGCGGGGACGGTGCGAGAAGAACGCGCCTTCGCCCACCACCGATCCCGCGCCGACGATGGCGAGCCGCAGCCGGCCCTTCTCGTCCTCGTAGTGCACGCTGCAGCTGCCGCTTTCGATGAAGTAGAGCGTGCGGTCCTGCACGCCCTGGGTGAACAGCGTGTGGCCCGCATCCACCTGCATGGGCAGCAGGTAGCCCGCCAGCAGCTCCCATTGTTCGGGCGTGAACGGGTTCAGCAGGCCGTCTTCCGCCACGGACTGGGACACGGCCTGCACGAGGCCGCCGAGATCCACCCGGGCGGCGGACGAGGACGTGGGGGTGACGGGCAGCACGGCATTCATGGTGGCGGCACGGTAGCCGCGCTGGGCGGTACGCACAAGGCGGCCTTACGTTTTTTACAACCGCGGCCCGCCTGCCGGAATGCCACCGCCCCACCACTGGCGCGGCCGCTACTTTCCGATGCAGAAGCTCGAGAAGATCACGCCCAGCAGGTCGTCGGACGTGAATTCGCCCGTGATGGCGTTCAGCGCCTGCTGCGCGAGGCGCAGCTCCTCGGCCAGCAGGTCCAGCGCGGGCCCTTCGGCCGCCAGCTGCGCGGCCGCCTCCATCAGGTGCGCATCCACCGCCTGCAGCGCCTCGACGTGGCGTGCGCGGGCCGTGTAGATGCCTTCGGCGGCGGATTGCCAGCCGGCGATGTCCAGCAGCACGCGGCGCAGGGCGTCCAGCCCCTCGCCGGTGCGCGCGGACAGGCGCACGGCGGTGCCGGCATGCGCGGCGGGCGACGTCCCCGGCATTGCTGCGGCCCCGCCGTTCTCGCCACCGCCTGCATCCATGGCCACGGCACGGTCGCTCTTGTTCCACACGTCGATGACCGGCACCGCCTCCGGCACCTTGTGCGCGAGCCGTTCCGCGATCGCCGCGTCGGCCGCGTCGTGGCCAGGCTCGCCCGCGCGCGTGAGATCGTGCAGGAACAGCACCGCATCGGCCGCCGCGATCTCCTGCCAGGCGCGCTCGATGCCGATGCGCTCGACCTCGTCGTCGCTCTCGCGCAGGCCCGCCGTGTCGATCACGTGCAG
>Ga0308159_1005357_pt1 | contig 10968 bp, 6 predicted proteins | sample PhyCR1_FD_201040 | JGI IMG/M metagenome (GOLD analysis project Ga0308159, IMG submission 201040) | Phyllosphere microbial communities from UC Gill Tract Community Farm, Albany, California, United States - DLSLC.R1 | ecosystem: Host-associated > Plants > Phyllosphere > Unclassified | place: USA...
GGACCTGGTGAAGGCGATGTTCAACGACGCGCCCTTCCGCAACGAGATGCGGCTGTCGGCGGTGAACTCGATCAACTGGGCCCGCATCGCGGCGCAGGTGCCGTATTACGTCTATGCCGCGCTCGCGCTGGGTGCGCCGGACCGCCCGGTGGCCTTTTCGGTCCCCACCGGCAATTTCGGCAACGTGCTGGCGGCCTGGGTGGCACGCCGCATGGGCCTGCCGATCGAGCGGCTGATCGTCGGCGCCAACCGCAACGACATCCTGGCCCGCTTCATTGCCAGCAACGACATGTCGGCCAAGCCGGTGGAGCCCAGCCTCTCCCCCAGCATGGACATCCAGGTCTCGTCCAACTTCGAGCGCTTGCTGTTCGAACTGCTGGGCCGCGACCCCAAGGCGACGGCGGAGACCATGACGCGCTTCCGCGCCGAGGGCCGTATGCCGGTGCCGGACGCCGCTTGGAAGCAGGCGACCGAGCTGTTCCAGGGCTTTACCCTCTCGGACGAAGGCATCCTGGAGGAAATCCGCCGGCTGTATGCGGAAAGCGCTTACCTGGCGGACCCGCATACCGCCGTGGCCACGGCCGCCGCGCGGGCCTTGCGGCCGGAGGACCGGGGCATCCCCGTCGTGGTCGCTTCCACGGCGCATCCGGCCAAGTTCCCGGATGCGGTGGAGAAGGCCACCGGCTTCCGCCCGCCGCTGCCGCTGCGGATGGCGGATCTGTACGAGCGGGAGGAACGCTACGAGGTGATGCCCAACGACCTGGGCGCCATCGAGACGGCGGTACGCGGGCACGCGCGGCGTAACGCGGCCTGAGAGACGCACCAGGGGCGCTTGCCCCTGGACCCCGCTGGGGTGGCGGTGCCACCCCAGGCCCCAACATCTGTTGCCGCTTGTGGCACGATGGTTCCGCCAAGGGTCCGTGGCCCTCGGAGACTGACGGTTCAGACCGTGCGGCCATTGTATCCATCCAGGCCGCCTCTCTGGTCCTGAAGCGCTGCCCCGATTTTCCGGAAGGAAGACGGGGTCCGGTGAACTCTTTCCCTGGCCTTTCTCCCCCTCCTTCCACCCAGTGAACACACGCAACCCAGCCAGAACAACGCAGGGTCGCATGTCGCCGGCTTCGCCCCTACATTATGGCGAATCATGGATCGGCGCGTGCCATGCACGGGCCACAGAGAAAGTCCCCCCGAATGTCTGATGCGGTGCGCCTGACGCGCCTCCCCAACGGCCTCACCATTGCCTCCGAGACCATGCCGCGCGTCGAGACCGTCTCCATCGGTGCCTACGTCCACGCCGGCACGCGGGACGAGACGGCGGCGGAGAACGGTGTCTCCCACTTCCTGGAGCACATGGCCTTCAAGGGCACGACCAAGCGCGACGCCGCCGCCATCGCCCGCGAGATCGAGAATGTCGGCGGCCACCTGAACGCCTATACGGCGCGGGAACAGACCGCCTACTACGCCAAGGTGCTGAAGGAGGACATGCCGCTGGCGGCGGATATCCTCGGCGACATCCTGACGCATTCCACCTTCATCCCGGAGGAGCTGGAGCGCGAGCGGGGCGTGATCCTGCAGGAGATCGGCCAGGCGAACGACACGCCGGACGACATCGTCTTCGACCACTTCCAGGCCACCGCCTTCCCGGACCAGCCGATGGGCCGGCCGACGTTGGGCACTGAGGGCATCATCGCCAAGATGCCGCGGGACGTGCTGACCAACTACATGCGCCACCACTATGGCCCCAGCCGCATGGTGGTCGCCGCCGCCGGCGCGCTGGAGCATGACGACCTGGTGGCGCAGGTGAAGAAGCACTTCGGCGACCTGCCGAGCGTGGACCCGGCGCTGGGCGAGGCCGCGCGCTATGCCGGCGGCGAGTTCCGCGAGGAGCGCGAGCTGGACCAGGTGCACGTAGTCCTGGGCTTCGAGGGTCCGGCCGTGACCACCAAGTGGCACTACCCGACCATGCTGCTCTCCACCGTGCTGGGCGGCGGCATGTCCTCCCGCCTGTTCCAGGAAATCCGGGAGAAGCGCGGGCTGGTCTACTCCATCTATTCCTTCGCGCAGCCGTTCCGCGATGGTGGCGTGTTCTCCATCTACGCCGGAACGGGCGAGGACCAGGCGGCCGAGCTGGTGCCGGTGGCGCTGGAAGAGCTGAAGCGGGTGCAGCACGACGTCACGACGGATGAGCTGGACCGCGCCAAGGCGCAGCTGCGGGCCTCCGTGCTAATGTCGCTGGAATCGACCGGCAGCCGGTGCGAGCAGATCGCCCGCCAGTTGCAGGTGCATGGCCGCATCATCACGCCGGAGGAGACGAAGGCGAACATCGCCGCCGTCACCATCGAGCAGGTGCAGCAGGCCGCAGCGATGATCTTCCGCTCCCGTCCGACGCTGGCCGCGCTTGGGCCGGCGGGCAAGGTGCCTGGCCTGCCCAGCATCATGGAGAAGCTGGCGGCATGAACCGGCTGGAGATGCTCGACGCGCTCGTCGCCGCCGCCCGTGCGGCGGGGGCGGACGCGGCGGATTCGGTGCTGGCCGCCTCGACCTCGCTTTCCGTCGCGCGCCGGCTGGGGGCGATCGAGCATCTCGAACGGGCCGAGGGGTTCGACCTCGGCCTGCGCGTGTTTGTCGGCCAGCGGCAGGCGATCGTCTCCTCCACCGACCCGGACCGCGCGAGCTTCGCGGCGCTGGCCGAGCGGGCCGTGGCCATGGCGCGCGCGGTGCCAGAGGACCGCTTCGCCGGCCTGCCGGAGCAGGTGCCGGTGCCGGCGCGCGAACTCGACCTGGACGACCCGGCCGAGCCGACGGCCGAAGACCTGCTCGCCCGGGCCGCGGCGGCGGAGGAAGCGGCGCTGGCCACGGTCGGCGTCACCAACAGCAATGGCGCGGAGGCGGGGTTCAACCGCAGCCGCATCGCCATCCTGTCCTCCAACGGCTTTGCCGGCGAGTATGCCCGCAGCAGCCACTCCGTTTCCGTCTCCGCCCTGGCGGGGGAAGGCACGGGGATGGAGCGGGATTACGACCACAGCGTCGCCGTGCATCTGGCGGAGCTGGAGGACGCGGCGACCCTGGGCCGCAGGGCAGGGAAGCGGGCAGTACGCCGCCTGAACCCGACGCGCCCGGCCAGCCGCAAGCTGAGCGTGGTGTATGATCCGCGCGTCTCCGCCTCCCTGCTCGGCCATCTGGTGGGGGCGCTGAACGGCACCGCCATCGGGCGCGGCACCTCCTTCCTGCGAGACAAGATGGGGCAGCAGGTGCTGGCCGCCGGCTTGACCCTGCGGGACGACCCCCTGCGCGTGCGCGGCCTGCGCTCCCGCCCCTTCGACGGGGAAGGGATGCCGGGCGAGGCGCGGGCGCTGGTGCAGGACGGCATCCTGCAAAGCTGGGTGCTGGACTGGCGCTCCGCCCGCCAGCTGGGGCTGGTCTCCACCGGGCATGCCAGTCGGGGTATCTCCAGCCCACCATCGCCCGCGCCGACCAATCTGTGGCTGGAGCCCGGCCAGGTCTCCCCCGCCGCGCTGATGGCCGATCTCGACGAGGGCTTCTACATCACCGAGATGATGGGCAGCAGCATCAACGGCATCACCGGCGACTACAGCCGCGGCGCCTCTGGCTTCATGATCCGCCGGGGTGAGCTGGCGGAGCCGGTCAGCGGCGTCACCATCGCCGGCAATCTAAAGGAGATGTTCCTGCACATGGCGGCCGCCGATGACCTGCGGTTCCGCCGCGGCACCGATGCGCCGACCCTGCGCGTGGATGGCATGACCCTGGCTGGCGCCTGAACCCCGTGGAGGAGCAGGACGCGGCCGAGCCGCAGTGGCTGGCCTGGACACGGGAATTGCAAGCCATCGCCCAGACCGGCCTGGCCTTCGTGCGCGACCCTTATGACCGCGAGCGCTACGAGATGCTGCGCGCCCTCGCATCCCGCATGATGGCTGCGCACACCAACGCGCCGGCCGAGCGGATCGAGGCGCTGTTCGCGGGTGAGGGCGGCTACGCCACGCCGAAGGTGGATGTGCGCGGCGCGGTGTTTGACGCGCGCGGCCGCCTGCTGATGGTGCGGGAAGTGGCCGATGCCGGCCGCTGGACACTGCCCGGCGGCTGGGCCGATGTGAACCTGACGCCCGCCGAGAACGTGCTGAAGGAAGTGCGGGAGGAAAGCGGCTTCGAGGCACGCATCCGCAAGCTGGCGGCGGTGTGGGACCGGACGCGGCAGCGCCATCCCTCCGGCCTGTTCTCCTGCTGCAAGATGTTCTTCGTCTGCGACCTCGCAGGCGGGGAAGCTGCCACCGGTATCGAGACCTCGGAAGTGGCGTGGTTCGCGGCGGATGAGATCCCGCAGGATCTCTCCCTCGGCCGGGTGCTGCCGCACCAGGTGGCACGCATGTTCGCCCATGCGGCCGACCCGGCTCTGCCGACCGAGTATGACTGACGCGGCTTGTTAGGCCGCGCCGGACGGTTGGCTGAGCCCAGTACACCCGCCATGCGCTTTCGCCGCGTGGAAGCGGTTCCCCTGGGGGAGGGCTTCCTCTAGCCTCATGGGGTCCGAGACCGGTCGCCATAAGGCCGCGCAGGAGGAACCGAACATGAATGCCTCACCGGGGGCGCATGCCCTCCACCCGGTGGCCGATCCGGCCCGCCGCCTGCGCATCCTCAAGGCGCTGGAGCGCAAGCTGCTCTGGCTTTCCGCCTGGACGATCCATCACGCCAACCATATCCGCCCCAACCGCGACGGGCTGAAGGTGGGTGGGCACCAGGCGTCCTCCGCCTCCGTCGTGTCGATCATGGCGGCGCTGTATTTCGGCATCCTGCGGCCGCAGGACCGGGTGGCGGTGAAGCCGCATGCCGGCCCGGTCTTCCACGCCATGAACTACCTGCTGGGCCGGCAGAGCCAGGAGAAGCTGGCGACGCTGCGGCAGTTCGGCGGCATCCAGCCCTATCCCAGCCGGGTGAAGGACGGCGCTGAGGTGGATTTCTCCACCGGTTCCGTCGGCCTGGGCGTGGCGCTGACCAGTTTTGCGAGTCTGGTGCAGGACTACGTGCATCTGCATGGGTTGGGGCGGGAGGGCCTGCCACGCGGCCGCCACGTCGCCATCGTCGGCGATGCCGAACTGGATGAGGGCAATATCTACGAAGCCCTGCTGGAGGGTTGGAAGCACGATGTCCGCGATGTCTGGTGGGTGATCGACTACAACCGCCAGAGCCTCGACTCGGTGGTGCCGGACCGGCTGTTCGGCCGGATCGAGGGCCTGTTCCGCGACATGGGCTGGAACGTCGTCACGCTGAAATACGGCCGCAAGCTTGAAGCGGCTTTCGCGCGGGAAGGTGGCGAGGCGCTGCGCCGCTGGATCGATGATTGCCCCAACAGCCTGTACTCGGCGCTGACCTTCCAGGGTGGCGCCGCCTGGCGTGCCGCCCTGCTGGCCGAGCTGGGGCGGGACGAAGGCGTGCGCGCCATCATCGACCCGCTGGACGATGAGGAGCTGGGCGGGCTGATGACCAACCTGGCCGGGCATGACATCGAGACGCTGGAAAGCGCCTTCCGCGCCCAGGATGCGGCAGGCGACCAGCCGACCTGCTTCATCGCCTACACGGTGAAGGGGATGGGCCTGCCCTTCGCCGGGCACAAGGACAACCATGCCGGGCTGATGACCAAGGAGCAGATGGAGGCCTTCCGCCACGGCATGGGCATCCGCCCCGGCCATGAGTGGGAGCGCTTCGAGGGGTTGGACCTGCCCGCCGTCGAGCTCGAGGCCTTCCTGCGCGACATCCCCTTCGCGCCCGTGCTGGCGCCGGAAGGGCGCAGCCTTGCCGCCCCCGCCATCCCGGTACCGGCCAGCCTGCCGGTGCCCAAGGTGCCGGAAGGCCGCACGCTCTCCACCCAGGCGGCCTTCGGCGAGTTGCTGGCCGAGATCGGCCGGGCGGGGAAGGGGGATGCTGAGAGTTTCGCCTCCCGCATCGTCACCACCAGCCCGGACGTGACGGTCTCCACCAGCCTGGGGCCGTGGGTGAACCGGCGCGGGGTGTTCGACCGCCACCTGAAGAACGACGTGTTCCGCGACGCCAAGCTGGCCTCGGCGCAGCGCTGGGGCATGTCCCCCAAGGGCCAGCATATCGAGCTGGGTATCGCCGAGCAGAACCTGTTCCTGCTGCTGGGCGCGTTGGGGTTGGCGGATCGGTTGCATGGCGGGCGGTTGCTGCCGATCGGCACCGTGTACGACCCCTTCGTCAACCGGGGCCTCGATGCGCTGATCTATGCCTGTTACCAGGATGCGCGCTTCCTGTTGGTCTCCACTCCCTCCGGCCTCACCCTGGCGCCGGAGGGCGGGCAGCACCAGAGCGTCAACACGCCGCTGATTGGCATGGCGCAGGACCGGCTGGCGAGCTTCGAGCCCACCCATGCCGACGAGCTGGCCATCCTGTTCCGCTGGGCCTTCGAGCATATGCAGAAGCCGGATGGCTCGGCGGTGTGGCTGCGGCTGTCCACCCGTGGGCTGGTGCAGCCGGAGCGTGTGCTGGACCCGGCGGCGGTCATCGCCGGTGGCTATTGGGTGGTGCCGCCGGCGCCGGGCGCGCGCATCGCCATCGCCTATCAGGGGCCGGTGGCGCCCGAGGCCATGGCGGCGTTCGAGGAACTACGGACCGAGGAGCCGGGCGCCGGCCTGCTGGCCATCACCAGCCCGGACCGGCTGCATGCTGGCTGGCTGGCGGCACGGCGGGGGGCACGGCAGGGCCCGGGGGCGGCGCCATCCCACATCGAGTCGCTGCTGGCGCCGCTGGCGCGGGATGCGGCGATCGTCAGCGTGCTGGACGGCCACCCGGCGGCGCATGCCTGGCTGGGCGCGGTGCGCGGCCAGCGCGTGGTGCCGCTGGGCGTGGACCGCTTCGGCCAGTCCGGCGACATCCCGGACCTGTACGCCGAATACGGGCTGGATACCGACGCCATCCTGGATGCCTGCGCCCAGGCGCTGCTGGGGCGGTAGGCGGCAACCCGCCGCCGCCCGCCGGGGTTTTCCTGTTGTATATCAACAGGAAACGCCAAGCCCATGATGGACCGACCGCCCAGCCTTTCCCGCCGCGGGCTGGTGGGGGGCACCTCGCTCCTGCTGGCCGCCGGGCCCGCCGCGGCCACCACCACCCCGCCACCCCAGCCGGCCGATATCGGCCAGGTGCAGGATGGCCGCGTCATCTTCCCCAACTGGAAGGGGGAGGCGGACCGTCCCTCCCCACCGCCGCCGGCCCCGATGCCACCGGGCGAGCGCGTCGGCTTCGCCATCGTCGGGCTGGGGCGGCTGAGCCTGGAGGAGTTGCTGCCCGCCTTTGCCGAGTGCAAGCGGGCCAGGCCGGTGGCCCTGGTGTCCGGCACGCCGGAGAAACTGCGGACAGTCGGCGCCCAGTACGGCATCAAGCCCGAGGCACTCTACAGCTACGACGATTTCGACCGCATCGCCGAGAACCCGGAGGTCAAGGTCGTCTACATCGTGCTGCCCAACGGTATGCACCATGAATACACCTTGCGCGCGGCCCGTGCCGGCAAGCACGTGCTGTGCGAGAAGCCGATGGCCAACAGCAGCGCCGAGGCGCGCGAGATGGTCGAGGCCTGCCGCGCCGCCAATGTGCGGTTGATGATCGCCTATCGCTGCCAGTACGAGCCCTATAACCGCCGCGCCACTGACCTGCTGCGCAGCGGCGAACTGGGCGCGCCGCGCTTCATCGAGGCCAGCAACACACAGGTGCAGGGCGAGGTCGCGCAATGGCGCTTCAGCAAGGCGCTGGCCGGCGGCGGCGCACTGCCGGATATCGGCCTCTACTGCCTGAACGCCGCCCGCTTCTACAGCGGCGAGGAACCGGTGGAGGTGTTCGCCCGAATCCACACCCCCGCCAATGACCCCCGCTACCGCGAGGTGGAGGAAAGCATGGCCTTCATGCTGCGCTTCCCTTCCGGCCTGATCGCCAACTGCGCCACCAGCTACGGGGCGCATGAAAGCAAGGACCTGCGGGTGCGGCTGGAGAAAGGCTGGATCGACGTCGCCAACGCCTTTGCCTACCAGGGGCAGTCCCTGCGCGTCGCTACGCGGGAGGGCAAGGCGGAGGCCATCCGCGAGCTGAGGCTGGGGCAGAAGAACCAGTTCGCGCTGGAAATCGACCACATGGCCCGGTGCGTGCTGCAGAACCGCGCGCCCCGCACCCCGGGTGAGGAAGGCCTGCAGGACCACGTCATCATGGAAGCACTCTACCGCAGCGCCGAGACCGGGGCGGCAGTGGCGCTGGCGGCGGTTCCGGGAGTGGATGCGACGCGGGGGCCGGAGTTGGGTGAGGAGGAGTAGGGCGGGGGTAAAAGGCCAGGGGAAGGAATTCCCCTGGACCCCTTCTTTTTTCTTCGAGTTTAATTTGGTGCGGGTGGTGAGGGGGTGCCTTCAGCCCGGCGGGTGTCTTGTGGTTTCGCGTAAGTATTTATTATATAACAGAAAATAATTTCCGAGAGATTTGGCCGGTTTAAAGCCCCTGCAACACCATAAAAAAAGGAGGGGGCTCGGGGGAGTTTACTCCCCCGACCTTCCTTCACCCCTTCCGAAAGAACCCAGCCAGCCGCCCCATCGCCTCCTCCGCCAACCCCGGGGAGATGGCGAAGCACAGGCGGAGCTTGCCGTCGTCATCGTCGGCGAAGGCGGTGCCGGGGGCCAGGCCGACCTTGGCTTCGCGTAGCAGGCGGATGGCCAGGGCGCGGCTGTCGGTGACGCCGTCCTGCGAGAACATCAGGTAGAAGCTGCCTTCCGGCGGCTGCAGGCGGATGCCAGGAATGGCGCCGAGTCCTTCGCAGAAGATGCGCCGGCTTTCCTGGCAGCGGGAGACCATGGTGCGGATGAAATCGTCGCCCTGCTCCAGCGCGGCGATGCAGGCGTACTGGATGAAGGTGGGGATGCTGGTGGTGTTGTACTGGCCGAGATTGCCGAACACGCCTTCCATGCCCGCCGGATAGATCAGCCAGCCGGCGCGCCAGCCCGTCATCGCCCAGTTCTTGGAGAAGGTGTTGCTGACCAGCAGCTTGTCCGTCTCATCGCAGATCTCCAGGAAGGAGGGGGCGATGGCGTTGCCGTAGGTGAAGTGGTTGTACACTTCATCCGACAGCAGCCAGAGGCCGCGGGCGCGCACCAGGTCCCGCATCGCCAGCATCTCGGCCTTCGGCATGACCCAGCCGGTGGGGTTGGACGGAGAGTTGATGGCGATGACGCGGGTGCGCGGCGTGATGGCGGCCTCGATATCCGCCAGCGACAATTCGAACCCACCATGGGCCGTACGGCGGAAGGGGACCATGACCGGCACGCCGCCCAGCACCGTCACCGTGGCCGCCATGTTGGGCCAGTGCGGGCCGGGGATGATGACCTCGTCGCCCGGGGAGAGCACGGCCTGCATGCCCTGCATGATGGCGTTCATGCCGCCGGCGGTGATGGTGAAGCGGGAGGGGTCCACCGCCACGTCCCAGTGGCGGCGGTGGTAGTCGGCCAAGGCCTGTCGTAGCTGGGGGAGGCCGTGGGAGTAGGTGTAGCGGGTCTGGCCGGCGCGCATGGCGGCCTCGGCGGCCTCGGTGACGAAGGAGGGGGTGGGCAGGTCGCCCTCGCCGATCCACAGCTTGATGACGGCCGGGTCCTCCCGCGCCATGTCGGCGATCTCGGCGATCTGGTTGGCGCCGAGGTCCTTGATGCGGGACGGCAGGCTGTCGAGGGCGGCGCTCATGCGGGGATTCCGTCGGTGGCTGTGCCGTTACCTGTGCCGGGCGGGCTGGGGGACGGCAAGGGCGTGGGCAGCGGATTCGCGCTGTGCCCTTTCAATATAAGCGTCCCTGCGCTAAACGCGCCGGCTCGACGACTTTGCCGGCGTCAAGCCTGCGGGCGTGGTGGAATTGGTAGACACGCTGGATTTAGGTTCCAGTGGCGCAAGCCGTGGGGGTTCGAGTCCCTCCGCCCGCACCATCCAGCGCCGCCGGCCGGACACGAGACTGATATTCAGGAGCAGGTGTGGCGACGATGCAGGTGACCGAGCAGGCAGCCGAGGGGCTGAAGCGGGGCTTTTCCGTGGTGGTTCCGGCGGCGGATATCGCCGCGGCGCGCGACAAGCGCCTGGCGGCCGTGGCCAAGGAAGTCCGCATCCCGGGCTTCCGCCCCGGCAAGGTGCCGGCTTCCGTGGTGAAGCAGCGCTTCGGCCAGTCCGTGATGGGTGAGGTTCTGGACGAGCAGGTCCAGTCCGTGACCCGGACCGTGATCGAGGAGCGGGGCCTGCGCCCCGCCTTGCAGCCCAAGATCGAGCTGGTGAAGTTCGCGGAGGGCGAGGACCTCGAGTTCACGATCGAACTGGAGCAGCTCCCCGAGATCCCGCTGCCCGACTTCTCGGCCATCGCGCTGGAGAAGCCGGTGACCAAGGTGGGCGACGAGGAGATCACCAAGGCGCTGGAGGGCATCGCCGCCCGCAACCGCCAGATGGAAGACGTCACCGAGGCCCGCCCTGCCGCGCAGGGCGACGTGGTCGTGACCGATTTCGAGGGCCGCCTGGTCGATGAAGCGGCCGAAGGTGGCCTGGCCGAGCCCTTCCAGGGCGGCACGGGCACCGACATGCCGGTGGAAATCGGCGGCGCCGGGTTCATTCCGGGCTTCGCCGAGGGTCTGGTCGGCATCAATGTCGGCGAGACGCGCGACGTGAAGGTGACCTTCCCGGCCGAGTACGGCGCGGCCGAGCTGGCCGGCAAGGACGCCGTGTTCAAGCTGACCGCCAAGAAGCTGCAGACCCCGGCCTCCGCCACGGTGGACGACGACTTCGCCAAGAAGCTGGGCCTGGCCGACGTTTCCGAGCTGAAGACCCGCATCAGCGAGTCGCTGCAGCAGGAATACGACCAGATCTCCCGCCTCAACGTGAAGCGGAAGCTGCTGGACGCCCTGTCCGCCCAGGCCTCGTTCGAGGTTCCGGCCGGCATGGTCG
>Ga0308159_1005359_pt1 | contig 10965 bp, 12 predicted proteins | sample PhyCR1_FD_201040 | JGI IMG/M metagenome (GOLD analysis project Ga0308159, IMG submission 201040) | Phyllosphere microbial communities from UC Gill Tract Community Farm, Albany, California, United States - DLSLC.R1 | ecosystem: Host-associated > Plants > Phyllosphere > Unclassified | place: USA...
AGGTCGCGCACGATGCGCGGCAGCTTCTGCCACGCATTGCCGATCGGCTGCATACGCGTCTTCATCACCCCTTCCTGCAATTCGGAGGTGATGTGGGAGAGGCGCTGCAACGGCACGGTCAGCGCCGCGTCGCTGCGGGCGCGCACCAGCTGCAGCAGCTGGTTGCGCGTCAGCACCAGCTCGCTGACCAGCGTCATCAGGTCTTCCAGCACGTCCACGGAGACGCGGATGGTCTGGGGCGGCACCACGCCCTGGCCGGCGGCCGGGGCTGCGGCCGCGGTGGCCGGCGCCGCGGCTGGCTCGGGGGCGGCAGCGGCGGGCTCGGCGGCCACCGGTTCCGGCGGCGCTTCCACCACCGGCAGTTCCAGCGCCTCGAACGGGTCGATGGCCGGGTCGGCCGGCAGTGGCGGCGGCGCGGCCTTGGCGGGGGTGCCGATCGGCTCGCCGCGCCAGGCGGCGTCCAGCGCCGCGATCAGCGCGCTGTCGTCGCCCTGCGGCTCGCTGCCCGTCGTCTCCAGTCCGGTGACGATGCTCTTCAGGCAGTCGATGGCGGAGAGGATCAGCGTGATCCCCTCCGGCGTCACCTTCAGCGCACCCTCGCGGTACTTGCCGAGCACGTTCTCGGCGGCGTGCGCGACCTTCTCCAGCCGCGATAGGCCGAGGAAGCCACAGGTGCCCTTGATGGTGTGGACGCTGCGGAAGATCTCGGAGAGGGTGGGCCTGTCGTCAGGCGCCTTCTCCAGCTTCAGCAGCACCACGTCGAGGGTGGCTAGCCCCTCATTGGTCTCGGTCAGGAAGTCGGCGAGAAGGTCGTCCATGATGGTCCCCGGCGGCTGGGTTTCACCCAAAATGCGTGCGGGGATGCGAAGGAAAGATGAATGGCTGTGTCACATGGGACGCAGCGTCAGCGCCTCCGCCGAGAGGCTGACGGCCCAGCCGGCGGCCTGCGCAAGCTGCACCAGAACCGGCACCAGCACTTGGCGCGGGCCCTCCACCTCCTGGCCGGCCAGGGCGTCCGCCAGCGCCACGGGCCAGGCCAGCACCCGGCCCGCCGGCAGCACCGCGACTCCGCCCTCGGCCGGTACCAGCCGCACCACGCCGCCACGCGGCAATGCCTCGCCTGCCAACAGCGCCGCCACCAGCAGCAACTGCGCCACGCCGGGCGCGAAGGCCTCCCCAGGCGGCAGTGCGGTGACATCGGCGGTGACGCGGCCGCCGCCCAGCACGCCCTCCAGCAGGGCCGCCATCTCCGGCGCCGTCATCGGCCCGGTGCCGGCGCCGCAGGCTGCACGCCACAGTTGCAGCCGTGCCCGCAGGCTGGCGGCGGCCTCCCGCGCCAGGGCGGCGGCCTCCGCATCGTCCTCCAACAGGTCCAGCGCCCCGGCCATGGTGCCCAGCGGGCCGACCAGGTCGTGGCAAAGCCGGGCGCAGAGGTCCTGCGCCAGGGTAAGGCTGGGTTGCGTCGGCATGCTCATGCTCCGGTTGCTTCTCGTCTCGCTACACTGGATGCTGTTAACATCACGGCAGCGTGATCGCACCCTGCTCTGGCCCCGGTGCCGCCGCCGCGTCACCCTGTCGCGGTGAACATCTCGCTCGAGCCCGGCATGCGCGTCCGCCACCCCACCCACCCGGAATGGGGTGAAGGCCAGATCCAGTCGGTGGTGAAGGAGCGGGTGACGGTGAATTTCGAACATATGGGCAAGGTGCTGATCAACGCCCTGCACGTCGAGCTGGAAGTCCTGGACTGACCGATGGCCGAGTCGCTGTGGGCCCAGGCCCTGGATATCCTGTTCTCCTGGCGCTTCGCCGTGGGCGCCTTCGCCACCATCGTGGCGGGGGTGATGCGCGGCTACTCCGGCTTCGGCACCGCCATCCTGCTGGCACCGGTCTATTCCACGCTGTGGTCGCCCCGCTTCGGCGTGCCGGTGGTGCTGCTGATGGAGCTGTTCGTCTCCGCCTACCTGCTGCCGCGCTCCTTCGGCGAGGCGAACAAGAAGCTCATCCTGCCCATCTGCGCCGCCGCCGTGGTCGCCATCCCCTTCGGCTCCGTCGTGCTGCTGCATACCGAGGCCGGGCTGCTCCGCCGCTCGATCGGCGTGTTCGTGCTGGTGTTCGGGCTGCTGATGATGTCCGGCTGGCGCTACCACGGCACCCGCCCGCTGGGGTTGAACCTGGCCGTCGGCACCGTCTCCGGCCTGCTGAAGGGCGCCACCGGCATGTCCGGCCCGCCGGTCATCCTCTATCTGCTGGCGGGGAAAGAGGAAGCGCGGCAACACCGCGCCAACCTCATCCTGTTCTTCGGCGTGCTGGGCGTGGCTTCCATCGTCCCGCCGCTCTGGGCCGGCCTCATCGGCATCCCCACCCTGGTCCTCACGGCCATCATGCTGCCGCTGATGCTGGTCTCGGTGCCGGTGGGTGCCCGGCTGTTCCACGTCATCCCGCTCTCCTGGTACCGGCGCTGCGCGCTGATCCTGCTGGTGGCGGCGGGCGGCTTCGCACTGCTCGGGTAACGTTCGGGCGCCGATGGGGCTTGCAGGCGGTGGGTGGCACGGCCCAAATGGAAGGCTGTGACATCCAAGCCGCCGAGGACCTCGCCTGACATGATCGACCCGTTCGGCCGGGCCATTACCTACCTGCGCGTCTCGGTCACCGACCGTTGCGACCTCCGCTGCGTCTACTGCATGGCGGAGGACATGACCTTCCTGCCCAAGGCCCAGGTCCTCTCGCTGGAGGAGCTGGACCGGCTCTGTGGCGCCTTCATCGGCATGGGCGTGCAGCGCATCCGCCTGACGGGCGGGGAGCCGCTGGTGCGCAAGGATGTCATGACGCTGTTCCGCAGCCTCGGCGCCCGGATCGGCGGCGGCGGTCTGCAGGAACTGACCGTCACCACCAACGGTACCCAGCTGACCAAGCACGCCGAGGGCCTGTACGAGGCCGGCGTCCGCCGCATCAATGTCAGCCTCGACTCGCTGGACCCGGGCACCTTCAAGGCGTTGACCCGCTGGGGTGACCTGGAAAAGACCATGGACGGCATCTTCGCCGCCAAGGCCGCCGGCCTGGCCGTGAAGATCAACGCCGTCGCCATGAAGGGCGTGAACGAGGACGAATTCGACCGCCTGATCGCCTGGTGCGGCGAGCACGGCTTCGACCTCACCCTGATCGAGACCATGCCGCTGGGCGAGATCACCGGCGAGCGCACCGACCAGTACCTGCCCCTCTCCATGGTCCGCTCCCGCCTGCGGCAGAACTGGACGCTGGAGGATACCGACTACGCCACCGGCGGCCCCGCCCGCTACTACACGGTGGCCGAGACCGGGCGGCGTCTGGGCTTCATCACCCCCATGACCCACAATTTCTGCGAGAGTTGTAACCGCGTGCGGCTGACCTGCACCGGCACGCTTTACATGTGCCTGGGCCAGGACGACGCCGCCGACCTGCGCGCCGTGCTGCGCGACCCCTCGGTCGATGAGGCCGGGCTGCAGCAGGCGATCCGCGACGCGATCGCCCGCAAGCCCAAGGGGCACGACTTCATCATCGACCGGCGCCGCAAGGCGCCCGCCGTGGGCCGCCATATGAGCGTGACGGGGGGCTGAACCATGGACAGCATGCGCAATCTCGCCACCACCCTGGCCATTCCCGGCATGCCGGACTGGACCGGGCTGCTGCTGCTGGCCCTCGGGCTGCTCTGCGCCGCCGCGTTCCTGCTGATGCCCTTCAGCGTCTTCGGCGTGAAGGCGCGGCTGGAAGCCCTGGAAGTGCAGCTGGACGAAATCCAGGCCGAAATCCGTAGCCTCGCGCTGCGCATGGGCGAGCCCGCACCGCCCCGCCGTGGCCCCGCCGCCACCGATGAATGGGTAGAGCCGCCGGCCAGCTACGTCGCCACCCCGGCGCGCGACTACGCCGCACCCCGCGTCGCACCCCCGGTACCGCCGCCGGCCGCCTGGCCGGATGCACCGGCGCGCGGGGCCGCGCCCTCCTCCCGCTCCGAACCGCGTCTCGACTGGCCGCGCAACCGGAGCTGAGGGCTGGATCGAAGCAGCGGGAGAGGAAGGCCGGGGAAGGAGTTCCCCGGACCCCATCTTTTTTTTGCGCGTTTTTGGTCACGCCTTGAAGGGTTGTCGGCGCAGGTGGTGCCAAGCGGCGGAAAATTCTGCTCCGGCAGTAGCTTCGAGGAACGCTTTCCGCGTCGGATAGATTCGGAAATGAGATTGTTTTTAGCAGCTATTTTCGGCGCGCAGCGCCCCGAACCCCTTTGCCCGGCAGCCCTGCCGCTCAGGCTCAAGCCCCACGACAACTCGAAGAAAAAAAGAAGGGGACCGGGGAATTCCTTCCCCGGCCTTCCTTGCTTCTTCCGCCCGCCTCAGCGGACCAGCGCGACCGGCATGCCCCGCAGCGCCTGGGCGACGCCACGGGTGAATTCGTCGGCGTCGGCGACGTTGCTGTTCCGGCGCGGCATGGTCACGTGCACGCGCAGGAAGCGCCCGGCGGCGGTGCCGGCGCAGACCTGCTGCTCCACCGCCGTGCGGCCGAAGCTGCCGGAGAGATCGGCACAGGTCATGCTGCCACCGGCCGGCAGGGTCAGGGTACGGCGGCCGGTCTCGGCCAGGGTGCGGCCGGGCGGCAGCACGGTGGCCTCGCGCACCGCCTCATCCAGCAGCGGCGTGACCAGCTCGGCCGGGGCGTTATCCGGCAAAGGCGGCCGGCCCATGTCGTAGATCATGACGGAGGCGACGGCCGCACGCGCCGGCAGGCCGTTGCGGGCCGGGGTGGTGTACTCCACCGCGCTGCCGTAGCCGGGCTGGCGCTCCTCGAAATTGGTCGTCTCGCCCCGTTCGAAGCCGGCGACCTCCACCGGCAGGCGTGCCAGCACGGTCGCCAGGGGCGGCCGCGTGCCGGCGGAGGCCCGGGCGGCGGCATCCGGGTCCTGGGGCACGGCGCACGCGCTCAGAAGCGTAGCGCCGGCCAGGGCGGGGAGCAGCCAAGCCTTCAATGCGCCGCCTCCGGCAGGGGCAGCGGCAAGCCGAAGTGAAGCGTCGCATTGGCCATGATGATACCTTCCCAGAGCAGCTGAGCACCGATCCAGACAATCAGCGCCACGCCGACATAGGCAATGATCTTGAACCTTTCCAGTACCTTGGCCAGCAAGCCGCCCAACAGGCCCATCATGACGATGGAAATGCCCAGGCCGATGATCAGCAATTGCAGGTTGTTGCGCGCCACGGCGGCCACGGCCAGCACGTTGTCCAGGCTCATCGAGACGTCGGCGATGATGATCTGCCACAGCGCCTGCCCGATGGTCTTCTTGTGGGCGCCCTCGGTGTCGACGTCCGTCTCGCTCTTGTCCTCCCGCAATTCGCGGAAGAACGTCCAGCCGATGTAGAGCAGCGCCAGGCCGCCCACGAGATCGATCCACCAGAGCGACAGCAGCATGGTGGCGAAGATGGAGAAGATGATCCGCAGCACGGCGGCGGCGATGACGCCGAACAGCACGGCCTTGCCGCGCAGGTGCGCCGGCAGCCCGGCGGCCGCCAGGCCGATGACGACCGCGTTGTCGCCGGAGAGAATGATGTTGAGCCAGATGATCTCGGCCAGGCCGGATAGCATGCCGGTATACGCTTCCATTGGGATCCCCACGAAGAATTTGAGCAGGATCCCGCATGGCGTCGCCCGGCACGGCGCCCCACGGGAAAGAGGGTGAGGCGAAGTTACAGGGAGGTTTCTGCCGGGTGAAGCGGGGCAGGCTTCACAAACAGCGCGCGCCAGCCATGAAAAAAGCCGCCCATAGTGGGGCGGCTCTTCTCGTCATGGCCGGGATGCGGTCTCCGGGGGCGGCGCCAGCCGCTTCCCTCGATCGCATGCCCAGGTAAGGCATGGGGTGGGATGTGGCCGGGCAAGCCGGCCGCAACCTCAGTTCGCGGCGCGTGGACCGCCGTTCAGGTAAGGCAGTACTTCGCCACCGCCCGTCCAGATCATCTGCACGGCCACATACAGGATGACCAGCAGGCCGACCCAGGCGATCCAGCGGTGCCGTTCCAGCAGCCGGGCGATGAAGGTCGCCGCGACGCCCATCAGCACGACCGAGATGGCAAGGCCCACCACCAGCACCCACAGATGCTCCTTGGCGGCGCCGGCGACGGCCAGGACGTTGTCCAGGCTCATCGACACGTCGGCCACCAGGATCTGGATGATGGCGCCCTTCAGGGTCTTGCGGTTGCCGGGGGCCTGGGCCTGCGCCTCCAGCTCGGCTTCCGTGACCTCGGGCTGATGGCCGCGCTGCAGCTCGCGGAACATCTTGTAGCAGACCCACAGCAGCAGCACGCCGCCGGCCAGCGTCAGGCCGACGATGGCCAGAAGCTGGGTGGTGATGGCGGCGAAGCCGATCCGCATGATGGTCGCGGCGGCAATGCCCCAGAAGATCGCCTTGCGGCGCTGCTCGGCCGGCAGACCGGCGGCGGCCATGCCGACGACGATGGCGTTATCGCCCGCCAGCACGAGGTCGATCAGCAATACCTGCCCGAGCGCAATCAGCTCAGGCATCCAGGCAGATAAATCCATGTCGTTCGCATCCCGGCGTAAGAGAATGCGCCATCGCTTGCTTGTACCGGACTTGTCAACCGGAACCGAACGGGCCACACCCCTGCCGCCCGCCCCTATTTTAAGGATCGCCCCATGGTTCCGCGCTATTCCCGCCCCGAAATGGCTGCGATCTGGTCGTCTGAGACCCGCTACCAGATCTGGTTCGAGATCGAAGCGCTGGCGGCCGAGAAGATGGGCGAGCTGGGCACCATCCCCGCCGAGTCCGCGAAAGTGATCCGCGAGAAGGGCGCCCCCCGCGCCGCCGCGATCTCCGCCGCCGACATCGCGCGGATCGACGAGATCGAGGGCGTGACCCGCCACGACGTCATCGCCTTCCTGACCTGGATGGCCGAGGGCATCGGCGAGGACGCCCGCTTCATGCACCAGGGCATGACCAGCTCCGACGTGCTGGACACCTGCCTGTCCGTGCAGCTCACCCGCGCCGCCGACATCCTGATCGCGGACCTGGACCGCGTGCTGGCCGCGCTGAAGACCCGCGCGATCGAGCACAAGTTCACGCCGACCATCGGCCGCAGCCACGGCATCCATGCCGAGCCGACGACCTTCGGCCTAAAGCTGGCCGGGCATTACGCCGAGTTCGCCCGCTGCCGCGCCCGCGTCGTCGCCGCCCGCGCCGAGGTGGCTACCTGCGCCATTTCCGGCCCCGTCGGCACCTTTGCGAGCGTCGATCCGCGCGTCGAGGATTTCGTGGCGGAGAAGCTGGGCCTGGCGGTCGAGCCCTCCTCCACCCAGGTCATCCCGCGTGACCGCCACGCAGCCTATTTCTGCGCCCTGGCCCTGGTGGCCTCGGCCATCGAGCGGCTGGCGACGGAAGTGCGCCACCTGCAGCGCTCCGAGGTGCGGGAGGCGGAAGAGTACTTCCACCCCGGCCAGAAGGGCTCCTCCGCCATGCCGCACAAGCGGAACCCGGTGCTGAGCGAGAACCTGACCGGCCTGGCCCGCGTGGTGCGCGGCTACGCCATGCCGGCGCTGGAGAACGTGGCGCTGTGGCATGAGCGCGACATCAGCCACTCCTCCGTCGAGCGCTTCATCGGCCCCGACGCCACCATCACGCTGGACTTCGCCCTGGGCCGCCTAGCCGGCATGATGGAGAAGCTGACGATCTACCCGGCGCAGATGGCTGCCAACCTGGAGAGCCTGGGCGGCGTCGTCCACAGCCAGAAGGTGCTGCTGGCGCTGACGCAGGCCGGCCTATCGCGCGAGGCGTCCTACGCCGCCGTGCAGCGCGCCGCGATGGCCACCTGGACCAAGCTGGGCCAGCCGGACGCCAAGTCCTTCCGCGACAACCTGCTGGCCGACCCGGAAGTTGGCGGCACGATGGATGCCGCCGCGCTGGACGGCGCCATCGACCCGCAGCGCGACTTCCGCCACGTCGAGACCATCTTTGCCCGCGTCTTCGCCTGATTTCCGCCGGGGGACGCCAACGGTGACACCACCGCCGGCGTTCCACCCCCCGGGCGGCAGCTGAGCCGTCTTCCAGGCAAGGAAGAAGGCCGCCATGTCACGCTGGCAACTGACTCTCCGGCGAATTCTGCGGCAGAACTGGGTGCACAGTGCCCTCTACTGCCTCGCCGGCATCGTGGTGGCCTTGCTGGCGGCCGAGTTCCAGTGGCTGGTGCCGGAAGGCTTCGCGCTGCGCGTCGGCGCCGATGCGGCCGGCAACATCCTGGGGGTCCTCGCCTCCTCGATGCTGTCGGTCACCACCTTCTCCCTCACCATCCTGGTGTCTGCGCTCGCCTCAGCCTCCTCCGGCGTCTCGCCGCGGGCGACGCGGCTGCTGGTGCAGGACCGGACGACGCAGAACGCGCTGGCCACCTTCATCGGCGCCTTCATGTTCAGCATCGTCGGCATCATCGCGCTCGCCAGCGGCCTGTACGGGGCGGGCGGGCGGCTGCTGCTGCTGGGCGCCACCGTCGCCGTCATCGCCATCATCATCGTCACGCTGCTGCGCTGGATGCAGCACCTCTCCCGCATGGGCCGGGTGGGGGAGACGGTGGAGCGGGTGGAAGCCGCCGCCCTGGCCGCGTTCGAGGACCGGCGGCACGCACCTTTCCTGGGTGGCGCGCCGCGCCTGCCGGGCACGCACCAGCCGGTGCCGCTCTACCCCACGGCCATCGGCTACGTGCAGCATGTCGATGTCAGCCGCCTGGCCAGGGTGGCCGGGGCGCGGGTCATCGATGTCGCGGCCATGCCCGGACGCTTCGTCCACCCCGCCTGCCCGCTGGCCTGGATGCCGGACGGCATCGGGGCCGAGGAGCAAGACCGCCTGCGGGATGCCTTCCTCATCGGCCCCGAACGGACCTTCGAGCAGGACCCGCGCTTCGGCCTCATCGTGCTGGGTGAGATCGCGGACAAGGCACTCTCCGCCGCCGTCAACGACTCCGGCACCGTCATCGGCGTACTGGGCAGCATGACGCGGGTGCTGGCGGCCTGGGCGCGGCCGCTGGAGCAGACGCCGGAGACCGAGCACCCCCAGATCCGCATTCCCGCCCTCGACGCCACCGACCTGCTGGACGATGCCTTCGGCCCGGTGGCCCGGCATGGCGCCGGCCTGCTGGAGGTCGGCATCCGCCTGCAGAAGACCCTTGCCGCGCTGGCCGCATTGGCTCCCGCCACGTTCGGCGAGGCAGCCGCCGCCCAGGCCGCCCTGGCCCTGAAGCGGGCCGAGCAGGCGCTCGACCTGCCGGAGGACCGTGCGCGCCTCCGCGCCGCTGCCGAAGAAGCCTGACCGGCACCGCACTCCATCTGGCAGCCTGTCGACCCGGCCGTTGCTAGGCCGCCTGAATCGCGCCGACAGGCGGCGCCGGGCGCCCGAGCGGCGGCCGCCGTTCCCCAGCAGCCGCACGCTACCCTCACAGCTTCGTGTTGATCGGCCATGCGCTCGCCCGCCCGCTGCCACCGTTCCGCCTCAGACGACCCCGAAATCAGAGGTCATGACGAGGAGGAACAACCAGATGCCACGTCTCCTGACGCTCTCCGGCCTGAAGCGGTTCGCGGCCGCAGGGCTGATCGCATTGGGCCTCGGCGCCGGGGCGATGGTCGCGCCGAGCCCGGCCGCAGCCGCCCCGCCGGCCATCGCCGCCATCACGCACGGTCAGCCCGGCGTGACGCCGGTGCAGTACTACCGCTATGGCCCGCCGCCGCGCCGCTATTACCGCGGCCCGCCGCAGCGCCGTTACTACGCCCCGCCCCGCGCCTATTACCGTGGCCCGCCGCCGGGCTACTATCGCCACCGCGGCCCGCCGCCGCGCCACTATCGCGGCCCGCCGCGTGGCTACTACCGCTACTGAATGACGGTGAAGGCCGGGGAGCACCCTCCCCGGCCTTCGTTGCGTCTGGACGGCCTTGCGCCACTGGGAAGGGCTGGAGAAAGGCCGGGGATAGAATTCCCCGGACCCCCTTCTTTCCCTTTTGCGAGTTTTCGCCGGCGTGCTTTTGGGGCGTCTTGCTGGGTTGGGACGAAGGCCGGCCAGCGTCAGGAGTCTGGGATCTGCGACGACTACGGGTTAGCCCGCATGGCTCATCTTGAATATCGACAGGGCATCGACTCTCACCCTTGAAGCGTGACGCCAAACTCGCGGAAAAGAAGAAGGGGCCCGGGGAATTCTTTCCCCAGCCTTTGCTGCCCAAGTCTCAGGAAGGCCCCAAAAGAAAAAGGGCCAGGACATTCTGCCCCGGCCCCCTTCCATGCTCCTCAGGCCAGGCTGGCCGGGTCCGTCGGGTCTTCCTTTGGCTTCGGCGCCTCGGTGGGGGTGTCTCCGGCCAGGGTAGGTTCGGCCTCGCCGCCCAGCTTGGCTTCCAGCGCCGCGACGCGGATAGAGAGGGCGGTGGATTCCTCGCGCGCCCGGCGGGCCACTTCCAGGGCGGCGTCCAGGTCCTCGCGCCGGACCAGGTCCAGCTTCTGCACCAGGATCTCCATCTGCGACTTCACCGCCGCCTCGATCTCGGCGCGCGCCCCGGCCATGACCGAGAAGGCACCGCCGGCCACGCCGGCCAGATCGTCGAAGAAGCGCCCACGGCGGCCAGGACCGCCGGCCGTGCCACCCGTCGCGCCGCCGCTGGTATTCGAATCCGTCATCCCAACCTCCAAAAACCCTGCCTGTGGACGCCATGGCCAGCCAGCCCGCCGCCGGGCCGCCAGGCATCGGCGCTTGCCGCTGTCACGGCACGGCGCCTATACCCGCCGCGCCCGAGGAACAACCCCGGGGACCGCGGCCGGGCGAAACGCTCCGCCGGGCACGGCTCCCCTGGATGAAGTCACTTGGACCTTCGCATCGCGGAAGGCTCTGCGCGCCCATGGATTTCACTGCATGTATCTAGTGACCGGAGGGGCCGGTTTCATCGGCTCCAACCTCGTCGCGGCTCTGT
>Ga0308159_1005361_pt1 | contig 10964 bp, 10 predicted proteins | sample PhyCR1_FD_201040 | JGI IMG/M metagenome (GOLD analysis project Ga0308159, IMG submission 201040) | Phyllosphere microbial communities from UC Gill Tract Community Farm, Albany, California, United States - DLSLC.R1 | ecosystem: Host-associated > Plants > Phyllosphere > Unclassified | place: USA...
TTCGGCAATCTCGGGCATTGCGCCGCGTTCCGTTGCAACGGCGACTTGCCCCGGAGCGCGTGCGGAGTCATAGGCGCTCCCAACGAATCCGCGCCCGCAAAGCGAAAGGCCCTTCAGATGAAAGTCCGCGTCCACGTCAGCCTCAAGCCCGGCGTCCTCGATCCGCAGGGCCGTGCGATCCATCACTCGCTCGAAGGCCTGGGCTTTTCGGGCGTCAACGACGTGCGCGCCGGCCGCCTGTTCGAACTCGACGTGGCCGAGAGCGTCACCGACGAGGCGATCGACGACATGTGCCGCAAGCTCCTCGCCAACATGGTGATCGAGAACTACCGCATCGAGAAGGTGGCTGCCTGATGGCCTTCAACTCCGCCGTCATCACCTTCCCGGGCTCCAATTGCGACCGCGACATGGCGGTGGCGCTGGAGAAGGTCTCCGGCGCCGCGCCCTGCCGCGTCTGGCACGGCGACAGCGAACTGCCCGAAGCGCTGGACTTCATCGCGATCCCGGGCGGGTTCTCCTATGGCGACTACCTGCGCTGCGGCGCGATCGCCTCGCGCTCGCCGATCATGCAGGCGGTGATCGCCGCCGCGGATCGCGGCGTGCCGGTGCTGGGCGTGTGCAACGGCTTCCAGGTGCTGACCGAAAGCGGCCTGCTGCCGGGCGCGCTGCTGCGCAATGCCGGGCTGAACTTCGTCTGCCGCGAAGTCGCGCTCGAAGTCGCCAACGCGCAGTCGCTGTTCACGTCCGCCTATGAGGCCGGACAGGTGATCCGCGTGCCCGTGGCCCACCACGATGGCAACTACTTCGCCGACGACGCCACGCTCGACCGTCTCGAGGGCGAGGGCCGGGTGGCCTTCCGCTATGCCGAGGACGTCAACGGCTCGGCCCGCTCGATCGCCGGCGTGCTCAACGCAGCCGGCAACGTGCTGGGCATGATGCCGCACCCTGAGCGCGCGGTCGAGCCGATCCATGGCGGCACTGACGGGCGCGGCCTGTTCGAAAGCGCGATCCGGGGTCTCGTCGGGGCCTGAGGTCAGCAGCCCTCTCGTCATTGCGCTGGCGATGACGAGAGGAGGGGCCGCTAGCTGCGGCGCGTCGCCTTGAACAGCGCGTAAGTGCCGGCGCCGCAGAAGACCAGCGCCAGCGCAAATCCGGCCGCGGCGCCCCATTTCACGCCTTCGGCGCCGGCCAGCAATCCGCCGATGATCAGCCCCAGAAGCGGCAGGATGATCAGGAGCAGGCATCCGATGACGGCCATGGAACGTGCCTTCACTTCACGGTTTTGACGGCAAGACGGCGGGTCCGGGAGCGGCCAGCCTGACAGGACGCCGTCAGTTTATGGCGAGCGCCTTGCGGAGAAACTCGTCGCTGAGCGCCAGCAATTTCGCACGGGCGGCTGCATCGACGATCTGATGGTCGAGATTGGGGAATTCGACATATTCGACCGACTTGCCCGCGCTCTTGAGGCGATTGTTCATCGTCCTCGATTCCGAAACCGCGACGTTCTGGTCGCGGTCGCCATGGAACAGCAGTACCGGGGCCTTGAAGCTGTCGGCGTGCCGGGCGGGTGAACCGCTCTCGATATGCGGCCCCCGGCCGACGGCCTGGTCGACGATCTTGAAGTTGATGAAGCCCTGGGATTCCTGCCGCAACGCTTCCAGGTCGGTCACGGGCGCGATGGCTACCACGGCCTTGTAGAGGTCCGGCGCGACGACCTGAGATTGCAGCGCGGCATATCCACCATAGGACCAGCCGACAATCGCCAGTTTGCCCGGGGCGGCGATCCCTTCCTTCAACAGCCAGCGGCCCGCATCGTCGACGTCGTCGATGGCGATCTTCCAGGACTTGAACCCGTTCTGTTGATACCACCCCGCGCCGTAGCCGGATGAACCGCGATAGTTGGGCTGCAGCACCGCATAGCCCCGCGCCGCGTAGAACTGCACCAGCCAGTCGAAACCCCATTCGTCCCGGGCCGAGGGACCTCCATGGGGCATCACGATGGCGGGAAGGTTCTTGCCCGAACTGCCGGGCGGCACGGTAAGGTAGCCCGGGATCATCGTGCCATCGCCGGCAGGGAACATGACGGGCTTCATTTCAGCCAGTGTCGCCCCGGCCAGGTTGGGCCGATAATGGACGATCTCGCCAAGGCGATGCGTATCCCGGTCATAGAGGTAGAAGACGCCGGGGTTGGTGTCGCTCGACGCGATGATGATGATCTGCTTCTCGTCGGCGCTGGCGTCGACGAAGGAGATCGTGGGGTTGCCGGGGAGAACCTTGCTCAGCGCGGTGCTGAGCTTGGAGAGCACAGGGTCGAAATACTCGGCCAGGCGGCGGTCGGTGGCATAGCTGGCGCCGATGATCCGCTGGGTGCGCCCGAACGTGATCAATTCGTCGACATCCACGCCGGCATGCGACAACACCAGTTCACGCCTGGCGCTGCCATCCAGGGCGACGGTGAAAAGCTTGGTCAGGCCGTCGGCATCGACGTCGAAGCCATAGGCCACATTCTTGGCGGCATCGACCGCTTCGGGGACGAAGCCCACCGAGGTATTGTTCACCATCGATGCGACCGACAGGGGGTTCCAGTCTCCGTCGCTGGATGATCGGTAGAAGAACTTCGAATCTCCGGTCAGGTAGCCGGTGTTGCCGACAAAGGAGAGCCCCATGATGCGGACGTTGCCCTGCCCGTCGGTAATGTAGGTGGTCGCCTGCTTGCGCGGCGCCTCCAGCGTCCGGCGCGCTCCGGACGTGACGTCGATGTCTTCGACACCGAGCCCTTCGCCGCTGCGCTGGACGAGTGTTCCGGTGCCCGTTTCCGGGACGAAGTTGCGGGTCATCAGCACATGCCCGGGCTTTCCGGCGACGTTGAAGTCGATGAGCTGGCCGCCGAACTGCGCGACTCCCATGCTTCGCCCGGAGGTCGATGGGGTCAATTGAAGCACTTTGCTGCCATCCGCATTGACCGCGATCGGACGCAGGAAGCTCAGCAACTTGCCCCCCAGGTTGGCGCGAATGTGGATATTGCATATGAGCCGCGCATCGCTCGCCCAGTTGCATAAGCTGAGACGTTCTTCAGCGCTGGGAGACGACAGGATGCCGTTGAGGTCGCCGCCCGTCGTCGTGTCTGCCACCACCAGCGTCGAGCGCGCATTGGCCTGCCGCGAGATCATGGCGATCTTCTTGCCGTCGGGCGACAGGCTCATCTGTTCCACCTGCGGCAGGGCGCCGAAACGTTCCGCATCGCTCGGTCCGGTCTCCCCGGATGCCTGGCCAACGATCAAAGCCGCCCACACGGCCGTACCGGTCGCGGCGCATCGCAAAATCTTTTTCAACATCTGCCCTCGTTCGGGCGCCACCCCCGGCGCTGTCGAAGCAACTTATCCCGGCCGCTTCGTTTTGCAACCGTCTACAGGATCGCCATTTTTGCCGTCAGCAGGACGGGTCAGGCGACGTTCTGGTTGTCGAGGTAGGTGCGGGTGCGGAACAGGGCTTCGGCGTCCTTGGGATCCATCGGGCGGCCGAAGAAATAGCCCTGGATCTTGCGGCAGCCCAGCTTGCGGATGACCTGAACCTGCTTCTCGGTCTCGGCGCCCTCGGCGGTGGTGGACATGCCCAGGCTGTCGGCCATGGCGACGACGGCGCGGATGATGGCGAGGCTCTCCGCGTTGCCCGTGGCGGCGCCCTGCACGAAGGAGCGGTCGACCTTGATGGTCGAGAAACGCAGCTTGCGCAGGTAGCCGAGCGAGGAATAGCCGGTGCCGAAATCGTCCAGCGCCACCGCGCAGCCCAGCGCCATGACCTGCTCCAGCGCGGCGCGGGCGAGGGTGGCATCGCGCAGGAAGATGCTTTCGGTCACTTCGATCTCGAGCCGGTGCGCGGCCAGGCCGCTGCCCGAAAGCGCGCCGACGACGCTGGCGACGAAATTGCCGTCGAGCAGCTGCTCGCCCGAGACGTTGACCGCCACGCGAATGTGCGTCGGCCAGTTCATCGCCTCGCGGCAGGCCTCGCGCAGGACCCATTCGCCGATCGGCACGATGAGGCGGGTATCCTCCGCCAGCGGCACGAACTTGGCCGGGCTGACCGCGCCGTGTTCGGCGTTGTTCCAGCGCAGCAGCGCCTCGAAGCTGACGACGGCTTCGCTCAGCGCATCGACCACCGGCTGGTAGACCACGTGGAATTCGTTGCGTTCGAGCGCGCGGCGCAGCGAGAACTCCAGCTTGCGGCGTTCCTCCGCATGGGCGTGGAGCGCGGGCTCGTAAGTGCGGTAGACGTTGCCGCCCATGTCCTTGGCGCGGTAGAGCGCGAGGTCGGCGTTGCGCATCAGCGTCTCGACGCTGGAGCCGTCGCGCGGGCCGATGGCCGAGCCGATCGAGGCGCCGACGAACAAGGTATGGTGGTCCACCTCGTAAGGCTGCGACAGGCGGTGAATGACGCGCTGGGCCACGCGCTCGACATGGGCGAGGTCGGAGGCATCGCGCACGACGATGGCGAACTCGTCGCCGCCCAGGCGGCCGCACAGCTCGTTCTCGCTCATCTGCTCCTTGAGGCGTTCGGAGACGCGGGCGAGGAGCTGGTCCCCGACGTGGTGGCCGAGCGTGTCGTTGACCGCCTTGAAGCGGTCGAGGTCGATCATCAGGAACGCGCAGCGCGATCGCCACTTGTCGGCATAGTCGAGCGCCGAGGCCAGCGTCTCGTTGAGCATCATCCGGTTGGGCAGGCCGGTCAGCGTGTCGTAGCGCGCCAGCCAGGCGATCTTGTCGGAATTCTCGCGCGCCTCGGTGACGTCGGAGCCGACGCCGCGGAAGCCGTCGAAGATGCCGTTGTCGTCGATCCTGGGAGTGCCGGAAAGCTCCCACCAGCGGGACTGGCCGTCGATCATCACCCGCACCAGGAGGTTGGAGAAATGCTCGCGGCGCTTGAGCCGCTCGGCCAGGTCGTGGAGGCTGGGGGGGAACTGCCCGGTTTCCCATGCGGCGCCGGCGACGAGCTGGACCAGCGGCACGCCTTCCGCTTCTGCGGCGCCGCGATTCAGCGCATAGGCGAAGCGCGGCGAGACCGAGCGCACGCGGCGCGAGGTGTCGATCTGCCAGAGCCAGTCGGCCTGGCCTTCCTCGAATTCGCGCAGGAGCAGCGAGACGACCTCGTCCTTCTCCACCATGCCGGCCTCGGCGATCTTGGCGACCAGATAGCGCCGGGCGCCCTCGATCGCGCCGATCGCGACGATGGCGACGAACAGGATGGCGATGGCGGCCATGTCGTAGCTGCCGGAAATCAGGAACCAGGCGATCGAGGAGCCGCCGACGACGGCGGAAAACAGCAGCGTGGCCATCGGCACGGCGGGCAGGAGGATCACCGAGGCGGCCATCAGCATGGCCAGCACGGTCCAGAGCTTGAGCTGGGTCTGCGGGTCGATCCACAGGCCGAGACCGCTCAGCGGCACGGCCCAGGCCAGGGCGTTGCCGATCGAGCCGACCATCTGCGCCTTGATCTCCTCCCGCGTGACGTGGCGGCGCTCGGGACTGGTGAGCGCGGCGTCGACGCGGCAGCCGTACCAGTGCGTGGCGGCGATCGTGACCAGCCACAAGGCGATGGCGGGCAGCGGGATCTTGCCCAGGAGGAGCATCGCCGCGGCCAACGCGGCGGCCACGTGGGTGATGATCCGGGTCGATGCGGCGCGGCGCAGGGTGGCGTACTGCATTCCGCGCAGGCGCGGCCAATCGCCTTCGGCATTGCCATCGACCGGGTCGGACAGCCCCAGCACCGCAAGAACGGGCAGCTCCCTGGGGAAGGCTTTATTGGGTGTCGACCTGGTGTTCACGGCCGGATGAATACGGGGGCAATGGTTAGCAGGAAGTAAAGGTATGTGCCTGCGATCAGGTCCGATCAGGTGCAATCGGGGAGAATCGCGAGACCGCGCGAAAGGCTTCCTCGAACGTGCGGTCGGTGCCGGTCAGGGTGATCGCCACGTCGCCGCCCGTCAGCGCCCGGTTGGCGGCGGCGATGGGGGCTGCAAGCCGCCTTTCCGCATGCTGCGCGGGCTGCTTCAGGTGAAGAACCAGCATGCGCTGGCCCCGGTGGGACCACGTGCCGACCCGTTCGATCCGGTGCCAGTCGATGCGGCGGGAGGACCACTGGGCGACCGTGACCCCCTGCGCATCTATGCGCACAAGCACGCTGCGGTCGAAAAGACGTGGAACCGCTTTGACGGTACATGCTCCGAAGAACACAATGCCGACCCACCCCAGCCACGTCATGCCCGGCCGGGGCGGAGGGCCGGCAAGGCCCGCGATCCACGCCCCGATGAAGACGAAGCCCAGGCCCAGCAAAAGCAGGCCGGCCACGCGCCAGGGAGAATTACGGGCGATGAAGGGCAGGGGCACCTTGCGCTATTCCACCGTCACGCTCTTGGCGAGGTTGCGCGGCTGGTCGACGTCGGTGCCCTTCACGCAGGCGACGTGGTAGGCCAGCAGCTGCACCGGCACCGCATAGACGAGCGGGGCGATCAGCGGGTGGACGCGGGGCATCTCGATCGTGGCGATGCAGCCTTCGCCGGCCTCGGCGATACCTTGCGCGTCGGAGATCAGCACTACCTTGCCGCCGCGCGCGCGCACTTCCTGCATGTTGCTGACGGTCTTTTCGAACAGCGGGCCGGACGGGGCGAGGACGATCACCGGCACCGCCTCGTCGATCAGCGCGATGGGGCCGTGCTTCATCTCGCCCGAGGCATAGCCCTCGGCGTGGATGTAGCTGATTTCCTTCAGCTTGAGCGCGCCTTCGAGGGCGAGCGGATAGTCCGGCCCGCGCCCGAGGTAGAGCACGTCGCGCGCCGGGGCGATGAGGTGGGCCATCGCGGCGATTTCCTCGTCGTGGTCGAGCGCGGCGTTGAGGCTGGCAGGCGTCTGGAGGAGGTGCTGGACGACCTCCATCTCCTCCGAACGGTCCATGCGTCCGCGCTTGACCGCAAGGTGCGCGGCAAGCGCGGCGAGGACCGCGAGCTGGCAGGTGAAGGCCTTGGTCGAGGCGACGCCGATCTCGGGCCCTGCGTGGGTCGGCAGCAGCAGGTCCGCCTCGCGCGCCATGGTGCTGGTGGGCACGTTGACGACGACGGCGATGGTCTGGCCGGCCGCCTTGCAGTGGCGCAGCGCGGCGAGGGTGTCGGCCGTTTCGCCCGACTGCGAGATGAACAGGGCGAGGCCGCCGTCCTCCAGCACCGGGTCGCGGTAACGGAACTCCGACGCCACGTCGATGTCGACGGGCAGGCGCGCGAAGGTCTCGATCCAGTACTTGGCGACCATGCCGGCGTAGTAGCTGGTGCCGCAGGCGACGATGGTGATGCGCTTGACCTGGCCGAGGTCGAAATCGATCTGCGGCAGCGCGACGGACTGGTCCACCTGCCGCAGGTACGAGCGCAGCGTCTGGGCGACGACGGTGGGCTGCTCGAAGATCTCCTTCTGCATGAAGTGGCGGTAGTTGCCCTTCTCGATGGCCACGGCCGACGCGCCCGAGGTGACGATCTCGCGCACCACGGGGTTGTTCTGCGCATCGTAGATCTGCGCGCCCTCGCGGGTGATGACGACCCAGTCGCCTTCGTCGAGGTAGGTGATCCGCTGCGTCAGCGGGGCCAGCGCCAGCGCGTCGGAGCCCAGGTACGTCTCGCCCTTGCCATAGCCGACGACCAGCGGCGAGCCGAGGCGGGCGCCGATCAGCATGTCCGGGAAGCGGCGAAACGCGATCGCCAGCGCGAAGGCGCCGCGCAGCTGCGGCAGGACGGCCTTCACCGCGTCCTGCGGCGACATGCCGGCCTCGACCTGCTCGGAGACGAGGTGGGCGACGACTTCGGTGTCGGTCTGGCTCTCGAACGTGCGGCCGCGCGCTTCCAGCGATTCGCGCAAGGGCTTGAAGTTCTCGATGATGCCGTTGTGGACCAGCGCCAGTTCGGCGGTGGCGTGGGGGTGGGCATTGGCGGCGGTGGGCGCGCCGTGGGTGGCCCAGCGGGTATGGGCAATACCGGTCAGGCCGGGGGCCGGATCCTGCGCGAGGACCTTGACGAGATTGAGCAGCTTGCCCTCGGCGCGGCGGCGCACGAGGTCGCCCTCATGGATCGTGCACACGCCCGCGCTGTCGTAGCCGCGGTATTCCATGCGACGAAGTCCGTCGACCAGCCGGTCCGCCACGTCTTCCTTGCCGACGATGCCGATGATGCCACACATGAGACGATATGCCTTGGATTAGAGGGTATAGGGGACGCGGATGCCCGGCATGCTTGCCGGGAAATCCTTGGTATTTCGTGTAACCAGGATGCGCTGGCGCACCTGTGCCGAGGCGAGGATGATCGCGTCGGCCAGTTTGAGCTTCGGCCGTTCGCGGCGCAGGGCCGCGGCGTGCCTGGCGATTTCCGCATCGATTTCCTCGATGAGGAAGCCGGACAGGAATATCTCGATATTCCGCAAGGTCGCACCGCTCTCCTTGGAGAGAACCTCGGTCCACACCATGCGGCTGATGCAGGGCCGATCGACGCGGGCGATCTCCGCGTGGGCGGGGGGAAAGCCATTGAGAGCGTCGATCAGGATGTTGCTGTCGAAGGAATAGCCGCTCATGCAGCGGGCGGCTTTCCAGCGGGATCGTTGCCCGTCATGCCAAGGTAACGGGCCCGTTCACGGTCGTCTGCGTCGTCGAACAGGTCGGGGAACTCGGCCCTGACCGCTTCGTAGTCGTCGTCCCAGGGACGCGTCCATGAAGCCCGTTCGCGGCGCTGCCATTCGACCGCGTCGCCGATGTCCGCCCGACCTTTCCAGATGCCGAAGGCCTGGTCGAGCCAATCCTTGCCGCTGGCCGGCTGGGCCTGCGCCTTGTAGCTGGCCACGGCCTCGCGCAGGACCGACGCGCGCGACTTGCCCATTTCGGCGGCGCGCGTGTCGAGCCAGCGGATGTCCTCGTCGGGAAGGTCTGCGAGGATGCGTGTCATGATATCGCGATATCATATCGTGATATCATGTTCAATGGGGCGAGATCGGATACCATTCGCGGACACTGCGCGCTTCGCAATTAACAGGCCGTTTCCTGAACATTACATTCGCGTCACCCGGCGGCGCCTGACCCTTGCCTCGTATGAGGGTGCGCCTTGCCTTCAATCCCCGTCGATGAGGTTGCCGAAGGAGCCCAGCAGCGAGCCTTCGCCCCGGTTCTGGCCCCCGCGCGAGCCGGCGGCGGCGAGCATCCGGCCGGCGAGGCGGGAGAACGGCAGCGACTGGATCCACACTTTGCCCGGACCCCGCAGGCGGGCGAAGAACACGCCTTCGCCGCCGAAGATCATCGACTTCACCGAACCCGCGCGGATCAGGTCGAAATCGATGGTGTCGGTAAAGGCGGCGACGCAGCCGGTGTCGACGTGGAGTTCCTCGCCGGCGCGAAGTTCGCGCTCGATCACGGTGCCGCCCATCTGGACGAAGACCCAGCCGTCACCCTCCAGCTTCTGCATGATGAAGCCTTCGCCGCCGAACAGGCCGGTCATGATCTTCTGCTGGAAATGGATGCCGATCGAAACCCCGCGCGCCGCCGCCAGGAAGGCGTCCTTCTGGCAGATCAGCCGGCCGCCGACGTCGTCCAGCTTGATCGGCAGGATTGCACCGGGCACCGGCGCCGCGAACGAGACGCGTGCCTTGCCGTGGCCGCGGTGGGTGAACACCGTGGTGAACAGGCTTTCGCCGGTGACGAGGCGTTTGCCCGCGCCCAGCAGCTTGCCCATGAAGCCGCCGCCCTGGTCGCCCGAACCGTCGCCGAACACCGTGGTCATGTCGATGGCGGCATCCTTCCATACCATCGCCCCGGCCTCTGCCACCGCGCTTTCGCCGGGATCGAGTTCGATCTCGACGAACTGCAGCTCCTGCCCCTTGATCTCGAAATCGACATCATCGGCGATCGAGGAACTGCGGCTGTGGCTCCAGGGACTGTTGGCCATCGAAAATCTCCATGTAATGGACCCGCATTGCGGGCGGATGCGATGAATGACGATGTGTTTCCGGCAAGACGACTTGTCAAACCGCGCCGGTCGGATATTCTACCCGCTTAAACGAACACTGTCTGACGACATGGCCCGACAAAGCAGGGCCCGGCACAGACCGGCGCGGTATCGGTGTTTTGGGAGAGGAAACCACCGATGGACGCCCGTATTGCGTTGACTGGCTTAGTGTCTCTACTGCTTGCGGGGACGGCTCACGCCAATACCGCCGAGGTGGAAAACCGCGCTACCGGCGCCGTCGCCCCGGCAACGCTGGTCGCCGCCGCATTTGAGCGTGGACCGGCGAAATTCAAGGTTCCGCGCTTCGATGCCGTCAAGTTCGATGCGGGCGCCGATGTCGCGCAGGGCTTCAATCTCATCCGCAGCGGCAAGCAGGCGCAGGCGGTCAAAGTCTTCGACAAGGTCATCGCGCAGGCGCAGCAGCACCTCACCGGCGATACGCGCCCCCGGCTCTGCCGGCTGGGCGCAGGGGGCGCGGACGACGCTTCGGCCTCGATCGACCCGGCCGTGTGCGATGCCCACTTCGGCAAGGGATTCGCGCTGATAGACATGGGCCGCGGCGATCTTGCCGAGGCGGAACTGCGCCAGGCCACCGTGATGGCGCCGACCAACGCCCATTTCGCCAATGAATATGCCGAACTGTTCAAGTCGCGCCGCGACTGGCAGCGCAGCTACGACAACTTCGCGCAGGCCTGGGCGATCGTCGACAAGTCGACCACCGGCCCGGATGTGTCGATCGCGGCCCGCGCGCTGCGCGGCATGGGCTTCGACAAAGCGGCCATGGGTCAATACGACGAGGCGGAGAAGCTCTACACGCAGTCGCTGCAGTACGATCCGAACAGCGACATCGCCAAGGCCGAACTGGGCAACATTGCGCGCCGGAAGGCGATCGGTTCCTGAGGGGGCGATTGCGGCCGGCGGCGGGGGAAGCCCTCCGTCATCCCGG
>Ga0308159_1005363_pt1 | contig 10957 bp, 10 predicted proteins | sample PhyCR1_FD_201040 | JGI IMG/M metagenome (GOLD analysis project Ga0308159, IMG submission 201040) | Phyllosphere microbial communities from UC Gill Tract Community Farm, Albany, California, United States - DLSLC.R1 | ecosystem: Host-associated > Plants > Phyllosphere > Unclassified | place: USA...
ACATGACGCGGCAATGTCACCCGGATACGGGTGCCGCGCTGGCTGGTGACATCAGCCGGGCTGTCGATGGTGATTTGTCCATAATGCTCTTCAACGATGGAATAGACCAGTGCAAGGCCCAGACCGGTGCCTTCACCCGGATCCTTGGTGGTGAAAAAAGGTTCGAACAATCGGTCCATGATGTTCTTCGGAATACCGCTGCCTTCGTCTTCGACGATCAGATCGACCGTGTGTTCGCCGGCTTCGCTCTTGACCCGTACCGCACTGTGCGGCGGCGAGGCGTCGCGGGCGTTGGAGAGCAGGTTGATCAAGACCTGAGCGAGTCGCTGCGGATCGCCTTCGACCCAATGATCGGGATCGCACAGGTTGTAGAACTGCACTTCGAAATTGCGTCGGTTCAGTGCCAGCAGGCCAATCGCGTCCTGCGCCACTTCGGCCAGACAAACCGGCTCGTCGCTGTGCTGATGGCTGCCGGCGTGAGCGAAACTCATCAACGATTGAACGATGCGTGAGACGCGTTTGGTCTGCTCGAGAATCTGCCCGCTGATTTCCGTCAGCTCGCCGTCGTCTTCGCGTTCTTCGCGCAGATTCTGCGCCAGACAGGCGATACCGGTGATCGGGTTGCCGATTTCGTGGGCCACGCCCGCCGCCAGCCGCCCGATGCTGGCCAGGCGTTCGGAATGCACCAGTTTGTCTTCGAGCATCTGCGTTTCGGTCAGATCCTCCACCAGCAACACCAGGCCACTGTTGCCTGGCGCCAGCGGCTCGTCGATCGCCGCCTTGTGCAGGTTCAGCCAGCGGGTCTGGCCATCGAGGGCCAGGTGCTGTTTATGCAAATGCTCGTCGGGCAGATTGATGAAGCCCTGCAACAGATCTTTCCACGGCTCGCCAATGGTACTCAAGCGCGAGCCGACGACACGCTGCGCGGCGATCCCGGTGAGTTCTTCCATGGCCTTGTTCCACATCAGGATCTCCTGATCCTTGGCCAGCGAACAGACACCCATCGGCAGTTCCTGCAGGGTCTGGCGGTGGTAGCGGCGCAGTGCATCAAGCTCGGCGGCAAGTCCTGTGAGGCGCGAGTGGTAGTCCTCGAGGCGGCTTTCGATGAAATGGATGTCTTCGGTGACGTAGTTCTCGCCGCCGGCCTTGTACGGCAGGAAGGTTTCGACCATGTCCTGAGCGACGCTCGGGCCCATCAACCCGGACAGGTTGGCCTCGATGCGGTCGCGCAAACGGCGCAAGGCGTACGGGCGGCGTTCGTCGAATGGCAGATACAGGTCACGCAGCGCTTGCTCGACTTCTTTCTGCGCAGCCTTGGCGCCCAGCGGTTTCGCCAGTTGCGTGGCGAATTCCTGCGGCGAGGCGGCGTGCAGTTCGCGGCGTTGTGGACGACGCACATTATCCACCGCGCAGGCTTCGGCGGCGCTGGCTTCTTCAGGGCTGGCGTTGGTGAACAGTGAGATCAAGGTGAACATCAACACGTTGGCCGCCAGCGAGGCGATCGCCGCCATGTGCCAACTGGTGTCGTCGAGCACGTAGATCATGTTCAGCAGCGGAATGTAGAAACCCTGCAGATTGCCGACCAGCGGCAACAGCATGGTCACCACCCAGACCAGAATTCCCGCCAGCAGACCGGCGATGAAGCCGCGCCGATTGGCGGTCGGCCAGTACAGCACCGACAGTACTCCCGGCAAGAATTGCAGGGTGGCCACGAACGCGACGATGCCGAGGTTGGCCAGATCCTGCTCGGCGCCGAGCATCAGGTAGAAGCCGAAACCGGCCATGATGATCGCGACGATCAGCGCGCGGCGCGTCCACTTCAGCCAGCGGTAGATATTGCCTTCGGCCGGCGGCTGATAGAGCGGCAGCACTAGATGATTCAGCGCCATGCCTGACAGTGCCAGCGTGGTGACGATGATCAGCCCGCTGGCCGCCGACAGCCCGCCGACATACGCGAGCAACGCCAGCGGTTTGCTGTTGGCGGCGATACCGATGCCGAGGGTGAAATATTCCGGGTTGGTCGTGGCGCCGAGTTTCAACCCGGCCCAGAGAATCAGCGGCACCGCCAGGCTCATCAGCAGCAGAAACAGCGGCAAACCCCAACTGGCGCTGACCAGCGAGCGCGGGTTTAGGTTTTCGGTAAAGGTCATGTGGTACATGTGCGGCATCACGATCGCCGAAGCGAAGAACACCAGCAGCAGTGTGCGCCACGGCCCTTCCTGCAACGGCGTGTGCAGCGCGGCGAGGGCGGTCTGGTTTTGCAGCAGCCACAGTTCAAGTTGTTGCGGACCGTCGAACACGCCGTACAGCGCATACAGGCCGACGCCGCCGAGGGCGACCAGTTTGATCACCGACTCGAAGGCAATCGCAAACACCAGCCCTTCATGTTTCTCGCGAGTGGCGATGTGGCGCGAGCCGAAGAAGATCGTGAACAGAATGATCAGCGCGCAAAATGCCAGGGCGACGCGGCTCTGGATCGGCTCGCCGGTGAGGATACCGATCGAATCGGCGACGGCCTGAATCTGCAAGGCCAGCAGCGGTAGTACGCCGATCAGCATGAAGATCGTGGTCAGCGCGCCGGCCCAGGTGCTGCGAAAACGAAACGCGAACAGGTCCGCCAGCGACGACAGTTGATAGGTACGGGTGATTTTCAGGATCGGATAGAGCAGCACTGGCGCCAGCAGAAACGCGCCGGACACACCCAGGTAACTCGAGAGAAAGCCGTAGCCATATTGATAGGCAAGGCCGACCGTGCCGTAGAACGCCCAGGCACTGGCATAGACCCCCAGCGACAAGGTGTAGGTCAGCGGGTGGCGAATGATCGCGCGCGGGATCATGCCCCGTTCGCTGACCCAGGCAACGCCAAACAGCGCCGCCAGGTACGCGGCGCTGACCAGGATCATCTGGGTCAGGCTAAAGCTCATCGGCATCTTTTTGGCTCTGCAGGATGAAGGTCACGACAATCAGGATCAGCCAGAGCAGATAAGGGCGATACCAGGCGCCCGTCGCGTCTAAAAGCAGGACCAAGCGATAGATGTACATCCCGGCCTCTCTTTTTTATGCGCGTGCCCGAAAACGTGCGGCGATGTTAACGGATGGGCGCGTGACTGCAAGTGGCGTCATTGCAGTTGCGCCTCGGGCAGCGTCAGTGTGCGCGGGATTTTCGTCGCATCCCAGTGCGTGCTGCCCCAGGCGAGCAGTTCACGCGGCGAAGCGTGGGTGAGTTCAGTGCCGGGGTTCTGCCCCAGCGCGCGCAGGGCTCGCAGCAGTAGCGGTGTGGCCTGGTCGGCCGCAAGCGGCGGCGAGCGGTACGACTTGCCGAGTTTATTGCCGTCCGGCTGGGTGATCAGCGGCAGGTGCAGGTAGCGCGGCTGACGCAGGCCGAGCAGTTCCTGCAGATACAACTGACGCGGGGTCGAGTCGAGCAGATCGGCGCCACGCACGATGTCGGTGATGCCTTGCCAGGCGTCATCCAGCACCACCGCCAGTTGATAGGCGTAGAGCCCGTCGCGACGACGAATCACGAAATCGCCGACATCCCGGCCCAGGTGCTGGCGGTATTCGCCCTGCACGCGGTCGATGAAGTGATATTCCAGCTCCGGCACGCGCAGGCGGATCGCCGCGTCCTGCTGTTCATGACCAGCGTTGCGACAAAAGCCCGGGTAAATGCCGTTGTAAGATTCGAGTTGTTTGCGCGAGCAGGTGCAGGCGTAGGCCAGGCCGTGATTGAACAGGCTGTTGAGCACTTCGGCATAGGCGTCGTGGCGATCGCTCTGACGCACCATTTCGCCGTCCCATTCGAAACCGTAACTCTCCAGCGCCTTGAGAATCGCCGCTTGCGCACCGGGCTCTTCGCGCGGCGGATCAAGATCTTCCATGCGCACCAGCCAGCGCCCGCCAACCGCACGCGCGTCGAGGTAGGAGGCGAGGGCGGCGACCAGCGAACCGAAGTGCAAGTGGCCACTGGGGGTCGGGGCGAAGCGGCCGATGTAGGCGGGCGAGGTTTTGGCGGTCATGGGGGCGATAAAGCTATTCAGATTTGACTCAGATTATCCCTGTGGGAGCGAGCAGGCTCGCTCCCACAAAGGCAGACACAGGTTGGGCGGGTAAATCGTAGAAACAAAAACGGAGCGTTCGCACGCTCCGTTTTTCGTTCAGGTCAAAATCACTTGCCGACCTGTTTTTCCTTGATTTCCGCCAGGGTCTTGCAGTCGATGCACAGATCCGCCGTCGGGCGGGCTTCGAGGCGCTTGACGCCAATCTCGATGCCGCAGGACTCGCACCAGCCGTACTCTTCGTCCTGAATCAGCTCAAGCGTCTTGTCGATCTTCTTGATCAGCTTGCGCTCGCGGTCGCGGGCGCGCAGTTCAAGAGCGAATTCTTCTTCCTGGCTGGCACGGTCGGCCGGGTCAGGGAAGTTGGCCGCTTCGTCTTTCATGTGATCAACCGTACGGTCGACTTCCTGCATCAGGTCCTGTTTCCACTTGTTCAGGATCTTGGTGAAGTGCGCGCGCATCGGAGCGCCCATGTACTCTTCACCCGCCTTCGGAACGTAAGGTTCGAAGCCGCTGATCGTCGCTTGCTGCTGTTGCTTTGCTTGGGTGGACATGAAATAGACCGCCTCTACTCTTGTAATCCATTGCGCAGGATTGCTCCATCACCGACACCTGCCGGCCCTGCGGCTGCAAGCGGGCGAACTTACCAGATCAAATCAGCCTGCGCTACTCCCGGATGTCGAGCCCCCGGCGGGTGGCGCTTGCAGATGTTTGGCAAGCCGTGTCTGTGGGGTCGGAGACCTGTTCAATCACTGATTTTAGTCAATCCTGGAGCGTACGTTCAGATCGTTACAGTCCAGCGTTCTTGAGGCTGTGACCTTCACGGGTTCTCGCTCGTTCCGGCAGACAGGTAGAATCGTCTCTTTTTTCCTGTCGAAGGCAATCCAATGGCCCCCTACAGTGCGCGCAGTCGTGCGATCGAACCGTTCCATGTGATGGCGCTGCTGGCGCGGGCCAATGAATTGCAGGCTGAAGGCCACGACGTGATTCATCTGGAAATCGGCGAGCCGGATTTCACCACCGCCGAACCGATCATCCGCGCCGGACAAGCTGCGTTGACGGCGGGCAAGACTCGCTACACCGCTGCCCGTGGTATTCCCGAACTGCGCGAGGCGATCGCCGGGTTTTACCAGTCGCGCTACGGCCTGAATATTGACCCGCGGCGGATTCTGATCACACCCGGCGGCTCCGGCGCGCTGTTGCTGGCCAGTGCCCTGTTGGTCGATCCGGGAAAACACTGGCTGCTCGCCGACCCGGGCTACCCGTGCAATCGGCATTTCTTGCGGCTGGTCGAAGGTGCGGCGCAACTGGTGCCGGTCGGGCCGGAGGTGCGTTACCAATTGACCCCGGATCTGGTCGAGCGGCATTGGGATCACGACAGTGTCGGCGCCCTTGTCGCTTCGCCGGCCAACCCGACGGGCACTTTGCTGACTCGTGATGAACTGGCCGGGTTATCCACAGCGATCAAAGCCAGACACGGGCATCTGGTGGTGGACGAGATCTACCACGGCCTGACCTACGGCACTGATGCCGCCAGTGTGCTGGAAGTCGATGACAACGCTTTTGTCCTCAACAGTTTCTCCAAGTATTTCGGCATGACCGGTTGGCGCCTGGGCTGGCTGGTGGCGCCAGACGCGGCGGTCAGCGAACTGGAAAAACTCGCGCAGAACCTCTACATCAGCGCGCCGAGCATGGCGCAGTACGCAGCGCTGGCCTGTTTCGAGCCGGCCACCATCGTGATTCTTGAAGAGCGCCGCGCCGAATTTGCGCGCCGTCGCGACTTCCTCCTGCCGGCGCTGCGTGAACTCGGTTTCAACATCGCCGTTGAGCCGGAAGGCGCGTTTTACCTGTACGCCGATATCAGCCGTTTCGGCGGTGATGCCTTCGCGTTCTGCCGACATTTCCTCGAAACCGAGCACGTTGCCTTCACACCCGGACTGGATTTCGGCCGCTACCAGGCCGGCCATCACGTGCGCTTCGCTTACACACAAAACCTCGCACGTTTACAGGAAGCCGTGGAGCGCATCGCGCGCGGTTTGAAGAGCTGGCAAGGCTGATGCGCTTTTATCCAGCTCTGGAAGAGGCGCGACTGATCCGTCGCTACAAGCGTTTTCTTGCCGATATCGAAACCGTTAGCGGCGAGTTGCTGACCATTCACTGTCCGAACACCGGTTCGATGCTCAATTGCCAAGTCGAGGGCGGGCAGGTCTGGTTCAGTCGCTCCAACGACCCGAAACGCAAATTGCCTGGCACTTGGGAGATTGGCGAAACCCCGCAGGGTCGGCTGTTCTGCGTGAACACCGGGCGCGCCAATGGTCTGGTCGAGGAAGCCTTGCAGGCCGGTGTGATCACCGAACTGGCCGGGTTTACCGCATTGAAGCGTGAAGTTGCGTACGGGCAGGAAAAAAGCCGCATCGACTTCCGCCTCGAATATCCCAGCGGGCCAGCGTATGTCGAAGTGAAAAGCGTCACCCTCGGCTTCGACGGCACGGCGGTAGCGGCGTTTCCCGATGCGGTGACCCAGCGCGGCGCCAAGCATCTGCGTGAGCTGGCGCATCTGGCGCGCGACGGCATTCGGGCGGTGCAGTTTTACTGTGTGAACCTCACCGGCATTGACGCCGTGCGCCCGGCCGAGGAGATTGATTGGGCTTACGCCGAGGCGTTACGTGAGGCGGTCGCCTGCGGTGTCGAGGTGCTGGCTTACGGCGTGCGTCTCGACCATGAAGAGATGGTCATCGACCGTCGACTTGATGTGCGGCTGAACGGTTAAACATCGACCCACACGCCTTGTGTATCTTCCCGGCATTTTATCGCCGTGAGCGATTGCCCGGCGCACGGGCCGGCAACGCACTCGCCGTCCTCGATCAGAAACAGTGCGCCGTGGCTGGCGCACTGGATCAGGCTGTTGCTCGGGTCGAGAAACTGGTCGGGCTGCCATTCAAGTCCGACGCCGCGATGCGGGCAGCGATTGAGATAAACGTAGGCCTGCCCGCCGCGACGCACGGCAAACAGCTTTTTGCCTTCGATAACGAAACCGCGACTGTCGGCCTCGGCCAAATCGCAGCCGGTGCAAAGGAACTTCATGGCTATCCTCTAGTGTCCGCTCGTGTCTGGATATGTCCGAGCTTGACGTTCAAATGCAAACAATTATCAAATGGCGGCCTTCTCCCAAAGGGAGTCTGGCCGTTGCCGAGGATACTTGGCTCGCTGCGCCGATGCCCGGGAAACCTTGTTCAAGGAAGCTGTATATGCGCCCGAAAACCCGCGTTGCCATGCTGTGCGCCGGCCTCTTGCTCAGCCATCAGGCGGCCGCAGCGGATTTACCGCAACGCTGGGTCAGCGCCGGCGGCGCGCTGTCGGAATGGGTCAGCGCGTTGGGCGGCGAGTCTAAGCTGGTTGGGGTCGACACCACCAGTCAGCATCCCGAATCGATGCAGGCGCTGCCTAGCATTGGCTATCAGCGCAGCCTGTCGGCCGAAGGCATCTTGAGCCTGCGCCCGGACATTCTGATCGGCACCGAAGAAATGGGCCCGCCGCCGGTTTTGGCGCAAGTCAAAGCCGCCAAGGTGAATGTCGAGTTGTTCTCGGCACAGCCTGATCTGCCGACGCTGGAAAAGAATGTCACTCATCTGGGCCAGTTGCTCGGTGCGCAAGAGGAAGCGGCGCAACTGCTGCAGACTTATCAACAGCAACTCCAAGCGCAGGAAGTGCGAGTTGCCCAAGTGCAAACCACACGCAAAGCCCCGGACGTGTTGCTGCTGGTTGGGCACGCCGGCGGCAAGCCGTTGATCGCCGGCAAGGACACTGCCGCCGATTGGCTGCTGCAACAGGCCGGCGGGCACAATCTTGCGACGCATACCGGCTACAAACCGTTTTCCGTGGAATCTCTCGCCAGCCTCGATCCCGAAGTGCTGGTGTTCGCCGACCGAGCGTTGACGGGCGAAGCGGCAAAAACCGCGTTGTTCAAGGAAAATCCGATTCTCAATTCCAGCCGTGCGGCCAAGGCCGGACGGGTAATGGAGCTGGATCCGACGTTGCTGGTTGGCGGACTCGGGCCGCGGCTGCCGGCAGCACTGAGGACCCTGACTGACGGTTTCTACCCCGCCAAGGGCGGCCAATGACCACACTGGTCAGACCCCGTGGCTTGTTTATCGGCCTGACATTGGTGTGTCTGCTGGCGATCTGGCTGTCGCTGGCGCTGGGGCCGGTGAGCCTGCCGTTGTTCGATACCTTGCGCGCGGCGCTGCGTCTGATCGGCGTGCCATTGGCGCCGCAAGGATTGGAGCAGGCTGAGCTGATTCTCGGCCAGATCCGCCTGCCGCGAACCTTGCTCGGGTTGGCGGTCGGCGGCGTGCTGGCGCTGTCCGGAGTGGCGATGCAGGGCTTGTTTCGTAATCCGCTGGCCGATCCGGGACTGGTCGGGGTGTCCAGTGGCGCGGCACTCGGCGCAGCGATTGCGATTGTCGGCGGATCGTTCTTTGGCGGCCTGCCGGAGTGGTTCGGGCCGTATCTGTTGTCGGTGTGTGCGTTTCTTGGCGGGCTCGGCGTGACGGCGCTGGTCTATCGGCTGGGCCGGCGCAACGGTCAGACGCATGTGGCGACCATGTTGTTGGCCGGTATCGCGCTGACGGCGCTGGCCAGTTCGGCGGTCGGTCTGTTCACTTATCTGGCCGATGACGCCACGCTGCGCACCCTGACCTTCTGGAACCTCGGCAGCCTTAATGGCGCCAGTTACGCGCGGCTGTGGCCACTGCTGATCATCTCCATCGGCGTCGCGCTGTGGCTGCCGCGTCGGGCCAAGGCATTGAATGCCTTGTTGCTCGGCGAATCCGAGGCCGGTCATCTGGGCATCAACGTCGAACGGCTCAAGCGCGAACTGGTGTTCTGCACCGCGCTGGGTGTCGGCGCGGCGGTGGCTGCGGCTGGCATGATCGGTTTTGTCGGGCTGGTGGTCCCGCACTTGGTGCGCCTGCTGGCCGGCCCCGATCACAAAGTTCTGTTGCCGGCCTCTGTTCTGGCGGGTGCGAGCCTGTTGTTGCTGGCCGATCTGGTGGCGCGCCTGGCGTTGGCGCCGGCGGAGTTGCCGATCGGCATTGTCACCGCGTTCATCGGTGCGCCGTTCTTTCTTTATCTGCTGCTGCGAGGGCGTGCCTGATGTTGTCTGCGCACAATGTGCATGTCCGCCGTGGCCGCAAGGCTGTGCTCAGCGGGGTCACGCTGCAACTCGAGCCCGGTGAAGTGCTTGGCGTGCTGGGGCCGAACGGCGCCGGGAAAAGCACGTTGCTTGGTGCATTGTGTGGTGAGTTGCTCGCCAGTGACGGCGACGTCTCGCTGGATGGTCAGGCGTTGAGTCACTGGAGCGGAACGCAACGGGCGCAACGACTGGCGGTGTTGCCGCAGGTTTCGACACTGGACTTTGCCTTCGCCGTCGAAGAGGTCGTCGGCATGGGCCGTTTGCCTTACCAGACCGGGCGCGTGCGTGACGACGAGATTGTCGCGGCGGCGCTGGCCGCCGCCGATGCCGGTCACCTGAGTGGGCGCAGTTATCTGGTATTGTCCGGTGGCGAGCGTCAGCGCGTGCACCTGGCGCGGGTACTGGCGCAGCTGTGGCCGGGGCAGGCAGGGCAAGTCTTGTTGCTCGACGAACCGACGTCGATGCTCGATCCGCTGCATCAGCACACCACGTTGCAAGCGGTGCGCGAGTTCTCCGATCGCGGCGCGGCAGTGCTGGTGATCCTGCATGATCTGAATCTGGCAGCACGCTATTGTGATCGGGTGCTGTTGCTGGAGGACGGCCGTCCGGTTGCGCTGGATACCCCGCGGCAGGTGCTGCGTCCGGACACGCTCAAAGCGGTGTTCGGCCTGGAGGTTTTGGTACAGCCGCACCCGGAGCGTGGGCATCCGCTGATCATCGCCCGCTGATCAATCATCGAGGTGTCGCATGCGTGGATTGTGGTTGTTGGCGCTGGTGTTGCTCGCGGGCTGTCAGCACGTGGCGGCTCCGCCGGTGGGCGGTGAGATCCGTGATCTGCGCAACGGCGAGGTGCTAAGCGCGCAGCAATTACTGACGCGTCTGGCTGAGCCGGAGCGCTTGATCATGGGGGAACAGCACGACAACGCCGATCACCATGCTGCGCAATTGTGGCTGTTGCAGGCGCTCGGCGAGCAACGGGCGCAAGGCAGTCTGCTATTGGAAATGCTCACGCCGGATCAACAAGCGAAAGTCGATGCGTTGCGCCAGTCGAAATCCGTTCCGGCTGATCTGCCTGCTGCATTGGCCTGGCAGGATGGCTGGGACTGGAATCTCTACGGGCCGATCGTGCGCTTTGCCCTGACGCAGCCGTATCCGCTGCTGGCGGCCAATCTTGACGACAGCGAAATCCGCGCGTTCTACCACAAGCCACCGGCTCTGAACGGTCCGCGCAGCAATTCGCTTTCGGTTAAAAAAACTTTACTTGGGCAAATCAGTGAGTCTCACTGCGGCTTGCTGCCTGAATCACAGATGCCGGCAATGTTGGCGATCCAGCAGCAGCGTGATCGACGGATGGCCGAACGCATGCTGGCGGCGCCGATGCCTACGATCCTGCTGGCCGGTGCGTGGCATGCGCGCAAAGATGTTGATGTGCCGCTGCATGTGCAGGATCTCGGCGCTGGCGAGGCACCGACCGTGTTGATGCTGGCCGAGCAGGGCGATGCGGTAACGGCGGCGATGGCCGATTACGTCTGGTACACGCCGGCCGCGCCGAAGCCGGATTATTGCGAACAGATGCGCAAGCAATTCGCCAAATGACTTTTCCACAGGCAAAAAAAGACCCGGTAAAAACCGGGTCAAATAACCGTGATTAGCCTGATGAGGAGATAATCTGAGAGTCCGAACCAAGGGCTTTTCAGAATATCGACTG
>Ga0308159_1005365_pt1 | contig 10954 bp, 12 predicted proteins | sample PhyCR1_FD_201040 | JGI IMG/M metagenome (GOLD analysis project Ga0308159, IMG submission 201040) | Phyllosphere microbial communities from UC Gill Tract Community Farm, Albany, California, United States - DLSLC.R1 | ecosystem: Host-associated > Plants > Phyllosphere > Unclassified | place: USA...
CGAAGTGGAAGTTCAGCGGCTTTGTCGGCCTCAACACCTTGTTCGTCGCGCTGTGCAACAACGAAGCGTTCCGCAAGCTGGATTTCTCCGCGCTGAAGGTCACCCTGTCCGGTGGCATGGCCCTGCAACTGGCCGCTGCCGAGCGCTGGAAAGCCGTGACCGGCTGCGCCATCTGCGAAGGTTACGGCATGACCGAAACCAGTCCGGTGGCCACGGTCAATCCGATCCAGCACATCCAGATCGGCACCATCGGCATTCCCGTGCCATCGACCCTGTGCAAAGTCATCGACGATGCCGGTGTCGAGCAGCCGCTGGGTGAAATCGGCGAACTGTGCGTCAAGGGCCCGCAAGTGATGAAGGGTTACTGGCAGCGTCAGGAAGCCACCGATGAAATGCTCGACAGCGATGGCTGGCTGAAGACCGGCGACATCGCGCTGATCCAGCCGGACGGCTACATGCGCATCGTCGATCGCAAGAAAGACATGATTCTGGTCTCCGGTTTCAACGTCTACCCGAACGAGCTGGAAGACGTGCTGGCAACATTGCCGGGCGTGCTGCAATGCGCGGCCATCGGTGTGCCGGACGAAAAGTCGGGTGAAGCGATCAAGATTTTCATCGTCGCCAAACCGGGCGTGACTCTGACCAAAGAACAGGTCATGGACCACATGCGCGCCAACGTCACCGGCTACAAGGTGCCGCGTTCGGTAGAGTTCCGCGATGCGCTGCCGACCACCAACGTCGGCAAGATCCTGCGCCGCGAATTGCGTGATGAAGAGCTGAAGAAGATCAAGGCCAAGTCCGCCGCGTAAATAAAAAGCCCCGCAGATGCGGGGCTTTTTGTTGGTGCTTGGTACGGCTTGGATCTCGCGGTGAGATTGCCCCTCATCGGAACGCCGCCCGCCCAGCCTCTCCCGAGGGAGAGGGAGCCGAGCGGGGGCTTTTCAGAACCTGAGTTCGACTCGATATTTCAGGTCGGCGTACCTCGCCCTGACACTTCGGTCAGTCCCCTCTCCCTCTGGGAGAGGGTTAGGATGAGGGCTATTGACGAAACGGCGCAAAATTCACGTTGGTCCCCGCCGGCCGCATGTCCTGCAGATACGAATCCTTGTCCGCACTCAATTCCAGGCTCAACGCCGCTTTACGCTTGCCTTCATTACGAATCACCAGCCCTTCCAGTTTTTCGCGCAGGAACACCGTTGGCACTTTCAGGTGCAGCAGCTCATCGGTGGCCGGGGTGTGCATCAGCAGGTGAATCCACTCGTACTGACCGATCGCCAGGCGCGACACCGGCAGGTCGAACCACCAGATGTTGCGGTTGCGGTTCAGTTCAGCGAAGTGGCAGTTGTTGGTGCCAAGCACGGCGCCGCCCAGTTCCTTGTTGCGACGGGCGATGGCCTGCGTTTTATCGAGTTTCATAACATTCCTGCGGATCGGTGTCTGGCGCCCAGCGCCCATGGGTGAGCATTCTCAAGGCAATGCCGGCAAACATAAAGCGCAACCTGCGCGCCGCGACGAAATGAGCGGCAAATAAATGAAACTTGCAGCGAAGCGCTCCAGTCAATCGTTACGTACTGACTTTCTTCCCTTTATGCATCACGGAGAAACACCATGAGTAGCACAGGCGATAAAGTAAAAGGCATGGCCAACGAAGCCGTCGGCAACATCAAGCAAGGTGTCGGCAAAGCTACTGACAACGACAGGCTGCATGCGGAAGGCAAGATTCAGGAGAAAAAAGGCGAAGCCCAACAAGCGGTTGGCAACGCCAAGGACGCGGTGAAAAAAGGCGTCGACAAGGCGTAATCCAGCCTTGAACGAATCACACGAACGGCCATCCAAGGATGGCCGTTTTTGTGTCAAAAACCTGCGGATGCCGACGAAGATCGCCAAACAGGCTAACGTGATGTAAAAAACGGCCCCTGAGTCGCCACGACTTCAACCTGTACTGCGGCGAAAGGAGACGCGAATGATTTTTCCGGACATGAAAGGTCTGCCCCTGCACCGGGTCATGGTGCGCACGGTCACTGAATTCGTCGACGACGAAATGTCGACCTATGCCTCGGCACTGGCCTACCAGATGCTGTTCTCGTTGTTCCCGTTCATTCTGTTCCTGATCGCGCTGATCGGTTTCCTGCACTTGCCGGATTTCTTTTCCTGGCTGCGCCTGCAATCGGAACTGGTCCTGCCGCCACAGGCGCTGGAGCAGGTCAACCCGGTGATCGACCAGTTGCAGCAATCCAAGGGCGGCCTGCTGTCGATCGGTATCGTCATCGCGCTGTACACGGCCTCGGCCGGCGTGCGCCTGATGATGAGCGCGATGAACGCAGCGTACGACGTGGTCGAGGGCCGGCCGATCTGGAAGCGCTTCCCGCTGTCGATTGTCTACACCGTGGGCATTGCTGGCATGTTGCTGGTCGCGGCGGCGCTGATGGTGCTTGGGCCGCAGGTGATGGGCTGGATCGCCGCGCAAGTGGGGCTGGAGGACTTCATTGTTACCGTGTGGACGATCGCGCGCTGGCCGGTGATCGTGATTCTGATGATGATCGCCGTGGCCCTGATCTACTACGTCATGCCCGACGTGAAACAGGAGTTCCGCTTCATCACCCCTGGTTCGGTGCTGGCCGTGGTGGTGTGGATCCTCGCGTCGTTGGGGTTCGCCTTCTACGTGAAAACCTTCGCCAACTACAACGCGATGTATGGCAGCATCGGGGCGATCATCGTGCTGTTGCTGTATTTCTACATTTCCGCAGCAGTGCTGCTGCTCGGCGCGGAAATGAACGCGGTGATCGAACACATGTCCAGCGAGGGCAAGGACAAGGGCGAGAAAGCCCCCGACGAGCCCGACGAACATCCCAAACAACATGTCTCGGGCCTGGGTCGCGATCACTCGCTCAAGCCGGACACTGACGAAGTCTGACCATGATCCGTGAAATTCTCAAAATGGGCGACGAGCGTCTGCTGCGCATCGCCCCGCCGGTTCCGCCGGAAATGTTCAACAGCGCCGAGCTGTGGCAACTGATCGATGACATGTTCCAGACCATGGAAAGCGTCGGCGGCGTCGGCCTGGCCGCGCCGCAGATTGGCGTCGATCTGCAACTGGTGATCTTTGGTTTCGAGCACAGCGAACGTTACCCGGACGCTGAAGCGGTGCCGCAGACGATCCTGATCAACCCGCTGATCACACCGTTGAATCCGTACACGGAAGAGGGCTTCGAGGGTTGCCTGTCGGTGCCGGGTTTGCGTGGGGCGGTGGATCGCTATCAGCAGATTCGCTATGAGGGTTTCGATCCGAAAGGCGAGCCGATCGTGCGCGTGGCTTCAGGCTTTCATGCGCGGGTGGTGCAGCATGAGTGCGACCATCTGATCGGCCGGCTGTACCCGTCGCGCATTACCGATTTCAGCAAGTTCGGTTTTACCGAAGTGATGTTTCCGGATCTTGATCCCAACGCTGACGACTGATCCAAACCCTGCATTATCCCCTGTGGAGCGAACCTGCTCGCGAAGACGGTGCATCAGCCCACACATTCGGGACTGATAAAACGCTTTCGCGAGCAGGTTCGCTCCCACATTGGTTTCAATGTGAGCTCAAAGAATTCATTCCCATCGCAATCATCGGCTTGCTCCGCGCATACCGGCTCAAGCGTTCCGCCATCGCCTGCGGCAGTGACGGGTCGAAGCTGAACCCACGCCGCTCATAGAATCCGCGCAAATCCGGATGACAGAACAGCCAAACCGGCTCGCTCACCGCTTGAGTGGCCGCCGCGATCAACTGCGCGGCAATCCCCTGTTCGCGGCACTGCGGATCGACGAACAACCCGGTCAACCAATGCCCGCCCGCCACCGGACGCAGGCACAGCGCCGCGACGATGTCCCCACGCCGCGCCACCCACAGTTGCGCATCACGCACGGCTTTCATTGATGACTGGTGGCTGCGGTAGAACTTGTTCATCAACGGCCAGAGCGACGCATCGAGCAAGGTGTAATGGGTATCGTGCATGGACAGGGCTGTTCTGGGCAAAGCGGCGATTATAAGAGAACGCGTGCCATCCGATAGCCCGGCGTGGAAGCCATCGCGGGCAGGCTCACTCCTACATTTGATCGTGTGAGTTGGCGGTACAGGCCGTCATTCCTCGATTCAAACCTGCGCTGAACCGTTTCTTGTGCAAAAAATGCCAGATACTGGCCGACTAGTGGCCTTGCGCACGGCAGCCGTCTGGCTATGCTTGACGTAACTAACTATGTCGACCGTCATGTCAAAACCCGACTGACTGGCATCGTTGGCCCGTGATTCATGCTGCCAGAGTGCGCAACCCAAGGCACCGACACTGAACCAACAAGGAGCGTCGCCTAAATGGAAGTTCTTCAATGCGTTAGGGCTGGCCCGCGTGCGGGCTATCAAGAGAAGGATGTCTTGATTAGAACGTCGCTGCATGGACGCTCCGATTGATCATCATTTATCACCTGACAACTTCCTCCCGTGGAGGAAGGCGTGTGCCTGTTCCACGGAACGTAGTGGTGGATCTTGAAAGACCAGAACTTTCATCTAATCAGAAGACCGCGCGGAAGGTGATACAACCATGTTCAACCTACATCACAAGGCTGACCTGCAGGAAATCGAACGCTTCAGTTGCGCGCTGACCGAGTCCAACGCCAAGTTGGCCGCGATCAGTCGCTCGATGGCGATGATCGAGTTCAGCCCTGACGGTATCGTTCTCGATGCCAACGACAACTTCTGCAAGACCATGGGCTACAGCGCCGATGAAGTGCGCGGCAAACACCATCGGGTCTTTTGTGAAGAGAGCTATTACCGCAGCGAGGACTACGCCAGGTTGTGGCGCGATCTGGCCCGTGGCGAACCGCTGAGCGGGACATTCCTGCGCTTGAACAAGAGCGGCCAGGAGATCTGGCTCGAAGCCAGTTACATGCCGGTGTTCGGTCCCGACAAAGAAGTCAGAAGCGTGATCAAAGTTGCTGCGGACATCACCGCGCGCATCAACAAGGAACACGAAGAGGAAGCGATGCTGGCCGCGATCAGTCGTTCCATGGCGGTGATCGAGTTCACTCCCGAAGGCAATGTCATCGCCGCCAACGATAACTTTCTGCAGACCATGCAGTATTCGCTCAACGAAATCGTCGGCCAGCATCACAGCCTGTTCTGTCACCGCAGCGAGTCCGAGTCCACGCAATACAAGGCGTTCTGGGCGTCGCTCAATCGCGGCGAATATCACTCGCACCGCTTCGAGCGCAAGAACAAGTCCGGGCACATGGTTTATCTGGAAGCCTCGTACAACCCGCTGTTCGACGCTAAGGGCCGCTTGTACAAAGTGGTCAAGTTCGCCAGCGACATCACCCGCCAGATGACCACGTTGCAGAGCGCCGCCGAATCGGCCCACAGCACCTCGGTACAAAACGACGCCTGCGCGCAAAAAGGCTCGCAGGTGGTGCAGCAGACGGTGCAGATCATTCAGGACATTTCCCGTGATCTTAACGAAGCCGCGGTGAGTATCGATGCGGTGAGCAAACAGTCGGACATCATCGGCACCATCGTCCAGACCATTCGCGGCATTGCTGACCAGACCAACTTGCTGGCGCTTAACGCAGCAATCGAGGCCGCACGCGCCGGCGAACATGGCCGCGGCTTCGCGGTAGTCGCGGACGAAGTGCGCAGCCTCGCAGCGCGGACCAGTCAGGCCACTCTGGAAATTGTCGATGTGGTGCGCAGGAATCACGACCTGTCACTGAGCGCAGTGTCGAGCATGCAATCGAGCCTGAGCCGTACCGGGCTGGGTGTGGAGCTGGCGAACGAGGCAGGGGAGGTGATTCTGGAAATTCAGCAGGGCTCGCGGCATGTGGTGGATGCGATCAGCCAGTTCAATGAGACGTTGCAACTGAACTGAATTTGCGTTGGGCAACGCTCATTTCTGGCGAGCAAGGTCGCAGAGAAATGAGCGTTGTCATATCAAAACGCTGCAACGCTCTATTGTTCAGCTCGCTGTTTTTGTCGGTACAACGGTAATGTCAAAGGTACTGTCGACGGTCCAGACCCTACCAGGTTTATCTGTCCACTTCGCGATGAAGTTGCCCTTATAAGTGCCCGCTAAGCTGTCGATCTCGATATCTCCGGACGAGATTCCGGGAAAAACGGTCTCAGCCCCATTACTGTATATGACACTCGTATTATCCGAAGTCAGGTCATGCGAGCCGCTGTCTAGCCCGTTTTTAAAACTAAGCCCTAAATGGATATTGGCATTATTGGATTGAATAGCCGTGGTGGGAACAGGAGGCGCGTTGGGTGTGACGCTTATTACAGTGGCGCTATAGTCTGGTACAACCGGTGCGCCAGGTGAGCTGATTTTGGCGTCGAAGGTGCTGGTCATGGGATATCTCCATATATCTGATTGAAAGCGGAAACCATTCGTTGCCGCTTGCGCATCATTCGTCGGGCGTGTGCTCTCGTCTACTGTCAGAAATTACAGGTGGGCACTGAAATGGATGCGATTCAGACGGGCGGTCATAGAGCGTCCATGGATCTCGCCCTCAATATCCTATTCATGTCATGAGCAGTTCTGCCCACCTGTTGACGGCCTGATCAGGAATGTTGCTTTTCAGCGATGGGCAATATTCTCCAACGCCAGATTACGCGTGCGCGGGCCGAACCAGCCGATGGTCAACATCACGATCAGCATGCTGCAAACAATGAACGCCAGCACACCGGGCGTACCGAAGTTGTCGAGAAACAAGCCGATCAACAAGCTGCTGAACACTGTCGACAAGCGACTGAACGAATAGCAGAAGCCGACCGCGCGGGCGCGGATGTTGGTCGGGAACAGTTCGCTCTGGTACGAGTGATAACTGAAGCTCAGCCAGGCGTTGCAGAAGGTGATCATCACCCCGCAAAAGATCAGCCCGACGGCGCTGGTCTGCAGGGCGAAGAGGGTGCCGAAGGTCATCGCGCCAAGGGCCGAGCCGACGATCTGCCATTTGTTCTCGAAGCGGTTGGCGAACTTGACGAACAACAACGGCCCGAGCGGGTAGGCGAGGGTGATGATGAAGGCGTACATCAGGCTGTGGGTGACGCTCACGCCTTGGCCTGAAAGCAGCGCCGGCAACCAGTTGCCGAAACCGAAGAAGCCGATCGCCTGGAAAATGTGGAAGACGATCAGCATCAACGCGCGGCGGCGATACGGCGGTTGCCAGATGTCGGCGAAACGGCCCTTGCCTTCGACATCCACCGGCACCGCTTCGGGCGCGTCCAGCGCTTTGCCGTGATCTTTGGCGCAGCGCGCTTCGAGGCGGTCGAGAATCTGATTGGCTTCATCAAAACGGCCATGTTGCGCCAGCCAGCGCGGCGATTCCGGCAGGCGCTTGCGCAGCCACCAGATAAACAACGCAAACACCGCGCTCGCCAGTACCACCCACCGCCAGCCGGAAATACCGAACGGCGCCTGCGGCACCAGCCACCACGACATCAACGCCACCGCCGGCACCGAGAGGAACTGCACGAAAAACGCAAAGGCAAACGCCGAGCTGCGCATGCGTTTGGGCACCAGTTCAGAGAGATAGGCGTCGATCGTCACCAGTTCGATACCCAGGCCGATGCCCACCAGAAAACGCATGCCGATAATGCCCAGCGCCGAGGTCTGGATGCCCATCAACACTGTCGCCACCGTGTACCAGATCAGCGCAAAGGTGAAGATCGCACGGCGGCCGAAGCGATCCGCCAATGGGCTGAGCAGGCTGGCACCGAGGAACAGGCCAAGGAACGTCGCCGAGGCGAATGCTGCCTGATCGGAAAAACCGAACACGCCCTGATTACCGGTGGCAAACAGGCCGTCGCGGATCAGGCCGGGGCTGATGTAGGCGGTCTGGAACAGATCGTAGAGTTCGAAGAACCCGCCGATCGACAACAGCGCCACCAGCCGCCAGATCGTCGCCACAGCAGGGAGGCGATCGATGCGGGCGGAAATTTCGGCGGCGCGGACCGGGTCGATGCCGTCGCAGGGCGCGGCGGCGGATGCGTGAGCAGTCATAAGCTGATCCATTTTTTATTGATGGAAAAGCTTAGCCTGCTATCGGAGTTAACGGATTGTGAATATCGGCGGTTTAATCGGTTAAACCGCTGATTTCACGCAATATCTGCTTACGAATTAGCGATTTATGCCGCAGCAGCAGAATCGGGCAGCGCCGAGCTCGGCAGGCCGAAGATCCGGTCGAACAGCCAGTTGAAGGCGAACGTGTAGCAAGGGATGAAAATGATCAGCGCCAGATCCAGCAGAAACGCCTGCACCAGGCTGATGTTCATCCACCACGCGATCAGCGGAATCAGAAACACGATCAACGTCAGTTGAAACCCAACGGCATGGGCGATGCGTCGTTTTACCGTGCGGGCGCGGGAAATCTGGCGACTCTCCCAGTGCTCGAACAGCGAGGTGTAAATGAAATTCCAGGTCACGGCGATGGTGGTGATGATCACCGCCAGTGGCCCGGTACTGCCCGGCGAGGTGCCGGACAGCAGCGCCAGACCGAGGGCAGAGAAGGTCATGCCGATCACCTCGTAGAGCGACACGTAGACCAGTTTGCGTTTCACGCCTTGCATGGAGATTTGCCTCTTTCTTACCGAATGACAGCCAGCGGGACTGGCGAAGGCGACGAAAGATAGCTTCAATAGAGCTGACAGAAAAAGTAAGGTCCTTTCAGTTTTGTTGACAGGTAAGCCAATTGAATTTCAACAGCGACAGCATCGAATTATTTCTTGCAGTGATCGAGCGCGGCTCGTTTTCCTCTGCCGCACGGGCGTTGGGCAAAGTGCCTTCGGCGGTAAGCATGGGCATCGGCAATCTTGAAGCCGAGCTTGGCTATCTGCTGTTCGATCGCAGTCATCGTGAACCGCAACCCACCGCCATGGCCCTGTCTCTGGTGCCGCACGCACGGCTGATCGCCGAGCAGCTCAAGCAGTTGCAGGTGCATGCGGTGGAGTTGTCGCTGGGGCTGGAGAGCAAGTTGTCGATTGGCGTGGTGGCGGACATTGACCGGCGCCGTTTGCTCGCGGCGATCAAGGTAATCACCGAGCGTTATCCGTTACTCGATATCGAAGTGCTGACAGCGCCGCAGGATGACGTACTGGCAATGTTGCACAGTGGTCGCGTCGGTCTGTGCCTGGCGTTTGCCGGGTTGCGCATGAACGTGCTGGAGCGTTTCCAGTTTGTCGGCAATGAACGGATGATCGCCACGCTGGCGGCGGACAGCCCGGTGTTGCAGGGCCAGGACGTGTTTCTTGAGGATTTGGTCCAGGTGCGGCAGATCATCGTTGCCAGCCGTGACCTGCCTATCAGCGAAACGCGACCGCTTGTGGCGCAATCTTATTGGCGCACCGACAGCCTTGAAGCAGCGATGGACATGGTCGAGGCGGGATTGGGCTGGGGCAATTTCCCACTGTCGGTGGTGCAATCACGACTGGATGCGGGGCGCTTGCAGCGGCTGAATTTTCGCAATATCGAAAACGGCCTGGTGATGCCGGTGCATGCGGTGTGGCTCAAGAGTCAGCCGTTGCAGAAGGGCGCGTTAGCCTTGGTCGATCTGCTCAGCCATTGAATTTGGTAGAGCCCCCCCTTGTGGGAGCGAGCCTGCTCGCGAAGCGGTGTGTCAGGTTAGCAAGAGTCGATTGACACAACGCCTTCGCCAGCAGGCTCGCTCCCACAGGAGGTGTGTTTTAACCCAGCACACCACGGGCAGGTTATGTGCTTTCGCGAACCTTCAGCTCAAAGCCCATGTCCTCGACCGGGCGCGGCACTTTGTTGCCGGCCATCAGCGTCAGCATCTGTTCGGCCGCGCGCCGGCCGATGGCCTCGCGCGGGGTGTTGATGCTGCTCAGGCGCGGCACCATGTGCTCGGACATCGGCAAATCGTTGAAGCCAAGAATCGCCACCTGCTCGGGGATCTTGATGCCATTGCGCAGCGCTTCGAGCAAGGCGCCCTGGGCGAGGTCGTCGTTGCCAAAGAAAATCGCATCGACATCCGGATGCGCCGCGAGCAATTGCAGAAACAACTCGCCGCCCAAGCCCACCGATGAAGATCGCGGTGTCAGCACTTCCAGATCCGGGTCGTAGCGGCCGGCCTTCTGCAAGGCTCTGCGAAATCCTTCACCGCGCAGCAGGGTGCGCTGATCGAGCTGTGCGCCGATGTAGGCCAGGCGTTTGCGTCCGCGAGACAGTAGATGTTCGGCGGCGGTTTCGCCGGCGCTCAGTTGCGAGAAACCCACGCAATTGAGCCCGGCGCTGCTGTCGAGCTCCATCATGTACACGCAGGGAATATTGCTGGCCTCGATCATCCGCCGCGAACTCTCGGTGCGATCGAAGCCGGTCAGCAGAAAGCCGCGCGGCTGATAGGCCATGTAGTTGCGCAGCAGGTTTTCTTCTTCATCGCGCGAGTAGTGAAAGTTGCCGATCAGCACTTCGAAGCCCTTGGGCGTCAGCACCCGATGAATGGCTTCCAGCGTATCGATAAACAGCAGGTTGGACAGCGATGGCACCAGTACGACTACCGAGTGGCTCTGCGCCGAGGCCAACGCGCGGGCGGCGGGGTTGACCACGTAGTTGAGTTCGAGCGCGGCTTTCTGCACTTTTTCCACCAGTTCGGTGGCCACGGTGCTGACGCCGCGCAGGGCGCGGGAGGCGGTAATCGGGCTGACGCCGGCCAGGCGGGCAACTTCATTAAGGGTGGGACGGCCGGTGGTGCGGGTATTTTTATCGTTCTTGGGGGAGGTCATCGGGCGGCTTGCCAAACAAAAATCAAGGCACTAAGGTAGCGCTGTCCTGATGCAGCTGCAAATGCGTGAGCGAGGTCCTGCCTGATCTTGGCTCTTTGGCGTCGGGAACGAACCTGCTGCAACCCAAAAAAACGACAAGAAGGCGTCGGCAACTTCTGCCTGTGCACTAGAGTCATAGCTAGCAAAGGTAGC
>Ga0308159_1005368_pt1 | contig 10952 bp, 10 predicted proteins | sample PhyCR1_FD_201040 | JGI IMG/M metagenome (GOLD analysis project Ga0308159, IMG submission 201040) | Phyllosphere microbial communities from UC Gill Tract Community Farm, Albany, California, United States - DLSLC.R1 | ecosystem: Host-associated > Plants > Phyllosphere > Unclassified | place: USA...
ATGCTGCACCACGCCCTGGATGGTATAGGGTCGGGTCAGCAACCGCGCCGCCGTCTCGGGATCGCCCGCCGTCAGCGCGGCGCGAATCCGGCTGGACGAGATCGTCTCGCCGTCCAGCATCACCGGTGCCACCGCATCGGTCGAAAAGCCCTGCGTCCGGCCCCAGGCGCGAAGGGACGTCACATCGCCGCTGCGCGCACGGCCGAAGGTGAAGTCCTCGCCCGTCACCACACCGCCGACCCGCAAGGCGCCCAGCAGGCGCGCTTGCACGAAATCCTCCGCCGACAGCGCCGCGAGGTCGGTGTCGAAACCGAATACCACCATCGCATCCACGCCCGCCGCCGCGAACAGCCGCTCGCGCTGGTCGAGCGTGGTCAGGCGGAAGGGCGCGGCGTCGGGCCTGAAGTAACGGATCGGATGCGGGTCGAAGGTGGCGACCAGCGCGGGCCGCCCTTCGGCACGCGCACGGGCGACGGCGGCACCGACCACCGCCTGATGCCCCAGATGGAACCCGTCGAAATTGCCCAGCGCGACGATTCCGCCCGCCAGATGCGCCGGGATGGGCCCCGCGCCGTCAACTCGCTGCATGACCGCGCGCTATAACAGGCCGCGCCGAATTGGCTAGGCGCGCGACAGGATGCGATTGCCGAGGCCCCCGCTCGCCAGATCGCGCAGCATGTCGGCGCGCGTCAGCACCTCCTCCAACGGCACGCCGACACCGACCGCGACGCCGCCCGACATGGTGACGGCCCCGATCGGCTCCCCTGATCCGCGCAGGCGCAGCGTCCGTTCGCGCATGGCGACGCGCGCATCCTCCATCATGCCCGCCAGCGTGGACAAGGGGCGCCCGCGCAGCACGATCAGGAACAGATTGCCCTGCCAGCGGATGATCTCCGTCCCCTCGCAGGATTGGCGCAGCGTGGCGACGAAGGCGCGCAGGACATTGTCGGCGACCGAACGCCCGTAACGCTCGTTGATCCCCTCCAGATCGTCCAGGCTGCACGCTGCCAGGACATATCCATGCGGCTCGTTGGCCAGCCGCTCGATCATCGCCTGCGCACCGGTCCGGCTGGTGACGCCGGTCAACTGGTCGATCCGATCGTCGGCCTCGCCGGGCTCCATCCGGGAGCGCAGGCCCGCGATATTGCCTGCCAGTTCCTCCAGATCGCGTTCGGTCTTGGAAATGCGGGCGATCAACTGTTCGAGCAGCGTGGCGATGGCGCGAGTATCGGGGCCGACATCGTTGCTGCGATGCGCATGGGACAGCGCCGCGACCTGATGCGAGAAATCGCCGGTGATCGCCCTGGCGTCAGAGGTCAGCGCCTCCAGCGTCTCGGCCTGTTCGCCCAGGTCCCGCTCCATCTGGATACGGCCGAGCCCAAGATCGGTGACCTCATGCTCCCGGACCAGCGGCATCAGTTCGCGGACATCGTCTTCGGTCAGGCGGATACCGCCATCGGTCCGCCGCGCCACCTCACCGCCCAGTGGGCCATAGGGGTGAAGGACCGCCTGCAGCGCCAGTGCGTAGCTGGTGGTCGTCCGGTCCAGCCGATGCCGATCGAGGAACGCGACCGCCTCGTGACTGGCGTCCAGGATGCCGACCGGATCACTGCCCGCCCGACGCCCCTGCGCATTCCCCCCGTCGATGATCATCCGACACTGCCCGCTGCCAGGACGAATGCGGCGAATGCCGCAATTCTCTATCCGAGAATGAGTTTAGGTATGTCGGATCAACAAATGAAGACGGGCCGAAATATTTTTCGCAAAATGGCAAGCTTCAGTGAAGAATGCGCCCTTCTGTCATCGCTCCAGCGTCACAAAAGAATAAGATGGACGGTCATCCGAAGCGGGATGATCCTGCCGCTCGACTTCGCGCCAATTGGAAAACGGGGCGACGACGACATCCCCCTCGGCATCGATATTGACCTCGGTCAATTCCACCCGGTCGGCGATGTCGCGGAACAAGTCGAAGATTTCCGCCCCCCCGATCACCGCCACCGGCCCCTCGCCCGCCAGTGCAAGCGCGCCCGCGACGTCGTGCGCCACCTCGGCACCCGGCGCGCTCCAGGCGCGGTCGCGGGTCAGGACGATGTGCCGCCGACCGGGCAGCGGGGCGGGAAAGCTGTCGAAGGTCTTGCGGCCCATGATCATCGGCTTGCCCATGGTCAGCACCTTGAACCGCTTGAGATCGGCGGGCAGGTGCCAGGGCAGGCCGCCGTCGCGCCCGATCACCCCGTTGCGCGCGCGGGCGAGGACCAGTGTGATCATATCGCGACCGGCGCCTTGATATGGGGTTGCGCGACATAGTCGTGCAGCACGAAATCCTCGGGCTCGTAACCGTCGATGGCATCCGGGCGGCGCAGGATTTCCAGGCGCGGCAGCGCGCCCGGCTCGCGACCCAGCTGGGTCTTGGCCTGCTCCAGATGATTCAGGTACAGATGGCAGTCGCCGCCAGTCCAGATGAACTCGCCGACCTCCAGATCGCATTGCTGCGCCAGCATATGGGTCAGCAGCGCATAGGAGGCGATGTTGAACGGCACGCCCAGGAAGATGTCGGCCGAGCGTTGATAGAGTTGCAGCGACAGGCGGCCGTTCGCGACATGGGTCTGGAACAGGCAGTGACACGGGGCCAGCGCCATGGCGTGCAGATCGCCGGGGTTCCAGGCGGACACGATCTGGCGGCGCGAGGCGGGCTGGGTGCGAATCTGCTCCACCAGCTCGGCGATCTGGTCGATATGGCGGCCATCGGCCGTCGCCCAGTCGCGCCACTGCTTGCCATAGACGGGGCCGAGATCGCCCTGCTCGTCGGCCCATTCGTCCCAGATGCTCACCCGGCGATCCTGAAGCCAGCGGACATTGGTGTCGCCGCGCAGGAACCACAAAAGCTCGACGATGATCGAGCGCAGGTGGAGCTTCTTGGTGGTCAGGGCCGGAAAGCCCCGGGCCAGGTCGAACCGCATCTGGTGACCGAAGACCGACAGCGTGCCCGTGCCGGTCCGGTCCATCTGCTGCACGCCCTGGGTCAGGACCCGGTCCATGAGATCGAGATATTGCCGCATGCTCCGGGCCTAGCGCCGTGCGCGGTCCCCGCCAAGCCGAACCGGATCGGCGCGGGATAAAGCTGTGTCGGCGCCCCGCATGATGCAGGGCTGGTCGTGTACCGCTTGCCCCGCCCTCCCCTCCGCATCGCCACGCGTCGCGACGCGCTGGCCTTGTTCGGCGGGCTGGATCGTGGGGACAAGGAGGCGATGGGGATCGCCTATCTGGGTTCGGAACGGATGCTGTTGGGCTTGCGCCATGTCGCCGGCCGCCATGATTCGGTGACGGTCCCGGTCGCCCGGATCGCCCGCGATGCGATCCTGATGGAGGCAAGCGCGGTGCTGATCGCGCACAACCACCCCGATGGGGATACCCGCCCCAGCGCCGCCGACCTGTCATTGACCCGGCGGCTGGCGCAAGGGCTCGCGGCGCTGGACGTAATGCTGCTCGACCATCTGATCCTTGGCGGGGGCAGGGTGCTCAGCTTGCGAGAAGAGGGGCTGGTCTAAAAGCCCCTCCTCCCGGCAGGGGGGAGGGGTTGGGGCGGGGGCCAAGCCACGGGCAATGCAGCTTGGGGCGTTACCCTCCCCCATCCCCTCCCGCCTGCGGGAGGGGAGAGGCTTGTGGCCAGTGATCAGCGTGCCTCTGAAACTGTTAAAAACATGGGACCTACGGCACGCTTCCGTCGAATTTCAAATTGGCCCTCAGAACCCGAAGCGCACCCGCCCGACGATCCGGTCGCCCGAATGCCGCGCATCGGCCAGCGGAAAGGCGGAGCCCGCCCGCTCCGACACGTCGGTACCGACATAGTCCAGTCCCAGAATCACCGGCCCGGTGACATGCTGCACCCCGACCCGCCAGTCGCTATAATCGCCACCGGGACGAAGCCGCGCGGCACGGAAGGGATCGTCGGTCTTGCCGGAAGAGCGGCCGAGCCCGGCCAGCAGCGTCCAGGGCGTGCCCGGTATGCCCGCCTGGGCCCCGGCATGAAGATAGAGATTGTCGCCGCCGATCGCGCTTTGCGACGGTGCATAGTCCGCGCCCGCATCGACCTGTACCGGACCCAGCGTATAGGCTGCCGACCCGCCCAGTTCGACATAATCGGCGTTGAAGCCCGCCCCGCCGAACAGATGGCCGGTCACGCGGCCGCGCACCGTCACCGGGCCCAGCAGGGTGGAGGCACCGAGGCTCAGGTCGCCGACCACCCCCGCGCCGCCATGCCGCGCCGATTCACGAAGCGCCACGATCCGGCCGCTCGCCTCGAACGGTCCGCTCGTCACGAAGATATCGGCGGAGGGCGATACCCGCCCCCCGCTCCAGCTCAAGCCCCGGCGATTCTCGTCGCTGTTCACCTCGACGCCGATCGAAGGCCGCTCCTGCGCGAGGAGCGGCGAGGCGATGGTGGTGCCCAATACGACACCCAGGGCAATGATACGCAAGCTCATCCGGCGCGCGTCTCGGCATGAAGGCGATCCATCTCGGCGCGCAGCAGGCCATGGTCTTCCTGCGCCACGGCCTGAAGGTGGTCGCGCACCGCGTCGTGACGCCGGGCCACTTCCTGCGCGATGGCGTTGCGGTTGGTGCTGCACCAGCCGGGGCGGCTGCCCTCGATCACGCGATCCTGCGCCGCGCTGCGCATCAGCGCGGTGCCGCTGGGCCCACGCGCTTCGCGGTGGACCGTGACATTGGCGCTCCACAGGCATCGCAGCGTCGAGGGACGGCCGCCGGTCGTTACCGCGCCGATCTGCTTATGGGTCACGCCGACATCGGCGCTGTAGCGGACCGCGACCGGTCCCGAATGATGGTCGAGCTGGACGCGGTGTTCGAGCGCCCCGTCGGAGGCCACAACACCGCCGAGCGCGAGCCCGGCGATCAAAAGCATGTTCATCATCATCTCCTTCTGCGGGACCCCGGCTTATGCGGGCCGGTGGTCTATCGGCACCAGGCGGGGCCGATACGGGATCAATACATGACAAAGCTGTCATGTTCCAAATTTGTCGTGGCGACGGTGACTGATCAATAGGTCTATTCCTCCCCTGCAAGGGGAGGTGGCAGGCCGTCAGGCCTGACGGAGGGGTATCCCGCTCTCGATAGGGTGACACCCCTCCACCATGCTGCGCATGGTCCCCCTCCCCTTGCAGGGGAGGAATGAGGAGCAGGGCTACCCGCCCTGGTTATCCTTCATCCGGCAGGGGCGGATCGCCTTGGGATCGGGACGCGGGCCGGTCGCGCGGAAGGTCGCCAGATAGCCGCCTGCCGAGGGCATGTTCTCGATCGACACCTGGGTGAAGCCGACCGCTTCGAACTCGCATTTCAGCAGCGCGGGCGGCGTGCCATGCGCCTTGGTCCGGCGATCGGCATCGACCACCACGACCAGCCCGTCGGACTTCAGCGCGGGGAACAGCCGCCACAAGAACTCATAGGGCTGCTCGATCTCATGATACATATGGACCATGAGAACACGGTCGAAGCTGGTGGGTGGCAGCTTGGGGTCGGCGGGCTCGCCCAGCCGGACGCTGACATTGTCCAGCCGCTCGCGCGAGACACGCTCGGCCAGCCGGTCGCGCCACGCGGCGACGATATCCTCGGCCAGGACGCGGCCGGTCTTGCCGACGCGCTGCGCCAGGCGGACGGTGTAATAGCCCTCGCCCGCGCCAATATCGGCCACCGTCATGCCGGGGCGGATTTTCGCCCGGTCCATGACCTGATCCGCCTCGCGCAGGCGGTCGCGCGCATCCTCGCTCGACCAGCGCGACGAGACGACGTCGGCGACCGGCCGATCCGCCGCCGGGAACGGGCCGACCTTGTCGTCGTCCCCATCGTCGCGCTGCTGGATCAGCGGCTTCGAGCCGTCGCACGCCGCCACCACGCCCCCCAGCGCGATGACGAGGGCTGCCGCCGCCATCAAGGGCCCCGCCCCCCGGACACACATCTTAGTCGACATCCTCCACCGCGACCGCCTCGCCGGTCACGCGCTGCGACAGGGCCGCCGCCATGAAGGCATCGAGATCGCCGTCGAGCACGTCGCCCGGCGCGGTCGAGGTCGTGCCGGTGCGCAAGTCCTTAACCAGCTGATAGGGCTGGAGCACATAGGACCGGATCTGGTGGCCCCAGCCGATATCGGTCTTGGTCGCATTCTCGGCATTGGCTACGGCTTCGCGCTCGGCCAGCTCACGCTCGTACAGGCGGGCGCGAAGCTGGTTATAGGCCTCGGCCTTGTTCTTGTGCTGCGAACGCTGGTTCTGGCACTGCACCACAATGCCGGTCGGCAAGTGGGTGATACGCACCGCCGAGTCGGTGGTGTTGATGTGCTGACCGCCCGCACCCGATGCGCGGTAGGTGTCGATGCGCAGCTCGCTCTCGTTGATCTCGACCTCGATATTGTCGTCGATCACCGGATAGACCCAGACGCTCGAAAAGCTGGTGTGGCGACGCGCGGCCGAATCATACGGGCTGATCCGCACCAGCCGGTGCACGCCCGATTCGACCTTGGCATAGCCATAGGCATTCTCGCCCTTGACCAGCAGGGTCGCCGACTTAATCCCGGCCTGTTCGCCCGCATGATAGTCGATCAGCTCGACCTTCATGCCGTGCCGCTCGGCCCAGCGCGTGTACATGCGCTGGAGCATCCCGGCCCAGTCCTGGCTCTCGGTGCCGCCCGCGCCCGCGTTGATCTCGATATAGCTGTCATTGGCATCGGCTTCACCGGCCAGCAGTGCCTTGATCTTGTCGGCCTCGGCCTTCTTGGCGAGTTCGCCCAGGCTGGCGACGGCCTCCTTCTCGAGGTCCTCGTCACCCTCCATCTCGGCCAGCTCGATCAGCTCGACCGTGCCCGACAGCTCGTTCTCGATCGCGCGGGTGGCGGTGATGGCCTCGTCCAGGCGGCGACGCTCGCGCATCACCTCCTGCGCCTGCTTGGGGTCGTTCCACAGGGCCTGGTCCTCGACGCGCGCGTTCAGCTCGTCCAGGCGGCGCAGCGCGCGGTCCCAGTCGAGGAAGCGGCGCAGCAGCTCCAGGGCGTCCTTGATCTTGTCGACATGAGCCTGCGCTTCAGCGCGCATGAAAATTCTCCGAATCGGTCGTACGGCCGCCCGAACGGGGGCGGCAAAACGAATATGGGAAGCGGGCTAGTAGATTCCGCCTTCTCTTTGCAAGAAATCGCTGTCGCGCGGGGGCGCGGGCCTGGCCGGGCCGGTCGGCGTCGCGGGTGCCTCGGCGGCAGCGGCACGGCGCGCGCGGCGGCGCGGCTCGCTCTCCGGCTTGAACGCTTCCCAGATCACGGCGGGCTTGGGATCGTCGCCGGTCGGGAAGGTGCCATAGACCGGCCGCCCGCTCGCGCGGTCGATGCGGACCATGCGAATGCCGGGCGCCGCGCGGAAGGGCAGCTTCTCGAGTCCTTCATAGGCCTTTTCGGCAAATTGGCGGAAGATCGGCACCGCGATGGTCCCGCCCTGCGCATAGCCGCCCAGCGAGCGCGGCGTGTCATAGCCGATATAGAGGCCGCCGACGAATTGCGGCGTGCCGCCGACGAACCACACATCGGTCGGGCCGTTATTGGTGCCGGTCTTGCCGAACATCGGGCGGTTCAGGTCGCGCAGGCCGGTGGCCGTGCCGCGCTGGATCACGCCCTCGGTGATGTGGACCATCTGATAGGCGGTCATCGCGTCCAGCACCTGGCGCTGGCGCGAGACCGGGCGCGGCATCGGCTTGCCGTCATAATCAGCGGCGTTGCAGCGGTCGCAGGCGCGCCAGTTTTCCGGCCAGATCACTTTGCCGTGCCGGTCCTGCGCGAAGTCGATCAGCGAGGGATCGCCGCCGCGCCCGTTATTGGCGAGGATCGCATAGGCGTTGACCATCTGCCCCACCGTCGTCTCGCCCGCGCCCAGTGCATAGGCGAGATAGGGCGGGAAATCGCCGATCCCCATCTGCTTGATCGTCGCCACGACATTCTTCATGCCGACGGTCGAGGCGGTCCGCACGGTCATCAGGTTGCGTGACTGCTCGATGCCCCAGCGCATCGTGTGCGGCCCGGCGCCTGCCGAATTGCCGAAGTTGCGGAAACACTTCGTCCCCAGACCGGCCCCCTGATCGACGCAGAACGGACCGTCGACGATGATCGAGGCGGGCGTCATGCCGCTGTTCAGCGCGGCGGAATAGACGATCGGCTTGATCGTCGAGCCCGGCTGACGCTCGGCCTGGGTGGCGCGGTTGAACGCCTGGAGCCGGGCGTCGAAGCCGCCCTGCATCGCCAGCACGCGGCCGGTCGCGGGTTCCTCGACGACGAAGCCGCCCGAGATGCGCGGGATGGAGCGCAGCTGGAACTGCTCGCCCGCCGGCGACACGGCGATGATGTCGCCGACCTTGAGCGCGCTGAACGCGGTCGCTGCCGTGCCCCGGCGCGGCATCTGCGCGAAGCTGCGTGGCAGCGTGCCGGTGCGGCCATTGGCAAAGCCGATCGTCGCCTCGCCCGAGGTCTTGGCGGTGACGATCCCGGCGCGCCAGTCGCGATAGTCGAGGCCGATATTGGTGTTCAGCAGCACCTGCTGCCAGTTGCCGTCCTCGATATCCTCATGCCGGATCGGCCCGGACCAGCCGCGCCCGCCCTCGAACCGGATCAGGCCGTCGCGCAACGCTTCGGCCGCCAGATCCTGCAGCCGGGTATCCAGCGAGGTGCGCACCCAAAGACCGCCATCATACACGCTGTTCGGTCCGCTCTCCGCCTTTTCGCCATAACGCTTGATCAGCTGGCGGCGGACCTCCTCGACGAAATAGCCACCGACCTGCGCATATTTGGGCGTGCGGCGCAGCACGGTGCCCAGCGGCTCGGCCATCGCCGCGTCATATTGCGCACGGGTGATGAAATTGTTCGATAGCATCTCGCGGAGCACATAGGCACGGCGCTCCAGCGCGCGGTCGGAGTGGCGGACGGGATCGTAATTGGCCGGTCCCTTGGGCAGAAGCGCCAGATAGGCCATCTGTCCCAGCGTCAGCTCATCCAGTTCCTTATCGAAATAGGCATGGGCCGCCGCCTCGACGCCGAAGGCGTTCCGGCCGAGCGCGATCTGGTTGAGATACAGCTCCAGGATCTGCGGCTTGGTCAGCGTGTCCTCGATCTTATAGGCGAGGATCGCCTCCTTGATCTTGCGGGTCGGCGAATAGGCGTCGCCGATCAGCAGGTTCTTGGCGACCTGTTGGGTAATGGTCGAGCCGCCGCGCGCGCGCCGCCCGCTGCCGAATTTCTTGGCATAGTCGATGACCGCGCCCGCCAGGCCGGGATAATCGACGCCGCCATGCTCGAAGAAGCTCTTGTCCTCCGCCGCCAGAAAGGCACGGACGAGGAGCGGAGGATATTCATTGTAGGACAGCTCGACCCGGCGCTCGCGCGCATAGGATTGGATCGGGGTGCCGTCGATTCCGCGCACATGGGTCGGCAGCGGCGGCTCATAGGCCTTGAGCGCGTCGACCGAGGGCAGGTCGCGGATGAACACGAACCAGAACACGCCGCCACCGATCGCCGCGAGCAGCGCAAGGGCGGCGAGCACCCGCACCCACCAGCGGCGCCAGAGCGGGCGACGCGGCGGTTCGGCGGGTTCGGAGGGGGGAAAGGTTTCGACGGCCATGGCTTTGCGGGGCTTCGTGTAGCAGGTTCGCCCCGGCTTGCCACCCGCCTGCGGATCGGTTGCGCGTTACAGGGGCTGCGGTTCGTCGCGCGCATCTTCCGCGGACGGATAGCGTGCGCCGACATGCGCCTGCCCCCGCGCCGCCGCCAGCGCTTCCTAACGGTGCCGTTCGGCATAGGCCGCCAGCCGCTCCGCGTCGCGCGTGCCGTGACAGGCGGGGCAGCTCACCCCCTCGACATAGAGCGGCGAGGCGCGATCCTCCGGGCTGACCGGCATCCGGCAGCCATGGCACAAGCCGTGCGACCCTTGCGCCAGCCCATGCCCGACCGCGACGCGCGCATCGAAGACGAAGCATTCGCCGTTCCAGCGGCTCTTCTCTTCCGGCATCGTCTCCAGATATTTCAGGATGCCGCCGTCGAGGTGGAAAACGTCCGCCACCCCTTCCGCCTTCAGAAACGCCGTCGCCTTTTCGCAGCGTATGCCCCCGGTGCAGAACATCGCGACCTTGGACTTGCCCGCCATCAGTTCGTCACGATTCTGGCGGAACCAGTGGGGGAAATCCCGGAAGCTGCGCGTCCCCGGATCGACCGCGCCGTCGAACGTGCCGATCGCGACCTCGTAATCGTTGCGCGTGTCGATCAAGAGGGTGTCGGGATCGGCGATCAGCGCATTCCATTCCTCGCCCGCGACGTAAGTGCCGACCTCGCGCGTGGGGTCGATCCCCTCCACGCCCATCGACACGATCTCGCGCTTCAACCGCACCTTCATCCGGTGGAACGGCATCGTCTCGGCGGCCGAGTCCTTATAGTCGACATCGGCACACCCCGGCAGCGTCCGGATATGCGCGAGCAGCGCCTCGATCGCGTGCGTGCTGCCCGCCACCGTGCCGTTGATCCCCTCGTTCGCCAGCAGCAATGTGCCGCGAATCCCGTTCGCCTCGGCGACGGCGAGCAACGGCGCACGCAGCGCGGCGGGGTCGGGGAAAGCGGCGAAACGGTAAAGGGCACAGACGCGGATCATGCCCGCGCATTTACCCGGATTGGGCGCAGGGAGCCAGATGCCCAGCCAGTGAGTCACCGCACAACATATCCGCACTTCCTGAAAAGGATGGTGAAATGGGAATGTCGGCCTTGGAATGGCTCCCGGGCTGGCGGTTAACCGACTGGCCTAGGTGTTCAGTCCCGGCATTTGGTGGATCGGGTTGACGATGAACCGGTCTGGCTCTGACGTCCAGATCTTGGCGATGTATTCATAGGGTGTGAGGCCGCTGAGCGTCTTGAGGCGTCGGGCAAA
>Ga0308159_1005369_pt1 | contig 10951 bp, 13 predicted proteins | sample PhyCR1_FD_201040 | JGI IMG/M metagenome (GOLD analysis project Ga0308159, IMG submission 201040) | Phyllosphere microbial communities from UC Gill Tract Community Farm, Albany, California, United States - DLSLC.R1 | ecosystem: Host-associated > Plants > Phyllosphere > Unclassified | place: USA...
TGGTCGAGAAGGGCGTGCGCCCCGAAGGCTGCCCGCCCCCGGCCGCGCGCAAGACCACGCCGCCGGCCGATGGCGACGGCTGCCGCGTGCCGGCCCTCGACCAGAACCAGCTCGGCGAAGCGTGGGCCGACCTGGGCGCGGAGTTCGACGTCGGCGCCAGCGCCGACCGCATGAGCTTCACCCTGCGCAGCCTGGCCGATCCGGCGCTGCTGGCCAAGGCCGTGGCGCTGGCCGCGCGCGAGATCGGCGAACCCTCCTTCCCCGACGATGTGTGGCAGCGCGAACGCGAGCGCCTGTCGGCCGCCATCCGCGAGAGCAACACCAAGCCGGGCACCCTCGCCAGCCGCGCCTTCGGCCGCGACGTCTACGGCGGCCACCCCTATGGCGACGACGCGACCGAAGCCACGTTGGCGGCGATCTCCACCGCCGACATGCGCGCGCGCTACGCCCAGACCATCCTGCCGTGCCGGGCCAAGCTCACCGTGGTGGGCGCCGTCACCCGCGCGCAGGCCGACCGCATCGCGTCCGACCTGCTGGCACGCCTGCCCGCCTCGGTGTCGAATGCTTCCGGCGCCTGCCCCGCGTTGCCGCCCGTGGCCGAGGTGCCGCCGCTGGCCAGGGCCGTCACCGAGCGCATTCCCTTCGACTCGGCCCAGGCCCACGTGCTGATCGGCCAGCCCGGCTACGCGCGCCGCAACCCCGACCACTTCGCGCTCACGCTGGGCAATTACATCCTGGGCGGCGGCGGCTTCGTCTCGCGCCTCACGGACGAGGTGCGCGAGAAGCGCGGCCTGGCCTACAGCGTCTACAGCGGCTTCTCGCCGGGGTTGCACGCGGGCGCCTTCCGGGTCGGCTTCCAGACCCGGCCCGACCAGGCCGACGAGGCCGTGAAGGTGGCTCAGGACGTGCTCGCGAAGTTCGTCGCCGACGGGCCGACCGAGGCCGAACTCAAGGCCGCCAAGGACAACCTCATCGGCGGCTTCCCGCTGCTCATGGACAGCAACCGCAAGCTGCTGGGCAACGTGGCCAACATCGCCTGGAACGACCTGCCGCTGGACTACCTCGACACCTGGACGGCGAAGATGAATGCGGTGACGGTGTCCGACATCAAGGCCGCGTTCGCACGCACCCTGCAGCCCGAGAAGATGGTGACGGTGGTGGTGGGCGGTGCCGAACCGGCGGCCAAAAAATGACGGCCCCACTCGGCGCTTCTTCAGCATAGGCGGGCTTTGGCGTCCGCGCGACGGGCGCAGCCGGCGGCCCGTCGGCGCCATGGTTCGTCCGGCCTCCGGCCGGGTCACTGCGCGATGCCGGCATCCGGCTCATGATGCCGGCGCTGGCAGCGGGGCGGGTGGTGCGCGCGGTGGCTTAAGCTTGCCGCATGCCCCGTTCTTCCCCGCCTGCCGCCAAGAGCGCCCGTCCGCACGAGGTCCGCATCATCGGCGGCCAGTGGCGCCGCACCCGCTTGGCTGTCGCCGACCGGCCCGGCCTGCGCCCCACGCCCGATCGCGTGCGCGAGACCCTGTTCAACTGGCTCGCCAGCCTGGCCGGCGCCACGGGCGGCGGGCTGCCGGGCTGGCATTGCATCGACGTCTTCGCCGGCACCGGCGCGCTGGGCTTCGAGGCCGCATCGCGCGGCGCCGCCGTGGCCCTGCTGTGCGAACAGGACCCGGCCCTGGTCGCCCAGATGAAGGCGACGCGCGAAAAGCTGCAGGCCGATGCCGTGCGCGTCGAGCGCGGCGATGGCGTGGCGCAGCTCGAGCGCGCCGGTGCCGGGCTGTGGCATGCGGTGTTCATCGATCCGCCCTTCGACCAGGCCGCCCTGTACGAGCGCAGCCTGCGCGCCGTCGCCCGCGCGCTGCGGCCCGGCGGCGTGGCGTACCTGGAAGCCGCACGGGCCTGGAGCGACGAGGAACTGGCCCCCTTCGGCCTGTCGGTCTACCGGCACCTCAAGGCCGGCGTGGTGCATGCGCACCTGCTGCGCGGTGCGGGTGCCGCCTGAACGCCGCGGCGAAGCCCGCGCGACGCGCCGTACATAATGCGCCCGACATCGAACCCGGTCCCCAGCAGGAGGAACCCATGACATCCAACGTGATCGCGGTCTATCCCGGCACTTTCGATCCCATGACGCTCGGTCACGAGGACGTGGTGCGGCGTGCGACGCAGTTGTTCTCCAAGGTGATCGTGGCAGTGGCCGCCGGCCACCACAAGAAGGCGCTGTTCACGCTGCAGGAGCGCATCGACATGGCCCGCGAGGTCGCCCGGCCCTATGGCGAGGCGGTGACCGTCGAGAGCTTCTCGGGCCTGCTGCGCGACTTCGTCGTCGCACGCGGCGGCAAGGCCATGGTGCGCGGCCTGCGTGCCGTGACCGACTTCGACTACGAGTTCCAGCTCGCCGGCATGAACCGTACGCTGATGCCCGAGGTCGAGACGGTCTTCCTCACGCCCCAGGACAAGTACCAGTTCATCTCCAGCACCTTCGTGCGCGAGATCGCCGTGCTCGGCGGCGAGGTCGGCAAGTTCGTCTCGCCGCACGTCGAGCAGCGGCTCGCGGCCAAGGTGCGCAGCCTCGGGCGGGAGTGAGCTTGGCCGACCGCACGGCCGGCCCCGCGCCGCGCGTGCATGCGCTGGGCGACGCAGCGCTGCTGGTCGAGCTGCCGCCGCCCGCCACCCTCGCGGTCCAGCGTCGGGTCTGGGCGCTCGGCCAGGCCGCGCAGGCCTGGCCCGAGGTGGGCGAGGTGCTGCCGGGCATGAACAACCTCACGCTGCTGTTCGACCCCGAGCGGATCGATGCCGGCGAACTGGAACTGCGCGTGCTCACGCTCTGGCCCGAACTGGGCGACGGCGCGACGGGGGACGCCCGCACGGTCGAGATCCCGGTCGCCTACGGTGGCGAGCACGGCCCCGATCTGCACGACGTGGCCCGCCACACGGGCCTGCCCGCCGACGAGGTGGTGCGCCGGCACGCCGCGGGCGACTACGTGGTGTACCTGCTGGGCTTCCTGCCCGGCTTCGCGTTCATGGGCGGCCTCGCGCCCGAACTGGCCACGCCGCGCCGCCGCGAGCCACGCACCGCGGTGCCGGCGCGCTCGGTGGGCATCGGCGGCGCGCAGACGGGCATCTACCCGCTGGTGTCGCCGGGTGGCTGGCAGCTCATCGGCCGCACGCCGCTGGCGTTGTTCGATCCGCAGGCGGCCGAGCCGACCTTGCTGCGCCCGGGTGACCGCGTGCGCTTCCTCGTGGAGAGCATCGCGCTGTGAGCGGCACGCTCCTCGTCCACAAGCCCGGCATGCTCGCCTCGGTCCAGGACCTGGGTCGCGAGGGCCTGCGCCAGCTCGGCATCTGCCCCGGCGGCGCGCTCGACACCCTGGCGCTGCGCCTGGCCAACCGGCTGGTCGGCAACGCCGAAGGCGCAGCGGGGCTGGAGCTGACGATGGGCAACGCCGAACTGCGCTTCGACGCCGACACGCGCATCGCCTTCCTGGGCAGCGACTTCGACGCGCGCCTGGACGACCAGCCGCTGCACCCCGGCTGGAGCGTGCCCGTGCGCGCCGGCCAGCGGCTGCGCTTCGGCGGCGCCAACCGCGTGGCGGGCTCGGCCGGCCTGCGCACCTGGCTCGCGGTGGCCGGCGGCATCGACGTCGCGCCCATGATGGGCTCGCGCAGCACCGACCTGAAGGCCGGCTTCGGCGGCCTCGAGGGCCGGGCGCTCAGGAAGGGCGACCGGCTGCCCGTGGGCGCCTCGCCGCTGACCGACGGGCAGCGCACGCGCCGTGCGTTCGGTGTGCGCGGCCCCGACCGCTCGCGCGACGAGGGCGCCGATGCGGCCTGGGCGCCTGCCCCGGACGACGGTGCGACCGTGCTGCGCGTGATGGCCGGCCCCGAGGCGCACCAGTTCACCGATGCGTCGCGCACCGCCTTCCACGCCGCGGCCTGGCGCATCACGCCGCAGAGCAACCGCATGGGCAGCCGCCTCGACGGCCCGGCGCTGCAGCGCGAGGCGGCGGGCGACATGCTCTCGGCCGGCGTCGTGCCCGGCACCGTGCAGGTCCCGCCCTCGGGCCAGCCCATCATCCTCATGGGCGACGCGCAGACCACGGGCGGCTATCCCCGCATCGCCGTCGTGATCCGCGCCGACCTGTGGAAGCTCGCGCAGGCGCCCCTGGGCGGCCTGCTGCGCCTGGTCGAGGTCGATGCCACGGCCGCGTTGGCCGCCTGGCAGGCGCAGAAGCGCTACCTCGCGTCGGTCGACCAGGGGCTGGCGGCGATGGGGTGGCCGTCGCAGAATTGACCGCCTGAAAGCGGGCAGCCGAACGCAGAGGGCGCGAAGGATTCGCAGAGGTCGCAGAAAAGGCTGAAATTGTTCTTTTCAGCGGTCTTCTCTGCGCCCTTTGCGCAACCTCTGCGCCCTCTGCGTTCGGCTGTCCGTTCCCGTCTCCACTCTGCACAAACCCTTCCATGCAAATCGACCTCAACGCCGACCTCGGCGAAGGCGCCGGCAACGACGAGGCGCTGCTCGCGCTCGTGAGCTCGGCCAACATCGCTTGCGGCTGGCACGCCGGCGACGCGAAGACCATGCGCCAGTGCGTGCGCTGGGCCATCGACAACGGCGTGGCCATCGGCGCGCACCCCAGTTTTCCCGACCGGGAGAACTTCGGCCGCAGTGCCATGCAACTGCCGCCCGATGAAATCGTCGCCAACATGCTCTACCAGATCGGCGCCCTGGCCGCGATCGTCAAGGCCGAGGGCGGCACGCTGGCCCACGTGAAGCCGCACGGCATGCTCTACAACCAGGCCGTGAAGGAGCCTGAGCTGGCCGCGGCGCTGTGCGAGGCGGTGCGCAAGTTCGACCCCTCGCTCAAGTTCTTCGGCCTGGCCGGCAGCGGCATGATCGAGGCCGCCCGCCGCGCCGGCCTGACGCCGGTGGAAGAAGTCTTCGCCGACCGCGGCTACATGCCCGACGGCAGCCTGGTGCCGCGCAGCCAGCCCGGCGCGCTGATCGAGGACGAAGAGGCCTCGCTGGCGCAGACGCTTTCGCTGGTGCGCGACCACCAGGTCACCGCCATCGACGGCAGCACGGTGGCGGTGAACGCCCAGAGCGTGTGCCTGCACGGCGACGGCGCCCACGCGCTGGCCTTCGCCAAGCGCATCCGCGAACGGCTGACGGCCGAGGGCATCGCGATCACGCCGCTGGCCTGAGACCCATGCCGCGCGTCCTGCTCACCGGCTTCGAGCCCTTCGATGGCGAGGCGGTCAACCCCTCGTGGGAGGCGGTGCGCGCGCTCGACGGCTGGCGCGTGGGCGAGGCGACGGTGCACGCGCGCCGCATCGCCTGCGTGTTCGGCCAGGCGCTGCGCGAACTCGATGCCGCCATCGACGAACTGCAGCCCACCCTCGTGATCGCCGTCGGCCAGGCGGGCGGGCGGGCCGAGATCACGCCAGAGCGCGTCGCCATCAACATCGACGACGGCCGCATCTGCGACAACGCCGGCTGCCAGCCCATCGACGAGCCGGTGGTGGCGGGCGCGCCGGCGGCTTACTTCTCGACCCTGCCCATCAAGACCATCGTGCGCGACCTGCGCGCCGCGGGCCTGCCGGCCTCGGTGTCCAACAGCGCGGGCACCTTCGTGTGCAACCACCTGTTCTTCGGACTGATGCACCGGCTTGCGGCCCGTGGGCCGGCAGGAGTGCGGGGCGGCTTCGTCCACATCCCCTTCCTGCCCGAGCAGGCGGCGCGCTGGCCGGGGCAGCCCAGCATGGCGCTGGCGGCGGTGATCGAGGCGCTGCGCATCGTGGTGGGCACCTCGCTCGCGGTGCACGAGGACCTGCGCGAGACCGGCGGCGCGCTCCACTGAGCCTGCGGCGCGAGCCGCTAGGGAGTCGACGGCAGGAGCCGGCGCAGCCAGTCGCCCAGGAACGCGTTGACGGTGCCCGGCTTTTCCATCGTCAGCATGTGGCCGCAGGCCGGGACCCAATGCAGCTCGGCGTGGGGCAGCAGCGCCGCGATCTCGCGCGAGGCCGCCGGCGGCGTCAGGCGGTCGCTGTCGCCGCACATCACCAGCACCGGGCACCGCAGCCGGCCCAGGTGCGTGCGTGCGTCAGGGCGCTGCATCACGGCGCGGTTCTGCCGGATCAGCTGGGCCGCGCCGGCGTCGAGGATGATGTCCAGGTAGCGCCGCGTCAGTGCCCGGTCGGCCGCCTGCGCCGGGTGGAAGGCGAAGACGATGTTGGGCTCGATCACGTCGCGCACGTCGCCCTGCTCGAACAGCTCGATGGCCGAGGCGCGCAGCTCGTAGGTCTCGGGCGTTTCGGGCGCGGCATTCGTGCCCAGCAGCGCCAGCCCGGCGATGCGTTCCGGGGCCTGGCGGGCCGCCTCCATGGCCACCATGCCGCCCATCGAGGCGCCGCACAGCACCAGGGGGCCGGCCGTCTCGGCGAGCACGGCGGCGGCCATGGTCTCGATGCTGGCATGGCGCATGTGCGCATCGCTCACGAGCGGGTCGAGCGCGGGCGGAACGATGGGCAACTGGGCTTCCCACAGCCGGGCATCGCAGGCCAGGCCGGGGAGAAAGACGAGGCGGGGCATGGCTGCATTCTGTCATCCGCCGGCGCTGGCGTGACGCCGGCGTGGCAAGCGAATCGCCCGGCCTTGCGCGGCGTCATCCAGGCAGCGCGTGCGTGTGGACAATGGCGGGGTCCATGCCCACCGACCTGATCCTCATCCGCCACGGCGAGACCGACTGGAACCGCGAACTGCGGTTCCAGGGCCACATCGACGTCCCCCTCAACGACACCGGCCACGAGCAGGCGCGCCGCCTGGGCCTGCGCCTGGCGGGCGAGCGCGTGGCGCACATCGTGTGCAGCGACCTGCTGCGCACCCAGCAGACCACCGCGCCGGCTGCGCAGCAGCTCGGCCTGCCGGTGCAGACCACGGTGACGCTGCGCGAGCAGAACTTCGGCGTCGGCGAAGGGCTGCGTGGCGACGAGATCCAGGCGAAGCACCCGCGCGCCTGGGAAGACTGGCTGCTGTTCCAGGCCGACCGCGCGCTGCCCGGCGGCGAGAGCACGCGCGAGTTCCATGCGCGCGCCATCGCGGCGCTGGGCAGCATCGCGGCCCGGCATCCGGATGCGACGGTGCTGGTGGTCACGCACGGCGGCGTGCTCGACATGGTGTGGCGCACGGTGCACGGCCTGGGACTGGACGGCCCGCGGCAGAGCGACATCCCCAACGCGGGCATCAGCCGCGTGCGCCTGGCGGACCCGTCTCAGCCCGAAGCCATCGAGATCCTCGACTGGGCCGACACCGCGCACCTCGTGGGCCTGGGCCCGCAGCCGACCTACGACCAGACGCGGCACCTCAAGGACTGACACCGGCCCCCGATCAACAGCCGTTCGAGCGGAGCCTGTCGACGCCTTGCGCAGCGCTTAGAAGGCTGCAGCCCGAACGGTTCGCGTGGTTGACGCCATCCGGCAGGAACAGCACCGCCGGCGTGCCGCAGGGGGCTGCGTCAGCGCTGAAGCGCCTGCCCCGCGTCCTCGCACCAGAACTGCGCCGCGGCGTAGAAGCCGTCCCACACGCAGCCGTTGCAGCCGCGCCCGCAGCAGGTCGTGGGTTCGGGCGGCGGCGCACGCAGTGCCACCCCCTGTGCCGCGGCCCGCGCCTGCCAGGCGGCGAAGCAGGCGCGCGTGTGGTCCAGGTCGCCGGCGCGCGGTGACAGGGTGAGAGGCCGGCGGTGCTGCATGACTCGGCGCAGTGTAGAAGCCGCCCGAAGCCCTTGATCCACCGGCGCCGATCGGGTCAGGGCGCGCGCGACGGCTGGGCAGGATGCGGTTGCCGGCCTGGCTCAGTGCCGTGCATGGTGCCGTTCGTACAGCTCCAGCACGATGTCCTTCACGCCGTTCACATGCTCTGCCACGGCGCGCGCCGCGGCCTCGGGGTCGCCCCGGCGCAGCGCCGTCACGATGGCCCGGTGGTCCTCGTTGGAGCTGCGGTTGAAGCCCGCCAGCGACAGCTGCATGAAGGACATGCGCTGGATGTGGCCCTGCAGCATCGCGAGGATCTGCTTGGACAGCGGCCGCTCGGCGGCGCGGTAGAGCAGGTCGTGGAAGCGCCCGTTCAGCTCGCTGAAGGCCCACGCCGTGGGCGCGTCGTCCATCGCGGCCACCAGGCGCTCGGCCTCGTCGAGGTCGGCGGCCGTGAGCAGCGGCGCGGCGGTGCGCATGAGGTGGGGCTCGACCATCGTGCGCAGCTCGAAGGCGTCGCGCAGCTGCGCCAGCGTCAGCTCCTTGACCAGCGCGCCGCGGTTGAGCAGCAGCTCCACGAAGCCGTGCGCCTCCAGCGTGCGCAGCGCCTCGCGCACGGGGATCTTGCTGACGTGGAACAACGCGGCCAGCTCGTCCTGGCGCAGCGCGCGGCCGGGCGCGAGCAGCCCGCGCACGATGGCCTCGTGCAGCACGCGCACGATGTCGTCGGTCGACAGGCGTCCGCCGGCCGCCGTGCGGCGCTCGCGCACCAGGTGCTGCAGCGGCGTCTCGCCCGGCACGGCCCCGGCCTCAGCGGTTGCCGGGTCGTCGGCTGTCGTGGCCTTCATGGATCTTCTCGCGCACGAAGGCGCAGATCTCGTTGAACAGCGGGTGCTCCTGCATCTGCGCGCGCCGCGGCCGCTCGAAGGGCACGCGGATGTCGGCCACGATGCGCGATGGCCGCGCGTTCATCACCAGTACGCGGTCGGACAGGAACACCGCCTCCCGGATGCTGTGGGTGATGAACACGGCGGTCTTGTGCACCTGGTCCCAGAGCTGGGCCAGCATCAGGTTCATGTCGTCGCGCGTGATCGCGTCCAGCGCCGAGAAGGGCTCGTCCATCAGCAGCAGGCGCGGGTCGTTGGCCAGGCCGCGGCAAATGGCCACGCGCTGGCGCATGCCGCCCGACAGCTCGGCCGGCCGCTTGTCGCGGAAGTCCCAGAGCCCCGTGAGTTTGAGCAGCCGCTCGGCCTCGGGCCGGTGGTCGGCGAGCACGCGCTTCTGCGTTCGGATCGGGAACAGCACGTTGTCCATCACGCTCTTCCAGGGCAGCAGCGTGGCGTCCTGGAACACGTAGCCGAAGTCGCGCCGCGGCCCGTCCACCGCGTGGCCGTCGACCGCGATGCGGCCGGCGCTTGGCAGCTCGAGGCCGCCGATCATCGACATCAGCGTGCTCTTGCCGCAGCCGCTCGGACCGACCAGGCTGACGAAGTCGCCCTCGTCGATGTCGAAGTCGGCGCGCTCCACCGCGTGCACGTCGCCGTTGCGGGTGGCGTAGGTCTTGCCGACCTGCTGCACGGTGAGGTAGCTGCGTTCGCGCTCGGGCGCGGTGCTGTGCGGCAGCAGCCAGGTGGGTGCGGGGTTGTTCAGCGTCGGGTCCATGGTGCTCAGGCCCCGAAGGCGTGCCGGGTCCAGCGCTCCAGCAGCGCCACGATGCCGTAGAAGCCCAGGCCGAAGACGCACAGCACCGTGATGGCTGCCAGGATCAGCGAGGTGTCGGCCTGCGAGGACGCGAAGAGGATGAGGTAGCCCAGCCCCGCCTGCGAGGTGATGAACTCGCCGACGATCACCCCGATGATGGCGAAGGTGGTCGCGATCTTCATGCCGCTGAACACGTAGGGCAGCGCGTGCGGCAGGCGCACCGACACGAACACCTGCCAGCTCGAGGCCGTGAGCGCCCGGCACAGGCGCAACAGCGATCTGTCGACATGGTCCAGCCCGGCCAGGGCCGCGATCACCACCGGGAAGAAGCTGATGAAGACCGAGAAGGTCAGCCGCGACTGGAAGCCGATGCCCAGCCAGACGATGAACAGCGGCGCCAGCGCGATCTTGGGGATGAGCTGGAACAGCACGACGTTGGGGTAGAGCATGCTGCGCATCAGCCCCGAGGCGCTCAGCAGCGCTGCCAGCGCCACGCCCAGCAGCGAGGCGATCGCGAAGCCGGCCACGCTCTCCCACACGGTGGGCCAGGCATGCTGCATCAGCAGGGGAAAGGTCTCGACCAGGCGCTGCGCGATCGCGCTGGGCGTGGGCAGCAGCACCTCGCGGATGCCGAAGGCGCGCACCACGATCTCCCACAGCACCAGCGTGCCGACGGCGAACGCGAGCGGCAGGCCGATGCGCTGCAGCGGGCCGGCCCCGTTCATGGCGCGGGCAGGCCGTCGAGCAGGGCCACGATGTCGTCGGTGGCGGTGGTCCAGCCGAAGAATTTCTCGATGTTGAACACGCTGGCCTCGAAGATCGACGGCGGGCCGGCCTGCAGCGTCGCGTCGGCCACCATGACGGCGAAGAACTCGCGGTGGAAGGCGTCGCGCACGGCCGTCTCCACGCACACGTTGGTGTTCACGCCGACGAAGACCAGCGTGGTGATGCCGTGTGCGCGCAGCAGCATCTCGAGGTTGGTACCGGCAAAGGCGCTGTAGCGCGGCTTGTGCACCACGGGCTCGTGGGGCAGGGGCTGCATCGCATCGACGATGGCGTGGTCCCACGAGCCACGGATCAGCAACTGGCTGCCAGGGTGCGCCCGCATGTACTTGAGCGGGTTGGACTTGTGCCACATCGGCGAGGTCGGCGGGCCGGCTTCGGCGAGGCTCTCGCTCCAGCCGTTCTGCGCGTGCACGACCATCAGGCCGGCCCGGCGTGCGGCCTGCAGCACGCGGGCGGCGCGGGCGATCACCGGTGGCGTGCCCGAGATGTCGAAGCCGGCGAGGTCGAGGTAGCCGCCCGGCGAGAGGTAGCCGTTCTGCATGTCGATCACCACCAGCGCGGTCTGCGCCCGCGTGGCCTGCAGCGGCTCCGGCCGGGCCGGGATCGCGAAGGACACCATCAGGCGCCGCTCACCATCCTGCTGTAGGGCGCGACGTTCTTGCGGATGGCGTCCCACTCGGCGCTGCCGAGCTTGATCTTGCCGACGAAGCGGTTGGTGGCG
>Ga0308159_1005370_pt1 | contig 10943 bp, 8 predicted proteins | sample PhyCR1_FD_201040 | JGI IMG/M metagenome (GOLD analysis project Ga0308159, IMG submission 201040) | Phyllosphere microbial communities from UC Gill Tract Community Farm, Albany, California, United States - DLSLC.R1 | ecosystem: Host-associated > Plants > Phyllosphere > Unclassified | place: USA...
TGACCTGGGAAGCGCTGAACAACATCAGCGACGATAACGACCGCAACCTCGTCATCGTCGTCAACGACAACGGCCGCTCGTACGCCCCCACCATCGGCGGCATGGCGCGCTACCTCAATCGCGTGCGCACCAACGACGCGTACCGCACGCTCCACCGCGGCTCCGACACTCTCTTCCGGCGGCTCGGACCGGCGGCCCGCGCGGTCTATCGCGGGGTTCGCGGCGGCACGCACGGCTTTCTGTCGCGCTTCACGAACAACGAGGCGCTCTACAGCAACCTCGACATCAAGTACCTCGGTCCGATCGACGGCCACGATTTCGAGTCGCTCCTCGAGACCCTCGAACTGGCCAAGTCGTACGGCGCCCCGGTGATCGTGCACGCGATCACCGACAAGGGCAGCGGCTACGCCCCGGCGATGAGCGACGAGGCCGACCAGTTCCACGCCGTCGGCAAGATCGACCCGATCACCGGAGAGGCCCTCGGCTCTGGGGGCGGCCTGCAGTGGACCGACGTCTTCGCCGACGAACTGGTGAAGGTCGGCGCCGAGCGCAACGACGTCATCGCGATGACCGCGGCGATGCTCCGCCCGACCGGTTTGCAGCAGTTCGCCGAGCGCTTCCCCGAGCGCGTGTACGACGTGGGCATCGCCGAACAGCACGCGGTGGCATCCGCCGCAGGTCTCGCCTTCGGTGGGCTGCACCCGGTCGTGGCGATCTACGCGACCTTCATGAACCGCGCGTTCGATCAGGTCATGATGGACGTCGCCCTGCACAAGGCCGGCGTGACGTTCGTGCTCGACCGCGCCGGGGTCACGGGCCCCGACGGACCGAGCCACCACGGCATCTGGGATCTCGCGATGCTGCAGCTGGTGCCCGGCATCCGTATCGCCGCTCCCCGCGACGCCGCACGCTTGCGCGAGGTCTTCCGCGAGGCGACGGCGATCGAGGACGCCCCCACGGTCGTGCGCTACCCGAAGGGCAAGGTCAACGCCGATGTCGAGGCCATCGAGCGCCTTCACGACGGCGTCGACGTCCTCGCACGCGGCTCCAGCGAAGACGTGCTGCTCGTCGGCATCGGTCCGATGGTGCACCTCGCCCTGGAGGTCGCCGAGCGACTGAAAGCCCAGGGGATCGGTGCGACAGTGATCGATCCGCGCTGGGCCATCCCGGTGCAGCCCTCGATCGTCGAGCTCGCGCGCGACCACCGCCTGGTGATCACGATCGAAGACGGCATCCGGGTCGGCGGTGTCGGTACGCGCGTGCGCCAGGTGCTCCGCGAGGCCGGCGTCGATACGGCTGTCGACGAGCTCGGCATCCCCGACGAGTTCATCGATCACGCCACGCGCGAGCAGATCCTCGAAGACGCCGGCCTCACGGCATCCAAGATCGCCCATGATGTCGTCGCCCAGGTGCTCGGTACCCGCATCCCGATGGCGCGCCAGACACCCACCGGCTCCATTCCCACGATCGAGGAATGGGAGAAGTCGCGCCCGTAGGCACGCCCCATGTGTCCGCAGAACAGGCCGGGATGCCGATATCCCGGCCTGTTCCACGTTTCGGCCCCCGCGCCACCTCGGTCACGAGAACAGGACGATGCACCGAGAACAGGCCCAGATCGCCGCAAACGGCCTGTTCTCGTCGCGCGCCCTGTTCTGGTGACGCCGCACAAACGGCAGCGGCGCCACCCCCGAGGGGACGGCGCCGCTGTCGTATCCGGAGCTCAGGCTCCGATACCGCGAATGGGCGGGTGGTGGAATGTGTCGCCGAAGGCGCGCTCCGATGCCCCCTCGCGATCGAGGTAGGGAGAGGCCCCGCCGTCGATGAAGGGCCAGCCGGCGCCGAGGATGAGGCACAGGTCGATGTCCTGCACCTCGGGGACCACGCCCTCGTCGAGCATGATCTTGATCTCTTGCGCAAGGCCGTCCTGCACGCGAGCGAGGATGGTCTCGGCCGCGACGGGGGTCTTACCGGTGACGAGCACCTTCTGCGCCGGCTTGGTCCAGCCGGTCACGCGACCGCCTTTGTCCTTCTCGACGACCTCGGGGAGGGCCGCGAGTTCGTGGAAGTTCTCCGACGAGAAGAACCGATCGGGGAAGGCCTGCGCCATCGTGTCCTGCACGTGGGCGGCCACCTTCCAGCCCACCAGATCGATGAGCTGGAACGGTCCCATCGGCAGGCCGAGGGGCGCGAACGCCTTCTCGACGACCGTGATCGGGGTGCCCTCGTAGACCGCCCGCGCGGCCTCGCCCATGACCTTGGCCAGCAGACGGTTGACGACGAAGCCGGGGGCGTCGGCGGTGAGCACCGCGTTCTTGCCCAGGCCCTTGGCCACCACGAAAGCGGTCGACAGAGCGGCGTCGCTCGTGGCATCCGTCTTCACGACCTCGATGAGCGGCATGACCGCCACCGGGTTGAAGAAGTGGAAGCCGATCAGACGCTCGGGGTTCTGCAGCACCGAGCCGATCTCGGCGACCGAGAGCGAGGAGGTGTTCGTGGCGAGGATCGCGTCGTCGGCGACGATCTTCTCGATGGCGGAGAAGACCTCCTGCTTGACGCCCACCTCTTCGAAGACGGCCTCGATGACGAAGTCGCAGTCGGCGAACTCCGTGCGGTCGGTGGTGCCGTGCACGAGGGCGCGCAGCTGGTTGGCGGTGTCACCGTCGAGGCGTCCCTTGGCCTCGAGCTTGCCGATCTCCTCGTGAATGGATGCCACGCCCTTGTCGACCCTGCCCTGATCGAGGTCGGTGATGATCACGGGCACGCGTAGCTTGCGCACGAACAGCAGCGCGAACTGCGACGCCATGAGCCCCGCGCCGATGACGCCGACCTTCGTGACCTTCTTCGCCAGCGCCTTGTCGGGAGCCCCGACCGGACGCTTCGCGCGCTTCTGCACGAGATCGAAGGCGTACATGGATGCCGCGAACTGGTCGCCCGTGATGAGCTCGGCGAGTGCCTCGTCTTCGCGCGCGAATCCCTCGGCCTTGGTGCCGCCCTTGGCCTTGTCGAGGAGGTCGAGCGCGACGTGGGGCGAACGGGGGACCGTGCCGATCTTCGACTCGAGCATCCCGCGCGCCATCTTGATGGCGATCGGCCACTTGGTGAGGCGCTCGAGCTTGCCCGGCTCGTTCTTGCGCTCGACGCGCACCCGCCCGGTGAGCACGCCGTCGGCCCACCGCAGCGAGTCCTCGAGGTAGGAGGCCGCCGGGAAGATGGCATCCATGATTCCGAGGTCGAAAGCCTGCTGCGGCTTGAGCATGCGGTTCTGCTTGAGCGGGTTCGAGATGACGACCTCGAGCGCGTTCTCGATGCCGATGAGGTTCGGCAGCAGGTAAGCGCCGCCCCAGCCGGGGATGATGCCGAGGAAGACCTCGGGCAGCGCCACCGCCGCAGCCGAGGCGTCGACCGTGCGGTACGTCGAGTTCAGCGCGATCTCGAGACCGCCACCGAGCGCGAGCCCGTTGACGAAAGCGAACGAGGGCACGCCCAGCTCGGACAGCGACCCGATCACCTGGTGTCCGCGCTGCGCGATGAGACGAGCGACGTCCTTCGACGGCAGCTTCGCGACGTCGGAGAGGTCGGCGCCCGCCGCGAGGATGTACTGCTTGCCCGTGATCGCGACGGCGTGGATCTCGCCGGCGGCGGCGCGCTTCTTCAGCGTCGCGAGCGTCTCGCCGAGCTCGGCGAGGGTGGCCGGCCCCAGGGTGTTGGGACGCGTGTGATCGCGACCGTTGTCGAGGGTGACGAGCGCGAGCACCTTACCCGAGGGCAGACGAACGTCGCGGATGGGGGAGTGGGTCACCACCTCGTCGCCGGTGAGGGCGTCGAGGGGCGAGAAGTCGATGCCTGCGTAGTCGGTCACTTGCGCTTCTTCTTTCCGTCGAAGAACGGGTTCTCCCAGATGACCGAGCCGCCCTGGCCGAGGCCCACGCACATCGCGGTGAGGCCGTAGCGAACGTCGGGACGCTCGGCGAACTGCGCAGCCAGCTGGATCATGAGACGGACTCCGGATGCCGCAAGCGGGTGGCCCAAGGCGATGGCCCCGCCCCACGGGTTCACCCGCGGGTCGTCGTCGGCGATGCCGAAGTGATCGAGCAAGGAGATCACCTGGATGGCGAAAGCCTCGTTGAGCTCGAACAGGCCGATGTCGTCGATCGTGAGTCCGGCCTTCTTGAGGGCCTTCTCGGTGGAGGGGATCGGGCCGATGCCCATGATCTCGGGCTCGACGCCGGCGAAGGCGAACGAGACCATGCGCATCTTGGGGGCGAGGCCGAACTCCCTCACGGCGTCGCCGCCCGCGAGCAGGCTGATGGTCGCACCGTCGGTGAGGGGCGAGGAGGTGCCGGCCGTGACCCGACCGTGCGGGCGGAAGGGCGTCTTGAGGGTCGCGAGACCCTCGAGCGTCGTCTCGGGACGGCGGCCCTCGTCCTCGGTGGCGAGCCCCCAGGCGCCGTCGGCGTCTTTGACGGCGACCGACACGAGGTCGGGCTGGATCTTGCCGGCGTCGTACGCCGCCTGCACCTTGTGCTGGCTCGCGACGCCGAACCGGTCGGCGCGTTCCTTCGTCAGGTGCGGGAATCGATCGTGGATGCGCTCGGCCGTGACGCCCATGTTGAGCGCGCCCGGGTCGACGAGCTTCTCGGCGACGAAGCGCGGGTTGGGGTCGACGTTGCCGCCGATGGGGTGGCGCCCCATGTGCTCGACGCCGCCCGCGAGGGCGAAGTCGTACATGCCGACGCCGATCGAGGCGCCCATGGTGGTGACGCTCGTCATGGCGCCGGCGCACATGCGCTCGACCGCCAGACCCGGCACGGTCATCGGAAGGCCCGCGAGGATCGCCGCGGTCCGTCCTAAGGTGAGCCCCTGGTCACCGGTCTGCGACGTCGCGGCGATCGCCACGTCGTCGATCCGGTCCTTCGGCACGTCGCCGTTGCGCTCCATCAACCCGATGATCGCCTTGACCACCAGGTCGTCGGCGCGGGTGTTCCAGTACATGCCCTTCTCGCCGGCGCGCCCGAAGGGGGTGCGCATTCCGTCGACGAAGAAGACGTCCGTCATCTCGGCCACTCTGCCTCCAAAGTTTGGGATGACCCCAGCCTAGGAAGACGGGATTCGCGCGCAGAATCGGTTGTCCGAACCTACGAATCGGTGGGGGACACGTCGTCCTCGTCGTTGAGGGAAGCTACAAAGCTATCGGCGATCACCTGTGAGGTCTGCTCAATCTGCCAGGGGCGCGCACCGAGTTCCGCGAGAGCCGCACCCACCGCTTCGGCGGTCAACGCAGCAGGCGGTGCCCAGGCCAGACGGCGCAGGGTCTCGGGCGTGAGCAGGTTCTCGGTCGGCATCCGGAGTTCTTCCGCACGTGCCTCGACGGCCGGGCGTGCCTTCTTCAGGCGGCGATCGGCCTCGGGGTTGCGGTCCGCCCACGCGCGCGGCGGCGGGAGGGTGTCGCTGGGCACACGGTCGGCGGGGAGGTCCGTCGACTCGCGCCCGGCGACGATCGCGTTCCACCACCGGTCGAGCTGGGTGCGGCTCGCGCGACCGTTGAACTCCTTCACGCCCGCGAGGGCCTGCTTGCTCGCGGGATCGGCGAGGACGGCGGCGACGAGGGCACGGTCGGGAACGAGGCGACCGGGGGCGACGTCCTGCTCGCGGGCGTAGTCCTCACGCGCCTCCCACAGCGACCGGGCGACGGCCAGCGATCGTCGGCCGCGCACGCTGTGCAGGCCGCTCAGCCGCCGCCACGGGTCGTCGCGGGGAGGTTTGGGCTCGCGATCCAGAACGGCCTGGAACTCCTGGCGCGCGATCTCGGTCTTGCCCTGCTCGGTGAGTTCGGCGTCGAGCACGTCGCGCACGTCGACCAAGTGCTCGACATCGAGGGCCGCGTACTCCAGCCACGATGCCGGCAGGGGACGCGTCGACCAGTCCGCGGCCGAGTGGGCCTTCGCGAGCGTGATCCCGAGAGTCTGCTCGACGACGGCTCCCAGACCCACGCGCTCGTGACCGAGCAGACGCGAGCCCAGCTCGGTGTCGAAGATCCTCGGAGGCTCCAGGCCCCGCTCGCGCAGCGACGGCAAGTCCTGGCTCGCGGCGTGGAACACCCACTCGACGTCGCCGATGGCCGCCTGCAGGGGAGAGAAGTCCTCGATCGTCGACGGGTCGAAGAGGAAGACCCCGGCCTCACGGCGGAAGACCTGGATCAGATAGGCGCGTTGCGAGTAGCGGAAGCCCGAGGCGCGCTCGACGTCGACCGCGACAGGACCGCTCCCCGCGGCCAGGGTCTCGCAGGCGGTGAGGAACCCCGCGGCATCCTCGATGACGATGTACTCAACCACGCGTGGGCCTCCGGGCTCCAAGAACAGCGACGCCCTCCGACCCCGGGGGGAGGCCGGCGAGCATGCACACGAGCTCCGCCCACGCCTCGAGGTGCGGGCGGAAGGGACCGCGCGGCGACCATGACGCGCGAAGTTCGATCTGCGACCCCTCGCCCTGAGCGGCCAGTGCTCCGAAGCCGGTGGAGAGCGTCTTGGTGGCGGTGCCCGACTCCGCGTGGCGCTCAGCCCCCCGGGAGTCGAGGGCGTCGATGAGCCATGACCAGGCAACCTCGGCCAGCAAGGGATCTATCCCGATCTCGGGCTCGAGCGGAGCCTGGGCGAAGCACACGATGCGCCAAGCCCCGCCCCACGGCTCAGGCTCCTCGGGGTCATGGAGCAGAATGAAGCGCCCCGTGCCGAAGGGCGAATCGGTGGCATGCTCCTCGGGGCGCACATCTCCCGCCAGGGCGAGGGAGAACGGGGCCAGGCCCGACGGCGAGGGAATCTGCCGGACGACCAGATCGTCGCGAAAAGTCGTCGCGCGCATCTCTTCGACGGCGCGCGCGAAGGGACTGTCGGCCTCCGCCGGGCGCTGGTCACTCACGGCCACAGACTAGAGTGAGGCCTCGATGAACGCTCCCAGGCGCGCCGCGGGTCCTCGCGCATCGTCGCGCACGACGACGGCTCTGCGCATCACCCTCCCCGCTCTCGGTGTCGCGCTGGCGGCGTCCGCGACCGCTCTCGGGGCGGTCTCTCTCCGCGTCGCACGCACGGTCGTGCGGCCCGCCGGTCGACGCCCCGACACGCGCATCGTTCGTCTCGACGCCGCAGCGCAGACGATCACCCTCGGACGCACCCCCGACACGACGCTCCCCGGCCGCTACGGTCTGTTCACCGTCGGATCGGCAGAGTACCTGCGCCTGGGCTCGATCGTCGGCGAAGACGACACGACCGTCACCCGCAAGCTTCTCACTCACGTTCCCGTCGACGGGGACCTCGCCCCCGAGGCGGCCTTCAGCGGGTGGTACTTCGACAAGCCCGAAGACCTCCTCCTGCCGTTTCGTCCGGTCGACATCGACACCGGCGTGGGGGCGTGCCCGGCGTGGGAGTTCCCCGCCGAGAGCGATACCGACGTCTGGGTCGTGCAGGTGCACGGCCGCGGCACGACCCGATCCGAGACCCTGCGCGCGGTCCCGGTGTTTCACGCGCTCGGCATCTCGAGCCTCGTGGTGTCGTATCGCAACGACGGCGATGCGCCTCGCAGCCCCTCGGGCACGTACGCCCTGGGCGCGACCGAATGGCGCGACGTCGACGCCGCGATCGGTTACGCCCGGCGTCAGGGCGCCCACCGCGTGCTGTTGATGGGCTGGTCGATGGGGGGAGCGTTGTCGTTGCAGGCGGCGTTCGAGTCGCCCCACGCCGACGTGATCGCCGGTCTCGTCCTGGAGTCCCCGGTGGTGGACTGGCGTACGGTGCTGACCTTCCAGGGCCGCGCGATGCGCCTGCCGAAGCCCGTCCTCGCGCTGGCGGAACGCACGCTGGTCTCGAGCTGGGGAGCGACCGCGCTGCGCAGCGGCGAACCCATCCCTCTCGATCGCCTCGACGGCGTCTCGCGGGCGGCCGAGCTGCGGCATCCGGTGCTCATCCTCCACAGCGACGACGACGGCTTCGTCCCCGCTGACGCCTCCCATGCGCTGGCGCAGGCGCGCCCCGACCTCGTCACGATGGAGACGTTCGAGGTAGCCCGGCACACCAAGCTCTGGAACTACGACGAGACACGGTGGACCACCGCGATCCACGAGTGGGTACGCCGCCAGGGCCTCGCGCGACCCTGATCCCGGATGCCGGCACCCGGCGCCGCGTCAGGCGTCGCGCTGGGCACGCACCTGCCGCTTGGCGCGCATGAGCATTCCCGTCATGCCGGCGATGCGCAGGGGGCTCACGGCGCGCGTGAGGCCGATGCTCTGCGGGAAGTCGTCGGGCACGGCGAGCACCTCGTCGGCGGTGAGGCCGGTCAGTCCCTGCGACAGGATGCTCGCGAACCCGCGGGTGGTCGGCGCCTCCGCGGGGGCGGTCGCGTGCATCGCGACCCCTTCTGCGTCGTCGACCGTGACGATGATGTAGACCGGCGACTGGCATTCCACGACGCGCTCACGCATCTCGGGGTGGTCGGCGTACTCCGCCGGCACCTCGGGGAGCTCCTGCGAGTACTCGAGCAGGAGCTGCAGTCGATCGGGCTCGTCGAGCTCGAGGAACTCGTCGCGGATCTCGGCGAGGCGGGCGGGGAGGGCGTTGTCGGACATCACCGTCATCTTCCCACGCCCGCGTCGACCGGGGTCAGCGCGAGGGGACCTCGCCGGGCTCCGAACCCGAGACGATCGGCACGCGCACCGCGCTGCCCCACTCGGTCCACGAGCCGTCGTAGTTGCGCACGTCGTCGAAGCCGAGGAGGTGCTTGAGGACGAACCAGGTGTGGCTGGAACGCTCGCCGATGCGGCAGTACGCGACGATCTTGTCGCCGTCGGCGAGTCCCGCGCCGGCGCGATAGATCGCGTCCAACTCTTCGCGCGACTTGAAACCACCGTCGTCGGCCACGGCTTTGCCCCACGGCACGCTCTGGGCGCTCGGGATGTGTCCCGCGCGCAGGGCGCCCTCTTCGGGGTAGGCGGGCGCGGTGGTGCGTTCGCCCGAGTACTCCTCGGGGGAGCGCACGTCGATGAGCGGGTTGCCGAGGTGGGCGAGCACGTCGTCCTTGTACGCGCGCAGGACCGAGTCGTCTCGTTCGACGACCGGGTAGTCGGTGGGCTCGACGACCGTCGTGTCGGTGGTGATCGCGCGGCCCTCGGCGATCCACTTGTCGCGGCCGCCGTCGAGCAGGCGGACGTCTTGGTGCCCGAAGAGCGAGAAGACCCACAGGGCGTACGCCGCCCACCAGTTGTTCTTGTCGCCGTAGATGACGACGGTGTCGTCGCGCGAGATGCCCTTGCGGCTCAGCAGTGCCGCGAAGCCCTCGCCGTCGACGTAGTCGCGGACGACCGGGTCGTTCAGCTCGGTGTGCCAGTCCACCTTCACCGCTCCGGGGATGTGCCCCGTCTCGTACAGCAGGACGTCCTCGTCGGACTCGACCACCACGAGGCCGGGTTGGCCCAGGCGCTGCTCGAGCCATTCGCCCGTGACGAGCCGACCGGGCTCGGCGTAGTCGGCGAACTTGGGGGACGTGGTGTCGAACTCGACGGTCACGGAGACTCCTCGGTCAAGGCGGTGGGTGGCGCGGCATAGGGTGGACACCGCACCATCGACCCTAGATCCGCGGCGTGGGGCACGCACCCTCCCCGTAAGACTTGGACACAGGACGGCCATGACCTCCACTCCCGCCTCGACCGGCCTCATCCACCTCATCGAGCGCGAGCCCGCGGTCTCGGGCGCCGACATGGTGAACGCCCTCGTTCCCCCGCCCCAGTTCGACGGGGCGACCTTCGAGACCTACCGCGCCGACGACGCCTATCCGTCGCAGCAGCAGGCCAAAGAACTGCTCCAAGAGTTCGCCGGCCGCCAAGCGGCCCCCGCCAAGAAGGGCGGCTTCTTCCGACGCGCCGAGAAGGTGGCGCCCGTGAAGCCCGGCGTCTACCTCGACGGCGGGTTCGGTGTGGGAAAGACCCACCTCTTGGCGGCGATCTACCACGCAATGCCCGCCCGCCGGAAGTACTTCGGATCGTTCATCGAGTACACCGCCCTGGTGGGCGTGCTCGGCTACGCCAAGGCCGTCGAGCTCTTCCGCGGCTCCGATCTGCTCTGCATCGACGAGTTCGAACTCGACGACCCGGGCGACACCATGGTCATGACGCGGCTGCTCGGAGAGCTCGTGGCATCCGGCACCCGTCTCGCCGCGACCTCGAACACGCCGCCGAACGCCCTCGGCGAAGGGCGGTTCGCGGCCCAGGACTTCCTGCGCGAGATCCAGTCGATGGCCGACAGCTTCCGCACCATCCGTATCGACGGCACCGACTTCCGCCAGCGAGCGATCGACGGAGAAGCGAAGGTCCTGTCCGACGAGGAGTACCGGGAGGCGATGGATGCCGCTGCCTCGGGCTCCGCGGCATCCGATGACGCGTTCGCCGACCTCGTCGGCCACCTGGCCCGGGTGCACCCCTCCCGGTTCATCCGGCTGATCGACGGGCTCGACGTGATCGGCCTGCGCGACGTGCAGGTCCTGCACGACCAGTCGGCTGCCCTCCGTCTCGTGGCTTTCGTCGACCGCGCGTACGACGCGCAGATTCCGATCCGGGCCACCGGCGTCCCGCTGAACACGGTGTTCAGCGAGGAGATGCTCGGCGGCGGGTACCGCAAGAAGTACCTGCGCGCGGTCTCGCGCCTGGTGGCCCTCACCCACTCCTGACGCGCCTTCATCGCCGGTTCGCGGGCGCACGAAACGCGATGTTTACCGGAGCGGCCCGCCTGTAACACCCTCGAAACACAGGGCGAACGGTGACGGAACCCGGGCTGTGAACACTGAGGGGACCCGACGCTTTACCTGCGTCCCTGCAGAGAGGTTCCCTCCGAGATGGATCAAGGCAACACCGCATTCATCCTGATAGCAGCCGCCCTCGTGCTGCTCATGACGCCAGGACTCGC
>Ga0308159_1005371_pt1 | contig 10942 bp, 9 predicted proteins | sample PhyCR1_FD_201040 | JGI IMG/M metagenome (GOLD analysis project Ga0308159, IMG submission 201040) | Phyllosphere microbial communities from UC Gill Tract Community Farm, Albany, California, United States - DLSLC.R1 | ecosystem: Host-associated > Plants > Phyllosphere > Unclassified | place: USA...
CGGGCCGTGCTGGGTCCGCCCGTTGCCGGCTCGCTGGCGGCCGAGGCCGGGCTGCGCGGCGGCGAACTCGTGACGCAGGCCGGCTTCGATGGCGACCTGGAGCCGGTGCAGTCCTTCGAAGACCTGCGCTGGCGCATGACCCGCGCCGCCCTGGATGGGCGCGACCTGACGCTCGAACTCGCCCAGGCCGACGGCTCCCGCGCCCACCAGCTCGTGCTGCCGCTCGGCCGCATGGGGGCCAAGGACGCCGACCCGCAGATGTTCCGCAAGATCGGCATCGTGGCGCCGTTCACCCGGCCGGAGATCGGCGAGGTCATGCCCGGCGGCGCCGCGGAGCGGGCGGGCCTGCAGCGCGGCGATGTGGTGCGGTCGATCGGCACGGTCGAGGTCGTCGACGGCCAGCAGTTGCGCGAACTCATCCGTGCCTCGGTCAATGGAAGCGCCGTGCGGACACAGCCCTGGCGCATCGAGCGCCAGGGGCAGCCGCTGACGCTGGAGGTGACGCCCGAAGTGCGAGAGGAGGGCGCTGCGCGCGTCGGCCGCATCGCCGCCTACGTGGGCAGCGCGCCCGAGATGCTCACCGTGCGGCAGGGGGCCGTCGATGGCCTGTGGCGCGGCGTGGTCCGCACCTGGGAAGTGTCGGCGCTCACGGTGCGCATGATGGGCAAGATGCTGATCGGCGAAGCGTCGATCAAGAACATCAGCGGGCCGCTCACGATCGCCGACTATGCAGGCAAGTCGGCGAGCCTGGGGCTAACGCAGTACCTGGTGTTTCTCGCCCTCATCAGCGTGAGCCTCGGGGTGCTGAACCTCATGCCTTTGCCGGTCCTCGATGGGGGGCACCTGATGTATTATCTTTGGGAGGGCCTGACCGGCAAAGGCGTTTCCGACGCCTGGATGGATCGGCTGCAACGCGGGGGCGTCGCGCTGCTGCTGGTCATGATGTCGATTGCACTCTTCAACGACGTGAACCGGCTCTTTGGTTAACTATCTGCCGGCCCCATGCGCGCCGGCCCAATTCTCAGATGAACACACACTTCAGTCGCTTTCGCCTGCGTAGCGTGGCAGCGGTGGTGGCCAGCGCGCTGGCTGCGACGGCTGCCTGGGCCGTCGAGCCTTTCACGGTGCGCGACATCCGCGTCGAAGGCCTTCAACGGGTGGAGCCGGGCACTATCTTCGCCTCGATGCCCCTGCGCGTGGGCGACACGTACACCGACGACCGCGGCTCGGCCGCGATCCGGTCGCTGTTCGATCTGGGCCTGTTCAAGGATGTGCGCATCGACGTGAACGGCAATGTGCTGGTGGTCATCGTCGAGGAGCGTCCGACCATCGCCAGCGTCGACTTCTCCGGCACCAAGGAGTTCGAGAAGGACGCGCTGCAGAAGGCGCTGCGCGAGATCGGCCTGGCCGATGGCCGCCCCTACGACAAGGCGCTGGCCGACCGCGCCGAGCAGGAGCTCAAGCGTCAGTACATCACGCGCAGCCTGTACAACGTCGACGTTGTCACCACCGTCACGCCGATCGAGCGCAACCGCGTCAACCTCACCTTCACCGTCACCGAAGGCGCTTCGGCACGCATCAAGGACATTCGCGTAGTCGGCAACCAGGCCTTCAGCGAATCGACGTTGCTGGGCCTGTTCGATCAGGACACGGGTGGCTGGCTGGCCTGGTACACCAAGTCGAACCAGTATTCGCGCACCAAGCTCAACGCCGACCTCGAGACGCTGCGCTCCTACTACATCACGCGCGGCTACATGGAGTTCCGGATCGACTCCACGCAGGTGGCGATCTCGCCCGATCGCCAGGATCTGTCGATCACGGTGAACATCACGGAAGGGCCCAAGTACGTCGTCTCCGGCGTCAAGCTCGAAGGCAACTTCCTGGGCCGCGAGGACGAGTTCAAGTCGCTCGTCACCATCAAGCCGGGCGAGCCCTACAACGGCGACGAGGTCACCGAGACCACCAAGGCCTTCAGCGATTACTTCGCAAGCTTCGGCTATGCCTTCGCCAAGGTGCAGTCCAGGCCCGAGATCGACCGCCAGAACAACCGCGTGACGCTGGTGCTTCAGGCCGAGCCGGTCCGCCGTGTCTACGTGCGCAAGGTCAACGTGGCCGGCAACAACAAAACGCGCGACGAAGTGATCCGCCGCGAGTTCCGCCAGTACGAGGCCTCGTGGTACGACGGCGACCGCATCAAGCTCTCCCGCGAGCGCGTCGATCGGCTGGGCTACTTCAAGGAAGTCAACGTCGAGACGCAGGAAGTGCCGGGTACGCCGGACCAGGTCGACCTGACCGTGCAGGTCGAGGAAAAGCCGACGGGCACGCTGCAACTGGGTGCGGGCTTCTCGAGTGCGGAGAAGGTGTCGCTCAACTTCGGCATCACGCAGGAAAACGTGTTCGGCTCAGGCAACTACCTCGGCCTGAATGTCAACACCAGCAAGTACAACCGCACCATCTCGCTCACGACGACCGACCCTTACTTCACCAAGGACGGCATCTCGCGCACGCTGAGCGTCTTCCATCAGCGCACCACGCCGTACTACTCGCAGGATGGCGACTACACGCTCACCAGCGAGGGCGGCTCGATCCGTTTCGGCGTGCCGTTCAGCGAGATCGACACGGTCTTCTTCGGCGCTGGGGTGGAACGCTACAAGTTCCAGACCGGTGCGTCGTCGCTGCTCAATGCGGCAGACTTCTACGACCTGCTCAACCAGCCCACGACGGCGAACTACTACCGCTACATCTACGCGCGCTCGGTGCCTGGCGCCTACCTGAACTACTTTGGCTGCACGCGTGGCGGCTCTAACGGCGCCTACTTCAATGCCTTGAGCAACAGCTACGCGCTGAGCTGCAGCCAGGATTCGGTGTGGGGCATTCCGCTGACGGTGGGCTGGGCACGCGACGACCGCGACAGCGCACTCGTGCCGACGCGCGGCAGGCTGCAGCGCGCCAACGTCGAGGTCGGGGTCGGTGGCGACTTCAAGTACGTGAAGACGAGCTACCAGTACCAGCAGTTCATCCCGTTGTCCAAGCAGTACACGCTGGCGCTCAACGCGGACCTCGGCGCGGCCAAGGCCTACGGCGACAAGGCCTTCCCGATCTTCAAGAACTTCTACGCTGGCGGCCTGGGCTCGGTGCGTGGCTTCGAGCAGAACTCGCTCGGCCCGCGCGACTCGATCACGCAGGCAGCGCTGGGCGGCACCAAGAAGGCGGTCTTCAACATCGAGCTGAGCACGCCGTTCCCCGGCGCCGGCAACGACCGCACGCTTCGCCTGTACACCTTCCTGGACGCCGGCAACGTGTTCGGTGACAAGAGCTGTGCCGTGGCCAACCCGTTCGTCGGCCTGCCCGGCGAAACGACGGACCAGTGCGAGCGCCGCTACAAGGCCGAGCGCAAGTTCCGGGCGTCGGCGGGCATCGGCATCAGCTGGATCTCGCCGCTGGGCCCGCTGCGCCTGTCCTACGCGGTGCCGATTCGCCAGCAGAAGGAAGTCCTGAATCCGGACAACCCCTTCTACCCCCTCATTCCTGCGGACCGCGTGCAGCGCGTCCAGTTCCAGATCGGGACCTCTTTCTGATGAAGCAGTTGTATCAATGGGTCGCCGCTGCCGCCCTCGCAGGCGCGGCCGCCATCAACCCCGTGTGGGCACAGGAGTCTTTCCGCTTCGGCGTCGTCAACCCCGACCGCGTGATGCGCGAGGCGCCGGCGGCCAAGGCCGCGCAGGCCCGCCTCGAGCAGGAATTCCTCAAGCGCGAGAAAGACCTCAAGGACCAGGAGGCGGCGCTGAAGACGGCCTCTGACAAGTTCGAACGCGAAGCCCCGACCCTGTCGGAGACGCAGCGCACGGGGCGCCAGCGCCAACTGGTGGACCAGGACCGTGACTTCCAACGCAAGCGCCGCGAGTTCCAGGAAGATCTGAACCTGCGCCGCAGCGAAGAGCTGCAGAAGGTGTACGAGAGCGCCCAGCGCGCCATCAAGCAGGTGGCCGAGGCCGAGAAGTACGACGTGATCCTGCAGGATGCGGTGTATGTCAACCCCAAGCACGACATCACCGAGAAGGTTCTCAAGGCGCTGAACGCAGCGCCGGCCGGCAACGGCAAGTGACGTCCTGGCTGGCGTGGCACTGCGACTCGGAGAGATCGTCGGCGCGCTCGGGGGCGAGCTGCAGGGCGACCAGGCATTCGAGGTGCAACGCCTCGCGCCCCTGGCCACCGCCGGGCCCGATGCGCTGAGCTTCCTCAGCCATCCCAAGTACCGCAAGGAACTGGCCGCCTCCCGGGCGGCCTGTGTCATTGTGTCGCCCGCGATGCGTGACGCCGCGGCCGAGCGCGGCGACTTCATCGTCGTCGACGATCCCTACCTGTACTTCGCCCGGCTCACCCAGTTGTGGAAGTCGCGGCATGCCCGGGAAGATGGGCTGCGCATCCATCCTTCGGCGGTGATCGACCCCGACGCCCAAGTCGATGCCACCGCGCGCATCGGTGCGCTGTGCGTGGTCGAGCGGGGCGCGCGAATCGGGCCCGGCACGGTGCTGAAGTCGCGCGTCACCCTCAGCGAGGATTGCGTGGTCGGCGCGCGCTGCTTGCTGCATCCCGGCGTGGTGATCGGCGCAGACGGCTTCGGCCTTGCGCCGCATCGGGGCGCCTGGGTCAAGATCGAGCAGCTCGGTGCCGTGCGCATCGGCGACGACGTAGAGATCGGCGCCAACACCTGCATCGACCGCGGCGCGCTGGAAGACACCGTCATCGAGGACGGCGTCAAGCTCGACAACCTGATCCAGATCGGCCACAACGTGCGTGTCGGCCGCCACACCGCCATGGCCGGCTGCGTCGGCGTGGCGGGCAGCGCCGACATCGGTGCGCACTGCACCGTCGGCGGCGGCGCGATCGTGCTCGGGCACCTCAAGCTGGCCGACGGCGTGCACATCTCCGCCGCGACGGTGGTCACACGCTCCATCCTGAAGCCGGGGCAATACACCGGCATGTTTCCCATCGACGACAATGCGGCGTGGGAGAAGAACGCTGCCACGCTGAAGCAGCTGCACACGCTGCGGGAACGACTCAAGGCCCTCGAAAAGTCGATGGGGCCGGACCACAAGACACCATGACGACGATGCTCGACATCCACCAGATCCTCAAGCTCCTGCCGCACCGCTACCCCTTCCTGCTGGTGGACCGCGTGCTGGACATGGAGAAGGGCAAGCGCATCACGGCGCTGAAGAACGTGACGATGAACGAGCCCTTCTTCAACGGGCACTTCCCGCATCGCCCGGTGATGCCCGGCGTGCTGATGCTCGAGGCCATGGCGCAGGCAGCGGCGCTGCTGTCGTTCAAGTCGCTGGACATCGTGCCGGACGACAACATGGTCTATTACTTCGCGGCCATCGACGGCGCACGCTTCAAGCGGCCGGTCGAGCCGGGCGACCAGCTGACGCTGGAGGTCGAGATCGACCGCATGAAGGCAGGCATCTCCAAGTTCAAGGGCCGTGCCCTGGTGGGAACCGAAGTGGCATGCGAGGCGCAGCTGATGTGCGCCATGCGCCGGATCGACGCCTGAGCCGGCGGCTGCATGACGCAGATCCATCCGACGGCGCTCGTCGACGCGAAGGCCGAGCTCGATGCGTCGGTGACGGTGGGGCCCTACACGGTCATCGGGCCCAAGGTGCGCATCGGCGCCGGCACCCACATCGGCCCGCATTGCGTGATCGAGGGCCGCACGACCCTCGGCCGCGACAACCGCATCTTCCAGTTCGCGTCGCTGGGCGCGATCCCGCAGGACAAGAAGTACGACGGTGAAGACACCGAACTCGTGATCGGCGACCGCAACGTGGTCCGCGAGTTCTGCACCTTCAACCTCGGAACGGCGCAGGACGCCGGTGCCACGCGCATCGGCGACGACAACTGGATCATGGCCTACGTGCACATCGCGCACGACTGCCGGGTCGGCAACCAGACCACCATGGCCAACAACACCACCCTGGCCGGCCACGTGCAGGTGGGCGACTGGGCCACGATCGGCGGCCTGGTGGGGGTGTTGCAGCGCATGCGCATCGGCGCCCATGCGATGGTGGGCTTCGCAGGGCACGTCAACAAGGACGTCCCCCCCTTCATGGTGGTCGATGGCAATCCGCTCGCGGTGCGCGGCGTCAACCTGGTCGGTTTGCGTCGGCGCGAGTTCTCCGCCGAACGCCTTTCCGCCATCCGCGAAATGCACAAGCTGCTCTACCGCCAGGGCAAGACGCTCGACGAAGCACGGGCCGGCATCCTCGCGCTGGCAGCACTCGGCGGCGGCATCGAGGCCGACGTCGCGCTGATGGACGGCTTCCTCGCCGCCGCCGCCAGCGGCATCGCGCGCTGATGCGAAGCGTCGGCGCCGCCTTTTCGCACCGCCCGCCGTCGACTTCGAGGCGCGCGGCATCGGGGGGCATGCGATGACCGGCGAGGGCACGCAGGCGCGGCAGTTCGCCCTGGTGGCCGGCGAGCCCTCGGGCGACCTGCTGGCGGGCCTGCTGCTGGACGGGTTGCAGCGCCGCTTTCCCGACGTGAAGACGGTCGGCATCGGCGGGCCGCAGATGCTCGCGCGCGGCTTCGAGAGCTGGTGGCCGCAGGAGAAGCTGGCGGTGCGCGGCTACATCGAGGTGCTGCGCCACTATGCCGAGATCGCCGCCATCCGTCGCCAGCTCAAGGCGCGGCTGCTGCGCGAGTGGCCAGAACTCTTCATCGGCGTCGACGCGCCCGACTTCAACCTCGACCTCGAGGCCGGACTGCGTGGGCGCGGCATCAAGACCGTGCACTTCGTCTGCCCCTCGATCTGGGCCTGGCGCGCGGACCGCATCGAGAAGATCCGCGCCGCAGCCGACCATGTGCTTTGCATCTTCCCCTTCGAGCCGGCGCTGCTGGCGGAGCAGGGCGTGGCGGCAAGCTATGTCGGCCACCCGCTGGCCAACGTCATTCCCCTGCAGCCGGATCGCGCCGAGGCGCGGCGGGCGCTGGGCCTGTCGGCCGACGCGCCGGTCGTGGCGCTGCTGCCGGGCAGCCGGCGCTCCGAACTGCGCTACCTGGCCGCGCGGTTCTTCTCGGCAGCAGCGCTCATGCAGCGGGCGCTGCCGGCGATCGAATTCGTGGCGCCCGTGATTCCCAGCCTGCGCGCGGAGGCGGAACAACTGCTGGCCGCCAGCCCCATGGCCGGGCGCATCAAGCTGGTCGACGGTCAGTCGCACGCCGCCCTCGCGGCCTGCGACGCGACGCTGATCGCCAGCGGCACAGCGACGCTGGAGGCCGCGCTGTTCAAGCGGCCCATGGTGATCGCCTACAACATGAACCGGGTGTCCTGGCACCTCATGCACCGGCAGCAGTTGCAGCCATGGGTGGGCCTGCCCAACATCCTGTGCGGCGAGTTCGTGGTGCCCGAACTCCTGCAGGACGCCGCCACGCCCGAGGCGCTGGCCGAGGCCACCCTGGCCTGGCTGCAGGACCCGGCCCGGGTGGAGGTGGTGGAACGGAAATTCACCGCCATGCACGTGCAACTGCAGCGCGATACGCCGACACTCTGCGCCGATGCGATCCAGAAAGTTCTTCAAGGCTGAGCAGGCACGCCTCGTCTGGGATGCGCCCGGACTTCTGGCGGGCGTCGACGAGGCGGGCCGTGGCCCGCTGGCCGGTCCGGTCGTGGCCGCCGCGGTCATCCTCGACGACCAGAAGCCGATTCGCGGCCTGGCCGACTCCAAGACGCTCACGGCCCTGCAACGCGAAAGGCTCCACGACCAGATCCTCGCCAAGGCGCTGTGCTGTTCGATCGCGCAGGCCAGCGTCGAAGAGATCGACACGCACAACATCCTGGGCGCGACGATGCTGGCCATGCGCCGTGCGGTGGATGGCCTGCGGCTCCGGCCGGCCAAGGTGCTGGTGGATGGCAACCGGCTGCCGACGCTCGACGTGCTGGCCGAGGCAGTGGTCAAGGGAGACGCGCTCGTCAAGGCGATCTCTGCCGCGTCGATTCTGGCGAAGGTGCATCGCGACCGCCTGTGCGAACAGCTGCATGCCGAATTCCCGGCCTACGGCTTCGCCGGCCACAAGGGCTACGGCACGCCCGAGCACTTGGCTGCGCTGCAGGTCCACGGCGCCTGCGTGCACCATCGGCGCTCCTTCTCGCCTGTGGCCGAGGCGCTGGCACGCGTGCCGGTGATGTCTGCTTCCATCACGGTGCAGGTCCAGACCGTCGAGGTCGTCATGGCGCAGCCCACCGCCTGACCCCGCCGTGCCAGTGACTCCTCCCGAGCCGACGCGGATCCAGTCGCGCGACAACCCTTTGCTCAAGGAGCTGCGCAAGCTGGCGCAGGAGCCCGGCGCCTACCGCAAGCTCGGGCGGGTGTGGCTCGAAGGCGACCACCTGTGCCGGGCCGCGCTGGCGCGTGGCCTGCGGCCGGCCGTGGCCGTGTTCTCGGCGTCTTTCTGGCCGTGTGCGCCCGCGGATTGGGCGCAGGGCGCGGCAAAAACCGTCGTGGTCGACGATGCATTGCTCGCTGCCGGCAGCGGGTTGGAGTCGCCGGCGCCCGTGGGCTTCGTGATGGATCTGCCGGCACCGGCTGCGCTGTCGCCCGACATGCCGACGGTGCTGCTCGACCGGCTGCAGGACCCCGGCAACGTAGGTTCCATCCTCCGCAGCGCGGCTGCCTTCGGCTTCGGGCAGGTGGTGGCGCTCAAGGGCACGGCGGCGCTGTGGTCGCCCAAGGTGCTGCGTGCAGGCATGGGGGCGCATTTCGGGCTGCACCTGCTCGAAGGCGTGGCGCCCGAAGCGCTCGATGTCCTGCAGATGCCTTGGATCGCCACCAGCTCGCATCGCGGCGAGTGGCTGCACGAGGCCCGGCTGCCGATGCCCTGCGTCTGGCTGCTGGGCCACGAAGGGCAGGGGGTTTCGCCGGCGCTGGAGGCGCGTGCGGCGCACCACATCCGCATCGCGCAGCCCGGCGGCGAGGAGTCGCTGAACGTGGCAGCGGCCGCTGCCATTTGCCTGCATGCGAGCGCGGCAGGCCGGCTGTCCGGCAGCGCCTGAAACGCAACGCCGCCGCGCCCGCGGGCGACGCGCGGTGGATTCCCCAAATCGGTGCCGAAGTGCCGTTGCGTACAGGGAAAGTACCGAGACGTCGAGCTATAATCAGAGGCTTTCCCGCTCACACCCGCCCACAGCGCACGCAAGCCTCATCCCTGACGAAAGCCGCAACCCGTTTGCCCGACTGCCGGGCGCCTTGGGTCCGCTTTGGGCGTCATCCATCAACGGAGAACCCCAGTGCTTTCATCCCTTCAGGGATCCTTCCCGCCCGCCATCCTGGCGCTCGCAGACGGCACGGTCTTTCTCGGCAAGTCGATCGGTGCCACCGGCACCACCGTCGGCGAGGTGGTGTTCAACACCGCCATCACCGGCTACCAGGAAATCCTCACCGACCCCAGCTACTGCCAGCAGATCGTCACGCTGACGTATCCGCACATCGGTAACTACGGCGTGAACGAGGAAGACATCGAGGCTGACAAGATCCACGCCGCCGGTCTGATCATCAAGGATCTGCCGCGCATCGCGTCCAACTTCCGCAAGACCGCGACGCTGTCGGAATACCTGACGCAGGGCAAGACGGTCGCCATCGCAGGCATCGACACCCGCAAGCTCACCCGCCACCTGCGCACGAAGGGCGCGCAGAACGGCGCGATCATCGGCCTCGCCGAGGGCGAATCGGCCACCCAAGCCGCCATCGACAAAGCGATTGGTGCCGCCCAGGCTGCGCCCAGCATGGCCGGCCTGGACCTGGCCAAGGTCGTGTCGGTCAAGCAGACCTACGAGTGGACGCAGACCGAGTGGAAGCTGGGTGCGGGGTACGGCGTGCAGATCACGCCGAAGTTCCACGTCGTCGCTTTCGACTATGGCGTGAAGAAGAACATCCTGCGCATGATCGCGCAGCGCGGTGCCCGCATCACCGTGGTGCCCGCCCAGACGCCCGCGGCCGACGTGCTCAAGCTCAAGCCCGATGGCATCTTCCTGGCCAACGGCCCCGGCGACCCGGAGCCCTGCGACTACGCGATCCAGGCGGTGGCGGAGTTGATCGAGACCGGCATCCCCACCTTCGGCATCTGCCTGGGCCACCAGATCATGGCCCTCGCATCGGGTGCCAAGACCTTCAAGATGAAGTTCGGCCACCATGGCGCGAACCACCCCGTGAAGGACCTGGACAACGGCCGCGTGAGCATCACCAGCCAGAACCACGGCTTCGCTGTGGACGAGAAGACCCTCCCGGCCCACCTGCGCCCCACGCACATCAGCCTGTTCGACAACACGCTGCAGGGCCTGGCCCGCACCGACAGGCCGGCCTTCTGCTTCCAGGGCCACCCGGAAGCCTCGCCCGGCCCGCACGACATCGGCTACCTGTTCGACCGGTTCACGGCACTCATGGAAAAACACAAGGCGGAGGCCGCGAATGCCTAAGCGCACAGACCTCAAGAGCATCCTCATCATCGGCGCCGGCCCGATCGTCATCGGCCAGGCCTGCGAGTTCGACTACTCCGGCGTGCAGGCCTGCAAGGCATTGCGCGAAGAAGGCTACAAGGTCATCCTGATCAACAGCAACCCGGCGACGATCATGACCGACCCGGCCACGGCCGACGTCACCTACATCGAGCCCATCACCTGGCCCACGGTCGAGAAGATCATCGCCAAGGAACGGCCTGATGCCATCCTGCCGACCATGGGCGGCCAGACGGCGCTGAACTGCGCACTGGACTTGTGGCGCAACGGCGTGCTCGACAAGTACAAGGTCGAGCTGATCGGCGCCACGCCTGAGGCCATCGACAAGGCCGAGGACCGCCTGAAGTTCAAGGACGCGATGACCAAGATCGGCCTGGGCTCGGCGCGCTCCGGCATCGCCCACTCGATGGACGAAGCCTGGGCGGTGCAGAA
>Ga0308159_1005372_pt1 | contig 10938 bp, 9 predicted proteins | sample PhyCR1_FD_201040 | JGI IMG/M metagenome (GOLD analysis project Ga0308159, IMG submission 201040) | Phyllosphere microbial communities from UC Gill Tract Community Farm, Albany, California, United States - DLSLC.R1 | ecosystem: Host-associated > Plants > Phyllosphere > Unclassified | place: USA...
GCATCTGGATGCTGCGGCGCCCGTTCGTGGCATCCCTGCTGCTCTCGATCTCGGTGTGGATGAAGGTCTGGCCCGCCGCGATCCTCGCCGCCGGTCTCATCGTCGTGCGCCGACGGCTGGCGCTCGTATGGGGAGCCGTCGCGGTGTCGCTCGCGACGATCATCCCCGTGGTGGCCCTGGGCGGAGCGCCCTACGTCTTCGGATTCGTCGGCGACCAGACCTCGCGCGGCATCCAGATGGAGGCCCCCGTCGGCGGCCTCTACATGTTCCTGGCCGCGTTCTACGTGCCCGGCAGCGAGGTGTACTACGACGGAGGCGTGCTCACCTTCCAGGTGACCGGTCCGGGCGCCGAGCCCCTTATCGCCGCGATGACGCCGATCATGCTGCTCACGATGGTCGCCGTCGCGATCGTCGGGGTGATGAAGATGCGCCGCGGGGCGACCTTCCTCTCGCTGTTCCCGCCGCTGACCCTGGCGCTGGTGACGGCGTTCATCGCGCTGAACAAGGTCGGCTCGCCGCAGTACTACGTGTGGCTGTTCGCCCCCGTCGTGCTCGGGCTCATGATCGACCGCCGTCGCTGGTACGCCTTCGCCGGGATGACGCTCGTCATCGCCGCTCTCACGCAGTGGATGTACCCGCTGCTGTACGACGGACTGATGGCGACGCACCCGAACCCCTTCCCCGTGGTCGTGCTCGAGGCGCGCAACCTGCTCGCGCTCGTCCTGCTGGTGTGGGCGATCGTGCGCGTCGTGCGCGTTCCCACGGGGCGCGTGCGCCCGCCGGCGGGGTTGCGCGAGATCGTGACGGGGCGCCGACCGATCCCGGCCCGCGTTCCGACCGGGCGCTGACCGCGGTCCACCCGTTCCGCGGGGACGTAGTCTCGATCCATGCTCATCGCTTTCTCGGTCGCCCCGTCCGGTGTCGGTACCGCTGCCGCGGAGAACGCCGACGGATCGGTCCACGACGCCGTCGCCGCGGCGGTCGCGGTCGTCCGCGCCTCGGGCCTGCCGCACCGCACGACCTCGATGTTCACCGAGGTCGAGGGGGAGTGGGACGAGGTGTTCGCCGTCGTGAAGGCGGCGACGGATGCCGTCCTGCCCTACGGATCGCGCGTCTCGCTCGTGCTCAAGGCCGACATCCGCCCCGGGCACACGGGCGAGCTCGACGGCAAGATCGAGCGCCTCGAGGACGCGCTGGAGCGTCGCGAGGACTGAGTCGCGGCAGAGCCTCGTCCTCGGCACGACGTTGCGCACGGCGTGCGCGACGGGTCGGGGCGGACACGTCTCCCGGCCCGGGCGCACAGGTCGATCGTGCCCCGCGCCACTCCCGAATCTCGAAACGATTCGACCCGGGCCCGCCCCGCCGACTACCATCGCCTGGTGACCTCTTCGACGACCTCGAGAGGTGCGGCGATGCGGGCGCTCCTCTCCCTCGCCATCGGCAGTTTCGGCATCGGCATGACCGAGTTCGTCGTGATGGGCCTGCTGCCCAACATCGCGCGTGAACTCGTCCCCGGTGCGTGGGCCGCCTCTCCCGACGACGCGATCGCCCAGGCGGGCTGGCTCATCTCGCTCTACGCCCTCGGCGTCGTCGTCGGAGCCCCCACGATCGCCGGGTCCGTTGCCCGGTTCCCCCGCCACCGCGTCATGATCGTGCTGGCCGCGGCGTTGGCGTTCTTCACCCTGCTGACCGTCATCGCCCCCACGTTCGAGCTGGTCGCGGCATCCCGCTTCCTCGCGGGCCTTCCGCACGGCGCGTACTTCGGCATCGGCGCTCTGGTCGCTGCGGACGCCCTCGGCCCCGGCAACCGCGCCAAGGGCGTCGCCTTCGTCCTGACCGGACTGACCATCGCCAACGTCGTCGGCGTGCCCCTCGGGACCCTGCTCGGACAACAGGTCGGCTGGCGTGCCGCCTTCGCCGTGGTCACCGGTATCTTCGTGCTCGCAACGATCTGCATCGCCCTGTTCGTGCCGACGCACCCCGGCTCACCGGGGCGGCGGCTGCGCGACGAGCTGCGGGTGTTCCGCATCGGACAGGTCTGGCTCGCGCTGGGCATCGGCGCGGTCGGCTTCGGCGGCTTCTTCGCGATGTACAGCTACATCGCCCCGATGATCACCGATGTCGCGGGCCAGCCCGAGTGGACGGTGTCGATCGTGCTCGTCCTCGTGGGCGTCGGCATGACCGTCGGCAACATCGTCGGCGGCGCTCTCGCCGACAAGGACCTGCGCTTCTGGCTCTTCACGGGCCTGATCGCCCTGGGCCTGGCATCCGTCGGACTGGCCCTGACGGCCGGCTGGATCGTGAGCCTCGTGCTGTTCGCCTTCCTCGTGGCCTTCTGCGGCGCGGCTCTCAGCCCCGCGATCCAGACCCGTCTCATGGACGTCGCCGAAGACAACCAGTCGATCGCCGCGGCGCTGAACCATTCGGCGCTGAACATCGGCAACAGCCTCGGCGCGTTCCTCGGCGGTCTCGCGATCGCCGCGGGTCTGGGTCTCGCGGCCCCGGCGTGGGTCGGTGCGGTGCTCGCCGCCGGCGGGCTCGTCGTCGCGATCGTGGCCTACCGTGTCGAGGACAGCAGCGGACGCCACCCCGATCACCGGATGCCGGCGGCCGAGGCCGCGCAGACCGCGATCACCGGATCGATCCCGACGCAGGGCTGACGCGGGACGAACCGGCGGCGCTGCCGGAGTGGTCGCATCCGATCCGCGGCAAGGTCGAGCGTCCAGAACACGCCGCGTCCTGAGCGGGGTGTGCGGCGTTTCCTGGACACTCGAGTGGTACTTCACGGGGCCCGGCGGCGCGCGATCGGCGAAGTCCGGAGAAGGGGCTTCCGGATGCCGCGGGCTCACGGCATCCGGGATCGTCAGGCCGCGAGGAGTCGCCGCAGGTGCGCGGCGACCGCGGCGGTCTCGATGAGGAATCCGTCGTGCCCGAAATCGCTCGACAGGACGATCGCGCTGTCTCCGTCGAGGGTGTTCGGGATGCCGCGGGCGATGCGGTGCTGCCCGTCGATGGGGAACAGACGGTCGCTGTCGACGCCCAGGACGAGGGTCGTGGCGGTGACACGGCGCAGCGCGTCCTCGACGCCGTCGCGGTCGCGGCCGACGTCGTGCGAGTTCATCGCCTCGACGAGCACGAGGTAGCTGTTGGCGTCGAAGCGCCGCGTGAACTTGTTGCCGTGGAAGTCGAGGTACGACTCGACGGCGAAACGACCACCCCGCCCGAGCGGGCTCACCCCCGACTGCCAGGACCGCTGGAAGCGCTGGTTCAGCTCGGTGGGGCTGCGGTAGTTGAGCAGCGCCATGCGTCGGGCGAGGGCGAGACCGCGGTGCGGACCGTCGCCGTCGCCGGAGTCGTAGTACTCGCCGCCGGCGAAGCGCGGGTCGACGCGCACCGTGTCGAGTTGGACCGAGTTCAATGCGATCTGGTCGGCCGTGGTGACGGGCGGAGCCGAGAGGATCGCCGCGCGCTCGACGCGGTCGGGGAGGCCGACGGACCACTCGAGGGCGTGCATCCCGCCCATCGACCCGCCGACGACGGCGTGCCAGCGCGCGATGCCGAGCTGGTCGGCGAGAAGGGCCTGGGCCTTCACCTGGTCGCGGATGGTGAGGTAGGGGAAGCGCGAAGCCCACTCGTAGCCGTCGGGGGCGATGCTCGCGGGACCGGTGGACCCCTGGCATCCGCCCAGCATGTTCGGGGCGACCACGAAGTAGCGCTCGGTGTCGATCGCCGCCCCCTGACCCACGAGGTCGCTCCACCAACCAGCCGTGGGGTGACCGGGGCCGGCGGCGCCGCGGACGTGGCTGTCGCCCGTGAGGGCGTGCAGGACGAGCACGGCGTTGTCGCGCGCGGGGGAGAGCTCTCCCCAGGTCTCGAATGCGAGGCGGAATGCGGGGAGGGACTCGCCGCTCGCGGTCTCGAAGGCGCCGAAGGCGGCGAACCGCCGGTCGCCGACCGGGTCGCCGTCGCGCCAGGCGCCCGTCGCGGGCGGCCGGCCGAGCAGGGAGCGGGCGTCGGCCTCCGTCACCGGGGCCGAGGGCACCGTGTCTTCGGAGATCTGCCAGTCCATGGCATCCATTCTCTCCGGCCCCGGACGCGGGCTTCGCACTGTTACGGCGATGCCCGACGCTTCTCGGACGATGCCGCGCGGGGGCGCATCGCGTGCCGAGGCGCGGACGAGCGCCGGCGCCGACCACCGGCTGACGCCGTTGTCCAGCCCCCGCTGACGCTGCGGCCTGCTCGTCATGATCTCGGCATGGCGAACTTCCTCCTCATCGCGGCCTCGAGCGACATCGGTCAGGCGACGGCTGTACGACTGCGCGACGCGGGTCACCGCGTCGTGACGACCGCGCGGGACTCTTCGCGGATCGAGCCCGATTTCCCCCTGGATGCCACCGACTTCGATGCCGTGGACCGTGTCGTCGGCGAGGCCGGTGAACTCGACGGCATCGCGGTGTTCGCGGGCTCGATGCTGCTCAAGCCCGCGCACCTGACCTCTCGCGCGCAGTACGACGACCTCATCGCCGCCTCGCTCACCACGGCGTTCGCGGCGGTGCGCGCCGCGGGCTCGCACATGCGCGGCGGGGGAGCGGTGGTGCTCGTGTCGTCGGCGGCCGCTCTCGCGGGGCTCCCGAACCACGACGCGATCGCCGCGGCGAAGGCCGGGGTCATCGGCCTGACCCTCTCGGCGGCGGCCAGCTACGCCGCGCACGGACTCCGTGTCAACGCCGTCGCACCGGGGCTCGTGCAGACGCGGCTGACCGAGAAGCTCACCTCGAGCGACATGTCGCGAAAGATATCGGAGGCGATGCATCCGCTCGGCCGGCTCGGCGAGCCCGACGACGTGGCGCGCGCCGTCGAGTTCCTGCTCGCGCCCGAGAACGCGTGGATGACGGGCCAGGTGCTCGGAGTCGACGGCGGGCTGGGGAGCCTGCGTCCGCGGCAGAAGGTGTAGCGCGCTGCCGACCGCACGTCGGTGACGCCCCGCCGCGAGCGGAGGGGATGCGGGCAAAGGAGGAGGGATGCGGCGACGTCGGTCCTGCGCTCCCCGAATCTCCTCCCGCGGGCTCGATCCGAGGCGGTGCGCGCGGGGCGGTCGGACCGGCCCCGTCTCGCAGATGCCCGACGTGCGGAAACGCACGAACGCCCCGCCCGGAGAACCGGGACGGGGCGTTCGCGGCACCGCGTCAGGCGCGGGCGGCCTCGGACAGGCGCCGCGCCGAGGCGAGAGCCTGGTCGAGATCGGCCTTGAGGTCGTCGATGTTCTCGAGGCCCACCGACAGGCGCACGAGGCCCGGCGTCACACCGGCCGTCAGCTGCTGCTCGGGGGTGAGCTGCGAGTGCGTGGTCGACGCCGGGTGGATGACGAGCGAGCGCACGTCGCCGATGTTGGCGAGGTGGCTGAACAGGGTCAGGGTGTTGACGAACTCGCGGCCCGCCTCGACCCCGCCCTTGAGCTCGAACGACAGGACCGCACCCACGCCCTTGGGTGCGTAGTTGTTGGCGGCGGCGTACCAGGGCGAGGTGGGGAGACCGGAGTAGTTCACCGAGGCGACGTCGGGGTGCGACTCGAGCCATTCCGCGATCTCCTGGGCGTTCTGCACATGGCGCTCGATGCGCAGCGACAGTGTCTCGATGCCCTGGATGAGCTGCCAGGCGCTCTGCGGGGCGATGGACGCGCCGAGGTCGCGCAGCAGCTGCACGCGCGCCTTGATGATGTAGGCGAGAGCGTCGCCGACGGCCTGCGTGTACACGGCACCGTGGTACGAGGGGTCGGGGGCCGTGAGGCCGGGGAAGCGGTCGGAGTGCTCGGACCACGGGAACGTTCCGCCGTCGACGATCACGCCGCCGATCGTGGTGCCGTGTCCGCCGAGGAACTTCGTCGCCGAGTGCACGATGATGTCGGCGCCGTGCTCGAAGGGGCGGATCAGGTACGGGGTCGCGATGGTGTTGTCGACGATGAGCGGAACGCCCGCGTCGTGGGCGATGTCGGCGACCGAACGGATGTCGAGCACGTTGATCTTGGGGTTGCCGATGGTCTCGGCGAAGAACAGCTTGGTGTTCGGGCGGACCGCCGCGCGCCACTCGGCGGGGTCGTCCTGATTTTCGACGAACGTGGTCTCGATGCCGAGCTTGGCGAGGGTGTACTTGAACAGGTTGTACGTGCCGCCGTAGATCGAGCTGGACGAGACGATGTGGTCGCCGGCCTGCGCGATGTTGAGCACGGCGAAGGTCTCGGCCGCCTGGCCGCTGGCGACGAGGAGGGCGCCGGTGCCGCCCTCGAGGCCCGCGACGCGCTGCTCGACGACGTCCTGCGTGGGGTTCTGGATACGCGTGTAGATGTTGCCGAACTCGGCCAGCGCGAAGAGGTTCGCGGCGTGATCGGCGTTGTCGAACACGTACGAGGTGGTCTGGTAGATCGGCGTGGCGCGAGCCTTCGTCACCGGGTCGGGCTGGGCGCCCGTGTGGATCTGCTTGGTCTCGAAACGCCAGTTCTCGGGTGCCGACATGGCTGCTCCTCAGCTTCGGGAGGCCGGGCGGTCGCCGTGGCCTGCTGCGAGCGTAGGGACCGCCCCGGACGCCGACAAGCGCCCCGGACACGGGCCGTAACACCTCCGCCGGCCCGGTGTCGGGAAGGACCGATAGCGTGGATGCCATGACGCGACGCGCAGTGGTGACCGGGGCCAGTTCGGGTATCGGAGAGGCGACGGCGCGGCTCCTGCGCTCGCGCGGGTGGGACGTCGTCGGGGTGGCCCGCCGCGCCGACCGTCTCGACGCCCTCGAGGCCGAGACCGGGATCGTCGCGCACGCGGCCGATCTCACCGACGCCGACGACATCGCGGGTCTCGCGGCCCGGCTGGGCGAGACCGGGGGCGTGGACGCCCTCGTGCACGTCGCGGGAGGGGCCCGCGGGAGTGACCGGGTCGAAGACGGTAACGCCGAGGACTGGCGCTGGATGTTCGAGGCCAACGTGCTCTCGGGGCAGCGGCTCGTGGCATCCCTTCTTCCGCTTCTGCGCTCTGCTGCGGACGCGACCGGCCATGCCGACCTGCTCTTCGTCACCTCCACCGCGGCGCAGACGGCTTACCCGGGTGGCGGCGGGTACAACGCGGCCAAGGCGGGCGAGGCCATGCTCGTGCACGCGCTCCGTCAAGAGCTCAACGGCGAGCCGCTGCGCGTCATCGAGATCGCGCCGGGCATGGTGCGCACGGAGGAGTTCACCCTCAACCGCCTCGGCGGGGATCAGGACGCCGCCGACAAGCTGTACGCGGGGGTCGAGGCGCCGCTCGTCGCCGACGATGTCGCCGACGTGATCGCCTACGCACTCGAGGCGCCCGGCCACGTGAACCTCGACCTCGTGACCGTGCGTCCCGTCGCGCAGTCGGCGCAGCACCTTTTGGCGCGGGGACCGCTCACGACGCGTTGACGCGGGGCGGGCCCCGCCCGCCATGACCGCGATCTCTGCGTGATCGGAGAACGCGACCCCCCCGGGGCTTCGCATGGCCATGCCCGTCGCGCGTGCTACGTTCATTCGTAAACGTGCAAAAAAGGGGCGGTCGGATGGGGCGGGACGCGCAATCCGCGATCGGCGGGGTGGGGCTGCGATCCGACATGACGCCGGCCGAGATGGTGACCCGCTTCGCGCGACTCAACGATCTGACCCTCGCGCAGTCCGCAGGAGAGTTCGATGGCCCGCTCTCGACGACTCCGACCTTACGTGCTCGCGCCGTCTCCGCTCGCCTCGTCGAGGAGCTGCAGGTCCTCGAGGGCGTGACGTCGCGGTGTTTCGCCGACGCCGTGTTCGATCGCTGGCTGCGCGCGCACGCTGCGGTATCGCACCGGGGCGTGGCGTGGGAGCGGGTGAGCACGCTCGGGCGGTACTCGCAGCTCGTGTTGACGCTCGCGGCCACGATGAGGGTCGGTACCCGTGCCGCTCTGGTGCGCTTGGATCACGATGTGAGCCGCGTCGCACGGGCCCTCGAGGCCGAGGGGTGCGCGGGGGCGTTCGCGGACTTCCACGAGGGAGCGCGCGCATTCGCCCACCCCGGCTCGCCTCGGGTGCAGGCCGGGGTGCATCTGCGTCCCCCGGGCGACTGGCGCTGGGCCGAGCGTGAGCGGTTCTCGCGCATGCTGCACCGGCACGGGCTCCACGCGCGCTCCGGACTGGCCGAGGATCAGTGCCGTCTCGACGGTGCCGCGCCCCTCGTCGTCTGGAACCCCCGTCTCGTCGCCCTGCCCTTCGGGCTGCCGCCGGTGACGGCCGGAGAACTGCGGGTGACGGCGCGCCCCTGAATCGTTCGCCGCGGTGGGGGGCCCGACGCGGGTTCTGCGTGCAGCGTCCGGTGCGGGCTCACGGTCAGCGGTCAGGTGTGTTACTTTCTGCTTGTAAACAAGCAAAAAGCAGGAGCACCCGTGTTGAGCAGCGTCACTGCCCCCTCCGAGTTCGCACCCCGCATGTCGCCCGAGCGTCTGGCACGGGAGAACCTGCCCCTGGCGAAGTACCTCGCCGTCGAGAAGGCGCGCACCGCCCTGCACGTCGACCTCGACGACCTCCTGTCGGCGGCGTATCTGGGCTTGGCCACGGCGTCCCTCGAATACGAGCCCGAGCGCGGCATCCCGTTCGGCGCCTACGCCCGCACCAAGATCACGTGGGCGATCCTCAACGAGATGCGCTCGGCCGATCCCGCGGGGGAACGCAGTCGCGAGAAGATCGAACGCGTGCGCGTCGCCGACGAGCTCATCCGGGCGCGCACGGGACGCACGCCGACCGCGGCGGAGCTGGCTCTCGAATCGGGGCTGGACGTCGAGGTCGTGGGGAGGATGCAGATCCTCGACGAGATGGTCCGCATGGGGACGAGCTTCGAGGTGCAGTTCGCGGGCGACGACTCCCGCCCGGCACCCGACCTGACCGACACGGTGATCCTCCCCGAGCACGCGGTCGAGCAGGCGGAGAAGCAGCGGATGCTCGACCGCATCATCGATGCCCTGCCCGATCAGATGCGCCAGGTCATTCGCGGCGTGTACCTCGACGAGCGCATGGTGAAGGACGTCGCGGCCGACCTCGAGGTGAGCCACGCGTACGTCTCGAAACTCCGACGCCTCGGCCTGGGGCTCATGCGCGAGGCACTGGACGCCTGGGAGGACGGCACGATGCCCGACCGCTCCACGGCCACGAGAGCCGCGTTCTTCGACGGCGTCTTCGGCCCCGTCGCCATGCCGTCGGCTCGCGGTCCGCGTGAGACGGGAGCGTCGAGCGTCGACCTGACGGGACTCGCCCAGCCCGCCTGAGCCGCGAATCCCGTCGCGCGCCTCGGTTACGCGTCGGCGGGGCCGTCGCGATGGTGGGTGGTGCGGGACCACGGACGGCCCCGCGTCGAATATCCCATCCACGGAGGAACAACATGGGTCTTCAGATCGCAACCAACGTCGGCGCCCTCAACGCCTACCGCAACCTGTCGTCGAACCAGAACGACGTGTCGAAGTCGCTCGAGAAGCTCTCGAGCGGTCTGCGCATCAACCGTGCGGCCGACGACGCCGCCGGCCTCGCCATCTCCGAGGGCCTGCGTTCGCAGGTCAACGGCCTGAACGTGGCCGCGCGCAACGCCCAGGACGGCATCTCGGTCATCCAGACCGCGGAAGGCGGCCTGACCGAGGTCCACTCGATCCTGCAGCGCGTGCGCGACCTCGCCGTGCAGGCCGGTAACGACTCCAACAACACGGACTCGCGCAAGGCCATCACCTCCGAGGTGACGCAGCTGGTCGACGAGCTCGAGCGCATCGCGGACAGCTCGAACTTCAACGGCATCAAGCTGCTCGACGGTTCGGCCGGTGCCGCCGGAGACGGCAAGCTGAGCTTCCAGATCGGCGCGGACGGTTCGGCATCCAGCCAGATCTCGGTCGACCTCGGTGCCGCCGACATCAAGACGCTGGCCACGGACCTGCGCACGAGCATCGTCACGACCGACGGCTTCGCCGACCCGACGGTCGCGGCCGCGACCCTCGACACGGTCGACACGGCGATCAAGTCCGTCTCGTCGGCCCGCGCGGAGCTCGGTGCCGTCCAGAACCGCTTCGAGTCGACCATCAACTCGCTGCAGGTCTCGGCCGAGAACCTCTCCGCGGCCAAGAGCCGCATCGTCGACACCGACATGGCGGCCGAGATGGTCAAGTACACGGCCTCGAACATCCTGGCTCAGGCGGGCACCGCGATGCTCGCCCAGGCCAACCAGTCGGGCCAGGGCGTCCTGCAGCTCCTGCGCTGATCCGCAGCGCTGACGCGCCGACGACGCCCGGGCGGGGGACTCCTCCCGCTCGGGCGCCGTCTCACCCGGGATCGCTTCACCGACGGAAGGCGGCGACACGATGAACATCGACGGCTTGGCATCCGGCATGAAGACCAAGGACGTCATCGACGCGCTGATGAGCGTGGCGGCGATCCCCAAAACCCTGGTGACGAACAAGATCACCGACCGCAACACCATCATCACCAACCTGCAGTCGCTGAACACGACCCTGCAGGGCCTCGCCGACAAGGCGAAGACCGCGGCATCGGCGACGTCGCTCGCGCGATTCTCGGCGACGAGCTCCGCCGAGGCCGTGACCGTCGTCGCGGGAGAGAAGGCCCGCGCGTTCTCGACCGCCGTGGTGGTCGACACCCTCGCCACCGCCCACGCCGTCGTGACCGCCCCGGGAGCAGCGGACGCGTTCGCGGGTCCGTTCACCCTGGTCGCCGCAGACGGCACGGCGACCGAGATCTCGCCGGCCGGTTCCGCGGCGAGCGACCTCGTCGCCGCCCTCAACGCCGCCGGTGCGGGCGTCACCGCCACGGTCGTGCCGGGCGGGAAGGATGCCGACGGGCGGCCCCTGTCGCGCGTGCAGATCACCGCGACGCAGACGGGGACGGACGCCGCCTTCACCCTGCACCGGGGCAGCGCCGCC
>Ga0308159_1005374_pt1 | contig 10935 bp, 8 predicted proteins | sample PhyCR1_FD_201040 | JGI IMG/M metagenome (GOLD analysis project Ga0308159, IMG submission 201040) | Phyllosphere microbial communities from UC Gill Tract Community Farm, Albany, California, United States - DLSLC.R1 | ecosystem: Host-associated > Plants > Phyllosphere > Unclassified | place: USA...
AATGTAAAATAGAACCATCTGCATTGGCACGTATAGCTATATTTTCATATTCTTCTGGTTTGGTTAATTTACCTTTGTATTTAATTACATATTCGAAAACTTCCTTACTTTTCTCACCAAATTTACCTGGCGCAGCCTCCAAACTTTTATCCTGAATGGCTTTCATCACCTCATTCGGGGTAACCTTATAAGTAGTCATTTGTGTTGGGTTTAGCCAAACACGCATCGAATAATCTTTAACACCACCAAAAATAGCCGCAGAACCTACACCTGGAATACGTTTAATCTCTGGAATAATATTGATTTGCGCATAATTGGCTACGAAAGTCTGATCGTATTTCGATTCATCTTCTGTGTACAAACCAATAGCCATGATAAAACTATTTTGTTGTTTCGCTGTAGTTACACCTTGCTGAACCACTTCTGCAGGTAACTGACTCGTAGCTTGTGCTACCCGATTCTGAACATTAACCGCTGCCTGATCGGCGTTAGTACCCAATTTAAAGAAAACGGTAATAGCTAACGAACCATCATTACTAGCTGTAGAACTCATATAAGTCATGTTTTCTACCCCATTAATAGATTCTTCAAGCGATGGCGCAACCGAACGTAAAACCGTTTCGGCATTCGCACCAGGATAAACCGCCGTTACCAAAACAGATGGTGGCGCAATATCAGGAAACTGTTGTAAAGGCAGTTTCGTTAAACCAAGTACACCTAATATCACCAATAAGATGGAGATAACAGTTGCCAATACTGGTCTTTGTATAAATATCTTGAACATTTTGTTTTTATTTTATTTTTTGTTCTTGTAATATGCTTTAAGCTTTAGTATTTGAGCTTTGATCTTTAAACCTTTTACTTTTAACTTTCAACTAGCTTTCCGCTTTAATCTTTCAGCTATAACTTTGCTGCCTTATCAGTTCCTTTTTCAGGCGTAATCACCTGTCCTTCTTGTAAACGGTCTAAACCGCTTAGCACAATTTGATCGCCAGATTTTACACCATCTTTTACTAAATAATTGTTGCCACTTTTACCGATAACCGTAATAGGCATTTTGCTCACTTTATTGTCTTTGCTTACTGCAAAAACGAAAACTTTATCCTGCATTTCTACAGTAGCAGCTTGCGGAATCAATATGGCATCATCATGTAATAAACCTAAACGAACTTTACCCGTATTTCCAGAACGTAATGTTCCGTTTGCATTCGGGAAACTTGCTCTTAAAGTAATAGCGCCAGTATTTTTATCAAACTGTCCGTCAATCATATCGATCTTTCCTTTAATTGGATAAGTAGTATTATCCGATAAAAGCAACTCAACAGCTGGCAAGTGTTTAATCCTATCAGCTGGCGATTTACCAGGATAGTTGGCGTTGAAATTGTTGAAATCATTTTCAGCCAAAGAGAAATAGACATGCACTTCATGAATATCTGATAATTGCGTTAAAGCAGCCTGATCAGTTGGCGAAACCAAACTTCCTTGTTTTTTAGGAATACGACCGATATAACCGCTCACCGTAGCCTTAACATTGGTGTAACCCAAATTAATTTGGGCCGAAGCAACACTCGCTTTCGCTTGCTCTGCATTAGCCTGAGCAATTTTATAAGCGGTTTTGGCAGTTTTTAACTGGAAATCAGATACTACTTTATTTTGTACTAAAGGCGTTAATTTATCTACTTCTAACTGAGCATTTAAAATAGCAGCTTCAGCAGCATGCAAACTAGCTTTAGCATTATTTAAAGCTTCGCGGTAAGGGTTTTCGTTGATTTTGAAAAGTGTTTGTCCAGCCGTTACATATGCACCTTCGTTAACCAAAACACTTTGCAAATAACCGCTAACTTGCGGACGAATATCAATATCAACAGCACCTTGAATAGCTGCTGGATAATCAATATAAGTTGTTTGCGAGCTTTCGCTGATCAAACTTACAGGTAAAACTGGTGGTGGCGGTGCGGCAGCAGCTTGATCTGGAGATGATTTACAGCTTACCAGAATTATAGAGAGTGAGAAAATAATTAACATAGACTTAACCTGATTAAACTGTTTAACAGTGTTAAGTAAAATAAACAAGCGATGGATAGCATTCATATGATTATAATTTATTGTGGATTTAAAGTGTATAAATAATCTAACAGTGTTAAATGGTAGATTTAAAAAAAAGTTTAGCTGTTAATAGATAAAGTAATTCCCTTAATAGCATCTTTCAAAATTTGTTGGTTAAGTTCGTCAGTTGTTCTACCATTTGGCCTAACCAGGTTAATCGAAATCAAACCATGAATAATCGACCAATAAGTATAGTACTTCATGCAGATGTCGTTTTCAGATACGGGTTTCTTTTCGAACAAAGATTCAATTACATCACCCAACATATTCGACACTTGTTCAGCTTCCTGCATAGAATTTTTCACCGTGCAGCAAACCATATCAACACCATACATCAGTTGGTAAAATTCTTTATGAGAAAAAGCGAAGTTCCAATAAGCAACCCACATGGCTTCCATTTGGTCTGCAGCGTTACCATGTTGATCACGAGCTTCGCGAATATCTTTACCTAAGATCTGGTATCCTCTTCTGGTTAGCTCCAATAAAATACCTTCCTTATTCGGGAAATATTCATAAATAATTGGCGCAGTATATTCAATCTGATCGGCAATTTTACGCATACTCAAAGCCTGCCAACCTTCCGTTTGAACAATGTTCAAGGCTGCATCCAGAATACTGGTTCTGGTTTCTTCTTTTAAACGTAGAATTCTTTCTTTGCTTCCCATGACTGGAATTATTAAGTGTAAATAATCTAACACCGTTAAGCAAATGTAGAACCATTTCAGAAATCAACAATCATGCTATTGTCAAATAGAATTTTCTCCTTCAAAAAGGTCGTTTACAGCATTTAAAATAGCATTTGTTTGGTAGATTTTTATCTTGAGTTTTTTGCAGCCTCTTAAAATTCATGACAAGCAGACAATTTTTCTTTTTTGGAAAGCAATAACTGTAGTCTTTTTGAAACGGAAGTCCCGCCCTTTATTACAATCTTTTTTAACTTCTGATGTAGCGGGTAATGAAAGAGTCGCTTCCATCGCTTGCAGATGCTTCGTGCCTCAGCATGACAGCATGTTTAAGATAATTGCAATAAAAAAGTATTTCCATTTCGGTCGGGTTTAGAAACTTCGGCAATTTGCTATTTACAACAAACCACCCCCAATCCCTCAAAGTTTTTATGCATTTTGCAATTCCCCTCTCTCAGAGGGGTGCCCGCAGGGCGGGGTGTTTAATACATTTTGCTATTCAAGACGGTTGTCATTTCAAATGGTGCACCTTATACCAATTTTACATCGGTAACAGAACTACGAAATCTTTTAAACTGTACCGACTAATTTAAAAGATTTCTCCGCTTCGGTCGAAATGACGATTTATTAACAACTCTCCGCCTATCCAAATTGTCTTTCTATCCAACTAAGCCTTACCACTCTATCCCCGTTTCGCTAAAATCCGGCCTAACAAATTTTTGGGGATGCACTATCCACGCCAAAGTAGAAACTTCAAAACAAAAATTTTCAGCCGGTGTTTTTAGCTTCTTTTTGACATCAAAAAGAAAAAGGCCCGTCCGGTCAGGACAAAAACATTTATTCTCCCTTAGCGTAAATCCTTACCCAAAACTTTATATTCGTTTATGATTTATCGTGAAGCCACAACAACCGACATCCCTCAAATTCAAATTGTTCGACATACCGTCAAAGAAAACACGTTATCCAACCCAGCACTTGTAACCGATGCCGATTGCGAAGAATTCATAACCCAACGTGGCAAAGGTTGGGTTTGTGAAGTTGAAGAAGAAATAGTTGGCTTCTCTATTGTTGATTTGAAAGAGCACAACATTTGGGCACTTTTCCTTCGACCAGAATTTGAAGGTAAGGGCATCGGCAAAGAATTGCATCGCTTAATGATGGATTGGTATTTCTCACAAACAAAAGAAACTGTTTGGTTGGGAACTGCACCAAATACAAAAGCAGAAAAGTTTTACGAATTACAAGGCTGGAAAAATGTCGGTATGGTAAATAAAGGAGAAGTAAAGTTCGAAATGAATTATGAGGATTGGTTTAAATAGTTCTTTCTATCGGTTGGTGTCTCACCGACCGAAACGTCATTAACTTACGTAAAAATGTGGTCCGTCTGAGCGTAGTCGAAGACCTGGTCAATTGTCGGAAAACAAAAAATAATCTATCCTTCGACTACGCTCAGGATGACAATTCTTTTTTGTTTTCACTTAAGTTAATGACGTCGCCCTGCCCCTCCAAATAGAGATAGCATGATGAAAAGGGAATTCATCAATCGGTTGGTGTCTCACCAACCGAAACAGTATAACGTAAGCTATTTTCCCACTACAAAAACCTTGAAAATTGTTATTGCTCGAAAATCCAACAATAAAGTACAACGATTGAAATAAAACGCTAAAATTAGCTATAGGGCTAGAAAAGCAGCAAAACTTAGTGTTCTTTGCGAATAACTTTGCGTCTTTGCGGTTAAAAAATCGTTAACCTTTAAACTTCTTCATAAAATCACTCACACGCTCTTCAATATTCCCGTCTTCAATAGCTTTAACGAATGCCGTTCCGATAATCGCTCCATTTGCGTAAGAACACGCTTTATCAAAAGTTTGTTTATCGCTAATACCAAAACCAATCATCGTTGGGTTTTTCAGGTTCATATTCTTAATTCTGCCAAAGTATGTTTCTGTGGTATCCCCTACTTCCAGGTTTTTACCTGTTGTTGCTGACGAAGAAAGTAGATAAATAAACCCATTGGTTAGCCCATCAATTTTATGGATACGTTCTTCAGCGGTTTGAGGAGTAATCAAAAACACATTACTTAAATTGTGCTCTTCAAAGCAACTTTGGTAAAACTCCTCATATTCCACCATTGGCAAATCAGGAACGATACAACCATCAACGCCAACTTCGGCACAAGCTTTACAAAAGTTCTCTACACCAAATTGCAAAACTGGATTTACATAACCCATTAATAAAACAGGAATGGTTACGTTTTTACGCAGGTCTTTTAATTGCTCGAAAAGTACTTTCAGCGTCATGCCCTGATCTAAAGATTTTTTGCTGCTTGCCTGAATTACCGGGCCATCAGCAACTGGATCAGAATATGGGAAACCAATCTCCAGCATATCTGCACCCGACTTTTCTAAAGCCTCGGCTATTTGTATAGTATCGCCGATATTTGGATAACCAGCGGTATAGTAAATTGATAATATATTTTTCTTCGTTTCGAAGAGTTGTTTGATTCTGTTCATTGTTTTCAACTTTTCGTCATTGCGAGGCACGAAGCAATCCTAAAACGAGAGCAAGTTTAATGACCCAAAGCATTAAGATTGCTTCGTGCCTCGCAATGACGACGTATTTTTATAAATTAAAATATTTAATGTAAGTATCTAAATCCTTATCGCCTCTGCCCGACAAGCAAACCACTACATTTTCGCCACCTTTAAATTCCATCTTTTCCAGGTAAGCCAATGCATGAGCACTTTCTATTGCTGGAATAATCCCTTCTAATTGAGTGAGCAATAAACCAGCATCCAAACTTTCTTCATCAGTAATCGAAACATATTGTCCACGACCAGTTTTAAACAAATGTGCATGCTGTGGACCGATTCCAGGATAATCCAAACCTGCTGAAACCGAATGCGGTTCTACCACTTGCCCATCTTCGGTTTGCATTAAAATACTTCTGCTGCCATGTAAAACCCCCTCTTTACCAAGATAGGTTGTTGCGGCAGAAAACCCACTAGAAACACCTTTACCAGCAGCTTCAACAGCGATTAATTTCACATTTTCATCATCCATAAAATGATAAAACATACCCATGGCATTACTACCACCACCTACGCAAGCCAAAACATAATCAGGCTGATCATTTCCAGTTTGCTCAATTAGCTGTTTTTTAGTCTCCTCAGAAATGATGGATTGGAAAATCGCCACCATATCAGGATAAGGGTGTGGACCAACCACAGAGCCAATAATGTAATGCGTATCAACTGGGTTATTAATCCAATCACGCATAGCCTCATTGGTTGCATCTTTAAGTGTTTTACTTCCTGAACTTGCTGGAACAACCTTTGCACCCAACATTTTCATACGTGCAACATTTGGCGCCTGACGCTCGATATCAACCTCGCCCATATAAATTACGCACTCCAGATTACGCAAGGCACAAACAGTAGCCGTTGCAACACCATGCTGACCAGCACCAGTTTCGGCAATAATTCTTTTCTTGCCTAACTTTTCAGCTAGTAAGATCTGACCGATGGTATTATTAATTTTATGTGCACCAGTATGGTTTAAATCTTCTCTCTTCAAGAAAATATTTGCACCATACTTTTCTGATAACCTATTGGCTAAATATAATGGCGAAGGGCGGCCAACGTAATCTTTTAATAATTGATGAAATTCTTTCTGAAAATCGGCATCATCAATAATCTTTAAATAGTTTTGACGCAATTCCTCTACGTTTGGATAAAGCATTTCTGGGATGTATGCTCCACCGAAATCTCCGTAATATCCTTTTTCGTTTACTTTGTATTTCATATATCTTAATCAATATTCCGTCGGTTGAACCGACGATAATGAATTGTATTTTTTTATTGCCCATGATTGAAATCATGGGTTGTTAGAAGTATTTTTTACCTGCTTGCAATTACATCCAGTTAAGCCTTACCAGTTCATCTCCGTTCTACCTCAATCCGGCCTAACAAATTTTTCGGGTTAGTCAGACCAAGCTAAATCACTAACTTCAAAAGAAAAATTTTCAGCCGGGAGTTTTGTTTCTTTTGCGGTCAAAAGAAAAAAGCCTGTCCGGCTAGGACAAATATAATTTAATTCCTCCCCCTGCCCCCTCCAAAGAGGGATAGCGATGCGCAAAAAAAACTAATCTCCAAGCTTCGCTACAAATGCCTTAATCCGTTCTACATCCTTAACCCCAGGTTCAATCTCAAATCTGCTATTGATATCCAACGCATATAATCTTTCATCATTTATTCCCACAATCGCCTCAACATGCTCCAAATCAATCCCTCCGCTTAAAAAGTAAGGCTTATCAAGCGTGTAACTTTCTAATATCTTCCAATCGAATGTTTTTCCTGAACCACCATGTGCTTTCGTTTTGGTATCAAACAGAAAGAAATCAACCACATTCTCGTATGCATCTAAAGTAGAAAAATCAAAATCTTCATCAACACCAAAAGCTTTAATCACTTCCAAATTATTCAAAGTAGCTTTCAATTCGGCACAGTATTCGGGCGCCTCACTTCCATGTAATTGAACAGCCTCTAACTGATAAAGATTTATTTTATTCTTCACAATTTTCAAATCCTCATCCACAAAAACACCAACAGGTTTGATCTCTGACGGAATATATTTAATTAACTCTGCCGAGACATCACTAATATACCTTGGCGATTTATCATAAAAAATAAAGCCTAAATAATCAGGTTGCAAGCCAGCAACAGCAGCAATGTTCGCTGCGAATTTCATTCCACAAACCTTAAGTTTCAAATCCCTCATTAGGCTACTAATTTTTTAAAGCTATCTAATGCTTTTTTGCTCGTTAGCGATTCCTCAGCTTCATAGAAACAGTCTGCAAAACTTGCCGATGGTTTTATGGTTTTAATGGCCAGTGCAGAATTACAAAGCACCACATTATTCTGAACGTCTGTTGCCTTGCCATTTAGCACATCCATAAATATTTTTGCTGATGATTCTACCGTATCGCCACCTTTAATATCGTTTACAGCAACCTTTTGGAAACCCATATCGTTTAGGGTCAAAATACTTTCTCCTTTGTTGTTGAAAGTTTTCACATCACAGGTTAAAGATATTTCATCATAACCCTCTAGTGCGTGTACAATGGTATAGTTTTTTGTAGAATCCTGATATAAATAATTGTATAAACGGGCCAGCTCCAAACTAAAAACGCCAACCATTTGATATTTTGGCTGTGATGGATTTACCATTGGGCCCAACATATTAAAGAAAGTTTTGATGCCTAAATCTTTACGAATAGGAGCAACAATTTTCATAGCTGGATTAAATAATGGAGCATGTAAAAAGCAAATTCCCGCGGTATCTAAATTGCGTTTCAAAATATCCTGATCATTCGTGAAGCTATAACCCAAATACTCCATTACATTTGAAGAACCACAACCCGATGAAACGCCATAATTACCATGTTTTGCTACCTGATATCCAGCTCCCGCAACTACAAAAGATGAAAGTGTAGAAATATTAAAAGTATCCTTACCATCACCACCAGTTCCACAAAGGTCGATTAATTCGTAGTTTGAAAAATCTGCTTTAATCCCTAAATCCAGCATCGCATCGCGAAAACCCTGCAACTCATCGACCGTGATGTTCCGCATGGCATAAGCAGTAATAAAAGCCGCAATTTGAGAAGAATTGAATTCGCCCTGCGTAATAGAAATCAGGATGTTTTTTGCCTCTTCCCTACTGAAACTCTTATTTTCAAATAAATGGTTTAATATCTTTTTCATGTTTTCTTTTATTTTAACCACCGATGAACACAGATACACAGATTTTTCTTTGTGTTTATCTTTTATCTGTGTCCATCTTTTCTATCTGCGGTTAATCACTTTTAACGCCAATTTCTTTCGTTTCGTGACGACACGAACCGAGGATATAGTTCAATAAAAAAAGGATTGCTTTTTGGGCAATCCTTTCAATTGTATTTAAAATATTTTAAAATATATAACAACAGAACTTGCCTAACGAATTTCGTTATGCCACCACCAATTGTTATTTAAGTTTTTAATTATCATGTTTGTATAAAACAAATATTAACATTGTTTTTTATAATTCCAAAATCTTTCTAAAAATATATGGCTTTCTTTAAAAGAAAAGTACAATTTAATGATGATTTAGGTTTCGGTTCTGTTCCCGTAATCAAAAATCAACGCGTTCTAAACACCGACGGTACACCAAATATCGAACGTATTGGCTTACCATGGTTTAAATTCGACGATACTTATACTCGTTTAGTAACCATGAGTTGGCCTCGTTTCTTCTTTGTTATTTTAATTGTTTACCTAATTGTAAATACACTTTTTGCAGCTGCTTATAATATTATTGGTATCGAAAACCTCAATGGCGCTAAAGGTACAACCCTCCGCGATCAATTTTTTGATGCCTTTTTCTTCTCTGCCCAAACCATTTCTACAGTAGGTTACGGTCATATTTCACCTCAAGGTTTCATCACAAGTATACTTGCTGCTTTCGAAAGTATGTTAGGTCTATTGGCTTTTGCACTAGCTACAGGACTACTTTATGGTCGCTTCAGCCGCCCTACCTCAAAAGTTTCTTTTAGTAAAAAAATGGTCGTCGCACCCTATCAAAATAAAACTGGTTTAATGTGTCGTTTGGTCAATTTGAGAAAAAATTCGCTAATTGATGTTGAAGTACAAATGTTCATGACCTTTAACGAAACCTTTGAAGGTAAACTCAAGCGCAGTTTTTATCCGCTCGAATTAGAGCGCAGCAAAATTAGTGTCCTATCCCTTAACTGGACAATCGTTCACCCAATCACAGAAGATAGCCCATTGTTTGAGAAAACATTAGATGAACTGATGGTTGCAGAGGTAGAGATATTTGTAATTTTAAGGGCTTTTGATGATACTTTTGCGCAAACTATCCACACCAGAACAAGCTATCAAGACGAAGATATTGAATGGAATGCTAAGTTTAAAATTATGCATTCACACAATGAGCAAGGAAAAACCGTAATGGATTATAGCCTATTTGATAAAACAGAAAAAGCTTTTATAGATTAAATTTCCAGTAAAACAATTTCGGTGCTTGTGGGCCAATCCAGTCCTGCTGTTTGCTACAATCTTTTTGGCCGCTAGAAGTACCCGATCGTATAAAAGCCTGGAAACCCAAAAAGGATTTTCACTACCATCAGGTTTAAAGAGCAAGGCCAGATACTTTTTTGAACCATTCATCCTGCCCAAAACAAATAAAAAAACCTAATAGCCCCTTAAATGAAACTTGAAAACTTAGATGCCCTAAGATATCTTAGCTGGTGAAATTAATATCCTGTTACCCTTAACCACTTTGGTCTTTTAGCTTTCTGCTTTAGTCATTAAGCTTTCAGCATAAACAATGGAGCAATTGAAATCCCCAGCATTCTGCTTTAGTCTTTTAGCATCTAACAATCTGTGCTCCTCCCTTTAGTCTGAAGGAATTATATTAATAATCCTTAAAATGAAACTTGAAAACTTAGATGCCCTCCTATGTTTACAAAGGCTTAAATTTGTGAATATAATTGAAGGAGGATGAGAGCACATGGATGTCTAAATAGCTTTTTAGCATATTGTATCTAAGAACTTGCCTCATCCTTTTCTATCTTTTCGAGTTTGAACAGAATGTAAGGAACCATGCTTGTCATGATATCCAGAATATCCAACCAGGAGAGAAAACGAAGAGAGATTCATCAATTACATTATAAGATAAAAGATGAAAAAAGTATTAAAACAAGTATTGGGCATAGATGTAGCCCAGAAAGAATTAGTGGTAACCTTAGGTAGAACACTGGAAGATTTCACTATCGAGCTTTATGCCCATAAGGTTTTTAAGAATAGTGATTCGGGGATCAGATCACTATTGGAATGGGTTAAAAAACATACGGATAATACGATAAATATTCGTTACGTAATGGAGGCCACAGGCGTTTACCACCAGAAAATTGCCTATCATCTGGCAGAAAATGACTATGAAGTAAGTATTATTCTGCCCAATAAGATAAGCAACTATATGCGCACATTAGAGAACAAGACCATCACTGATAAAACTTGTTCAGAAGCTATAGCCCAGTTTGGATTAGAGCGTAAGTTAGATAATTGGCAAAGGCCAAAGGCGG
>Ga0308159_1005375_pt1 | contig 10930 bp, 11 predicted proteins | sample PhyCR1_FD_201040 | JGI IMG/M metagenome (GOLD analysis project Ga0308159, IMG submission 201040) | Phyllosphere microbial communities from UC Gill Tract Community Farm, Albany, California, United States - DLSLC.R1 | ecosystem: Host-associated > Plants > Phyllosphere > Unclassified | place: USA...
CAGCATATACAGAATGAGAATCACGACCATGGCCGAGAAATCGATACCGCCCATTGCCGGAATGATGCGGCGGATAGGGGCCATTAGTGGCTCGGTAAGCTGCATCAGCACATAATCCATGGCACCACGGCCCTGACTGACCCAGCTCATGAGCGAGCGAATGATGATAAGCCAGAACACCAGATAACCGGCCGATTTGACCAGCGCAATCAGTCCAAACAACAGGTTATAAGGACTAAGCGAAATTCCGCCACCCTGAATCAGCAGCAGCAGCGGGTACTTTATGGTCATCAGCAGGAAGGCCAGCAGCAGCGATGCGCTGTCGATAGGGCCGAGTGGCGGAATGACCCTGCGCAGCGGCCCGATAATCGGCTGGGTTATTTTAACAACAAATTGCGAGAAGGGATTATAAAAATCGGTCCTCGCCCACTGCATCCAGATACGTAAAAGTAAAACCATGACATAGAGGTCAATCAGTGTCTTGACCAGAAAAGTCAGCGTGAGCATATTTAACCTTATTCTTGTGATAGTGAGTTCAAAGCAACACTCTGAACCAGCAGAACTTTTTCCCAAATGATGTCGTTTTTGACCAGAAAGCCCGCCGCAGCAGGCTCCTGTCGAAAAACTAGAACTGTTTTTCCATTTCTTCCGCGCGTGCCACCGCAGCCTGCATCGCCTGCGCCACGATAGCAGTCAGATCGCGTTCGTTGAATACATTCAATGCTGCGAAGGTCGTGCCGCCTTTGGAGGTCACATTTTCGCGCAGGGTAGACAGCGGCGTTTCAGGGTTGGCTTCAACCAGTGCCGCGGCTCCGCTTGCCGCCTGCTGCACCAGCAGACGCGCGTTGTCGGCACTGAGGCCCTGACGCTGCGCTTCCTGCTGCATGGCTTCCATAAACAGGAAGAAATACGCCGGTGCGCTGCCCGCCGCTGCAATCACCTGATTGATGCCTGCTTCCGTCTCTACCCAGCAGACTTTGCCGACCGCCGTCATCAATTCGCTGCTGAACTCGCGGTCTTGTTCCGACACCTGCTGCGGCGCAAACAGCCCGCTCATGCCTTTACCCACCAGCGACGGCGTGTTGGGCATGATGCGCACGATACGCAGATTGTCGCCGAGCAGGGCATAGAAACGCTCGACGCTGACGCCCGCCGCAATCGACAGCACCAGTTTGTCGCTAAAATCGACCTTTTGCTGCAACTCGCTGCAAACGTCGGCCATCAGCTGAGGTTTTACAGCCAGCACCACGACATCGGCCGTTTGCGCACTGACGATATTGTCACTGCTGCTGAGGGTGCCATACTTGTCTTTCAGCGCATCGCGGTTTTTGCCGGAAGGCGCGCAGACGGTAATCTTGTCTGCCGGATAACCGCTCGTGACCAAACCGGCGATGATTGCGCCAGCCATATTTCCTGCACCGATAAAGCATATCTTGCGATGTTGCATGTTGCTCCTCTTTACCCTTCCTATTTAGCGCTGCCGCGGCGTGGATTACATCCCCGCTTTTGCCACTGGCCTGATAAAGCTGCCGGAGACGCGGTCATCCGGCACCCGCGATGCACGCGGCAATCAGGTAAAGTGACTCGTTTTTACGCCAGCTCCAATAATCGGGTTATCCATTTTAAAGGTGTGTTTATTTCGAATAATCACGGGCACCGAAGATAGCGGTGCCGATGCGGACCAGGGTGCTGCCCGCCGCGATGGCGGCCGGCATGTCATCGGTCATGCCCATCGACAGCGTATCGACATCGGGATATTGCTGTTTAAGCTGCCTGAAAGCCGCAGTCATCTGGCGGAACACGGCCAGTTGACGAGAATGATCGCTTTCCGGCGCGGGAATCGCCATTAACCCACGCAGTTTCAGGCGCGGCATTCTGGCTATCTCGGCGGCCAGTGATGCGACCTGATCCAGCGCAATGCCGGATTTACTGCCTTCATCGCTGATATTGACCTGTATCAGCACCTGCAGCGGAGGCATGGCTTCCGGGCGTTGTTCGTTAAGTCGTTGTGCAATCTTCAACCGGTCAATCGTGTGGCACCAGCTGAAATTCTCGGCCACCAGACGACTTTTATTGGACTGCAAAGGACCGATAAAGTGCCAGATGAGCGCGGCCGGATGATCGGCGAAGGCGGCGACTTTCTCGACGCCTTCCTGCACATAGTTTTCACCAAAGGCCAGTTGCCCGGCGGCGATCGCTTCTTCGATAGCGCTCGCAGGTTTGGTTTTACTGACTGCAAGCAACGTCACTTCTTCTGGAGAACGCTCGCAAAGGGCGGCAGAAGAGGCGATACGCTCCCTGACTTGCTGTAGATTTTCCGCAATAGATGAATGCTGACGTTGGTTCATAGTGGCTCGGGAGTGTTTCAAATGGATATCAATAGTTTTGTAGCGCTAAGTGTAAAGCAAAATGCCTCGGATCTGCACCTTTGTACCGGCCACGTGCCGAGAATCCGTGTCGACGGCGAGCTGATAGACGGCGCACTGACGGAACCCGTCACCCATGAGCAGCTTGTTACGCTCAGCGAAATCTGGCTCGACCACGAGGCGCTTACGGCCCTGCATCGGCAGGGGCAGGCGGATGCAGCCGTCACGCTTTCCGACGGCCGTCGCGTGCGGGTCAATTTTTTTCGCCAGTTTGCCGGACTGTCTCTGGCACTTCGACCGCTGCCCCTGGCGTGCCCGACGCTGGAGGCGCTCCAGACACCTTCCGTATTGCAAACGCTCTCGGAACAGGAAGACGGGCTGATTTTGATAACCGGCGCAACCGGCAGCGGTAAATCGACCACATTGGCGGCGATGATAGGCCATCTCAATCAAACCCGCACGAGGCACATTATCACGTTGGAGGACCCGATTGAATTCCTGCACACCAGTGAACGCTGTTTAATTCAGCAGCGGGAACTCGGCACGCATACGCCTTCGTTTTCAGGTGCGATTAAAGCCGCGCTGCGTGAAGACCCCGACGTACTACTGCTTGGCGAACTACGCGACAGCGACAGCATTCGTCTGGCGCTGACCGCCGCAGAAACCGGGCATCTGGTTTTGGCGACTCTGCATGCGCGCCATGCTTCACAGGCGGTAGACAGACTGGTGGATGTCTTCCCGGCCGAAGAGAAAGCCTTTGTCCGCGCTCAGCTGGCAGGCAGTCTGCGTGGCATTCTGGCGCAAAAACTCGTGCAGGGGCCGAAAGGCGGAAGGGTAGGCTTATATGAGTTGCTGACCACTACCCCGGCGGTATGCAATCTGATTCGCGAGGGCAAAACCCATCAATTGCAGGACAGTCTGCAAACCGGCGGCGAGGCCGGTATGCAAACCTTTGAGCAAAGCAGGCAACAGCGGATCAATGCCGGGCTGCTTGCCGGCTGAAATCGACACGGGTCAAGGCGTGTTCCACTGATTCTCGAACCAGCTTTCAAGGATGATAACCGCAGAGGCGGCATCAACGCTGCCCTTGTCCAGCGCGCGAAACCCGCCGCGTTCGAACAGGTCGGCACGTGCTTCAACGGTGCTGAGACGCTCGTCGTGGAGTTCGACCTGAACGCCGAATCTGCCGTGCAGGCGGTTGGCAAACCTGCGGGCGCGTGCGGTGAGCGGTTGCTCGGTGCCGTCCATGTTGAGCGGCAGGCCGACGATGACTAAATCGGGTTGCCACTCTTTGAGTAGTTTTTCGATTTTCTGCCAGTCCGGTGTCCCGTCCTGCGCCTTGAACGAGGTCAGCGGTCGTGCAGTGCCCGTGACTTCCTGACCAATGGCAAGGCCGATGCTTTTGGTCCCGAAGTCAAAGGCGAACAGCGTGCGATTACCCATTATGCGTGGCCTGCGTGGGTTGCCAGCTGGCTGATTTCGATACCGATCATCTTGGCCGCTTCGCGCCAGCGGTCGGCAATAGGCGTTCTGAAAATAATATCGCTACTGGCTTCGATGGTGAGCCAACTGTTGTTGAGCAGCTCCTGCTCAAGCTGACCCTGTTCCCAGGCAGCGTAACCCAGCGCAACCAACACGTCTTTCGGCTGGTCCGGGGTGCCGAGCGTTTCCAGCACGTCTTTCGAGGTGGTTATCATGGTCTGATCGGAAATCTGGATGCTTGAACCAAAACCCTGACGCGGCGTGTGCAGAATAAAACCGCGGTCGTCGGCCAGCGGGCCGCCGGAAAATACCGGGCGATCCAGATTGATGGCCGGATCCCGTGGCGTCGGGTCAATATCCAGTTTATCGAGGACATTTTTAACCGTGAAATCGTCGACTAGCTTGTTGATGACCAGCCCCATTGCGCCTTCGTCGTTGTGTTCGCACACATAGACAACGGAGCGCTTGAACATGGGTTCTTCAAGTCCGGGCATGGCAATCAAAAAGTGGTGCTGTAAATTCATTTTGGGTATCCGTCCGTTATTTTCCGCGCCGTAACGACGTTGACGGGCCTGGCTTGCCCTCGTCACTGATGGGGTAGACGACGAGGGCTGCTCGGCCGCGGCCTGGCTACGACACGAAATCTAATGGATTTTGAGATCGGTAATAGATTTTAAAACATGACGTTAACGCGCAGCCAAACGGGCTTCGATAGCGTCCATCAGCATGCCGGTAATGGAGATATCCGGGAATGCCGCCTCGATTTCACGTACACAGGTCGGGCTGGTGACGTTAATTTCGGTCAGGCGATCGCCGATGATGTCGAGTCCGACAAAAATCAGACCCTTTTTCTTCAGCGTAGGCGCAACGGTACGCGCAATGGCCCAATCGCTTTCGCTGAGTGGACGCGCTTCACCACGACCACCGGCCGCCAGATTGCCGCGCGTTTCGCCCTGGGAAGGGATACGCGCCAGACAGTAAGGCACAGGTTCGCCGTCGACAACCAGCACGCGCTTGTCGCCGTCCTTGATGGCGGGCAGGTAATTCTGCGCCATGCAGTAACGGCTGCCGTGTTCGGTCAGCGTTTCGATGATAACGGACACATTGGCATCTTCCGGTTTCAGGCGGAAGATAGATGCGCCGCCCATGCCGTCGAGCGGCTTGAGGATCACATCGTTATGCTCTTTGTAGAATGACTTGAGCTGAGTGGCATCACGCGTGACCAGCGTATCTGGTGTCAGTTCAGGGAACCAGGCGGTGAACAGCTTTTCGTTACAGTCGCGCAGGCTCTGCGGCTTGTTGACGATAAGCGTGCCTTTCTCTTCTGCGCGCTCGAGAATATAGGTCGCGTAGATGAATTCGGTGTCGAACGGCGGATCTTTACGCATCAGGATAACATCGAGATCCTGCAGGGCGATGTCCTGCTCGTCGCCAAACTGATACCAGCTCTCGTAATCCTGCTTAACCAGCAGTTTACGCGTTTGAGCACGGCCTTCGCCGCCGCGCAGATACAGAGAGTTCATCTCCATATAATGCAGTTCATAGCCGCGACGCTGGGCTTCCAGCAACATGGCGAAGCTGGTGTCTTTCTTGATGTTGATGGAAGAAATCGGGTCCATCACGATGCCAAGCTTAATCATCTTCTCTCCTTTAAGGCCTGCTTCTAGCCCAGATCGCCAAAACGCACCTGAAGGGCGGTGATGGCGGTGAGCGCGGTAGTTTCAGTGCGTAGAACACGCGGTCCCAACAGGATATCAGTAAATCCGTAGCCCGTGGTCATTGCAATCTCTTCGGCGGAAAGGCCGCCTTCGGGGCCAATCAGCAAACGTACTCGCTCAACCGGCAGCGGCAGGGTGTTGATGCTGTGGCTGGCGCGCGGATGCAGGTTCAGTTTTAGGCTGTCGTCCTGCTCGGCGCACCACTGTTCAAGCGGCATGGCTTCGCGTATTTCGGGTACACGGTTACGCCCGCACTGTTCACAGGCGGCGATGGCAATCTTCTGCCACTGTTGCAGTTTCTTGGCCAGCCGTTCGCCGTCGAGTTTTACGCCACAGCGGTCGGAAAAGAGAGGGGTAATCGTGTTCACCCCAAGCTCGATGGACTTCTGAATGGTGAACTCCATCTTTTCGCCGCGCGAAATCACCTGGCCGAGATGAAGATTCAGCGGCGATTCGTTGTCGGCCAGTTCGCCGGTGCCTATCTGCACGCGCACGCTTTTCTTGTCGACATGGGACAAGGTCGCGTCGAATACCTGATTGGAGCCGTCAAACAGCTGGATCTGTTGCCCCGGTTGCATACGCAGAACGCGACCCACGTGATTGGCGGCGTCTTCGCAAAGCGCAATCTCGGCATGGGCGCTCAAAGGCTCGGGATGATAAATGCGGGGTATGCGCATGTGAGGCTGTAATCCTATGATAAAAAAACAGCGCCCCCGACTCATGACAGAATCAGGGCGCGCGTGACAGGCATATTATGTAGATATAGTAGGTTAGCTGTTTCCCTGCTTGCAAGCCTGCTGAACATAGTTGTTGTGATTACCCTGCACGGCAGCGATGCGGTTATCGCGCTCGCATTCCCACGGCGTCACCGGATACAGCTTGTCCCACGCCGTAAACAGCTGAGTCTGCTGGCGTGAAAGGTTCAGGTGATACTGGTCGCGCATATAGAAATAGGTGCGGGCAATGGCACCGCGCGCGCGCACCGGCGGCTCGGCTACTTTGTTCTTGAAATCTACCTTCATTTCACAGCGACCGTACTGACCGGCCGGAATATTGGCCATGCCGTACTGGAAGTTGTTGCGATCGCCGTTCACTTCGCCGATGGACGGTTGCAGGTTATGCAAATCGGTTTCCATCTTGCGATAGGTGGCGTCCTTGTTGCAGTTCTTTCTGCCGCCGTTTTGCCAGCACAGATGCTGGTGGCCGAACTCCCATGCGGGCACTACGTGTTCCCACTCGATGCGGCTGGCGCGCTGGGCATTCTTGCGAGGCGTGTAACCACAGGACTGCAGATCCGGCGTGCCTTTTTTACCCGTCCAGCTCACTTTGCAGCCGCAATAAAAGGTCGGCGCATCGTGGTTGATTTTCACCGCCGCTGCTTTCGCCTGCGTGAAGTTATTAATTTTGATGTGATCATAAGATTCGCTGAAAGCGCTAAACGACGAAAAAGCGACGAGGGAGAGCAGCAGCAGAAGTTTGCGAGACATAGTTAATCAACCCGAGAGCTAAAAGCAGGCAGGTTAGCGGATGTAGAGGGCGCTATCAATGAGATATTGGGTATTTTTTAACGAGTAAGTCGACGCCGTAACGCCCGCCACTCGCGGCCTGACGAAGTCTTGCTAGCTGGTTTTGAAGCGCAACAGGGTCTTGCAGTGGCAGCAGCGATACTCGGCTTCCTTGCGCATGACTTTGTTATGACGACGAACGGTCAGTTGATGGTCGCGGCACTGGCAAAGATAGGGGTAGGTTTTGCTCTGCACCGAGGCGACCTTGAACTGGTGCGTGCGGCTGGCGGAAACGCCCAGAATCGACTCCATCATCCAGCGCCACTCTTTGCCGTGCGGGGCGACGGAAGGGCCGAAGTGTCGAAAGACCAGCAGATGCGCCAACTCGTGCGGAACCACTTCATCAATGAAAGGTTGCTGGTTTTCCAGTAACAGCACCGGATTCAACCTGATTAGCCAGTGTTGCAGATAAGCCGTGCCCGCGCTGGTGCCGCGCTGCTGATAATTTACCTCTGGCTCGGGATACGAGACCTTCAGCTTCTCGTTGGCGAGCGCGAGTTTTTCGCGCATGCAGCGCATGACCGCCTGTTGCAGGGCGATGGGAATTCGAGTGCTTTTCATGTTTCGCAGCATAAATCTGCAACAGGGGATGACGCAAGTGAAAAGCCTGTGCTGCGGATGAGAAGCGGATAAAAAAAGGCGCTCAACGAGCGCCTTGGATGACCTACGGAGAAGCGTGTTATTCGCCGATGTTTTTCAGTTTCTTGCCGCTCATCAGGTTACGTTCGATGTGCTCGAGAGACACGCCTTTGGTTTCCGGAATCAGCGCCAGAGTGATGAAGATAAATACCACGTTCAGTGCGCCGTAAACCCAGAAGGTATTGGCGTTGCCGAGGTTGTCCAGCATGGTCAGGAAGGTCGCCCCGACAATCATGTTGGCAATCCAGTTGGTTGCGGTAGAAACGGTGATACCGAAATCGCGGCCTTTCAGCGGCTGAATTTCAGAACACAGTACCCAGATAAGCGGACCGGCGCTCATTGCGAAACCGATGATAAACATCAGCAGCATCGCGATGGCGAAGTATTTCGCGCCCATCGATTCGACACCGATATGCAGCATGGTGCCGAGAATACCCATACCGATAGCCATGACCAGGAAGCCCAGAATCAACGTCGGCTTGCGGCCCCAGCGGTCAACCAGACCGATGGCGATAAAGGTTGCCAGAACATTGACCAGACCTACGATAACGGTGCCCCACATCTGTTCGGAGTTGCTGGCAAAACCGGCCAGCCCGAAGATTTTCGGCGCGTAGTACATGATGACGTTCATACCGGTAAACTGTTGCATGACTTGCAGCAGAATGCCGAGGTACACCGCACGACGGAAGTTCTTGTTGTTGGTGAAAAGCTTCCAGCCACCCTGTTTTACTTTCAGACTTTCACGAATTTCGTTCAGTTCGTTCTTCGCCTGCTCACTGGTGTCACGCAGTTTTTCGAGCACGCGACGGGCTTTCTCGTCGTTGCCGCGCGCAGCCAGCCAGCGCGGGCTGTCCGGCAGGAAGAATACGCCGATAAGCAGCAGCAGGGCAGGGATGGTAATAACGCCCAGCATCCAGCGCCATGAACCGGTATAGCTGAAGCCGGTATCGGACAGGTAAGCCGCCAGAATCCCGATGGTAATCATCAGCTGATACATGGAGATCATGCTGCCACGGATTTTTTCCGGAGCGATTTCAGACAGATAAAGCGGCGCGGTATAAGAGGCCACACCGACTGCCAGACCCAGCAACACACGGGCAATGATAAGCACTTCCGTGTTCGGAGCCAGCGCAGACGCCAGAGAACCTATCACGAACAGCACAGCGCCAATCATCAGGCTGTATTTACGGCCGATGCGGAAGTTCATCCAGCCACTGCCTACCGCACCGACGGCGGCACCAAACATCATCGAACTCACCACCCATTCCTGCTGGTGGTTGGTTATCTGAAAATCATGACTGATAAACGGTAATGCCCCTGCAATCACCCCAATGTCCAGGCCGAACAGCAGCCCGGCCAATGCGGCGAGAAAACAGACAAAAAAGGTTACACTCTTGTTCGAGCGCTTCTCTGCCTTATATGACGTTGAGATACTCATCCTGCCTCCGAAAAATGGCTATAATTCTTTGCTCGCTATGTTATTGGCCCAGCGGCCGCTAAAGAGTGCGCCAGATCACATAGTTGTAATCGCTTACACTTCTTGTTGCATAGGCAAACGTGTTGTGACGAGCTTTTGTAAGACTTTGTTAAGAAGGACGCGTTAGCGATATAGACTTCTAGTCTATCCCCTGATTTAAATCAATCAATTGTTGCCAACCCGTAACTGTGAATTACTCTAACTTATTAATTAATAAGAATATATATTCTGTAACCGTTTTCAAATCAAGACGATTCTTTAAAACGAGCATAAAGAGAATAGCCATAAAAAAACCCCGCCGGTAAGGGCAGGGTTTGTTTTAGGAATAAGTCGTTAAACTTTTGCTTACCGTTTTCGGCTAAATTACAGGCCGGCGGCTTCGCGCAGCTGAGCTGCCTTGTCGGTTTTTTCCCAAGGGAAATGTTCGCGACCGAAGTGACCGTAGGCAGCCGTCTCTTTGTAGATTGGGTGCAGCAGGTCAAGCATCTGAATCAGGCCGTAGGGACGCAGGTCGAAGAACTCGCGAACCAGCAGGGTCAGTTGCTCGGTAGACACTTTTTCGGTGCCGAAGGTTTCAACCATGATGGAGGTCGGTTCTGCTACGCCGATTGCGTAGGAAACCTGAATCTCGCAGCGGTCGGCCAGGCCGGCAGCAACGATGTTTTTTGCTACATAACGTGCCGCGTAGGCCGCCGAACGGTCAACCTTGGAAGGATCCTTGCCCGAGAATGCACCGCCGCCGTGACGCGCCATGCCGCCGTAGGTATCCACGATGATTTTGCGACCGGTCAGACCACAGTCACCCATAGGTCCACCGATAACGAAACGGCCCGTCGGGTTGATGTGATATTTGGTGGAAGCATTCAGCCATTCGGTAGGCAGAACCGGCTTGATTATCTCTTCCATCACCGCTTCTTGCAGATCTTTCTGGCTTATCTCTTCCGAGTGCTGAGTTGACAGCACAACCGCGTCGATGCCAACGATTTTACCGTCGTCATACTGGAAAGTGATCTGGCTTTTTGCGTCCGGGCGCAGCCATGGCAGTGAACCTGACTTACGTACTGCAGCCTGTTGTTGAACCAGACGGTGTGCATAAGTCACCGGTGCCGGCATCAGCACGTCGGTTTCATTGGTTGCATAACCAAACATCAGACCCTGGTCACCGGCACCCTGTTCCAGCGGATCGCTGCGGTCAACACCCTGATTGATGTCGGGAGACTGCTTGCCAATGGCGCTCAGTACGGCACAGGAGTTGGCGTCGAAGCCCATTTCTGAGTTGACGTAGCCAATTTCGCGGATGGTGTTACGGGTAATCTCTTCGATATCAACCCATGCGCTGGTGGTCACTTCACCGCCAACCAGAACCATGCCGGTTTTGACGTAAGTTTCGCAGGCAACGCGTGCTTTGGGATCTTGTTCTAAAATCGCGTCGAGAACGGCATCAGAGATTTGGTCAGCGATTTTGTCTGGATGTCCTTCTGAAACAGATTCGGACGTAAAGAGGTGTTTAGCCATTATCTTCTTTACCTTTCATACGACGGTTATAAATTGCTGCCAAGCTAGGCAACATGAAAAAGGACAGATTTGAAGCCCATCCGTGAAGCCGTTTGACGGTTTACAAAATAGACGGATTAACATCTGGACGTCTATTTTAGGACAGCTTCGAAGGTGATTGCCAGCCCT
>Ga0308159_1005376_pt1 | contig 10929 bp, 8 predicted proteins | sample PhyCR1_FD_201040 | JGI IMG/M metagenome (GOLD analysis project Ga0308159, IMG submission 201040) | Phyllosphere microbial communities from UC Gill Tract Community Farm, Albany, California, United States - DLSLC.R1 | ecosystem: Host-associated > Plants > Phyllosphere > Unclassified | place: USA...
CCCACGTCGGCCTCCTGCAGCACCAGGGCCGAGACGATCTGCGGGGAGTGCAGCGCGTCGATGGTGACGTGCACGCCGGGATGCAGCGCATGGAAGGCCCGCAGCGCCCGCGGCATCACCTCGTGGCTCAGGGCCAGCACGCTCAGTACGTGCAGCTCGCCCTCGCGCTGCTGCCCGCGCAGGCTGCCGGCCAGCCGCTGCACTTCATCGAGCTGCGTGAACAGCCGCTCGATGTGCGGATAGAGCGTCTGCGCCTCGCGCGTCGGCACGAGGCGCCCCTTGTGCCGGTGGAACAGCGCGAAGCCGAGCTGCAGTTCCGCATGCGCGAGGATCCGGCTCACCGCGGGCTGCGTGACATTGATGAGCCGCGCGGCCGCGCTCACGCTGCCCGTGAGCATCACGGCGTTGAAGACTTCGATGTGGCGCAGGCGCATGGAACGGCGAGACGGCAGTGGTCAGGAAGGGTGGAATATTGCATCAAAGCGTTTCCCCGTCTTTCACTGCCGGAGCTGCCTGCACAATCGCCGGCCATGACACTGCCCGCCGCCGACTGCCTCTGCCCGACCGCACCGACGCATGCGACGAGGGTTTTCGCGCCACGCTTCACTCCGCGCGCCGCGCACCTGCTGGTGTCCGTCCTCGCCTTCGGCTGCGCTACGGCCCACGCGGCGGCACCCGCCCCTCCTTCCGCCCGCGTCGGCATCGTGGATGCACGCATGCCTGAAGCGGCGCGGGTTGCCTTGCCGGGCATGGGACCGTCTGCGGAAGCGGTGCCCGGCAACGCTGCGCCACCTCACGAACTGCGGTTTCTGCGCCTGTCGCCGCCAGCAGGCCAAGCCACGGAGTGCTGCATTCGCCCGCAGGCGCCGGTCGATCCGCAGGAAGCCCGCCTGCTGCGCTACCAGGGCGCGGACACCGAACCTGCCGCCGAGCGCGAGGCCCGTTTCACCCAGCCGCCGGGGGATGGGTTCGTGGGACTGGCCGTGCAGGGAAAGCCCACGGTGAAACACATCTCCTCCCATCGCATCCTGCTGCGGTGGCCGGACAGCAGGCAACAGGTCCGCGTGGACCACTGCCTCGCCGCCGAGGGCCTGCACGTCAAGATCGCCGAGAACACGGGCGCGGGCCGGTGGAAGCCCGCCGCCCATTACTACCTGCCCCTGGGCGCCGATGTGCAGCCCGACTGCCCCCGGGAGTAAAAAGGTCAGGCAGCGGGGTGGATATTCACAGGTCGTCGGGCCGCCGTCGCGCTTTCCGGAATCCACGCGGTATGCACATCTTTACCGCCACCTCAGGAACTCCACCGCATACTCGGCCCTCAGCTTTCCGGTGGCGCTTCCGCCACGGCGGCGGAATCCCGCCTGCATTCCCTCTTTTCCCCATGATGGCCACTGAACGACGACACCGATACGCAGCAGCCCTGACCGGGCCGATTCTCTCCATCGCGCTGTCCCTGGCGCTCGCCGGAGTGGGCGAGGCCCACGCCAGCCCGAACAAGACGACGACCAAGACGGCGGCCAAAACCACCGGCAAGACCGCCAGCAAAACGGCCGGCAAGAATTCCGCCAAATCCGCCGGCAAGCCGGCATCTTCCGCCAAGGCCCGCGCCCGGCCAGCCGCCCGGGCCCGCACCCCGGTGGCGGCACCGGCCCACACGGCCGAGGCACCCGCCCACGCGGGCGCCCTGCTCTCCGCCCGGGTGGGCGTGGTCGATGCCTCCAGCCCGGGCTCGGCCCGCGTCGCGCTGGCGTCCGGCGACGCGGCGCCTGGCGGCGAACTGCACTACCTGCCGCTCTATCCCGCGGCCAAGGCGCCCGAATGCTGCGTCCGCCCGCAGGCCGCGGTGCCCGCGCGGGACGTGTCCATCCTCCGTTTCGATGGGGACGATTCGCAGCTGGCCGCCGAGCATGCCGCGCAGTTCACGCAGGCGCTGGACGAGCCGTTCACGGGCCTGGCGGTGCAGGGCAAGGCGATGGTGACGCGCGCCTCCGACCAGCGGCTCTTCCTGCAGTGGCCGGACCGCAAGGTGTCGGTGCGCGTGGACCATTGCGTATCGGGCGAAGGCGTGCACGTGCGCGTCGCGGACTCGGCTGGGCCGGGCCGCTGGCAGCCGGCGGCCTACTACTACCTGCCCCTCTCCAAACCGGCGGCGCCGGACTGCCCGCTGGGCGACGTGTACTGACGCAGTACAGACACGGCACGCCGGAAAGAGGATCACCGGCAGGCAGGTGCCCCGCCAGCACCGGGGATTACGCGGTCCGGTTGAACGCGCTCCACTCCACGCACTGCCGGTTCAGCCACATCGTCTCTTCGAGCGGCGTCGCACGGCGCAGGGAGGCGCAGGCGGCCCGGGCCAGCGCGCGCCCCTGGCGGGCGTCGGCCACCTTCCTGCGCGGTGCGAGACGGGCCAGCAGTGCCTCGCGCGCCGTGGCAGGAAGCGCCGGGCCTTCGGCGATGTAGGCCTCGGCCGCCTGGTAGCGGTCGCGGCGCTGCAGCCCCACCATGTAGGCCGAGCCGGTCGGGAACCGGACCAGTTGCAGGTCCGGCACCACCATCACGACCGGAGCGATCGGCGCCAGCGCCGGCCACACGTCGTTGACGTAGTACTCCCCTTCCCAATAGGCACGCGCGATGCGGACGAAATGCGCCACGTCGGACACGTTCAGCAGGCCGGATTCGGCCATGGGCAGGATTTCGATGGCGGGCTTGCGCACGTCCACCGTGTCGTTGGAGACGTCGACGTACAGGCTGCCGAACTGGAACGCGTTCTGGAAGTAGCGCTCGCGCAGCGCGCCCCACACGCTGCCGACGTGGCCGCCCTCCTGCATGAAGGCACGGATGGCATCCAGGCCGGGCCGCGACTCCTCCGATGCCACGGCCGCGTGCAGTTTGCGCTCGAACGCCTGGGAGATCTCCAGGCAGCAGCCATAGGGATAGGGCTTGCGGTACGGGGGCGTGGTGCCCCGCAGTTCGCCGTCGATCTCGCGGCGCAGCGCGTGGAGATAAGCCTCCAGCTCGTGGATACGGGCCTGGAGGTGGCGGGACGTCAGCCGTTGCTGCTCGCCACAGGCGGGACGGATTTCCTGGGGCAGGAACGGAAGGGACGAAGGCACGGAAAAGGACACGGTCGGCTCGGGAGGCGGCAGGCCCCCTGGGGCGCTACAAAACCTTACATTTTAGCCGGGGCGTGGTTCTCCGTGCCGCGCCATCGGGGGCCGGCAGCGGCGCAGCGGCCGGGGCCGCTTCGCTCCGAGGCGACTCAGTGCGCCTTCTCCCAGTTCGGCCCCATGCCGACTTCCGCGAGCAGCGGCACCTTGAGTTCCGCCACGCCGGCCATGAGGCGCGGCACCTCGGTGCGCAGCCAGCCGGATTCCTCTTCGGGCAGTTCGAACACCAGTTCGTCGTGCACCTGCATGATCATCAGCACGCCGGGCTTTTCGGCGTCCAGCACGTCCTGCACGGCCACCATGGCCTTCTTGATCAGGTCGGCCGCGGTGCCCTGCATGGGTGCGTTGATGGCCGCGCGCTCTGCGGCGCCGCGCCGCGGGCCGTTGGGCGAGTTGATCTCGGGCAGGTAGAGCCGGCGGCCGAAGACGGTCTCGACATAGCCGCGCGCCTTGGCGGCGGCCTTGGTCTCGTCCATGTACTGCTTCACGCCGGGGTAGCGCTGGAAGTAGCGGTCGATGTAGGCGGCCGCGGCCTTGTTGTCGATGCCCAGGTTGCGCGCCAGGCCGAAGCTGCTCATGCCGTAGATCAGCCCGAAGTTGATCACCTTGGCATAGCGGCGCTGCTCGCTGCTCACCTGGTCCACCGAAACGCCGAACACCTCGGCCGCGGTGGCGCGGTGCACGTCCAGCCCTTCGGTGAAGGCGCGCAGCAGTGCGTCGTCCCCGCTCAGGTGGGCCATGATGCGCAGCTCGATCTGGCTGTAGTCGGCGCTCGCGATCACGCGGCCCGGTGGAGCGATGAAGGCCTCGCGCACGCGCCGGCCCTCGGCCGTGCGGATGGGGATGTTCTGCAGGTTGGGCTCGTTGCTCGACAGCCGCCCCGTCACCGCCACGGCCTGCGCGTAGTGCGTGTGCACGCGGCCCGTGCGCGGGTCGGCCAGCTGGCCGAGCTTGTCGGTGTAGGTGCCCTTGAGCTTGGAGAGGCTGCGGTGCTCCAGGATCTTCGCGGGCAGCGGGTAGTCCTCGGCGAGCTTCTCCAGCACCTCTTCGTCGGTGCTGCGCGCGCCGGTGGCGGTCTTCTTCACGACCGGCAGGCCGAGCTTGTCGAAGAAGATCTCGCCGAGCTGCTTGGGGCTGCCGAGGTTGAACGGCTGCCCGGCGATGTCGTAGGCCTCCTGCTCCAGCTTGAGGATGCGCTGGCCCAGGTCGTGGCTCTGCTGCTGCAGCGTGGCCGTGTCGATCAGCACGCCGTTGCGCTCGATGCGGAACAGCACTTCGCTGCTGGCCATCTCCAGCGCGTAGATGGCGGAGAGCTTCTCGTCGGCCTCGATCAGCGGCCACAGCACGCGGTGCACGTCGAGCGTCTGGTCCGAGTCCTCGCAGGAATAGGCGGCGGCCTGGTCGACCGGCACCTGCGCGAACGGAATCTGCTTCGCGCCCTTGCCGCAGAGGTCTTCGTAGCTGATGCCGGAGCGGCCCGTGTGGCGCTCGGCCAGGCTCGCGAGGTTGTGCGGCCGGTGCACTTCCAGCACGTAGCTCTGCAGCATGGTGTCGTGCGCATAGCCGCGCACGCCGATGCCGTGGTTGGCGAACACGTGGCGGTCGTACTTGACGTGCTGGCCCAGCTTCGGCCGCGCGGCATCCTCCAGCCAGGGCTTCAGGCGCTCCAGCACGGCGTCCAGCGGCAGCTGCTCGGGCGCGTCGGGGCCGGAATGCGCGAGCGGAATGTACGCGGCGGCGCCGGGCTCCACGCTGAAGCTCAGGCCCACGATCCGGGCGCGCAGCTCGTCGAGCGAGTTGGTCTCGGTATCGAGCGCGACCAGGTCCGCGGCCTGGATGCGGGCGAACCAGCGGTCGAACTCCTCCCACGCGAGGATCGTGTCGTAGGCCACCTCGCGCCCCTGCGCGGCCTCGGCCACGAAGGTCGGGCCGCTGTCGGCGAACAGGTCGCCGCTCGCGCCGGGCAGCGTGGCCGTGGCGTTGGCGGGCGTGGTGTCCTCCAGCGCACGTGCCAGCCCCTTGAAGCCGAATTTTTCGTAGAACTCGCGCAGCTGCGCCGTCTCCAGCGCGCCGGCCGTGATGCCGTCGAGCGCCGGCAGGCCTTCCACGTGCCCGGCCAGGTCGCAATCGGTGCGGATGGTGACCAGCTCGCGGCCCTTGGGCAGCCAGTCGAGCGCATTGCGCAGGTTCTCGCCCGCCACGCCCTTGATCTCGCCCGCGCGCGCCAGCAGGCCGTCGAGCGAGCCGTATTCGTTCAGCCACTTGGCGGCGGTCTTGGGGCCGACCTTGGGCACGCCCGGAACGTTGTCCACCGCGTCACCCACCAGGGTCTGGTAATCGACCATGAGCGAGGGCGGCACGCCGAACTCGGCGGTGACGCCGGCCACGTCGCGGCGCTTGCCGCTCATGGTGTCGATGATGGTGATGTGCTCGTCGACCAGCTGCGAGAGGTCCTTGTCGCCGCTGGAGACGATGACGTCGATGCCCTGGCGCGCCGCGCTGGCCGCCAGGGTGCCGATGACGTCGTCCGCCTCGACGCCCGGCACGCAGACCACCGGCCAGCCGAGCAGGCGCACCACTTCGTGGATGGGCTCGATCTGCGCGCGCAGGTCGTCGGGCATGGGCGCGCGGTGCGCCTTGTATTCGGGGTAGAGCGTGTCGCGGAAGGTGGGCCCGCTCGCGTCGAACACGCACGCGGCGTAGTCGGCGGGGTAGTCCCTGCGCAGCGCCTGCAGCATGTTGATCATGCCGCGGATGGCCCCCGTGGCGGGACTGGCCGGATCGCCGGGCACCGCCCGCAGGTCGGGCATCGCATGGAAGGCGCGGTAGAGGTAGCTGGAGCCGTCCACCAGCACCAGGGTCTTGGGTTTGCTCATGGTCCGGGATTGTGCCCGCCGGCGGCCGCCGGCGCCCGCCCGGGCCTACAATCCGCCCATGCGCGCCGCCCATCTCCTCTCCCTCCTGGCCCTGGCCTCCGCCCCGGCCTTCGCCCAGACCGCCGCACCGGCACCCGCTCCGCAGGCCGCACCGGCCCAGGCCCCGGTGGCCGCGGACGGCCAGGCCGGCGCCACGGGCACGGAACCGGGCCGCCTGAACCAGCGCGTGGAACGCATCCGCATCGAGGACGGCGGCAGCCGCGTGGACGAGGTGCGCGTGGGCGGGCAGACGCAGAGCATCACGGTGCAGCCCAAGGCCGGCAGCACGATGCCCGAATACGAGGTGCAGCCGTCCGACGGCGCGCGCGCCCAGCCCGGCGGCCGCAACGGCTCGGAAACCATCACCGGCCCGCGCGTCTGGAACGTCATGAAGTTCTGAGGGCGCCAGCCCCGCTCCCGCGCCGCGCCGCCCAGGCTGGTTCCGCCCGCCCGCACGCGCGCGGCACCGGGCGCGCAGCCCGCAGCGTGTGCCCCCTCGCGCTTCGCCGCTTCCTTCTTCCCTTCCCCGTCCCCTCTTCTTCCCCCTCTGACGCTTCCGTCGCCCGGCAATGGCTGTTTTCACCGAAGTCTCCAAGAAAGAGGCGCGCGATCTGCTGCGCCGTGTGCAACTGGGCAGCCTGGTGTCGCTGCGCGGGATCGAGGGCGGGATCGAGAACACCAATTACTTCCTCACCAGCGACCAGGGCGAGTACGTGCTCACGCTGTTCGAGCGCCTCACGGCCGAGCAGTTGCCGTTCTACCTGCACCTGATGCAGCACCTGGCCCGCGCGGGCATTCCCGTGCCCGATCCGCGCGGCGACCGGCACGGCCACATCCTCCACACGGTGGCAGGCAAGCCCGCGGCCGTGGTCAACAAGCTGGCGGGCAAGAGCCAGCTCGCGCCCGAACCGGTGCACTGCGCCGCGCTGGGCGACATGCTCGCCCGCATGCACCTGGCGGGCCGCGACTACGAACGCCGCCAGCCCAACCTGCGCGGCCTGGCCTGGTGGAACGAGACGGTGCCCGTGGTGCTGCCCCACCTCGATGCCGCGCAGGCCACCCTGCTGCGCTCCGAGCTGGCCTACCAGAACCATGTCGCGGCCTCGGCGGCGTACGCGGGGCTGCCGCGGGGGCCGGTGCATGCCGACCTGTTCCGCGACAACGCGATGTTCGATGGCGAGACGCTCACCGGCTTCTTCGACTTCTACTTCGCGGGGACCGACACCTGGCTGTTCGATCTGGCCGTGTGCCTGAACGACTGGAGCATCGACCTGCCGACCGGCACGCACGAGCCCGCGCGCGCCGCGGCCCTGCTGGACGCCTACCAGGCCGTGCGCCCCCTCACCGCCGACGAACGCGCCCTGCTGCCGGCCATGCTGCGCGCCGGCGCGCTGCGGTTCTGGATCTCCCGGCTGTGGGACTTCCACCTGCCGCGCGAGGCCAGCCTGCTCACGCCGCACGACCCCACGCATTTCGAGCGGGTGCTGCGCGGGCGGATCGCGCGGCCGCTGCATGCGCGCGCGGGCGGCGGCATCGACGGCTGAGCCGGCACCGCGCCCTTTCCGCCTTCGCGCGCACCGAGTGTGGCCTCGCCGCCACCATGACCTCCGCAAGCCCCCGGAAATCGGCGTTATCCAGCGCCTCCAGGTGGCTTCGGCGCGACAATGCCCCAGAGCACGCAGGCGGTGGAATGCCGCTTGCCCCGTGCCTGCCGACACCCCTTTCGCCGCCCACCTGCCCCAAGCATCCACTGCTTCCACGAAGCGCCCGGCTCCTCGCATCTGAGAAGGTGTGAAAGAACCCCGCACACCGCACCGCCATGAAACTGCACATCGTCCCCGCCCGCGCCGGCCTGGAATGGGTCCGCCTCGGCATCCGCGTGTTCTGGCGCCAGCCCATGGCGCTCGCGGCGCTGTTCTTCATGACGATGATGGCGATGTCGATCGCCACCCTGCTGCCGCTCGTGGGCCCGGCCGTGGCGCTGGCCCTGCTGCCCTCGGCCACGCTGGCCATGATGGTGGCGGCCGGCGACGCGACGCAGGGGCGCTTCCCCACGCCGGCGCTGCTGCTGGTGGCGTTCCGCACCGGGCGCCAGCGGCTGCGCTCCATGCTGCTGCTGGGCGCGCTCTACGCCCTGGGCTTTCTGGGCGTCATGGGCATTTCGGCGCTGCTGGACGGCGGGCAGTTCGCGCGCGTCTACCTCGGCGGCGAGGAACTCACCCGCGCAGTGGCGGAGCTGCCGCAGTTCCAGGCGGCGATGTGGCTCTCGCTGGCGCTCTACCTGCCACTGTCGCTGCTGTTCTGGCATGCACCGGGCCTCGTGCACTGGCACGGCGTCCCGCCCGTGAAGGCGCTGTTCTTCAGCATCGTGGCGTGCCTGCGCAACATCGGCGCGTTCACGGTCTACGGCCTGGCATGGACGGGCGTCTTCCTGGGTGCGGGGATCGCCGCCAGCGTGGCGGTGACGCTGCTGGCGCTGCTGGGCCTGGGCTCGGCGCTCGCGGCGGGCATCATGGTGGGCACCGCGATGCTGCTGGCCGCCATGTTCTTCACTTCGGTCGTGTTCTCGTTCCGCGACTGCTTCGAGCCGCCCGAGCGGCTGCCCGCCGTGGAAGAAGGCGCGGGCCCGACCGCGGCCTGACGGGCAGCGGGCCCGGGGCCGCCACGGCGCACGTCACGGCGCCGTCATGCAACCGTCAAACCACTGTCATCACGGGTTCCTAGCATCCCGGTCCGGAGGCAGGCACGGCATCGCCCGGCCCGCCCATCGAGAGCCCGCCCCACGGCCTTCCCCGCGAAGGCGACGGCGGCGGCGCCGCACCGCAGACCGACCCACCCGGAATCCACGATGTCCCACACCCCGATGCCCTCCCGCCGCAAGGCCCTGCAATTCCTGGCCGGCGTGCCGCTGCTGCCGCTGGGCGCCAGCGCATCCGCCGCTTCCCTGCTGGCCGCCTGCGGCGGCGGCAGCGGCGGCATCAACCCCGCCTTCGCGTCCGCCAGCTTCACGTCGATGGCCGCGCCCTCGCTGTCCAACCCCGCCGCGATGGCGACGACCACCGTCGGCTCCACGCTGAACGTCAAGTTCAGCGACGACTCGGTGCAGAGCTACCAGCTCGCCTACCAGCCCTTCTTCGTCACGGGCGACCGCGTGTCCGACGGCAAGGGCGGCACGATCCTGGCCGGCGGCTATGTGGACATCAACAACAAGCCCATCATCGACGCGACCGTGGCCGGCAAGGAGCGCCAGTTCTTCTCCGATTCGCCGGACGGCACCTCGCTGCTGACCGTGCCCAATGCCAAGGTCGACGGCGTGAAGGGCAATCCCGTGTTCGCGGTGGTGCAGTTCGAATACACCACCTGGGCGCAGGACGGCAAGACCGACATGTACGGCAAGCTGCCCTCCCCGATCGCGGTGCTCTCGCTCGACCAGGACCCCGCCACCGGCAAGCTCTCGCTCGTGAAGTACCACAACGTCGACACCTCCAAGGTGCACGGCCTGTGGATCACCTGCGGCGCCAGCCTGTCGCCCTGGGGCACGCACCTCTCCAGCGAGGAGTACGAACCCGATGCGTTCAGCGCCGCCTCGAACGCGCAGTTCAAGGCCTACAGCAAGAACCTGTACGGCAGCGAGACGGCCGCCAATCCCTACCACTACGGCCACATGCCCGAAGTGACGGTGAACGCGGACGGCACCGCCTCCATCAAGAAGCATTTCTGCATGGGCCGCATCTCCCATGAGCTGGTGCAGGTGATGCCCGACCAGCGCACGGCCCTGATGGGCGACGACGCCACCAACAGCGGCTACTTCGTCTTCGTGGCCGACAAGGAAAAAGACCTGTCCTCCGGCACGCTGTACGCGGCCAAGGTCGGCTCCGGCTTCTCGATCGACCCGGCCGCGAGCTCGGCGGCCCCGCTCACCTGGATCAAGCTCGGCTCGGCCACCAGCGCGGAGATCGAGAACCTGGCCAACACGCTCAAGCCGTCCGACATCATGTCCGTGACCTCCACCGATCCGAAGGACGCGGGCTACACGAAGATCGTCGCCAACGGCAAGACCGAGTGGATCAAGATCAACCCCGGCATGGAGAAGGCCGCCGCCTTCCTGGAAACCCACCGCTACGCCGCGTTCGCCGGCGCGAGCCTGGGCTTCACGAAGATGGAAGGCACCACCGTCAACGCCCGCGACAAGGTCGCCTACTCGGCGCTGCAGAACGTGCAGTCGTCGATGGTGGCCGGCAACGCCGCCAACGTGCCGGGCAACGGCATCTCGGTGCCCAAGCAGCTCGTGGCGGGCGCGGTGATGGCGCTCAACCTGCGCGGCGGCCAGAAGGACACCCAGGGCAACGCGATCAACAGCGAGTGGATGCCCGTGGATACCAAGGCCCTGCTGGCGGGCGAGGACATCTCCGCCGACGCCCTGGGCAACACGGCCAACCCCAACAACATCGCCAACCCGGACAACCTGAAGTTCTCCGAGAAGCTGCGCACGCTGTTCATCGGCGAGGACAGCAGCCAGCACGTGAACAACTTCCTCTGGGCCTACAACGTGGACACGAAGCAGCTCTCGCGCGTCATGTCGGTGCCCGCGGGCGGCGAATCCACCGGCCTGCACGCCGTGGACGAGATCAACGGCTTCACCTACATCATGAGCAACTTCCAGCACGCCGGTGACTGGGGCAGCATCCACTCCAAGGTGAAGGACCAGCTCGATCCGCTCATCCGCGCCAACTACAAGGACAAGTTCGGCTCCGCCGTGGGCTACCTGACCGGCACGCCCCGGCAGATGAAGCTGAGCGCCTGACCGTACCCAAGGCACCGTCCGCCGGATGCGCCGCGGACGCTGC
>Ga0308159_1005377_pt1 | contig 10925 bp, 13 predicted proteins | sample PhyCR1_FD_201040 | JGI IMG/M metagenome (GOLD analysis project Ga0308159, IMG submission 201040) | Phyllosphere microbial communities from UC Gill Tract Community Farm, Albany, California, United States - DLSLC.R1 | ecosystem: Host-associated > Plants > Phyllosphere > Unclassified | place: USA...
AGCGCGAGTTCGCCGGGCTGGCCGATCCCGGCTGAACAGCCGCAGAGCGCGCGATCGTCGCCGATGGCACAGCGGAAGGGGAAAGGGCCGCAACCTTGCCCTTGACCGCCCTGAACCTCTCCACAGGCGCTTAGGGCGCGATTGGGCGCTGGACCGCCCCACTTCTCCCTCGGAAGCCCAGCGACCGTAGGTCGCCCTGTGACGGCACCGCCGTCACGCATCAAACAGCGCATTGGCCCGAAGGGGCAATTCTATATGCTTTCTGCCTAGGTGTTATTATGTGTTAGATTCAGTGTTACGGTTGGAAAAACTGCCGATAAATCATGATTTATCAGTTATATAGAAAGCTATTCGGTGGGTGATAACACGATATCCGGTGTGTGAAAGCACGAATCTTGGTGGGTGATAACACAATCAAAAATCGGGCCTTTTGCACAGGCTGGGGTGTGTGAAAACACGATATCCGTTGCCTTGGTGTGTGAAAACACGATAGCTCTTTCTGGTGGGTGAAAACACGAATCAAGATGACCGCTCCCCGCTTCTGCCGGACCGCTATCCGCAGCAGGATTTTTTCGTGTGCGACATCTTCGACGCCGCGCCCAAGGGCGATATGGCCTCGATGGAACACCCGATTTTCAGCGTGTCCACAAAGCCCGATTTCACCAAGCGGGCCTATGAGCATGGGAACGCAATCCTGCGCGTGTCCCCTTCTCCCAACGGTCTGGCGACGGTCCATGATCGTGATGTGCTGATCTACTGCATCAGCCAGATTATGGCCGCGCTCAACAAGGATCAGAAGGTTAGCCAGGTCGTCCGCTTCAAGGCTTACGATCTGCTCGTGGCAACCAATCGCGGCACTGACGGGCGCGGCTATGAGCAGCTCAAGGCCGCGTTCAAACGACTGCAAGGGACGCAGATAGAAACGAACATCATCACGGGCGGGCAAGCCCAATGGGACGTTTTCAGTTTGGTGGACCGGGCCTCGATCATCCGCGAAAGTTTCGACGGTCGCATGATCGACGTGGAAGTGAAGCTGTCCGATTGGGTATTCAATGCCATTCGGGCAAAGGAAGTACTCACCCTCAATCGTCGCTATTTCCGGCTGCGGAAGCCCCTAGAGCGCCGTCTGTATGAGATCGCCCGCAAGCATTGTGGTTTCCCTGGAAAGCCCGTCAAATTCGGCCTCGATACGATCCAGAAGAAGTGCGGCTCGCAATCGACCGCGAAAGAGTTCAAGCGGCTGCTCAAGGTCATCGTTGAGCAAGACACGCTCCATAGCCACTTTCCCGACTATGCGATCCTGCTCAATGAGGACGCCAATCAAGTCATCTTCACCCCTCGCGAAGCCAAGTCCGCTCTGCCCCAAACAACGCTGTTTCCGATGATTTCAAACACAGCGTTGGAACGCGCCAGAGCGATTGCGCCTGGTTATGACGTATATGCGCTCAAGGCGGATTATCTGGCGTTTTGGGACGACAAAGGGCGGCAAGAGCTGAAAAACCCCGATGCGGCGTTCCTGGGCTGGTGCAAAAAACGACACGAGCGGAATCCGCTGCGCTGATAGGATTACGCGGCGCGTTGCCAATAGGTCCGGCGTCGTGGCCTAAAATTGGCATCGCGCCTGACAGCATGACCGAGCGATGGGCTAACCCCTGCCCTCTTGCCGTAGATCGTGCCTTGATCGTTTGCCCCATCCGTCAGGAAGAAGTGCGCCAGATAGAGAGGGTCTGTTGCCTTCACGATATATTTGGCGAGCTTCTTCGCATAGTTGGGGTTGATGGGCTGCACGTCGCAGTCGTGAATGCCGCATACCCCCTGCGCCCGCCTAACCCATATCAGGAGCTTCCGCCGAAATTCGCCCTCAAGCTCTGGTGGAATATGGACTGCCCAGTTTGCGTGCGGGTGCTGATCCCGTGGGTTCTCAAGCGCATAGATGTAGATGGGTTTTAGGCCGATCTCTGGCTTGGTGCGACGAATGTAATAGAGCCAATCACGAAAGCGGTGACGAATATCGGAGAAGATTGTCGCAGCGGATTGCTTGTCTGTTTCGTGCAGGTTGATGACGACGTACAGGTTCAAAGGGGTGTTGATTTCCTCCGCGTAGTCGAATGCACGAAAGATTGATTGCGTCACTCGCCTGTTGATGTGGCTGGTTGCCTTATAACCGCCTGTGTTTTTGGATGCTTTGAAGCCACTTATACCAAGAGAGTGTGGCGCGGTCGGTTCAGGCAGCATGTGTTCGACATTGGAACGAATTGGCAACATTGCAAGAGGCGCGGCAAAGTTTTCCACCTCTTAGATGTTTGCATGTTCACATGACCACTTGCCTGCATGTTCACTTGCCTACAGGACTTTCCCCCATCTTACGCAGCCAGTCGTTGAATGCCTCGGCCATAGCGTCCTGTAAGCTCAGGCCGTTCTTGCGAGCGGTCATGTGCATGGCGAACGACATTTCGGGACTGAAATAGCCCGTCATTGCTTTCTTGCCCTGGCGGCTCGGCGCGGTCGCGGTGCTCGGGCTAGTACTGTTGGCGGCTGCGGTAATGGTTGCCGCCTTCCCTGGTGCTTCGGGTTTTTGGGCTGGCGCGGGTTCGCGGTCGCGAAGCGCTAGCAATGATCCTTTGCGGCTCATGCGGCGGTCCTCCGTTTCTTGGATGCTTGCATGTTTACATGTTCACATGCCCACTTGTAAAGTTGCCGAATTTCCTCGGCGGCTTTGCCATTGGGTTCGATTTCCATGGCTGTCTTGCCCTCTGCGGCTGCGTGGCGGAACGCAGCGCGGTCGGGGATGATATGCGGGCACGATTCCAAACCGTAGCCCTGCACCACCTGAGCCGCTTCGTCATACATGCGCGGCGCGGTCGGGCTGCCTGCGGTGAAGATCACGAAGGCGGGCTTGCCGCGCATCTTCACAAGGCTTGCCGTTGTTTGCACGGCGGCAAGATCAAAGGCGCTCGGTCGGCAAGGGATCAAAACCAAGTCGGCGGCTTCAACGGCTGCACTGGCCGCGCTGTCGGCATGGGGTGGGGTGTCGATCACGATAAAGTCTGCGCCCTGACTCGTGGCCTGCTCGATCTTAGCGGCAAGGCGAGGGGGGGCGCTGTCGATTACCAAGGGCGGGGCGTCCTTGCGCCATGCCGCCCATTGGCTGGCTGTCGCCTGCGGGTCTAGGTCGATCACAAGGGCGGTATGGCCCGCGTCCTCGGCGGCTGCGGCTAGATGAAGGGCAAGGGTAGTTTTCCCCGCGCCGCCCTTCTGGCTGATTATCGCGATTGTTGGCATGTTAGCTCCGTTACATGTCCACATGTTTGCATGTGGACATAAGGCGCTAATTTGATGGAGCCGTCAAGAAAAGGCTACCGCCCGACAAGCCGCGATATGGTTGCCTGGCTGACATTGAACAGCGCGGCGACGGTGCGCTGTGTGTCACCGGCAGCGAGCCTATCCAGCGCCTCTGCCTGCTGATGTGAGGTGAGGGCCGTCCTACGCCCAAATTTGACGCCACGCGCCCTTGCCTGGACACGCCCTGCGGCGGTGCGCTCGGTGATACGCTCCCGCTCCCAGCTTGCCGCGATCCCCAACACCGCGATTATCACCTCGGCAAATTGCGAGGTCGTATCCACCATCGGCTCGGCAAGCGAACGGAAGCCAGCCCCGGCTTCCTTCACCGCGTGGAGAATGTTCAACAGGTCGCGGGTATTTCGGGCAAGACGGTCGGTCGCCGTCACCATCAGAACGTCGCCATCGTCCAACGCGCCGATCGCGCGCTTGAGCTGGGGCCGCTCAGCCGTCGCGCCGCTGACCTTCTCACGGTAGATTTTCACGCACCCGGCGGCTGTGAGCTGGGCGAGTTGTTGGGCCAAGTCCTGGCCGGTGGTTGAGACGCGCGCATAACCGTAGATCATGGCCGGAATCGTGCATCAGATTTTTGCATCAGGGAAGGGGCCGTTTTTCCTCAGGTTTCGATCTGATGCAAAAGTTTTGATTTTCGGTTCAACACCCTCTCTTTCGATGGTTGGCTTTACGGATCGTAAGATAGTGCAAAACCCGCCGCCTCTAGGAGTCTCGCGCCTTGGCGCAGGGCGAAGAACCGTGGATGGTTCGTGTTGACGTAGAAGTTCGTCGTCCGGTCTTTGCCTTCAAAACGGCGATATGCGGGAAATGGCCTACCATCCTTTTGCTCAGGGGAAACCGCTAGCAGAAAGTTCTCGCCGCTGGTGTGGAACGGTAGCGTTATCCCTATCAACGCATCATGCTCATCGATAAAGCTAAGCACGGCACATAGGAACTCGGGCACGCTATCACCTGCGATACGCCGACCTCCAACATTCACCGCAAGGCGAAATCCAGTTCCCGCATCTCTGGCTGTGGGATATGGGCGAGATTTCATTTATACTTCCTCTATCTCTTTTTAAGAAGGAAGATAAATTCGCGGTTTGGCGTTTGAGCATCCCTAAGCCAGTCACTCGTCCATACCATCGACGCCATAACGTTCTCTTTGTGATCGACCTCGATCACCTCAACCAGCTCTCCAGCACTATTCATCACTTCATACAATTCCTCGGCCGTAGCTCGCCCGCCAGAACTGTATGACAACATAACGTATCGAGCTGATGACTCGGTGATTAGACGTTTTATCGCCTCTACTGCGATGAAATGGCCATCTGGATTCTTCCGATATTCCTCGAACACGGACGGATCGGCATCATCTCGCGAATCCTGCCGCCGATTAACTTTCCCGAACAATTTTGGCTTGTCGTTTAAGCAAATTGTAGTCCATACGTGATAGTATGCCGAGTATCTTACACGAGATGGCGGCATTTTTTCATTGTTTGATCCGTAAGGCGGATCGAAATAAGCCAAATCTGCATCCGTGCTTCTTATCGTATCGAATATATCTCCTTGTACTACAGAATGGTTTCCTTCTCCGTAAACAATGTTTGGAACTTTCATAATCATATCATTATATGATCTAGGAGACCATTCGCGAAGATATGACGAAAAATGCCCTATAGTGCTATCAACTCTATCCATAGCAAATATAAGACTAGTAAGTGCTACAGCCTTATCATCACACGACAGGTCAAGATTGTCTATTTCTTCCCTGATACTGTCGAGCTTACGTGTGTTGTGTAGCTGCCAAGGCATTTTGGTTTGAGTGATGTTATGGTCGCTATTCACTATTCCGCCATAATGCTCGCTAAACCAACCATCTATTCCCGGACGTGCATTTAGATGCGCGATCAGTTCCTCGTAGTATGCTCTCGGTTTTTTGGCCTCAAGATAGCACCGGCCAAACATTTCTGACCATACGGCCTTGTCGCTACTTATTACGTCATACCCGGCGAATGCAAAAGCCTGAGATACTCGTGTTGATCCAGCAAAGCCGTCAAGAACCGTTTTTGCACCAGCCTTTTGGGCCAAGGCCAAGATTTGTGGAATTAGTTTCTTTTTAGAACCTGCATATTTAATGCCCTCTGTTCGCGGGGTATCTATCACCCTTTCGCCAAACAGATCGGTCTGTAATGATAGCAGATTCATAGCTTGTTAGCCGTCTTAATGGCTTCAATATCTTTTGCTATTTCAATCAAAGCCGCAGAATGCCCCGCGCTTGACGATACCAAGGATTGAGAAAACAGTTTTACTAGAACTAAATTGTGAGAATAATCGACCCAGCCACTCGTTATGCTTTCAAAGTGCTTCAGCGCATTCCGGGTGTGGGTCCATAAACCGCGCTGCAGCGCATTCGCTGCCGCGTCGCCATAACGAACCTCGCAGATATAATCGCCCGCGCTATCATAAAACCGGAACACTGGATGCTTGCGGCCGCTCCCCTCGTGAGAGCGTTCAATCCGGGCAGTTTGATCTCTCGCGGCTTCATAATCGAAAACGAGAATGTTACATCTCTGTTTTTTCTCGTCATATATCAGCGGCAATACATTTATCTGTGAAAAAACTGAGAAAGCGGGATCATTAAAAACGGCTTCGATACGATTACGGTCCGTAATTACATGATCTACCTCACGCATTAGGCGAGGATACATGAGACTACTTTTATCTGTCGATAATTGTAGGGGTCCATCTCCGTAAGCCTTGAGACTTACGGGAAATTGCGCCTTAGTTATTTCATTCGTTACGGTTATATCCTCTTCACGAGACTTAGCCCGATATAAATCCTTTCCAACATGGAGAGAATTAAAGTCGTACATATATTGATTTATAAACTCGGCTATGGCTATTTCTGCCAAGTCTCCGTGAGTCTTGTTACCAATTAGCCGCATAGTAAAAATATTGCTAAGGGTCGTAGTGATAAGTGCCGGATGTTTGCTAATGAATAGCTTCAATCTGGATGTGAAATCCTTGTATGGATTTTCGTATGCGTTCATAATGTGACAATTCCCCGGTTGAATATTGATATCATACGTTGCTCATCGCCCTTTGCAATCATTGTGGTGGGGCTACCGCTCAAATCTAGGCTGGCGAGTAGCCCTGATGCGCCCCGGAAACATCTCTTCGTGAATCGGTTCCACCACGGCCACTGCGCCCTTTTCGCCGCTCCGCACCTTGCCCGGCTCGAACACCCGGCCCCGGTCGAGCTGATCCGCGATCCACTCCCGCACCCGCGCGTTCTCGCGTGCCACGCCTTCGGGGTCGCCCTTATGCAACCTGTTGGCGATCGCCTGGGCCACGATGTAATTCCCCTGTGCCGACCGTAGCTCTGGGTCGCGCGCTGCCTCCTCGGCGGTCGCGGCCCTGAACCTGTCGCCCAACGTCAGCGTGCGACCGACGCCGGCCCCTGATGCGCCGACGCTGCCGGCGACGAGCTGGGCCAGCGTTTCGCTCATGGCGTCCACCTTGGACTGCATCACCTCGACCTGGCCCGCCAGATTCTCCACCGCAGCCAGCACCGCCCGCTGGGTCGCCAGCAGCGCCATCACCGGATCGTCGCTGTCGTCGCTCATCGTTCGCGGCCCCTGTCCCGTTCCTTGCTGCGATCCCGCTCCCGATCTCGCTCGGCCTGGTCGTGATCCGACCTGCCACCCTTGCTGCCCATGCGCGACGCAATGCGTTCGGCGGCGCTGCCCGGCTCCGGGGTATCCTTATCCCGTTCCACACGCTGCGCCGTCGCCTCCGCGATCCGCTCGGCCGCGCCGCGATCGTCGGCCTGGTCCTGGCTACCCCATGCCGCGCTAAGACGGTCGCGCAGCCCCTGCGCCATGTCCTTGGCCTTGTCGCCGATACCGCGCATGGTGTCCGCGATCCTGGCGCTGAGTTCGCGAAGCTGCTGGGTCAGCTCGCGCCGCTCCCGGTTGCGCGCCTGCACCCCGCGCTGTTCGTCGCCGCGATCGGTGGGCCTGCCCTTGCGCTCCATCGCTACCGCCGACAACGGCACCTTGCCCAACGGCTCCCGGCTTAGATCCTCTTGCCCCTCCGCGTCACCACGATCGCGCGCCGCCTCGCGCTGATCCTTGAGCGACCGATGGTCTATGCGCTCATCGCACCCGGCGCGCTCCAGCGCCTGGTTGGCATGGTCCGCCCAGGCCGAACGCCACCCCTCAAGCCGCTCGGCCGCGTTCCAGTCCCGGTTCTTCTTCCCGAACCCCTCGCCGGTCAGGTCGCGCATGGTCAGCATGACATGCGCGTGCGGCTGCTCCTGCCCGTCCGCCGAATGCCCCCGGTGCAGCGACACGTCCGCAATCATGCCCTGGGACACGAACTGCTCGCGCACATAGGTCTCGACCAGGGCGCGCCGCCCCTCCGCGTCCAGTTCACGCGGAAGGGAGATTTCGACCTCGCGGGCAAGCTGGGCGTCCTTGCGCCGCTCCGCTGCCTCGACGCCATTCCAGAGCTGGGCGCGATCGAGCATCCAGTCGGGCGTGCGATCGGGGGCCATGATCTCGCGATGCTCGATGTCGGATTTGCGCGTGTAGTCATGGCATTTGCCCAGGCGCTCGTCGGTCAGCCGCTCGCCCGACCGATAGGCGGCGGCGGCAACCGCGCTGCGTCCTGTGGCCCGCGAGATCACTTTGACCGAACAATGGTAGATCGCCACGACGCCGCGCCCTTACTGCCTTACTTCACTTAAGGGGGAGCCGTCCGGCGGGGGCAACGCCCCCACTAGGACCACGCACATTGGGAACCAATGTATAAGCGTGCCCTTATCTCCATAAGGTACCCTCATGCTGTTCTGTTTGCTATAGAGAATTGCCATAGGAGGACGACATGGCACGGACACCCGTTGAAGAGCGTCTTGAGAAAATGCGCGAGGACGAGCGCAAGCTGCGCGAGCGTCGAAAGGCGCTTGAGGCCCGCGTCTCTACTGAACGCCGCAAGGCCGAAACCCGCGAGCGCATCATGCTTGGCGCATTCATCCTCCACCACCTAGACGAGGATACGCCCACCGGTCGCCAGCTCGCGCCCCTGCTGCAACGCGAACTGCCGATGTTTCTGACTCGTGAGCGCGACCATGCGTTGATGGCCCCTCTGCTCAAGCGGCTCCGGGCGAAGGCTTCTCCCGGAGCCTGATAAATCTCAACACCGATTGAGCTACATGCGCGGTCAGAACTTAACCGATATTTCGATCGCGCTTTCAGGAACACCCAATCCCAAGGCCAGCCCCGCCTTGGCTTCGGCGATGGTCAAGGGACCGAAGCCGTCCTTTTCCTCGTCTTCGGAGTGCGCGCCCTGCCCACCCGCCTTAGGTTGGGGCATAGGCTGCCAATCAAGCGTATCGGGATCGGTGATCCCAAAATCCTCCAAGGTTGCATAGCGGATCGGATTGCGAAGCCCTGGCCAAGCGTTCGCAACGTCGATCCGCGCATATTCCGAGAATACCACTAAATATCTTCCGGGGCGTCCCTCCGGCGAAGGAACGATGGATTTGATCCTTCCGACCATAAAAGCATGATGGTGAGGCTGATCGGCCGCCCCCCAATGGCCGTTGTTCTGGTTCTGCACACAGACGCAATAGGCCAGTTTTTCGGCATTTTCCGGCTTCAAACGCCATGCCTGGGAGCCACCTTCTTCAAGAAGGCGGTCAAAACCTCGTGCGGTCAAAACGGAAAGGCAGGGTGTTGTCATAATTCGAATCCTCGCTGAATACCTGCCCGTCCTAAGCAGGATTTTAGCGCAGAATGCAAATTATATTATCGTAGTATCTCGCATGTCGTAGCCTAGAACGCTTACCTATTTGGCCTATGCTACGGTAATATCTGAAAAAATGGACGTTGGGCGTTATCGGATTAAACTGGCGGGCACATCGCAGGAGAAGGAATGATGGCAGGCCCACTGGTCGGGGGCGATCGGGGGATTGGATGGGTTCGTGCGATCGTCGGCGCATTTGTCGTGTGCCTGGTCGTGCAATATCTGGTCGGCAAGCTGCTGCCGGAAGTTCTCGCCAGCGTCATCGCCTGGGGTGCGTTCGCCCTGGTGTTGGTTGCGGTCTGGCGGATCAATGGTCGGGCGGGCCGCAACGAACTGCTCGGCTCGGCCCGCTTCGGATCGCGGGACGATGTGCGCGGCCTGGAATCCGGCGACGGCGATTTGCTCATCGGTCGATCGGCCAAATCGGGCAAGCTGCTCCGCTATGGCGGTCCTGCCCATCTGCTGACCATGGCCCCGACCCGCAGCGGCAAGGGCGTCGGCACCATCATCCCCAATCTGCTGATCCTCGACCGCTCGGTGATCTGCATCGACCCCAAGGGGGAGAACGCCCGCGTCACCGCCAGGGCGCGCGCCACCAAGGGCAAGGTCTGGTGTCTCGATCCGTTCGAGGTCTCCGGGCAACCCCCTGCCCGCTACAATCCGCTCGACCGGCTCGACCCGGCCAGCCTCGATCTGGCCGAAGATGCGATGACGCTGGCCGACGCCCTGGTGCATGACCCTGCCGGGCAAGGTGGCGATGCCCATTGGAACGAGGAAGCCAAGGCGCTGATCGCCGGGCTGATCCTCTATGCCGTGGTCCATGAGGACCGCGAGCATCGCACCCTGGCGACGGTGCGCGAGTATCTGACGCTGGCTCCCAAGGGGTTCGCCGATCTGCTCACCCTCATGCAGGACAGCCGCGGCGCCGGTGGCCTGATCGCCCGCGCCGCCAACCGCCAGCTTGGCAAGTCCGATCGCGAAGCCGCAGGGGTGTTGTCGTCTGCCCAGCGCCATACCCATTTTCTCGACAGTCCCCGGATCGTCGCCAGCATGGCCGCGTCCGACTTTACGTTCGCGGGGTTGAAAGAGGGGGTTTCCACGGTGTTTCTGTGCCTACCCCCTGACCGGCTCGACGCCTATTCCCGCTGGTTGCGGCTGCTGGTCGCCCAGGCGCTCACCGACATGGCGCGCTCGCCCGTCAAACCGGCGCGGCCCGTCCTGTTCCTGCTCGATGAGTTCGCCGCCCTGGGCAGGCTCGAACCTGTCGAGCGGGCCATGGGGTTGATGGCCGGATACGGGTTGCAGCTCTGGCCGATCTTGCAGGACATGCACCAGTTGCGCGCCCTCTATGGCGAGCGCGCGGGCACCTTCATGTCGAACGCCGGGGTGTTTCAGGCGTTCGGGGTGAACGACCTCGCCACCGCCGAACTGCTGTCGAAGACGCTGGGGCAGGAAACCCTCGAATATCAGACGGCGGGCTATTCCCAGGGCAGCAGGGTCGGCGGGGCCAGGCTCACCCAATCGGCCAGCACGCACATCAGCGCCCGAAACCTCATGAACCCTGACGAAATCATGCGGATGCCGCCAACCGATCAATTGCTGATGCTCCAGGGGCAGGCCCCATTGATCGTGGAGAAGATCCGATATTACGATCAGCGCGAGTTCGCCGGGCTGGCCGATCCCGGCTGAACAGCCGCAGAGCGCGCGATCGTCGCCGATGGCACAGCGGAAGGGGAAAGGGCCGCAACCTTGCCCTTGACCGCCCTGAACCTCTCCACAGG
>Ga0308159_1005378_pt1 | contig 10922 bp, 10 predicted proteins | sample PhyCR1_FD_201040 | JGI IMG/M metagenome (GOLD analysis project Ga0308159, IMG submission 201040) | Phyllosphere microbial communities from UC Gill Tract Community Farm, Albany, California, United States - DLSLC.R1 | ecosystem: Host-associated > Plants > Phyllosphere > Unclassified | place: USA...
CGTACAACGGGAGGAGGTCGGGGTCGCGGTCGAGCGGCAGCACGGCGTTCTGCAGGGTGTACGTCACGAAGAGATCTTTCGGTCGAGGAGCCGCGGCCGCGGACGGCCAGCGGGCAGTCTACCGGGCGGGCGTTCCCGCACCCTGAGCGTTCGACGCTCGCGCGCGCGGCTCAGGGCGCCGGTCGTTGCAGCTCGCCGCGCTCGATCGAGATGCTCTGCTCGCTCGGGCCGACGCCGACGAGCGGGGTCTGCTTGATCTTCGCGCCGAAGAGGATCACGAACATCCAGCCCCACAGCAGCAGGGGACCCGAGTCGGTGAGCCCCTGCACCACGAGCAGCGCGCCGACGAGGGTCGGCAGCAGGGTCAGGGGGGAGTGCGGCCGGTCGTCGCGAAGATCCCAGCGGGGACGGTCGACGGCGAAGAACCACGAGCGCCACAGGTACGCGAGGTAGACGAGCGCGAGGAGTCCCACGCCGACACCACCGAGCTGCAGGTAGGTGTCGAGCCACATCCCGTGCGCCTGGGTGACCGGCTGCCCGCGGTCGACGAGCCACCCGCCGATGAGGGGTTCCGACGTGATCCACGGCGTCGAGAACCCCCACCCGATGATCGGATGCTGGTCGGCCCGGGCGAGCACGTCGGCCCAGAGGCCCTCCCGCCCGGTGAGGTCGGCCCCCCGGCCCAGCACGCCGAAGACGGTGTCGCGTCCGAACCACAGAACGCCGGCGCCGCCGAGGCCGATCGCCGCGTACAGGAGGTACCAGCGTGTGCGCTCGCCGGGGCGGCTCGCGGTGCGCATGACCAGGACCGTGCCGAGCACGAGCGCGACGAAGGCCGCGGCGATGACCGCGGTGATCGACTCCGCGCGGACGAAAAGGAAAACGGCGACGACGATCCACACCACGAGCAGCGTGCGGCGCGGGGCGCCGACCGCCAGCCGCACACCGAACACGGTGATCGCGACGAGCATCACCGCGGCCAGCAGATCCGCGTCGCCGAAGATCCCCTGGAGTCGGCCGCCCGAGAACAGGGCGCCGCTCGACCAGACGCCCTCCACGGCGTCGCTGGGGATGACGAAGCCGGGCAGCAGCGGGCCCCGCACGATCACCGCGACCGCCAGCTCGAATAGCAGGGACAGTCCGACGACCCACTTCGCCGCCGACGCGATCGCGCGAACGACGTCTCTCCAGGTGAGCACGGCACCGACGAACAGCGCCTGGAGCGTCGTGACCCACAGCAGCAGCAGAGTCAGCACGGATGCCGCGGGCCAGGCGCTCCACAGCACCGAGGCCGTCGCCCAGACGAGGTAGCCCGCGGCGATCCACGGCAGGCGCCGGAGTGCGAGGGGTGGGCGCACGACCAGCCACACCGCAGCGGACACGACGGCGGTGGCCGCGACGACCACGGCGGTGACGGCCGGGCCCACCGCGTTCACGAGACCCACGCCGCCCAGGGCGAGGACGAGCAGGAACACGCACCAGGCCCGCAGCAGCAGATGCCCCGTCGTCTCGCGCGCGGGTGCCGTCGGCAGCGCCGACACCGGGTGGTTCGTGTGCATGGCCATGGTGCTGTTCAGGGTAGCGGTCGGCATCCGTCGGCGTCGGGTGCGCGCATTATGCTGACGCCGTGCTGATCGCCATCTCGAACACCCCCCGCGACTACGCCTGGGGAAGCCCCACCCTCATCGCCGACCTCGAGGGCCGCGAGCCCACCGGCGCGCCCGAGGCGGAGGTGTGGTTCGGTGACCACCCGGGTTCGCCGGCCGAGGTGCACGACGGATCCGGTCGCACGCTCGACGAGTGGCTGCCCGCCTCCGCGGCCGAGCAGGGCGTCCCCGCGAAGCTGCCCTATCTGTTGAAGCTGCTCGCGGCGGGGGCTCCGCTGTCGATCCAGGTCCACCCCTCGAAGGAGCAGGCCATCGAGGGGTTCGCGCGCGAAGAAGAGGCCGGCGTCCCCCGCGGTGCGGGCGAGCGCAACTACAAGGACGACAACCACAAACCCGAGGTCATCGTCGCTCTCAGCGACACGTTCACGGCCCTCGCGGGGCTCCGCGACCTGGAGCGCACGAGTGCCCTCGTCGACGGCTTGGGCGATGCTCCCGCGGTGCAGACGCTGCGCACCCACCTCTCGGCGGCCGATCCTCTGCGTTCGGCGATCGGCTGGCTGCTCGGTGGCGCCGAACGAGCCGAGATCGAAGAGATCGTGGATGCCGCGGCCTCGGCCGAGGCGCCGGAATTCGCGGCCGAGCTGGCCCTGACGCGGTCCCTGCACTCCGCCTATCCCGCCGACCCCGGGATCGTGGTGGCCTTGTTGATGAACCTCGTCGAGCTGCGTCGCGGCGAGGCGATCTTCGTGCCGGCCGGCGTGCTGCACGCCTATGTCGCCGGCCTCGGGGTCGAGATCATGGCCGCGAGCGACAACGTGCTGCGCGGCGGCCTGACTCCCAAGCACATCGACGTGGAGGAGCTGCTGGGCCTGGTCGATTTCCGTCCGGCCGAACCGCCGTTCCTGCGCCCGACCGCGTCGGGGGAGAACGCCGAGGTCTTCGCGCCGGGCATCGCCGATTTCGCCCTGGGGCATCTCGAGGCGGACGCTCCGGGCCGACTGGAGCTGAGCGGGGTGGCGATCGCGCTCGGTGTGGCGGGCGAGGCCGTGCTCACCGGGGCGTCGGGGAAGACCATCGCGGTGCGTCCCGGCGAGGCTGCCCTCATCACCCCCGACGAGTCGCCGCTGGCGTCGGACGGTGGGGGCGAGGTCTTCGTCGCGATGCCGGGCGCCTGAGGTCCGCGACACGCCGGAGAGCGCGGTGAAGGTTCACCTCGCCCTTGAGGGTTTACGATCCGCGACTTGACTCAGCGGAATGACACGGGTGTAATTATGACTGCGCGGAACCGCGTCATGGGGGCTTGAGCGAGGCGGAGGACGATATGGCGGCATCGCAGTACCGGTCCGGTGTCCCGGAGAATTGGTTCGTCGATCCCGTGGACCTCGGTGTTCCCGGAGTCCGTCGCGACATCGACTCCACCGAAGAGAACACCCTCGCCTGGCAGACCGACGCGCTCTGCTCGCAGACCGACCCCGAGGCCTTCTTCCCCGAGAAGGGCGGTTCGACGCGGGATGCCAAGCGCATCTGCACCTCGTGCGACGTGAAGTCCGAGTGCCTCGAGTACGCCCTCCAGAACGACGAGCGTTTCGGCATCTGGGGCGGCCTCAGCGAGCGCGAGCGTCGCAAGCTGAAGCGCCGCGCCTGATCCCGGCATCCGGATTCACCCGCCCGAGCGATCCGTTCGCCGACGGCGCGGCGTCCGTGATCGAGGGAGAGCAGACTTAGGCTGATCCGCGTCATGCCCGACCGTGTTCACGCCATTCTCGTCGTGCGTCCCGAAGGACGCACTCCTGCAGCGAACCATCTGGAGCGCACGCTCGCGGCCCTCGCCGCGCAGACCCGCCCCGTCGATGCGCTCACCATCGTCCTGTGCGGCTCCGACGCCGGGCTGAGGAATCTCGCCGCATCGTCCGGCGCCGAGGGCGTCATCACCGCTCCCGCCGGAACCTCGTTCGCCGCGGCCACGGCGCTGGCCACGCCCCGCCTGACCGGCGACGCCGTGTGGTTGCTCGCCCAGGACACCGCTCCCGATCCCGACGCGCTCGTGCGTCTGGCCGGCGCTCTCGAGCTCTCGCCGCCCCTCGTGGTCGCCGCCCCCAAGCTCGTGGCCTGGGACGACCGGGACGCGATCGTCTCGCTCGGTGTGAGCATGAACCGCTACGGCGGCACCGTGGAACTCGCCGCCGGCGAACTCGACCAGGGGCAACGCGACGGGGATGCCGACGTGCTCGGCGCCGACGTGCGGGGTCTGCTGGTGCGCAGAGACGCCTGGACGACCCTCGGCGGTCTCGACCCGGCCCTCGGTGGCGCCGACGAGGGACTCGATCTCGGCGTGCGCGCGCGCCTCGCGGGTCACCTGGTCTCGCTCGTGCCCTCGGCTCGCGTCGCCGTCGCCGGAGACGGCGTAGCGGCCATGGCCCGCGGTCGCCGTCGCGCTCGTCGCCGCGCCTTCGCGACACGGACGGCGCAGCTGCACCGCCGGCTCGTCTACGCCCCCGCCGCCGCGGTCGCCCTGCACTGGCTCTCGCTTCTGCCGCTCGCCCTGTGGCGCACGATCCTGCACCTGATCACCAAAGTCCCCTACCGGGTCCTGCCCGAATGGGGAGCGACGCTCCTGGTCATGGCTCGACCCGCCGCCGTCGCCCGCGCACGCGGTCGCATCCGCTCCTCCCGCAAGGTGGGGTGGTCGCGACTCGCGCCGCTCCGGGTCTCGCGGGCCGAGATGCGCTTGCGCTGGGAGAGCGACGTCGCCGACCCCGATGCCCCGGTGCGGTCGGAGCTGCGTTTCTTCGTCGGCGGCGGAGCCTGGGCGGTGCTCGGCGCCCTCGCGGTCTCGGCCGCCCTCTTCGCCCCGCTGCTGGCCTGGCCCGTCCTCGGCGGGGGCGCCCTGGCGCCGCTGCGACAGAACGTGGCCCAGCTCTGGCAGGACGCCGCCTGGGGCGCGCGGCCCCTCGGGCTGGATGTCGTCGGACCGGCGGATCCGTTCTCGGCCCTCGTGGCGGTGATCGGCTCGCTCTCGCCGGCGGAGCCCTCGCGCGCGTTCGTCGTGCTGTGGGTGCTCGCCCTGCCCCTCGCCGTCCTCGGTGGGTGGTTCGCGGCGACCCGCGTGACGGAGTCGTCGATGCTGCGCATCGTCGCCGGTTTCGCCTGGGCCCTGGCGCCGACCTTCCTCGCCGCCCTCGTCGAGGGCCGGCCGGCGGGCGTGCTCGTGCACCTGCTCCTGCCGTGGCTGTTCTACGCCGCGAGCGTCGCCCACCGGTCGTGGGCGCCGGCGGGAGCGGCATCCCTGCTCCTCGTCGCCGTCCTCGCATCGGCGCCCTCACTGGCTCCGGCCGTCGTGGTGCTGTGGTCGGCGGCGCTCGTGGTCGTGGCCCTCGTGGCCGGCCGCGGCGTCGCCCGTGTCGTCTGGCTGCTGGTCCCCTCGATCGTCGTGTTCGCCCCGCTCGTGTGGACGCAGGTGCGCGCGGGCAACCCCTGGGGCCTGCTCGCCGACCCCGGCATCGCCTACGCGGGGGCCGAGGCCTCCGCCACGCCGCTCGGGCGGGCGCTGCTCGCTGCGGGCTTCCCCACCTCCGACCCGGGCGGGTGGGCGAGCCTGACCGGCGGACCGGTCTGGTGGGTGGGCCTGCTCGTCGCGCCCCTCGCCGTGCTGGCCGTCCTCGCGGTCCTCACCCCGCGGTGGATCACGGCATCCGCCCTCATCGTCCTCACCGTGGCGGGACTGGCCACCGCTTTCGCCGCGGTGGGGATCGCCGTGTCGTTCGACCACTCGGTCGCCGTGCCCCTCTGGCCCGGGGCGGGTCTGAGCCTTGCGTGGATCGGTCTGGTCGGCGCGGCCGTCATCGCCCTCGACGCCGGGGTCCCCGCTCGCGTCGGCGTCCTGCGGCCGGTCGGCGCTCTGCTCGCGCTCGCGGCCCTCGCCGTCTCGGTCGCCCCCGCTCTCACCGCCCCGGCGGCCGGGGCCGACAGCGGCCGCTCGGTGCTCACGAACGGCCCCGTCTCGACCCTCCCGGCCTTCGTCGCCGCCGAAGGGCGCGGTTCGCTCGACATCGGCACCATCGTCCTCGACCCCCGAGCCGACGGTCTGCGTGTGCAGGTCGTGTGGGGCGGCAGCGCCACCCTCTCGGGGCAGAGCACCGTCGAGGCCACGCGCACGACGGCCGACGACGAGGACGTCGAGCTCGCGGCCCTCGCGGCCGACCTCGTGACCCCCTCGGCCGACGACGTCGTCTCGCGTCTCGCGGAGCGCGGCATCTCGTTCGTGCTGCTCGAATCGGCTCCGGCCGGCGAGGACGACGTGATCCGCGGGACGCGGCTGGGAGCGGCGACCTCGCTGGACCAGCGCGACCTGCTCGACCCGGTCGGAGCGACCTCGCGCGGCGACCTCTGGCGCGTGAACACCGAGGTCACCCCGCGCCCGCCCCTCGACGACCATCGCCTCGGCCTGCAGCGCCTGGTCGCCGCGGGCTCCCTCGCCGTCGTGCTGATCGCCCTGCTGCTCGCCGTCCCGACCGCAGCATCGCGGCGGGTCGCGCGCCGCACGCCGCGCATCGTCGGCCCCAACCCGGGAGGAACCCGATGAGCGAGCGTCGTCTCGTCCGCGTCGCCGCCACCAGCGCCCGCGTCGTCGCCGGTGCCGCCGTGGCCACCGCCGCGGTGGTCGGCACGATCGTCGGGATCGCGGCCCCCTGGCCGCAGTACTCCGCGACCCCCGTGCGGGTGCAGGCCACCCCGGCCCCCGGTGACACCCTCCTCGCGTGCGACGGGCCCCTACTGGCTCTCGGGCGCAGCGCCGACTCGGCGGGCTCGCTGAGCGCCGCGGCCGCGCAGCAGGTCGTCAGCGGCCCCGCCGACGCGGACGCGAGCACGACGGCCCTGACCGGCGCCACGGCCGACTCGTCCGGAGATGCCGAGGCTCTGCGCGCCGCCCCCCGCGACCGCGTCCAGACGCCCCTCGCCGCCGCCGGGTCCGCCACGGCCGCCGCGAGCGACCTGATCGGGTTCGCGGCATCCGCCTGCCGTCCCCCTCTCGCGGAGTCGTGGCTGGTCGGAGGCGCCTCGACCACGGGGGCGAACGACCTGGTCGTGCTGGCGAACCCCGGGGACGTTCCGGCGACCGTCCAGCTCTCGGTCTACGGGGCGCAGGGCGTCTCGACCCCGCCGAGCGGTCAGAACCTCGTGGTCCCCGCGGGGGGTCGTCGCGTCGTCCCCCTCGCGGGTCTGCTGCTGGGCGAGGAGAGCCCGGTCGTGCGCGTCGTCTCATCGGGCGCCCCGGTGCACGCCTCGCTCCAGGCGGCGCTGACGCGCCTGCTGCTTCCGGGCGGCGTCGACCAGGTTGCCCCGCTCGCTCAGGCGGACACGCGTCTGGTGATGCCGGGGGTACAGGTGCTCGCCACCGACGCCAGCCAGGCGGGCACCGTGCTCCGGTTGCTCTCGCCGGGCTCCGACGCGACCGCGACGGTGACACTGGTCCCGACCGACCCCGCCGTCGCCGCTCCCGCCCCCACCGACATCCCACTGACGTCGGGGCTCCCGACCTCGCTCAACCTGTCGGGTCTGGCCGCGGGCGCCTACACGGTGGACGTCACCTCGACCGCGCCCATCGTCGGGGCCACCTGGTCGACGACCGGGTTCGGCGAGGGGGCGGACTTCGCCTGGTACGTGCCCGCTCCCGAGATCTCGGCCCCCAGCACGGTCGCCGTCGCGGCGGGCGTCGGAGCGAACCTGGTGATCGCCGGTGCGGAGAGCGACACGACCGTCACGCTCACCCCGTCCGACGGAGGCGCGCCCGTCACCACGGCCGTCGCCGCCGGCGCCAGCGTGGCCGTGCCGGTCGCCGCGGGCGTCTACCGCCTCGAATCGGGTTCTCCCGTCCGCGCGGCGGTCTCGTACGCCGGGACGGGTGCCGTGGCCTCGTACCCCCTGTGGCCGGCGGATGCCGCCGCCTCGGCGCTCACGATCCTGCCCTAGCGACCCGCCCGCCCGGCGCGGGTCAGAAAAAGCGGAACCGTTCGGGACCGAGGTCCCACGGGTCGCGATCGAGGTATTCGGCCGCGGCGCGGAAGACCGCGCCCTCGATCATCATGCGGCGGTGCAGGTCGTCGTCGTGGTGGGGGTGTCCCAGGCGCTCGATGGGCACCCGGTACAGGATGATGCGCTTCTCTTCGCGCAGGACCGTCCACCGCGGGATGCCGTCGGCGGCCGCGGGCGGCATGATCCCGATCTCGAACGAGACCTCGCGCAGATCGGTCCACGCGGAGCGCAGGAACTCCGCCGCGGCGCCGACGGCGACGTCGAAGCGCTCGACACGCGTGTCTATCGGGGGCAGCGGCGGGCGCACGACGGGACTGCGGTTCTCGCGTCCGTGGCGACCGTGTCGCGAGGGGCGGGCCACCGGTCGCGCTTCCCGGGATCGGCGTCGCATCATGGGCCCATCCTACGTTCGAGGGGGCGACGCGGTCGTGCCGTGCCGGGACGCTCGTCGGCAGGGCGGGGGCGGTCGCACCGGAGGTCGGCATCCGGGATTTGGCGGCGCGGCGTCGAAGCGGTGTCGGAGGGGCTGGCTAGGCTGGCCGCGATGCGCGACAGACTCTGCTCGAAGGTGGGATGCGCCCGCGAGGCGATGAGCACCCTCACCTACGACTACGGCGACCAGATGGCGGCCCTCGGCCCCCTCGGTCCCGCGGGCGACCCGCACGCGCACGACCTCTGCGCGATCCACGCCGACCGCCTGTCGGTCCCCAAGGGCTGGGTCGTCGTGCGGCACGAGACGCTCCGCACCTGAGGTCGACTCTGGTCTGGCGCGCTCAGGCGCGCGGGGTGAGGGCGGCGGCGCGCTCGTTCTCGAGCAGCAGCGCGCGGTACTCGCGATCACGCCGCACCGAGGACACGGCGCGGACGAGCCCTTCGTCATCCGACGGGGGGATCGGTGAGACGAAGGGGCGCACGGCCTCGGCGAGGGATGCCGCGACCCGGGCGCGCGCGGCGGGTTCGAGCGCATCGGCCCCGCGCACGAACTGCGCCACGCGCGCGGCGAGGCGGTCGGGCAGTCGCGAGACGTCGGCGATCGCGGCCCACGACTCCCAACCCGGCGGCAGACCCGGCGCCGGGGGAGGGAGCCGACGCGTGCGGGTGCGTTCGCTCGCGGTGCCGGCGAGCAGGTCGCCCAGGCGCTGAGCGCGCGGGGTGAACATACCGACCACCGCGGCGATCGCGCCGAGGGTGAACCACAGCTCCAGCACCCCGGCGAGGGACCGGATGAGGGCCTGACGGAAGCCGGCGGCCCCGCCGTCGGTGCGGACGATACGGGCTCCCACCGCGAGGCGGCCGAGACTCCGACCGCGCGAGAGGGTCTCGACGGTGGTGGGGATCACGACGGTCACGAGCACGAGCAGCGAGATCACGCCGATGCGGATCGCCGCCTCGGGAAGGGTGCCGGCCGCGACCATCGTCGTCAGGAGCAGTGCCCCGCCGACCAGCAGGACCGCCCCGATGAGGAAGTCGATGAGCGCCCCGAGCGCCCGGAGGAAGAAGCCGACCGGTTGCACGTCGAGGGCGACGGCCTCTCCGGTGAGCGTCTCGTCGGTACCCGTGTGCACGAGGGCGACCGCGGGGGAGGGGGTCGTCGACGAAGCCATGCGTACAGTTGACCACATGGACCTCGATGCCCTCACGGCCGCCCGGCGCGACGAGTGGGCGCGGCTCGACGAACTGGGTCGCCGCAAGCGTCTCAGCGGTCCCGACGTCGACGAGTTGGTGACCCGTTACCGCGCGGCCTCGGCCGATCTGGCCGACATCAAGACCTCGGCCGGACGCACACCCGAGGGCGACCATGTCTCGATCCTGCTCGCGCGCACGCGGCTTCGTCTCACCGGGGTCCGCGACAACGTCCTGAAGCAGGTGCCGCGCTTCTTCGTGCTGCAGCTCCCCGCCGCGCTCTACCGCGTGCGCTGGAGCACTCTCGCCGTCACGATCGGTTTCCTCGTGGTCTCGAGCCTCGTCGCCCTGTGGATCTCGGGCGATCCGGCGGCCGTGGCCGCCCTGGGCGAGAAGAGCCAGCTGCAGAACTACGCCGACGAGCAGTTCGTGAACTACTACCGCGAGAACCCGAACGCGATCTTCGCCGGATCGGTCTGGACGAACAACGCCTGGATCGCGGCGCAGTGCGTGCTGTTCGGTGTCACGGGCCTGTGGCCTCTCGCGGTCATGATGCAGAACGCCATCGGGGTGGGAACCTCCGCGTCGATCATGTTCTCGTTCGACCGCGGTGACCTGTTCTTCCAGTTCATCCTTCCGCACGGCCTGCTCGAGCTCACGGCGATCTTCGTCGCGGGCGCGGCGGGGCTGCAGATCTTCTGGGCCTGGGTCGCTCCCGGTCGACGCTCGCGGGCCGCGGCGCTGGCCGCGGCGGGTCGGTCGCTTGCGACGGTGGCCGTGGGGCTCGTCTTCGCCCTCGCTCTCTCGGGGATCGTCGAGGGGTTCGTGACCCCGCGCGAGTGGCCCTGGCAGATCAAGGTCGCCATCGGGGCTCTGGCCCTCGGCGTCTTCCTCTTCTACATGCTGTGGGTGGGTCGACGAGCCGCCCGCGCGGGCGAGACCGGCGACCTCACCGAGTACGAGGCCGGCACTCCCACGCTGACGGCGGGATGACGGCATCCGGATGCCGTGTCCTGCGGCTCCGGCGGTCGTCGAGGGTGAACGGCGCCGATCGTTTCCCGGCGTGTCATTTTTGATTCACTCAAAACAAGGTACGCTGGTCGCATGTTCGACAGTCGACCGGAAGCTCCCGCGGATGCCCTCATCCGTGGGGCGGGGCTGCGGGTGACGGCGACGCGTATCGCCGTCCTCGAGGCCCTCCGCGCCCGGCCGCACGCCACCGCCGACGCCGTCTACGACGGAATCGTCGGCACCCTCCCCGGAACGAGCAAGCAGTCGGTCTACAACGCACTCGGCGACTTCGCCGACGCCGGCCTCGCACGCCGCATCGAGCCGGCCGGCCACGCCGGCACGTTCGAGCTGCGCGTGGGCGACAACCACCACCACGTGGTGTGCACCGGGTGCGGCCGCATCGAAGACGTGGACTGCGTCGTCGGTTCGGCGCCGTGCCTGCACGTTCCGGAGGGCAGCGGCTTTCTCATAGAGACCGCTGAAGTGACGTTCTGGGGCGTGTGCTCCGATTGTCGAGCGACGTCCGAAGCCGAAAAACCGAGAGGATCCCGATGAGCGACGCTCTGAACGGGTGCCCCGTCTTCCACGATGGAGCCGCCCCCGACGACAACCGACTGCCCGTGGGCGAAGCCCCCGCCGACAGCGAGC
>Ga0308159_1005381_pt1 | contig 10917 bp, 11 predicted proteins | sample PhyCR1_FD_201040 | JGI IMG/M metagenome (GOLD analysis project Ga0308159, IMG submission 201040) | Phyllosphere microbial communities from UC Gill Tract Community Farm, Albany, California, United States - DLSLC.R1 | ecosystem: Host-associated > Plants > Phyllosphere > Unclassified | place: USA...
GGCGGGGGCGGGTTCAGGTCCGGCGAAGCGGCAGGCTGCATGGCGGAAACTGCTCAGGTGTCGGGCAGGAAGATGGCCTGAAGATCGCTCAGGAAGTCGAGCCCGCGCTCCGTCGGCCAGACATGGCGCAGGTCGCGCGCAAGCAGGCCCTTGCCTTCGGCTTCGTCGAGGCCGCGCTGGATGGCGGTGGTCGCCAGGCCGGTGCGTTCACCGAACTGTGCCAACGAAAAGCCTTCTTTGAGCCGCAGTGCATTGAGCATGAATTCGAATGGCAGATCGGCAATCGCGACTTCATCGCTCTTGGCGACCGCGGTGCCGGCGAGCGCGTTGTCCATGTAGCGGCCCGGCTCGCGAAAGCGCACCTGGCGCACGACGCGGTGCGCAAAGCTGAGCTTGCTGTGCGCGCCAGCGCCGATACCCAGGTAGTCGCCGAACTGCCAGTAGTTCAGGTTGTGCGCGCAGCGGTGGCCCTCGCGCGCATAGGCCGACACTTCATAGCGGCTGAAGCCCTGCGCCGTGGTGCGTTCGGTCAGCCGGTCGAGCATCGCGTAGGCGGTATCGTCTTCGGGCACCACAGGTGGGAACTTGGCGAAATAGGTGTTCGGCTCGATGGTCAGGTGATACACCGACAAGTGTGGCGGGGCGAGCGCAAGTGCCTGGTCGAGGTCCTCGTCGAGTTGTGCGAGCGTCTGGCCCGGCAGCGCGTACATCAGGTCGAGATTGAAGGTGTCGAAGGCGCTGGCCGCCTCTTCGACCGCGGCGATGGCCTGGGCGCGATCGTGCACACGGCCCAGCGCCTGCAGGTGCACGTCGTTGAAACTCTGCACGCCCACCGACAAACGCGTGACGCCGGCAGCCCGATAGGCGCGAAAGCGGTCGCGCTCGAAGGTGCCGGGATTGGCTTCCAAGCTGATCTCGCAGTCGGGCGCGAGCTTGAGACGTGCGCGCAGGTCGCTCAGCAAGCGGTCGATCGCCGCGGGGGAAAACAGGCTGGGCGTGCCGCCACCGATGAAGATGGTGTGCACAGTGCGGCCCCAGATAAGCGGCAGGGCCGCGTCGAGGTCGGCCACCAGCGCGTCGAGGTAGCGCTGCTCGGGCAAGGCGTCGCCACCCGCGCGCCACTCGTGCGAATTGAAGTCGCAATAAGGGCACTTGCGCATGCACCAGGGCAGGTGCACATAGAGAGACAGCGGCGGGAGCGCAGCGAGCTGCAGCGGTCCGGGCCGCATCAGGTGCAGCACGTCGTTGGCATGCGGCGCACCGGCTTCGGGCGCTGCGGCGTCCGCCACGGAAATGGGGACGACGACGCTCACAGCCAGCGTTCGCGCATCAGGGCCAGCATGGCGCGGGCAGCCTGGCCGCGGTGGCTGTGGGCATTCTTCTGCTCTGCCGGCAATTCCGCGAAGGTCTTGCCGAACTGCGGAAGGAACATGACCGGGTCGAAGCCGAAGCCGTTGCTGCCGACCGGCTCGCGCGTGATCTCGCCCGGTGCGCGGCCGACCGCAATGAGCGGTTCCGGATCGTCGGCGCTGCGCAGCGCCACCAGCGTGCTGACCAGCGCGGCACGGCGGTTGTCCAGGCCCGCCATCTGTTCGAGCAGGGCACGTACGTTGTTTGCGTCGCCCTTGTCGTAGCCGAACTGGGTGGCGTAGTAAGCAGTGTCGACCCCGGGCAGGCCGCCGAAGGCATCGACGCACAGTCCGGCATCGTCGGCGATGGCCGGCAGACCGGTGGCAGCGGCCGCGTGCCGTGCCTTGGCCAGCGCGTTCTCGACAAAGGTGCGAAACGGCTCTTCGGCTTCACCGACGCCTAGCGCGGACTGGCGCACCAGCTCGACGCCCAACGGTGCGAACAGCACCTGCAGCTCGGCCAGCTTGCCCGCGTTGTTCGATGCGAGGACCAGCTTCATGGCGTCAGCGGGCGAGCGCCTGGGCCTGCAGCGCGATCAGCTCGCCGATGCCCTTTTCGGCCAGGCCGAGCAGTTGGTCCATCTCGGCACGCGAGAAGGCGGCGCCTTCGGCCGTGCCCTGCACTTCGACGAAATGCCCGGCGCCGGTCATCACGACGTTCATGTCGGTGTCGCAGGCGGAGTCTTCGGTGTATTCGAGGTCGAGCAGCGGCGTGCCCTGCACGATGCCCACCGAGATGGCTGCCACATGGCCGCGAATGGGCGAAGCGGCGATCTTGCCGGCCGACAGCAGCGTACTGACAGCGTCTTGCGCGGCCACGAAGGCGCCCGTGATTGCGGCGGTTCGCGTGCCGCCGTCGGCTTGCAGCACGTCGCAGTCGAGGTGAATGGTGCGCTCGCCCAGTGCGGCCAGATCGAACACAGCGCGCATCGAGCGGCCGATGAGGCGCTGGATTTCCTGCGTACGGCCGGTCTGCTTGCCCTTCGCGGCTTCGCGGCTGCTGCGGGTGTGGGTGGCGCGCGGCAGCATGCCGTATTCGGCCGTCACCCAGCCTTCGCCGCTGCCCTTCTTGTGCGGCGGCACCTTCTCTTCGACCGAGGCCGTGCACAGCACGCGGGTCTGGCCGAACTCGATGAGCACCGAGCCTTCGGCGTGGATGGTGAAACCGCGGGTGATGCGCACGGTGCGCATCTGGTCTGCGGTGCGATTGCCGCTGCGAACGAAGGCTGTCATGGATGTGGGGAAATGAAGAGGAATGCAATGCCCGCGGTGGTGGCCGAGGTTGCAAACGGGGAAACGTCGCGGACCTTTGCCATAATCCGTGAGTTTCGCCCGAAGGCGATGGGTCGGCAAGCGAACGCCGTGCCGTCACCTCGGCGCGTGCAAACACGAACACAGCGAGGCGCGATGCCAGTTTACAGCATGACGGGCTATGCCAGTGGCCAGAACAGCCCCTCTGGAAGCCCCCCCGAAGCCGACATCCGGCCCCCTGTCACCGGGCGGCTCGGCGTCGAAATACGATCGGTCAACAGTCGGTTTCTCGACCTCACCTTCAAACTCCCCGAAGAACTGCGCCAGCACGAACCGGCGCTGCGCGAGCTGCTCACGGCCAAGCTCAAGCGCGGCAAGGTCGAGGTGCGCGCGGCCATCGAAAACACTGCACAGGCCGGCGTCACCGAACCCTCCACGCGGCTGCTCCAGCGGCTCAACGGCGTGCAGGACGGCATCCGCGCCTGGCTGCCGGGCGCACGCGAGCTCAGCGTGGCCGACGTTTTGCGACTGGCCAGCGGCGATTCCGCTGCGCGCGGCGACTGGGGCACCGAGCTGCTCGAGGTCACGGCCAAGGCACTCGACGGCCTGATGGCAGCCCGCGAACGCGAAGGTGCGCGGCTGGCGACCATGCTCAAGGACCATCTGGCCCAACTGGGCAAACTCGCCAAGCAGGCAGGACCACTGGTGCCGCAACTCGTCGAGCAGCAACGCACGCGCTTTCTGGAGCGCTGGCAAGAGGCCATGGGCCTGACGGGCGGCACGCTGCCCGAAGCCGCACAAGACCGTGCGCTGACCGAAGCCACCGCCTTCGCCATCCGCATCGATGTGGCCGAAGAACTCACCCGGCTCGCCTCGCACCTCGAGGAGATCGAGCGCCTTGTGAAAAAGGGCGGCGAGATCGGCAAACGCCTGGACTTTCTGATCCAGGAACTTCACCGCGAAGCCAACACGTTGGGCTCGAAGTCGGCCGCGCTTGAGCTCACGCGCATCGGCGTGGACATGAAGGTGCTGATCGAACAAATGCGCGAGCAGGTCCAGAACATCGAATAAGAGCAGGCGAATGGACTACCCAGGCAATATTTTCGTGGTCGCAGCGCCTAGCGGCGCTGGCAAATCCAGCCTCGTGAAGGCGTTGATGGAACTCGACACGGCGGTGCAGCCGTCTGTGTCGCATACCACCCGGCCGCCGCGCGGGCAGGAAAAACACGGGCGCGAGTACTTCTTCGCGTCGCATTCCGAGTTCGACGCCATGGTCGCGGCCGACGGTTTCGTGGAATGGGCGCATGTGCACGGCCAGCGCTATGGCACGTCCAAGAAGGCGGTCGAGGAACGCGTGGCGCAGGGCGCCGACGTCATCCTGGAAATCGACTTCCAGGGCGCGCTGCAGATCCGCAAGACCTTCGCCAACGCGGTGCTGATCTTCATCCTGCCACCAAGCTGGGAAGAGCTGCGCTCGCGCCTGGAGCGCCGCGGCGAGGACAGCGCCTCGGTCATCGAGCTGCGCCTGCAGAACGCCGCCACCGAGATGGCGCGCGCAAGCGAATTCGACTTCGTTATAATCAACGAGTTATTTGAGCGGGCGCTTTTTGACCTGAAAGCCATCGTCCACGCTCAACGGCTACGGTACTCTGCCCAGCGACGCGCTCGCGCAGACACCTTCGCCGCACTGAACATCCCCTGACATCCCGCTCACAGTTCGAAAGATCATTATGGCCCGCATCACCGTCGAAGACTGTCTCTTGCAAATCCCGAACCGTTTCCAACTCGTGCTGGCCGCGACCTATCGTGCGCGCATGCTGAGCCAGGGCCACGCGCCCAAGATCGAGAGCAAGAACAAGCCGGCCGTGACAGCACTGCGCGAAATCGCAGAAGGCAAGATCGGCATCGAAATGCTCAAGAAGGTGCCGGGTTGAGTCTTTCTTGACGCAGTCCTGCAACAAAAAAGCACCGCCCCGCGGTGCTTTTTTTGTGTCCGAATACCCGTTGCGGCGTGCCACGCTACAGTGGAAGCCATGAGCGCGGTCATCAAGCCCCAGTCCAACGCCCCTCGCGGCACGCCCCGGCCCAGCCCGGCGGCGTTGAATGCGGCCGCCGCCAGTTTTGCTGCGCTGACCGCACGGCTCGACTACCTGAACCCGGAAGACACCGACCTCGTGCGGCGTGCCTATCGCTTCGCGGACGAGGCCCATCTGGGCCAACTGCGCAACAGCGGAGAGCCCTACATCACGCACCCGATTGCGGTCGCGGCGCAATGCGCCGAGTGGAAGCTCGATGCGCAGGCGCTGATGGCCGCATTGCTGCACGACGCGATCGAAGACTGCGGCGTCACCAAGTCCGAGCTGATCGAACGCTTCGGCGCGCCGGTCGCCGAACTGGTCGACGGCCTCACCAAGCTCGACAAGCTGCAGTTCAATACGCGCGAAGAAAACCAGGCGGAGTCGTTCCGCAAGATGCTGTTGGCCATGGCACGCGACGTGCGCGTCATCCTGGTCAAGCTGGCCGACCGCACGCACAACATGCGCACGCTGGCCGATGCGCCACGCGAGAAGTGGGCGCGCATCTCCAACGAGACGCTGGAAATCTACGCGCCCATTGCCTACCGCCTGGGCCTGAACCAGACCTACCGCGAACTGCAGGAACTGTCCTTCCGCCACCTGCGGCCCTGGCGCCACGCCATCCTCGCCAAGGCCGTGGCCAAAGCCCGCGGCCGCCGGCGCGATCTCATCCAAAAGGTGCAGCGCGAACTTGAGACCGCTTTCTCGGCGGCCAACATTGCAGTGCGCATCGCGGGTCGCGAAAAGACGCTTTACTCCGTCTACCGCAAGATGGAAGGCAAGCGCCTGAGCTTTGCGCAAGTCACCGACATCTACGGCTTCCGGCTCATCGTGTCGAACGTGATCGCCTGCTACACCGGCCTGGGTATCCTGCACCAGATGTACAAGCCGCTGCCGGGCAAATTCAAGGACCACATCGCCATCGCCAAGCTCAACGGCTACCAGTCGCTGCACACGACGCTGGTCGGCCCGTCGGGCGTTAACGTCGAGTTCCAGCTGCGTACCGAAGCGATGCACGTGGTGGCCGAATCGGGCGTGGCCGCGCATTGGCTCTACAAGGCCGCCGAGCCGAGCGCCACCAATGGCGACCGACTGGGCACCAAGTGGCTGCAGTCGCTGCTCGACATCCAGGATGAAACGCGCGATGCGGCGGAGTTCTGGGACCATGTCAAGGTCGACCTGTTTCCCGATGCGGTCTATGTGTTTACGCCCAAGAGCCAGATCATGGCGCTGCCGCGCGGTGCGACCGTGGTCGATTTCGCTTATGCCATCCACAGCAACATCGGCGATCACACGTCGGCCGCCCGCATCAATGGCGACCAGGTGCCGTTGCGCACCGAGCTGAAAAACGGCGACGTGATCGAGGTGATCACCGCACCCGTGTCGACGCCCAATCCGGCGTGGTTGGGCTTTGTGCGCACAGGACGTGCGCGCTCGAAGATCCGTCATTACCTCAAGACGCTCGCCCAGACCGAATCCGAAGGCCTGGGCGAAAAGCTGCTGGCACAGGCACTGCGTGCCGAAGGCCTGGGCAAGCTGCCGGCTGACGACGCCGAACATCAGCCGATCTGGGATCGCCTGCTGCGCTTCACCGGCAGCCGCAACCGGGCTGAACTGCTCACCGACATCGGCCTGGGCAAGCGCGTGGCGAGCATCGTCGCCAAGCGCCTGATGGCCCTGCTGGCCGAGCGCGGTGAAAAACCCGATGCGCTCATGCTCAGCCGTGAGCGCTTTACCGCGCATGAGAACGTGTCACAGGGCGCGGTCACGCTCGATGGCAGCGAGAACTCATCGGTACGGTTCTCGCTGTGCTGCCGTCCGGTTCCCGGCGATCCGATCGTCGGGTACCTCGGCCATGGCGAAGGCCTGGTGGTGCACACGGAAGCTTGCGGCGTGGGCCAGCGCCTTCACTACAAAGACAGCGAGCGCTTCTTTGCCGTCGAGTGGGCCGACGAACCCATGCGCACCTTCGAGACCGGCGTGGTCATCACCGTGCGCAACGACAAGGGCGTGCTGGCACGCGTCGCGTCGACCCTGGCCGATGCCGAAGCCGACATCACACATGTGGAGATGGCCGAGGAAACGCCGCAGGACTCGACCGACCTGCGGTTCGTGATCTCGGTGCGCGACCTTGCCCACCTGGACGCCGCGTTGCGCGCGGTCAAGCGCTCGCCTTCCGTACTGTCCGCCATGCGGATCGTTCCGGCCGCCTGACGCTGGGCGCCCCGACCCGGCGCGCCTGCCTCAGGTCAAGGGCTGCGTCGGAGCGGGATAGCGGACCGACAGCACTTCGACCTCGTGCGCGCCGCCCGGCGTGACCAGCTTCACCATGTCGCCCTCGCGCGCCTTGAGCAGCGCACGAGCAATCGGCGATATCCAGCTGACCTGGCCTTGAGCGCTCTCGGCTTCGTCGATGCCCAGAATGGTAACGGTACGCTCTTCGCCCAGTTCATCCACGTAGCAGACTGTGGCACCAAAGAAGACCTGGTCGCTGCCATGGTGCACGGAAGGATCGGTGACCTCGGCGATCTCGAGGCGCTTGGTCAGGAAGCGAATGCGGCGGTCGATCTCGCGCAGGCGCTTCTTGCCGTAGAGGTAGTCGCCGTTCTCGGAGCGGTCACCGTTCTTTGCGGCCCAGTGCACGGCTTCGACGACCTTGGGACGCTCTTCGTCCATCAGTTGCAGCAGTTCGTCGCGCAGCCGCGCGTAACCCTGCGGCGTCATGTAGTTCTTGGCGCCCGCCGGGATCGGTGGGACCGCGCCGCCAACGCCGTCGTCATCTTCGTCGGCGTCGCTTTCCTTGGTGAATGCCTTGCTCATCGTCGGGGACACTCCAAAAAGAAAAAGCCCGCAACTTTCGTTGCAGGCTTTCCTGATGATGATGGTGCGGCTGGCAGGAATTGAACCCACGACCCCTTGGTTCGTAGCCAAGTACTCTATCCAACTGAGCTACAGCCGCACAGCTTGCAAGTATAGCATGTCTTTCGGCCCACCCTTCGACGTTACGCGTTCACCGCAGGTCACGCACGACGCAACGTCGCGGCGTTCAGCAAATCAGAATAACTACTGAAAAGGCAGACGAAGAAAAACCCCAGTTCGCGTGAACAAACTGGGGTTTCATTTTGGTGCGGCTGGCAGGAATTGAACCCACGACCCCTTGGTTCGTAGCCAAGTACTCTATCCAACTGAGCTACAGCCGCGAAGCCTTCGATTATAAGCTATTTTTCCCGACCCTCGATCGAAATTCATGGCCGAAATCCGAATCTGCAGAAAACCCGGGCTCATCGTCCACACCGATGCCGGGTGGCCGGAAGGCGATCTGTGGGCGTTTGCCACGCCGGAACGGCGTCAGGCACTTCAGGCAATGGCGATCATGGGAAATCAGTTGTACGGTGCGGGCTCGCACTGGATCGAGGAACGCCCGGGCTGAGCTCCGTCTTCAGGCTGGCGGCCGCTTCATCTGGCACGACGTGGGTTGCGCGCTCACGTACGAGTCCCAGACCACCTCCGAGCGAAAGCCGTAACCCGTGTTGTCCGCGTCGTACTTCACGCCCGGGCTGCCCTGCTTGGCCCATACGCCCAGGTAGATCGGCGCGAGCATCTGGTGATCGGTCTTTCGCATTTCGACTTCCCCCACGGGGCTGTCGTACTTCAGGCCTTCGAGCGCAAAGGCAACCTTCTTCGGGTCCGTCGACTTGGCCTGGCGCATGGCCGCGCGGAGCATGTTCATCGTATACCAGTGAGAGGCGTAGATGAAGTCGTCGTTCGGCGACTTCTTCTTGTACGCCGCAGCAATTTTCTCCAGCGCCGGCGTGGGTGCATTGCTGCCCCAGTTCCACATCACGCTGACCTTCTCCGCACCCCATGCGCCCATCTGTGCAGGAACGCCGGGGTTGTTGGCATTGAAGGTGTAGAAGTTGATGTTGAGGTTGTAGTCCTTCGCAGCCTTGAAGAACAGCCCGAGGTCGCTGCCCCAGTTGGAGGTGATCACCGTGTCGGCGCCCGACGCAGCGATCTTGGCCACGTAGGGCGCGAAGTCGCGTACGGTCGCAATCGGCACGTAGTCTTCGCCAACGATCTGGATGTCCGGCCGCTTCTTCGCCAAGTAGGCCCGCGAAGCCTTGGCCACCTGCTGTCCGTGCGTGTAGTTCTGGTTGAAGAGAAACACCTTCTTCACGCCGGGCTTGTTTTGCAGATAGGTCGTCAACCCCTCAATCTGCATCTCGCTCGACGGGTAGAAGCGGAAGTGCCAAAAGCTGCATTTGTCGTTGGTCAGCCCGGGGTCCATGGCCGCATAGTTCAGGTACACCATCGCGTTGTTGGGGTCGCGATCGGCCTGCTTGTTGATGGCGTCGACCAACGCAAACGCCACGCCCGAGCCCCCGCCTTGCGTGACGTAGCGGATGTTCTGGTCGAAGGCTGCCTTGAGTACCGAAGTGCTTTCCTGCGGCGAGCCCTTGCCGTCGAAGGGCACGATCTCGATCTTCGGGTCGGCTGGCGTCGCCGACGCGTTGAGCTGCGCCACCACCTCCCGCAACTGGTTGAGCGAACTCTGGCCGGTAAAGGCGAAGGCGCCTGACAATACCTCGATGAAGGCGACCTTGACCGTCTCGGCAGCGGTAGCGGCGCCGCACGCGGAGAACGCGGCGGCACACAACAAGGACCGGACCGGGCGACTGAAACCGAAGCGTTGCATGCTGATCTCCATGGGTGGGGGCGGAGACCGACAGTAGGCCGGGCGTTACGCCGATTCCGTCCCGCAGGCGACTTGGCGCGCAGGGACTATCCCTAATCCAAGTACGCCTACCGGCACCGCTCTCGCCGCTTTCTCTATCGTCCCATTGAAACTCCGCAAGCGCGCTCGTCGGACGATCGGTCTCGCGCAACATAGGAAGCTGGGCTTCCGCACTTCCATGACAACAAAGCCGTGCGGCAAGACTGGAGCGCAACCTCAACCGCGAGAGCGCCCGAACAAGCGACGCGACCAGTCGCTGTCCATGCGCCACTGGGATGCGTTTTCCAGGAACTCCCAATAGGTGCGTGCAGCGACCTGGCTGGCTTGCACCACCTCGTTCATCTGATCGATTTCGTCCTGGGTTGGCCCGGGGCCCTTGCCCTCCAACAGCAGACGAAATGAAGACATGATCTTGTCGTGGGCCGCCCTTACCTGGACTCTGGAGGCGGTCACTGCCTCGCGAAGGCGCCTGGACTCATCGACGTCGAATTTCGGCGCTCGCGATGACTCGTCTGACACGTTTTCCCTTTGCTCGATCTTGCGCGGCGTCAGCTGCCATTGTCAGGAATTAAAGCCCGATCCAACAGCCGGACACTGGCGCGGAAACGCTTGGTGACGAGAGTTGCGGCAATCCGGTAGCCTGCGGGAGGCACGTCGCATTTCATCTGGCCGGCAGTGAGCGCCGACTGCCAGCGACGAGGCAGTCGGCTTGAAGTTCGCCGCCACCAAAAAAAAGGACCTGGCGATTTCGCGCCAGGTCCTCGACTCATGATGGGTGGTAGGCCGTGATGGGCTTGAACCATCGACCAACGGATTATGAGTCCGCTGCTCTAACCAACTGAGCTAACGGCCCACTCGGCGAGGATTCTAGTGGCTGATTGCAGCCTGCCGCCCTACTTGCGGTGGCTCAGTGCGTTGGTCACCAGGCGCGAGGTGATATCCACGATCTGGATCATGCGATCGTAGGGCATGCGGGTGGGGCCGATCACGCCCAGCGTGCCGACCACCTTGCCGTCGACTTCGTAGTTGGCGCTGACCACCGACAGCTCCTCGAACGGCACGACCTTGCTCTCGCCACCGATGAAGATGCGCACGCCTTCCGCCTTGCTCGACACGTCGAGCAGTCGCATGATCTGCGCCTTCTGCTCGAACAGCTCGAACGCGCGGCGCAGCTGGCCCATGTCGCTGGAAAAGTCGGTCACGGCCAGCAGGTTGCGCTCGCCCGCAATCACCACGTCGTCCTGCGCCTCGGTCATGACCTGGGTGCTGGCGTCGACCGCCGCCTGCATCAGCGAGGCGATCTCGCCGCGCAGCTGATCCACTTCGGATTTCAATCGGTCGCGCACCTGCTCGATCGACAGGCCCGCGTAGTTGGCGTTGATGTAGTTGGCCGCTTCCACCAGCTGCGACTGCGAATAGTCGGCCTCCGGGAAGATCACGCGGTTCT
>Ga0308159_1005382_pt1 | contig 10914 bp, 9 predicted proteins | sample PhyCR1_FD_201040 | JGI IMG/M metagenome (GOLD analysis project Ga0308159, IMG submission 201040) | Phyllosphere microbial communities from UC Gill Tract Community Farm, Albany, California, United States - DLSLC.R1 | ecosystem: Host-associated > Plants > Phyllosphere > Unclassified | place: USA...
AAAACTTGGAGCGGGTGAAGGGAATCGAACCCTCGTCTTAAGCTTGGAAGGCTTCAGCTCTACCATTGAGCTACACCCGCGAGGAAACAACTTTCACTTCACAACCGCCGCGTCTTTCGATCGCGTATGTACTGCAGGACTGCTTTGGCTCCCGGCCTAATGGTGGAGAGGGCTGGATTCGAACCAGCGTACTCGTAAGAGGGCAGATTTACAGTCTGCTGCCATTAACCACTCGGCCACCTCTCCGTGCAGGGAACTCAAAACTATAGAGGAACATCTTTGGACTGTCAACTATATTTTCGCTTCAGGGCTAAATATTTATCGACTGCCGGATATTGCTCAGAGGAACGACCCGCGACGTTTTTTCGAATCTTCAGGCTTTTTGTGTCTGCGACTCAACCGGCTTTTCATTCCAGGGCGCAATTCTAGGCAACATCAGCATTCCAGGCAAGGCCAGAACGAAGCAAATCAGAAAAAAATTTAACCAGCCGGTGTCGGCGACGATATAACCGACCGAAGAATTGACGAAAGTCCGGGGTACGGCCATCAAACTGGTGAACAGCGCAAACTGGGTGGCGGTATAGCGTGGATCGGTCTCGCGCATGATATAGGCGACGAAGGCGGTGGTGCCCAGGCCGACGCCGAAGGCCTCCAGCCCGATTACCACCGCCAGCACCGGCAGGCTGGCGCCGACATGGGCCAGCCAGGCAAAGCCCAGGATAGGTACCGCCTGCAGCACGCCAAACACCCACAGACCACGATTGATGCCCAGCCGCACCATCCAGATGCCACCGATGATGCCGCCGGCCACGCTGGCCCACAGACTGGTGGTCTTGGAAACGACGCCGATCTCGGTCATCGAGAAGCCCAGATCGATGTAGAACTTGGTGGCCAGCGCCGTGGCCATGCTGTCGCCCAGCTTGTAGAGGAAGATGAAGCCCAGCACCCAGAGCGCATTGCCCCAGCCGCCACGGGCGATGAATTCGCGGAAAGGCAGCACCACGGCTTCGTAGAGGCTCTTGGGCGGCGTCCCATAGACCTTGGGCTCCTTCACCAGCAGCGAGCAGAGCAGCCCCGGCAGCATGAAGGCGGCAGTGATCCAGAACACGGTGGACCACGGCATCTGGTCGGCCAGCACCAGCGAGAGCGCACCCGGCACCATGCCGGAGAGCTTGTAGGCGTTGACGTGGATGGCGCTGCCCAGGCCCAGCTCGGCCTCGGGCAGGATTTCACGCCGGTAGGCATCGATGGCGATGTCCTGGCTGGCCGAGAGGAAGGCCACCACCGAGGCCATGAAGGCGATCGTGCTGACATCGGTCAGCGGGTCCAGCATGCCCATGCCGCCGATGGCGAGGAACAGCAGCAGCTGCGTGAACACCATCCACCCGCGTCGCCGGCCTATGCCACCGAAGTGGAAGCGGTCCATCAGCGGCGACCAGACGAACTTCCAGGTGTAGGGAAACATCACCAGCGCGAACAACCCGAGGGTCTTCACGTTCAGACCGGACTTGGCCAGCCACGCCTGCAGCAGGCTCAACAGAATGAACAGCGGAAGGCCGGAAGTGAAGCCGAGGAAGACGCAGATCAGCATGCGCCGGTTCAGGTATTGGTGCCAGGAAGCGGCGGGTGCAGTCATGGGCGGGTCGGCTCGAAAAACACGGGATATGAAAGAAAAAACGCCGGAGGCCAGCGATGGGGCGCTGCCGGACCGGCGTCTGCAAGGCATGTGAAGCTGAGCGCTTATTTCTTGCGCAACCTGAACACAGCCAGGCTGCCGCGCCAGTTGGGCAGGTAGCGTACCGGCTTGCCGTCCTTCAAGGCCACGCATTCCAGCACCTCCAGCCCGACCTGGTTGGCCAGCGCCTCGAAGTCCCTGATCGTGGCGCAGCGCAGGTTCGGCGTATCATACCACTGGTAGGGAAGGCTTCTGGAGACCGGCATGCGCCCCCGCAAGAGCGCCACCCGGTGCGGCCAGTAGGCGAAATTGGGAAAGGACACCGTCACCTCACGCCCGACCCGGGCGATCTCGCGCAACGTGCCTTCCACGTCCTTGACCATCTGCAGCGCCGACAGGCACAGCACGGTATCGAAGGCATTGTCCTCGAACATGGCCAGGCCGCCATTCAGGTCCTGCTGGATCACCGAGACGTCGCGCGCCACGCACTTGGGAATCTGCGCATCATCGATCTCCACCCCATAGCCGGAACAGCCCTTGTCGGTCTGCAAATAATCCAGCATCACGCCATCGCCACAGCCCAGGTCCAGCACCTGCGACTTCTCACGCACCCAGTGGGCGATGAAGGCCAGATCGGGGCGCAACGCGCTCAATTGTTCGAAAGTCATGCGCGGCCCTCCTGCTGCAGTTCGGTCCAGATGCTGGCGTAGTATTCGCGCACCACCTTCATGTAGCGCGCATCATCGAGCAAGAAAGCGTCATGCCCGTGTGGCGCGTCGATTTCGGCATAGCTCACGCGGCGTTTGTTGGCCACCAGCGCCTGCACCATCTCGCGGCTGCGTTCCGGCGAGAAACGCCAGTCGGTGGTGAAGGACACCAGCAGGAACCTGGCCCGTGTGCGGGCGAAGGCCTTGGCCAGGTCGCCGCCGAATTCACGCGCCGGGTCGAAGTAGTCCAGCGCCTTGGTGATCAGAAGATAGGTATTGGCGTCGAAGTAGGTAGAGAACTTGTCGCCCTGGTAACGCAGGTAGGACTCGATCTCGAAGTCCACGCCGTAGCCGAACTGGTACTGGCCGGAGCGCAGGTCGCGGCCGAATTTCTCGGCCATGTCGTCATCCGAGAGGTAGGTGATGTGACCCACCATGCGCGCCACCCGCAGACCGTTCTTGGGTACCACGCCATGCGCATAGAAATCGCCGCCATGGTATTGCTGATCGGTCAAGATGGCCTGACGCGCCACGTCGTTGAAGGCAATGTTCTGGGCCGACAGCTTGGGGGTAGAGGCGATCACCAGGCAATGACGCAGGCGATCCGGGTACATCATGCTCCAGGCCAGCGCCTGCATGCCGCCCAGCGAGCCGCCCATGACGGCGGCAAAGCAATCGATGCCCAGACGGTCCGCCAGGCGTGCCTGGGCATTGACCCAGTCTTCCACCGTCACCACCGGAAAATCGGCGCCGTAGGGCTGGCCGGTGGCCGGATTGGCGTGCATGGGGCCGGTGGAGCCGAAACAGGACCCCAGGTTGTTCACGCCGATGACGAAGAAGCGGTCGGTATCGAGCGACTTGCCGGGGCCGACCATGTTGTCCCACCAGCCGACGTTGTCGGGGTCGTCGGCATAGACGCCGGCCACATGGTGGGACGCATTGAGCGCGTGGCACACCAGCACGGCATTGGATTTGTCGGCATTGAGGGTGCCGTAGGTTTCATAGGTCAGCGAGTAATCGGCCAGCGCGGCGCCGCTCTGTAGCGGCAGGGGCTGGTCGAAATGCATGACCTGGGGCGATACGATTCCGATCGACATGATGTTTCTGCGTAAGTGACTCGGCGCCAGGCGATCCTTGTGGATCAGGGCTGGCGGTCGCTTCGCCGGAATGAGCTGGAGCCCGTCTTCGGAGCGCTGGTCACGGGCAACAAAAAAGCCCGGAAGCAATGCTTGCGGGCTCACTCATCGATGGGGCTGGGGCTGGTCTTGGGAGGAACTGCTGATCCAAGCTCGCTTTAGCCGCATTTAGATGGGATCAGGATCCCGGCGCCCGCAAGCTGAAGTTGGTCAAACCGTTCAAATCGGCGCAGTGGCGTAAGAATACCCAAGTCGGGCAGGCCCGTCAAACGACCCTGCCCGGCCAACGCGGCGCAGCTCAGCGTCGCCTTGCCACCTTGGCTTCGACCGCCGGCACTTCGGCGTGCAGGGCCTGCAGTTGCGCCATGGCCGCGCTGATGGCGGACGGTTCGGAGGCGCGCAAGACCTTCTTGACCTGTGGTTCCAGCAGACGCAGGTCACTGTTGAGGATCTCGTTCTTCACCGACAGGATCTGCGAGGGATGCATGGAAAATTCCAGCAGGCCCATGCCCAGCAACAGGCGCGTCCATTTCAGGTCGCCCGCCATTTCACCACAGACCGACACCGGAATGCCGGCCTTGCGCCCCTGGGCAATCACCGTAGAGAGCAGGAACAGCACTGCCGGATGCAGCGGGTCATAGAGATGCGCCACTTCGTGGTCGACGCGGTCGATGGCCAGCGTGTACTGGATCAGGTCATTGGTGCCGATGGAGAGAAAATCCAGGCGCTTGATGAACAGGGGCAGTGCCAGCGCCGCCGCCGGAATCTCGATCATGGCACCCACCGGAATGTCCTCATCGAACTTCTGCTTGCGATCGCGCAGCTGCTGCTTGGCCTGCTCGATCATCGCCAGGGTCTGATCGATCTCGAAGGCATGCGCCATCATCGGGATGAGCAGCTTGATCGGCCCATACGCGGAAGCACGCAGGATGGCGCGCAGCTGCGTGAGGAACATCTGCGGCTCGGACAGGCAATAGCGGATGGCGCGCAGACCCAGGGCCGGGTTCAGGGCGGTTTCCTCATCCTCGTCCAGCGGCTTGTCGGCCCCCACGTCGAGCGTACGGATGGTGACCGGCCGCCCCTTCATGGCAATGACGACCTGCTTGTATGACTCGCACTGTTCATCCTCGGAAGGGAATTTCTCCAGATGCCCGGCGCGCCCCATGAACAGGAACTCGGAGCGGAACAGACCGATGCCCATGGCCCCCGCCTCGAAGGCCGGCGCGGCATCGCCCGGCAATTCGATGTTGGCCAGCAGCGTGATGGGTTCGCCATCCTGGGTGATGGCGGGAGTCTTCTTCAGGCGCGAGAGCTTCTTGCGCTCGCGCAGCAGGCGCTCCTGGCGGGCACGGTACTGCGCCAGCACCAGCGGCGAGGGATCGACGATGACCACGCCCGCATCGCCATCGATGATGAGCACGTCATCGTGCTTGACCAGTACCGAGGCGTTATGCATGCCCACGGCCGCCGGGATGGCCAGGCTGCGGGCGACGATGGCGGTGTGCGAATTGGGCCCGCCCAGGTCGGTGACGAAGCCGGCGAAGGCATTCCCGCGGAACTGCAGCATGTCGGCCGGCGAGATGTCGTGCGCCACCACGATGATGTTGGCCGCGGCTTCACCAGTGGGAGGAAGAGGGTTGGCGCTACCGGTCATGACCTTGAGGATGCGCTCGCCCACCTGCTGGATGTCGGCCTTGCGCTCGCGCAGGTAGGGGTCCTCGATTTCGTCGAACTGGGCCGACAATTCCTCGATCTGGGTAACCAGCGCCCACTCGGCGTTGTAGTAGCGGTGACGGATGATGTCCTGCGGCACTTCGGCCAGCATCGGGTCTGACAGGATCAGCGAATGTACGTCGATGAAGGCGCCCAGTTCCGGCGGCGCATCCTTGGGCAGTTCCGAACGGATGGCGTGCAGTTCCTGGTGCACTGCCTTGACGGCGCCCTTCAGGCGCGCGATCTCGGCTTCGACCTGGTCGGCCGCGACCAGGTAATGTTTGACGTCCAGTGCGGCCGGCGCCATCAAGTGCGCGCGTCCGATGGCGATGCCTTGCGACACCGCGATTCCATGTAAGCTGAAAGAAGCCATCGCGTATCTCCTGCCTGTGTTCTTATATTCCGCCGTGTTGCCAGCGCGCGGTAGCCTGGAGCAAGTTACCGAACAAATAGCGGTTTGGCAATCGCGACCGGGGACATCGCGGCGGGGTGGGGTGACAGGCAGCTGGGGTGAATATTGTTTCACGTCACGCGACATGTACGTGACGATCCTCACATCGCAAGAAGCATTCCAGCCGCGCCGCGATGTTGCGGCGCAAAACCGCGGGCGCGGTCGGGGAGGATTACTGGCCTTCGCCGAACTTGTCGGCGATCAGCGCTTCAAGCGCCGTGAAGCATTCCTGCTCGTCGGCGCCATTGGTTTCCAGGGTCACCATGCTGCCCTTGCCGGCGGCCAGCATCATCACGCCCATGATGGACTTGGCATTGACGCGGCGCTTGTTGAAGGTGAGCCAGACTTCGCACTTGAACTTGCCGGCCAGCTGGGTGAACTTGGCCGAAGCACGGGCATGCAGACCAAGCTTGTTGACGATTTCGAGTTCTTTTTGAATCATGTTCCGCTTTCGTTTTTATCTTGTTGGCGCGCGCCGTCCGCGACCGCAGTCCACTGCGGTCACAACGATGGATCAGGCCGAGGCTGCCACGCGGATGCGATTGTCGATCCGCACTGCACCATTCTGGCCTCCGGCCAGCGCCATTTCAACTACTACATCCAGCGTGTCATTGCGATAGGTCAGAGCCCGTAGCAGCATCGGCAGGCTGATGCCTGCGATCACCTGGACGTTGCCCAGACCACACAGGAAGCCCGTACAGTTGGAGGGCGTACCGCCCATGACATCGGTGATGACCAGCACACCGCTGCCATCATCGAGGCGACCTACCGCCTCAATGGCGAGTTTTTGCACCTCCGCCGGGTTCTGGTCGGCGATCACGTCAATCGCCTCCATCCGTTCGGGACGGCCGCGGAAGACGTGCGTTGCGGCGGCCAGGAAAGCTTGCCCCAGCGGGGCGTGCGTCAAGAGAAGAATACCAACCATGGATTTGTTGCCATCTGATGCGACGCGCTTTTCCCCGAGCAGCCCGTCATGCTCTGTCGATCCCATTATCCGATCGACCCTGTTGCCTCTGCTGCCCCTGCGGCCACTTCCAGCGCGTCCACGAACATCGCGGCCACGTCAAACCCGGTCTGCTGGGTGATTTCCTGGAAGCAGGTCGGGCTGGTCACGTTGATCTCGGTGAGATAGTCGCCGATGGCGTCCAATCCTACCAGCAACAGGCCACGTTCATACAGGACAGGACCCAGCGCTTCGCCGATCTCGATATCCCGCGCCGATGCCGGTTGTGCCTTGCCCAGACCACCGGCGGCCAGGTTGCCGCGCACCTCGTTGCCCTGCGGAATGCGTGCCAGCACATTGGGCACTACCTTGCCGCCGATCAACAGGATGCGCTTGTCGCCTGCGCTGATCTGAGGAATGAAACGTTGCGCCATGATCGTGCGTTGACCGTTGTCGGTCAGGGTCTCGATGATGGAGCCCAGGTTCATGCCGTCGGCCTTGACGCGGAAGATGCCCATGCCACCCATGCCGTCCAGGGGCTTGAGGATCACGTCCTGGTGCTCACCGTGGAAATCGCGCAGGCGCTTGGCATCCCGCGTGACCAGCGTCGGCGCGGTGTATTGCGGGAATTGGGCGATGGCCAGCTTCTCGTTGTGGCTGCGGATGGCCGCCGGCTTGTTGAACACGCGCGCGCCCTGCTTCTCGGCCAGCTCCAGCAGGTAGGTGGTGTAGATGTACTCCATGTCGAAGGGCGGGTCCTTGCGCACGATCACCGCATCGAACTCGGAGAGGAAGGCCGAGGCCGGCTTGTCGGCCCGGTACCAGTCATCGGCATCGCCGGTCAGCGTCACCTTGAAGGCATTGGCGGTCACCAGCCCGCTTTCCAGCACCAGGTCGCCCTGTTCGAAGGCATAGATGGCGTGACCACGTCGCGCGGCTTCGCGCATCATGGCAAAGGTGGAATCCTTGTACGTCTTGAACGTATTCAGAGGATCGGCGAGGAAAGCGATTTTCATGAGACAGGTGTCCTGTTGGGCCTGGCGCAGGCCCGATATTAATAAACTTCCGGGTTGGGATCGGTCTTTTCCATCTCTACCGATGCCGCCAGCAACGCCAGTCGCGCCACCACGCCATACATGTAGAAACGGTTGGGCGCGGCCGTCCCCGGCTTGGCGTGCATGTCCGGCAGGGCGTGCTGCTGGGCGAAGGCCAGGGGCACGAAATGCGCGCCGGGCGCATTGAGGTTCTCGTTCACGCCACGGTCGGCATGTACGCGGTAGAAACCGCCCACCACGTAACGGTCGATCATGTAGACCACCGGCTCGGCCACGGCCTGGTTGATGCGCTCGAAGGAGTGCACGCCTTCCTGCACGATCACTTCCGACACTTCCAGCCCTTCCTTGCCGGCCAGCATGCCGGTGCGCTGCTTGCGGTTGAGGTCCTTGATCTCGCTGGCATCCTTGACTGTCATGATGCCCATGCCGTAAGTACCGGCATTGGCCTTGATGAAGACGAAGGGTTGTTCCTTGATGCCGTATTCCTTGTACTTCTTGCGGATCTTCGACAGCAGCGAGGACACGCTGTCGGCCAGCGCGTCGGTACCGGTATTTTCCTGGAAATCGATGTCGCTGACCTTGGCGAAGAGTGGATTGAGCATCCAGGGATCGACTTCCACCATCTTGGAAAACTTCTTCACCACCTCATCATAGGCAGCGAAGTGATTGCTCTTGCGGCGCATTGCCCAGCCGGCATGCAGCGGCGGCAGCACGCTCTGCTCATGCAGGCCCTCAAGCACCGACGGAATGCCGATGGACAGGTCGTTGTTGAGCAGCACCGTACAGGGATCGAAATTCTTCAGGCCCACGCGGCGGCCATTGGCGGACCGCTCCAGCGGCTCCAGGGTGATCTGGGTGCCGTCGGGCAACTCCATGTGCTGCGGCTTGGTCACGCCCGGCGCCAGGGTCCCCAGGCGCACGTTCAGTCCGGTCTGGCGGAAGATCTGCATCAGCCGGCCGATGTTTTGCAGGTAGAAGGTATTGCCGGGCTGGTTTTCCGGGATCAGCAGCAGATTGCGCGCGTCCGGACAGTATTTCTCGATGGCGGCCATGGCCGCCTGCACTGCCAGCGGCAGCATTTCCGGCGACAGGTTGTTGAAGCCGCCCGGGAACAGGTTGGTATCGACCGGCGCCAGCTTGAAGCCGGCGTTGCGCAGATCGACCGAGCAATAGAACGGCGGCGTATGTTCCTGCCATTCCATGCGGAACCAGCGTTCGATGGCCGGCGTGGCGCCCAGGATTTTCTTCTCCAGCTCCAGCAGGGGACCATTCAGAGCGGTGACGAGATGCGGGACCATAAAAAACCTTAACGAGATGTAAATGCCGGCAGCGAGTGACGATTTTAGCGGATTCCTGCATCCGTGTTGCGACGCGGTATAAGCCGCTGGGCTGCGCTGTTGCCATTTCAGCCACGGCCCTCACCGGCCACGGTCGCTGCAAGGGCGTGGCTGGGAGCCTCCAGATGGCGATGATGAAGGTATTTTAAAGAGCCCGAGTCAAATAGTCGGGAATTATTGCGCGGCGATGCAAAAGTGCATCACTTGCAGCATTGCCATGAAGAAACCTTCACTAACCTGTCTCTTCCTGGCGGCCGGAAAATGAAAAAAGGCGCCCGAAGGCGCCTTATAAAGAGGCCGTTTCCAGCCCCGAAGGAATACTGCAGACTCGTTACAGCTGATGCTTAGTGGTAAGCCGATTCGCCGTGGCTGGAAATGTCCAGGCCTTCGCGTTCTTCCTCTTCGGTCACACGCAGACCGATGACGACGTCGACGATCTTGTAGGCGATGAAGGAAACCACACCCGAGATCACCACGGTGGTCAGCACGCCCTGGAACTGGATCCAGACCTGGCCGCCGATGGAGTAGTCCGGTGCCACGGCATTGGCGACGTAGTCGTAGATGCCGGTGCCGCCCAGGCTCGGTGCAGCGAATACACCGGTCAGGATGGCACCCAGGATGCCGCCCACGCCGTGCACGCCGAACACGTCCAGCGCGTCGTCCGAACCCAGCAGCTTCTTCAGGCCGCTCACGCCCCACAGGCACAGCAGACCAGCGATCAGGCCCATGACCACGGCGCCGATGACGCCCACGAAGCCGGCCGCCGGAGTGATCGCCACCAGACCGGCGACAGCACCCGAAGCAGCACCCAGCATGGAGGGCTTGCCCTTGCCGATCCATTCGCCGAAGCTCCAGGACAGCACGGCAGCAGCAGTTGCCAGGATGGTGTTGACGAAGGCCAGGGCAGCACCACCGTTGGCTTCCAGACCGGAGCCGGCATTGAAGCCGAACCAGCCGAACCACAGCAGCGAGGCACCGACCATGGTCAGGGTCAGGCTATGCGGCTTGAAGGCTTCCTTGCCGAAACCGATACGCTTGCCGATCACGTAGGAACCGACCAGGCCAGCGATAGCGGCGTTGATGTGCACCACGGTGCCGCCGGCGTAATCCAGCGCGCCCTTCTGGAACAGCCAGCCCGAGATCGCAGTTGCCTTTTCAGCAGCAGCAGCATCGGTGAAGGCGTCCGGACCCGGCCAGAACCAGACCATGTGGGCCATCGGCAGGTAGGAGAAGGTGAACCACAGGATCGAGAACAGGATCACGGCGGAGAACTTCACGCGTTCTGCGAAGGAACCGATGATCAGCGCCACGGTGATGGCTGCAAACGCACCCTGGAAGGCCACGAAGACCAGTTCGGGGATGACCACGCCCTTGCTGAAGGTGCCGGTGGTCGAATCACCGGTCAGGCCATGCAGGAACAGTCGGTCGAAGCCGCCGAAGAATGCTCCACCCTCGGTGAACGCGATGCTGTAGCCGTATACGAACCACAGGATGTAGATCAGCGAGAAGATCATGAAGCACTGCATCAGCACCGACAACATGTTCTTGCTGCGCACCAGGCCGCCGTAGAACAGGCCCAGGCCCGGCAGGGTCATGAGGATGACGAAGGCGGTGCAGACCAGCATCCAGGCGGTATCGCCCTTGTTGGGCACCGGTGCGGGTGCGGCGGCAGCGGCCGCCGGGGCGGCAGGAGCAGCAGCGGCAGGAGCGGCAGCTTCAGCCTTGGGTGCAGCCGGAGCGGCAGCGGCCGGGGCAGCGGCGGTGGCCGCAGCTTCAGGCTTGGGCGCATCCTGCGCCTGGGCCGGGGCAGTAAAACCTACTGCAAACAGCAGCGCGCCAATGGCGAGCGCGCCGGAAAACATTTTCTTCATGCTCATTAGAGTTCCCCTTTTTTACA
>Ga0308159_1005384_pt1 | contig 10908 bp, 8 predicted proteins | sample PhyCR1_FD_201040 | JGI IMG/M metagenome (GOLD analysis project Ga0308159, IMG submission 201040) | Phyllosphere microbial communities from UC Gill Tract Community Farm, Albany, California, United States - DLSLC.R1 | ecosystem: Host-associated > Plants > Phyllosphere > Unclassified | place: USA...
TGGACCTCGGTGTGCATCGTCGGCCCGGTGGCATCGGCGATCGAGCAGGGCTTCGAAGCCTACGTCATCACCGACGCCTGCGGCGACATCTCGGAAGAAGCGCATGAGCGCGCCGTGCAGCGCATGATCCAGCTTGGCGCCGTGCCGATGACCTCGCTGCAGTACCTGCTCGAACTGCAGCGCGACTGGGCGCGCACCGAGACCTACGACAGCACCACCGGCATCGCGAAGGTCTGGGGCGGCGCTTACGGCCTCGGCATCAAGTACGCCAAGACCATGTTCGGCGCGTCCGAAGGCGGTCACTGATTTAAGCTCGGAACCGGCGGCTCGTCTCACCCTCCCGACCCTCATCGGGCCGCCGGTTCCACCCTTATGCGCACCTTGTGGTACCGTTGAGTGCCGTTGTGCACCTTTCATGGAGTTATTCGACATGGCCTATGTAACTACTTCTGATGGCGTGGAAATCTTCTACAAGGACTGGGGTCCGAAGGATGCGCAGCCCATCGTCTTCCACCACGGCTGGCCGCTCTCGTCGGACGACTGGGACGCGCAGATGCTGTATTTCCTGTCCAAGGGCTTCCGCGTCGTCGCCCATGACCGCCGTGGCCATGGCCGCTCCGCACAGGTCAGCGAGGGTCATGACATGGACCACTACGCTGCCGACGCCGCCGCGGTGATGGAACACCTCGACCTTCGGAACGCCGTCCACATCGGTCACTCGACCGGCGGCGGTGAAGTGGCGGCCTACGTCGCGCGCTACGGCATCCCGCAGGGCCGCGTCGCCAAGGCCGTGCTGGTCAGCGCCGTGCCGCCGATCATGCTCAAGACCGAAGCCTACCCGGGCGGCCTGCCGATCGAGGTCTTCGACGGGTTGCGCGCCGGCCTTGCCGCCAATCGCGCGCAGTTCTTCCGCGATGTCGCCGCAGGCCCCTTCTACGGCTTCAACCGCGAGGGCGCCAACGTGAAGAGCGCCGTCATCGACAACTGGTGGCGCCAGGGCATGATGGGCAGCGCCAAGGCCCATTATGACGGCATCAAGGCCTTCTCCGAAACCGACCAGACCGAAGACCTGAAGGCGATCACCGTCCCCACCTTCGTCCTGCACGGTGATGACGACCAAGTCGTGCCCTACAAAAACGCTGGTGTGCTGCAGGCCGAGATCCTGCCGAACGCGACGCTCAAGATCTACGAGGGCTTCTCGCACGGCATGCTCACGGTGAACGCCGAGACCATCAACCCCGATCTGCTCGCCTTCGTGCAGGGCTGATATCTCCCCGTTCGTCATTGCGAGCGAAGCGAAGCAACCCAGGGCGACCCACGCAGCGCTGGATTGCCGCGGGCCTTCGGCCCTCGCAATGACGAACTGTGGGGAAAAGGAGACTCCCGATGAAAGCCTACCTTCTCTCCATCGCCGCCGGGTTGCTGGTGGGTGTCGTCTACAGTCTCCTCGGCGTCCGTTCGCCCGCGCCGCCGATGATCGCGCTGGTCGGCCTGCTGGGAATCCTGCTCGGCGAGCAGATCGTGCCGCTGGCGAGCCGGTTCGTGACGAAAAACAACGTCGCGCAGTTCGTCATGACCGAGTGCCGCGATCACGTCCTCGGCCGCCTGCCGGGCGACGCCGATAAGCACGACGCATGATCTCGCGTCGCCACACGTTTCTGGGAGCCGCCGCCGCGTCGCTCCTGCCTCAAACTCTCGCGGCCCGAGCGGGTCGAACCAAGGATACGAGCATGACCGACACGATCATCATCAACGCCAAGGTGACAACCCTCGACCGTGAGAACCCGCAGGCGCAAGCGGTGGCGATCCGGGGCGGCAAGTTCCTCGCCGTCGGCAGCGAGGCCGAAGTGCGCGCCGCTGCGCCCGAAGCCACCGTGATCGACGCGAAGGGCCACCGCCTGATCCCCGGCCTGATCGACAGCCACATGCACATCATCCGCGGCGGCCTGAACTTCAACATGGAGCTGCGCTGGGACGGCGTGACCAGCCTGTCCGAAGCGATGGCGATGCTCAAGAAGCAGGTCGACAACACCCCCGCTCCGCAGTGGGTGCGCGTGGTTGGCGGCTTTACCGAGCACCAGTTCGCCGAAAAGCGCCTGCCCACGATCCAGGAACTCAACGCCGTGGCGCCCGACACGCCGGTGTTCATCCTGCACCTCTACGACCGCGCGCTGCTCAACGCCGCTGCCCTTCGCGTGGTAGGCTACACCAAGGACACGCCCAACCCGCCGGGCGGCGAGATCATGCGCGACAGCCAGGGTAATCCGACCGGCCTGCTGCTGGCCCAGCCCAATGCGACGATCCTCTATTCGACGCTGGCCAAGGGGCCGAAGCTGCCGCCCGAATACCAGCTCAACTCCACCCGCCACTTCATGCGCGAGGTCAATGCGCTGGGCGTCACCGGCGTGATCGACGCAGGCGGCGGCTTCCAGAACTATCCCGACGACTACGACATCATCGAGCAGCTGCATCAGGACGACCAGCTGACCGTCCGCATCAGCTACAACCTGTTCACCCAGAAGCCGAAGGAGGAACTCGCCGACTTCGCCGGGTGGGCCAAGCAGGTCACACCGGGTCAGGGCGACGACACCTATCGCCACAACGGCGCGGGCGAGATGCTCGTCTATTCCGCCGCCGACTTCGAGGACTTCCGCCAGCCCCGCCCCGACATGGCGCCGAGCATGGAAGGCGACCTCGAACCCGTCATCCGCCTGCTGGCGGAAAACCGCTGGCCATGGCGCCTCCACGCCACCTACGACGAGACGATCGGCCGCGCGCTCGACGTCTACGAGAAGGTCAACGCCGACATCCCGCTCCAGGGCATCAACTGGTTCTTCGACCACGCCGAGACCATCAGCGACCGCAACATCGATCGCATCGCGGCGCTGGGCGGCGGCATCGCCGTGCAGCACCGCATGGCCTATCAGGGCGAATACTTCGTCGAACGCTACGGCGCCAAGGCGGCCGAGCGCACCCCGCCGATCGCCCGCATGATCGCCGCCGGTATCCCGGTGGGCGCGGGCACCGACGCCACCCGCGTCGCCAGCTACAACCCGTGGGTCTCGCTCTCGTGGCTGGTGACGGGGCGCACCGTGGGCGGCCTTTCGCTCTATCGCGGCGACAACCGCGTCAGCCGCGAGAAGGCGCTGCGCATGTGGACACACGAGAACACATGGTTCTCCACCGAAGTGGGCAAGAAGGGCCAGATCAAGGCAGGCCAGCTGGCCGACCTCGCGCTGCTGTCCGACGATTACTTCGCCGTGCCGGATAACGAGATCGTCCACATCCGCTCGATCCTGACGATGCTGGGCGGCAAGGTGGTCCACGGCGACGGCGACTTCGCCCCGCTCGCCCCCGAATTGCCGCGCCCGATGCCGGACTGGTCGCCGGTCGCCACCTTCGGCGGCTATTACCAGACGCCTGAAGCCAAGCAGAAGCTGGCCTCGGCCTGCGGCTGCGCGAGCAGCTGCGGCGTCCATGGCCACGACCATGCCGCTGCCCTGGGCGCCAACGTCCCCGCCGCCGATGTCCAGACGTTGTGGGGATCGCTCGGCTGCGGCTGCTGGGCCGTCTAAGCCGAAGCGTAGTTTTCCAGAATATCGAACAGACCGGACGATTTTATTCGGATCGTTGAGAGTTCGATCACGCCTTAAACCGTTCTGGACCGGCCGCTGAAGCACAGACGGACCGGTTCCAGACGACGATGAAACTCGCCCCCAAGGAGCATCCCCGATGAAGCGCTTCACCTTCCTGATCGCCGCCGCCGTCCTCGCCTCGGCCCCGGCCCATGCCGCCGAAACCGCCGACTATTCGGTCGGCCCGCAGTACGACACCACCCACGTCTACGTGCCGCAGGAGCAGTTCGACACCTTCGTCTCCAGCTTCGTCGCCACTTTCGGCGGCACCACCAGCAAGCAGGGCGAATTCCAGGTGACGCCCACCAAGAGCCTCACCAAGTCGCAGCTGGTGCTGACGCCTTCGGGCACCGTCTCGGTGTTCGGCTTCAAGACGCCGATCCCCTACCCCTTCGGCGACGAGCGCACCGGCTACCTCGTTACCGACATCGACGCGGCGGTGGCCTCGGCCGTCAAGCACGGCGCCGTGCGCCGCATCGCCACGTTCCCCGATCCCATCGGCCGCGATTCCGTGGTCCAGTGGCCGGGCGGCGTGAACATGCAGATCTACTGGCACACCGCCAAGCCGAACTACGCGCCGCTCAGCAGCGTGCCCGAAAACCGCGTCTACCTGACGCCCGACGCCGCCGATGCCTTCGTCAAGAGCTGGACCGGCTACGCCCACGGCAGGATCACCGCCGACGACAAGGCCGCCCCCGGCGCCGAGATCGGCGAGCCGGGCAAGACCGTGCGCCGGCTCTCGATCGAGAGCGGCTACGGGAGGATGGTGGTCTTCGTCTCGGACGGCCAGTTGCCCTGGCCCTATGGCCGCGACATGACCGGCTACGGCGTGAGCGACCTTTCCGCCACGCTGGCGAAGGCCACGGCGGCGGGCGTCGAAACCCTAGTCGCGCCGTTCGAGGTGGGCACGCGCCAGACCGCCATCGTGCGCTTCCCCGGCGGCTACGTCGCCGAGATCCATCAGGGCGCCTGAGCCATGGCCAGCCTGCCCCCGATGAACCGCACGCCTTCATTCGTCGGGGCAGTGCTGGACTTCACCCCCACTGCCTTCCTCGCCCGCCTCGCGCTGGTGAGCGCCTACCTCGTGGGCGGCGTGACCAAGCTGGGCGACTGGCCCTCGGCGCTGGCGGAGCAGGCCCACTTCGGCCTGACCCCGCCCGCGCTGTGGGCCGCACTGACCATCGCGGTCGAACTGGTTGGCCCGCTGCTGATCCTCTCGGGCCGTCTGGTCTGGCTGGGCGCGGGGATGCTGGGCGTGTTCACCTTCTTCGCCGCGCTGGTGGCGAACGCCTTCTGGACCATGCCCGAAGGACCGGAGCGCTTCGGCGCGATGAACGCCTTCTTCGAGCACATGGGCCTCGTCGGCGGGTTCGTGCTGGTCGCGGTGCTGGCGCGCAGAGGGCAGGGCAATGCCTAGGCTTTGCCCCTCACCCTCGTCATTGCGAGCGCAGCGAAGCAATCCAGAGCGTCGCCGCTCCGCCCTGGATTGCTTCGCTGCGCTCGCAATGACGGCAGTGGGGGCGTTTCTCCCCCACACCGCCCTCGCCGCGCCGAAGGAGGCATGGGAAGCCCCGACCCTCACGATCACCCGTTACGACGAGGACTGGTCCGACCTCGAAAACGCCGAAAAGCGCGATCACCACTGGACCGGCCCCTTCAAGTACATCCCTCTGGCCGACGATGCCTGGCTCTCCACCGGCATCGAACTGCGCGTCCGCAGCGAGAACTACGAAAACAACCTCTGGGGCGCCGCCGACGCGCCGAACGACAGCTATGTCTGGCTGCGCGCGCTGCCTTACGCGGACCTCCACGTCGGCAAGCTTCGCGCCTTCGCCCAGCCGATCCTCGCCACCTCGGTCAGCGTCGCGCCCTCGCCCGGGCCGGTGGACGGCACCGGCGTCGATCTGCTGCAGGGCTTCGTCGAGGCCGATCTCGGCCCCGTCACCCTGCGCGCCGGGCGGCAGATGCTCTCGCTCGGCACCGAGCGGCTGGTCGGCACGCGCTACGGCCCCAACGTGCCGCTGGCCTTCGACGGGCTCCGCGCCAACGTGACGGTCGGGGCGGCGAAAGTCAGCCTGCTGGCGGTGCGTCCCGTCCAGCCCGGCAAGGGCAGCTTCGACGACCGCACCTCGTCGCAGAAGGCGCTGTGGGGCGCTTATGCCGCGATGCCCGAACTGGACCTCTACTACCTCGGCTACCGCAACGACGCGGCGCGCTGGGGTGGAACTCAGGGCGGCGAGACGCGCCACACCCTCGGCGCGCGGTGGCACGCGAAGCGCGGCGACTGGCACTGGAACGTCGAAGGCGCCTACCAGTTCGGCCGCTTTGCTGGCGGTTCGATTTCCGCCTGGACGGTCGGCACCGAGTTCGGCCGCGCCTTCCCCGACCTGCCGCTCTCGCCCGATCTCACTTTCCGCGCCAACGTGGTGAGCGGCGACCATGATCCCAAGGACAACCGCCTCGGCACCTTCAACGCGCTGTTTCCCAAGGGCAAGTACTTCGGCGAACTCTCGCCGGTCGGCCCGTACAACATCATGAACCTGCACCCGGCGATCGGCCTGCAACTGGCGCCGACCGTCTCGGCAGGCGTCGCGGCGGCGGCCTACTGGCGCCAGTCGCTGGACGACGGGATCTACGACATCCCCGGCAACCTCGTGCGCGCCGCCGGAGACAGTCGCGCACGCTTCATAGGCAAGGAAGTGGAAGCCACCCTCGCCTGGCAGGCGACGGCGGAACTGGAACTGTCGATGTCGGTCTCCGCCTTCGCGCCCGGCGCCTTCATCCGCGAGACGGGGAGCGCCAGGACCATCCGGATGCTGGGCCTCGAAAGCAATTTCCGGTTCTGATGGTCTTTTCGAGATCATCGAACGAAACGACGCACTTTATTCCAATAACCCGGCAGGTCTTCGCCCGGTAGACCGTCTGCATCACTCAGGAGATCGCCCCCCGTGTCTATCCAAACCTCTACGCCCGCACCCAAGTCCGGCCTGCTTCCCTGCCTGCTCCTGCTGCTTTCGGCCACGACCGGCCTTGTCGACGCAGCCTCGGTGCTGGGGCTGGGCAAGGTCTTCACCGCCAACATGACCGGCAACGTCGTGTTCCTCGGCTTTGCCGCTGCGGGGACGCCGGGGTTCAAGGTCATCCCTTCGGTCCTGGCGCTGGCCGCGTTCATGGCGGGGGCGTGGGGCGCCGGGCACCTCGCCCGCGCGCATGTCGAACGGGCGCTCGGCCGCTGGCTGATGTGGGCCGCCGTGGTCGAGGCCGCGCTGCTGTGGATCGCCGCGCTGATCGCGCTCGACATCGACGTCGCCGCGCAGGCACCCAAGGCGGGCGTGATGGCGGTGATCGCCCTGACCGGCTTCGCGATGGGCCTGCGCAACGCCACCGTGCGCCAGCTCAAGGTGCCGGACCTGACGACCACCGTGCTGACCCTCACCATCACCGGCATCGCCGCCGATCAGGTGGGCGGACGCACCCCCAACTTCGCCCGCCGCTTCGGCGCGGTGCTCTCGATCTTCGCGGGCGCGGCGGTAGGCGCGCTGCTGCTTATGCACGGCGGACTGGCCCTGCCGCTGGCTCTGGCCGGAGCCATCGTGCTGGGCGGCACGCTGCTATTCCTGCGCGACCCCGCCGCCTCCATGCCGCACCGGCCCTGACAACACCTCGTCATTGCGAGCGCAGCGAAGCAATCCAGGGCAGTGTAAACCGCGCTGGATTGCTTCGCTGCGCTCGCAATGACGAACCTGGGAAGACAAACGAAAGGTTACCTTGTCGCCCGCGCGGGCGCATGTAATGCGCGGGCGATGCGTCCCGTCCGTGTCGCCCGCCCGCTTTTCCGCGCCATCGCCGCCCTCGTCGGCGCGAGCCTCTGCACGCCTGCACTGCTCGCCTCGCCTGCCACCGAGATCCCCGGCTACGCCAGCCGCTACTGGTCGCTGGCGGACGGTGCCCCGCCCGATATCCGCGCCATCGCCCGCACCCGCGACGGGTTCCTGTGGCTCGGCTCGGGCGACGGGCTCTACCGCTTCGACGGATTGAACTTCCTGCGCGTCGAGCCCGAGGACTTCGACAACTTCCGCGCCCGGCAGGTCACCGCGCTGGCTGCGGGGCCGGACGGCAGCCTGTGGGTGGGCTATGCCTTCGGCGGCATCGCCCGGCTCAGGGACGGGCACTTGCGCGGCGCCAACCCGGAGAAGCCGCGCGGGCGCATCACCGACATCATCGCCGCGCCCGACGGCTCGATCTGGGTTTCCACCTGGAGCGGCTTCGGCTCGCAGCTGCGCCATTGGGTGAACGGCCGCTGGGACGTGATCGACGTCGACGGCCCGCTGCTGCGCATGTACCGCCAGAGCAATGGCGCCATCTGGATCGCCTCCAATCCCGACTTGCGCCGTCTGGCCCCGGGCAGCCGCAAGCTGGAGACGGTGCCCGCGCTCATGAACCTCGGCCCCGCCTTCCGCGAGGACCGCACCGGCGCGATGTGGTTCTATTCGAGCGACGGCCTCCAGCGCCTGACCGCGAAGGGTTTCACGGAAACCGGCGTCGGTTTCGGCGAGCCGCTGAACGGCGGCGACGGATGGCGCGAGATGCTGTTCGACGACGATGACCTGCTGTGGATCGCCGGCAATGCCTCGGGCCTCGCGACGGTGCCGCGCGGCGCGCTGAGCATGGACCACGCGCAAACCTACCCCGTCGGCATGTTCACGCTGATGCGCGACGGCGAGGGCACCATCTGGGGCGGCGCGCCGGACGGCCTGCACCGCTTCGTACGCACCCCAGTCGTGCGCTACGCCGCCATCAGGGGAGTGCGCACCGGCATCGCCACCGGCCCGGACGGCTCTCTCTACATCGGCGGGGATGAGGGCCTCTACCGCATCGTCGACGGCAAGGCGCAGCTGATCCTGCGTTCGGGGCTGGTTTCCGAGGTCTGCTCGGTTTCGGGCGTCGGCGCCTATGTGCTCACGTACAAGAACGAATATCTCGTACGCGGCGCCAGCCCGACGCGGATCGTCGGTCCGCTGGAGCATGAGCGCCAGTTCGCCCAGGCCTGCGCCTCCGATCCGCAGGGGCGGCTGTGGGAATCGGTATCGGCCTCCGGCATGTTCCGGCTCGACGGCACCCGCTGGACCAAGGACGAGAGCCTGCCGCCCGCGACGACCTTCATCGCGCCGGGGCCCAATACCTTCATCGTCAACCAGCCGCTGCGCCTGCTCGCCCGCGTCCATGACGGCAAGACCACGCCCATCTGGCCCGAAGGCGACGGCGCAGGCAGCAAGGGCGGCGTCGGCTTCGTGCGCATGCTCAAGCAGATGGACGGCGAGACATGGATCGGCGGCGAGGCGGGCCTCGCCCGCTACGACGGCCGCCGCGCGCAGCAACTGAGCGCGCGGACGTATCCGTGGCTGGCAGGGGTGATGGGCATCGTGCGCGTCGCCGGGCATTACTGGCTGATCTCGTCAGGCGGCATCACCCGCGTGGCCGAGGCGGACCTAGATGCGGCTTTCGCGAAGCCCGGCACGCCGATCCCGCTCGCCCGCTTCGGCCAGAGCGGCGTGATCCGCGCGCGCACCGAATCCTATTCCGCCAACGACGCCGCCGTCGATGCGCAGGGACGGCTGTGGTTCGTCACCAGCACCGGAGTGGTGCAGGTCGATACCTCGCGTATCACTCCGCGCCGGACCGACATGCCGATCGCGGTCACCGGGCTGGAAGTGGACGGCCACGCCTATCCGCTCGCGAACACGCGCCTGCCTGCGGGCACCACGCGCGTCAGCCTGTCCTACGTCGGCCTCGGTCTCGCCGATGCGGAGAACAACCGCTATCGCTACCGGCTCGACGGGATGGACGAGAACTGGGTGGAGGCGCAGGGGCGCCGCCGCGTCGATTACGCAGGGCTCGGCCCCGGCACGTACCGCTTTCACGTCACCGCCGCCACCGGCGACGGGCCGTGGGCGAAGCGGGAAGCGACCGCCATTTTCGTCATTGCCCCGCATTTCTGGCAGACCGCGTGGTTCCGCCTCGCGGTGCTGGCGGCGGCGGTGCTGGGTGGTTACGCGCTGTTTCGCTGGCGCATGCGCGCCGCCATGCAGTCCCTGCGCGACCGCATCGAGGAGCGCGTGGCCGAACGCGAGCGCATCGCACAGGACCTGCACGATACGCTGCTGCAGGGCTTCCAGGGCCTGATGCTGCGCTTCCAGACGGTGCTGCACCTGACCACGCCGGGCACCCCTGCCCACACCGCCATCGAGGAAGCGCTGGAGCGTGCCGACGACGTCCTGCTCCACGGCCGCGAGCGCGTGCGGGGCCTGCGCGAGGATGCCGAGCCCAAGTGCATCGCCGAGACCCTGCGCGCCTGCGCCGCGCGCGTCGTGGGCGATACCCTGCCGTGGGAGGTCAAGATCGACGGCCCCGAGCGGCTGGTCGGCGCTCCGGTCGCCGAGGAACTGGAACTCGCGGTGGGCGAGGCGCTGGCCAACGCCGTCAAGCATGCCCGGGCGGGCATGGTGCGGGTGGAGATCCACCACGGCCGCGACCGGCTTTCGCTGCGGGTGGTGGACGACGGCGTCGGCCTGCCCGAAGACGTGCGCGCGGCCGGCGGGCGCGCGGGGCACTTCGGCCTCACCGGCATGCGCGAGCGGATCGAGCGGCTGGGCGGTGCCTTCGCGATCGCCAATGCGGCGGGACAGGGCACCTCGATCCGGCTGAGCCTGCCCGCGAAGATCGCGTATCGCTGATGGCTTCTGCCCGCACCTCTTTCGTCATTGCTCGCAATGACGAAAGAGGTGAATCCAATGATGAAAAGCGGAAGAATCTAAAGCTCGATCAGCCCGTTGCGCACGGCGATCGCCACGGCATGCGTGCGGTCCATCGCGCCGAGCCGCGCGAAGATCGCCTTCATATAGCCTTTCACCGTGTCCTCGGACAGCGACAGCCGCGCCGCGATCTGCTTGTTGGAATTGCCCGCCGCCGCCAGTTCCAGCACGTCGCTCTCGCGCGCGGTCAGGCGCTTGGCCTCGCGGTCGGCGGCGCCGAACACCTGCCTGTCGAAGTGCGTGCCGCCCCGATGGACCGAGCGGATCGCATCGAGCAGTTCGGTCCGCAGGCTGTTCTTGAGCAGGTATCCCGAGGCCCCCGCCTTGATCGCCTGCGTCGCGCGGCCATCGCCCGAATAGGTCGTGAGCACCAGGATGCGCGCCTCGGGAAATTCGGCGAGGATGCGCGTCATCGCCTCCACCCCGTCGACATTGGGCATCTGCAGGTCGAGCAGCAGGAT
>Ga0308159_1005385_pt1 | contig 10906 bp, 9 predicted proteins | sample PhyCR1_FD_201040 | JGI IMG/M metagenome (GOLD analysis project Ga0308159, IMG submission 201040) | Phyllosphere microbial communities from UC Gill Tract Community Farm, Albany, California, United States - DLSLC.R1 | ecosystem: Host-associated > Plants > Phyllosphere > Unclassified | place: USA...
CGCCGCCGCATGCGCATGCGCAGCGAACGAGGCAGCGACATCGCGCTCGATCTGCCGAAGCAGAGCTGGCTCTTCGATGGGGCCGTCCTGCATGACGACGGCCGGCGCGTCCTGGTCGTCGTTCGCCCCCCCGAACCCGTCATGGTGATCGCGCTCGCGAACATGACGCCGACCGCCGTGTTCCGCATCGGCCATGCGCTGGGCAATCGGCACAGTCCCTCGGAACTGGACGGCGGCGAGATCGTCGTGCCCGTGACCGATACGCCGGAACTGACTTCGCGGCCGGTGCTGGCGCTCGGATTGGCCGGCCTGGTCCTGCGTTTCGAGGCCAGGCCATTCGCCGCCGGTGCGCCGCCCACCTGCGGCGGTGCGGCGCACGAGCACCCGCCCCGTCACCATGAGCACCATGGGCATGGCCAGCTCGATTGACGATGCAACGGTCGGCCCTTGGCTCGCGCTGATGCAGTTGTCGGACTCCGCCCTGCCGATCGGCCGCCACGCGCACGCGATGGGCCTGGAGCGGCTGTTTCGCGACGGCCGCGTGCAGACGCAGGCATCGCTCAGAGAAATGATCGTGTCCGCGCTGCTGCACGGGACGGCACGTGCAGACGGCGCCGCCACCGCGCTGGCGCACGATGCGCTGCAAGCCGGCGATGCGCTGGCCCTCAGGCGCGTGGACGCGCGGCTGGACCCGCTGAAACAGACGCCGTCGGCGCAGGCCGCGTCGCGCCGCTGCGGGAGCCGGCTGGCCGCGTTGGCTGCCACCTTCGGCGGGCAGGCGGTGCTGGCCGACTATGCCGCCGAGGTCGCTGCCAGGAAGACGCCCGGCCACCTGGCCGTCGTCTCAGGCGCCGTCTCCGCCGCCGCGGGCATCCCGCGTGCGCACGCCGTGCTGTCCGAGATGCGCGGCGTGGCGGCCATGATCCTGTCGGCCGCCGTCCGGCTGGACGTCTTGCCCGCCACGGCCAGCCAATCGATGCTGGCAGCCCTGTCCCCCGAGATCGTGGCCGCCACACGCATCGCTCTGCAAACCGGCGAGGAAGACATGGCGTCCGGTGCAGCCGCCGGGCTGGAGATCGCCGCCATGCGGCATGCGCGCGACGACGCGCGCCTGTTCGCCAGTTGACCCGACCCCCTTCAAGGAATCTTCATCGATGCAGCAAGACCGGATATTGCGCGTGGCCCTGGACTGGGCAGTGGACGACATCGACCCGCCCCGTTCGTTCGGCGGCTGGAACACGGGCCGCGTCGTGCAGCAGACCCACGAAAGCCTGATGGAGGACGACTTCCATACCCGCCCCGTACCTGCCGACGCGCCGACGCGGGTCGTGCCGCGGCTGGCAGAAGCCGTGCAGCAATCGCCCGATGCCCGCGACTTCGTGTTTCGCCTGCGCCGCGGCGTGCGCTTCCACGACGGCGCGCCGCTGGACGCCGACGCCGTCGTGCTCAACTACCACCGCATGTGCATGCCCGACTCGGCGCACTTCTCCGAGGCGGTGGCCGACTTCAACCGCGAGGGGGCGGGCCTGATCGAGCACGTTCGCGCGCTCGACGAGATGACGGTGGCATTCCGGCTGAGTGAGCCGTTCCCAGAGTTCCTTCGCTACATGACGCAGGAAGACGCACCCGGCGCACAGGCAATGATCAGCCCGGCCGCCATCCGCGAATTCGGTCCCGACGGCTGTGCGGACCGCGCCCCGGGCACGGGTGCCTTCCGCTTGCACCGCCGCTTCGAGACCGATGGAGGATCGGCAGTGGAGTTGCTGCGCAACGACGCCTACTGGGACGGTCCGCCGACCATCGACGGCATCCAGTTCCTGCCGTTCCCGGCGCTCGATGACCGGGTGCGGGCCCTGGTCGACGGCAGGGTCCACCTGGCATACAGCCTGGAAGGCGCGGATCTGCAGGACCTGCTGGCGCGCGGCTTCGACGTTCCCGCGTTCTCGCCGCCCTACCTCTGGTACCTGGTCTTCAACCTGCGTGACCCGCGCGTGGCTGACGTGCGCGTGCGGCAGGCCGTTGCCCACGCCATCGACCGCAAGGCACTGTGCGACGACCTGTTTCCGGGCGCCGCCCTGCCCGCCGCCACGGCCATTCCCCCCGGTGCGCCGGCGCACGACCCGAAGGCGCCCGAGCGCTATCCCCATGACCCCGACCGCGCCCGCGCGCTGCTGGCACAGGCCGGCGCCGCAGAAGGCATGACCCTGCACGTCGTCGGGGCGCAGGCCGGCTCGGCGCAACTCGACCCCGGCGCGATCTACCGGCGCCTGGCCAGGGACCTGTCCCAGGTCGGCATCCGTCTGGAAGTCACGCTGCATCCGGACTGGGTCGGCTATTGCAACCAGTGGCGCGAAGGGGCGCCGGCCGGCGTCTCGTTCAGCGAGATGAGTTGGGCCATGTCCTGCGACCTGTGGCTGTCGCAGGTGCTGCACGGCAGGAACACGTCGCCGCGCGGCTTCAACGCCGGCTACAACCAGGACGCGGTCCTCGACGCGCTGCTGGACCGGGCGCGCGGCGCCTTGTCGCAGCAGGATCGCACGGCTCTCTACCGCGCGGCGGATGCGCGCGTCATGGAGACGTTGCCCATCCTGCCACTGCTCACCTCGGCCAGAGGCATGATCGCGAGTTCCCCCAGGGTCGCGGGCCTGACGATCGTCAACCAGTGCTGGCAGGACTTTCGGCGAGTGCGCTTGATCTGAAGCATGGCCGGCTTTTTGCTCCCCCGCCAGACATGATGCGTGACACCGATCCCTGGACACTGGGCGTCCTCTACTCGCTCACCGGGCACACGGCCATCTCGTCCAAGCAGCATGTGCAGGGCATCACGCTGGCGCTGGAAGAGATCAACGCCCGTGGCGGCGTGCTCGGCCGGCCGCTCGCCGCCAGGATCTACGACACCGAATCCGATCTCGGCCGCTATCGCCAGTATGTCGACCGCCTGTTCGCCGACGACGGCGTCGACGTGGTGATCGGCTGCTGCACCTCGCTCAGCCGCAAGGCGGTCCTGCCCACTATTGAGCGCCGCAACGGCTTGCTCCTGTATCCGGACCTCTATGAAGGTTTCGAGTATTCGCCCAACGTGCTCTACGCCGGCGCTGCCACCAACCAGAACACACTGCCGCTCGCGCGCCACCTGCTGCGCGGCGGCGCACGCCGCTTCGTGCTCGTCGGCAGCGACTACATCTATCCGCGCGAATCCAACCGGGTCATGCGGGACCTGGTCGAGCGCCAGGGCGGGCAGGTGCTCGACGAAATCTACCTGCCGCTGCAGGCCGGCGCGGCCCGGATGGCACAACTGGTCGAGCGCGTGGCCGCACTCAAGCCCGACATCCTGTTCAATGCGCTGGTCGGTCAGTCCATCTGCGAGCTGCTGCAGGCCTGCGCCGATGCGGGCGTCGACGGCGCATTTCCCATCGCCAGCCACAACATCACCGAAGCCGAGATGCTGGCACTGCCCAAACCGCCGGCGGCTGGACACATCACCTCGGCCCCGTTCTTCAGCAGCCTGGCGACCGCACCAAGTCGGCGATTCGTGGCCGACTTCAGGCGCAGTTTTGGTGCGCGCGCACCGGTTTCGCAGATTGCCGCAGCCGCCTACAGCACGGTGCATCTGTTCGCGCTCGCGCTGGAAGAAGCCGGGGAGATGGATGCGCAAGCCATCATCGCCGCGGCGTGCGGACGGCGATTCGAAGCGCCGCAGGGCGAGATCGTGGTCGACGCCGACAACAACCATACCTGGATGACGCCGCGCATTGGCCGCTGGAACGGATGCGACGAGTTCGACATCGTCTGGCAGGCTCGCGAGGCGGCCCAGCCCGACCCCTGGCTCGTGAACTACGGCGGCGCAGAGACGCTGGCCGACGCCGAATGGGCCGACTTGGCAGAGGCGGAGAAGGAAGGCATCTCATGAGCATCGACCCCATCCGCGACCTGCGCGGCCTGAAGGTGACAGTACTGCACCCCATGGACCGCGAGATGGACGAGTTACTGCGCCACCTCAAGCGCGTCGGCTGCCAGGCCGATCTGCTCTGGCCGCCGCCATCGACCTTGGCCGCGTCGACCAACGTGGTGTTCTTCGCCATCACGCCGGAGGGCCCGCGCGTGCCCCTGCCACGCCTGGCCGAGCCTGCACCGGCGCTGGTGGCCATCGTCGACTACGAGAGCCCGAGCGCAGTCAAGGGCCTGCTCGAATCGGGCGCGCACAGCTTCATTGCCAAGCCAATCCGTCCTTCAGGCATCGTCTCCAGCCTGCTGATAGCGCGCTCTTCACACGGCTACCAGTCCCGACTGCTCGCCAAAGTGGCCAAGCTCGAAGAAACGTTGCGCAGCCGGCGCGAGATCGAGCGTGCAACGCGCATCCTGATGGAACTCAAGCATCTCGGCGAGGATGCCGCCTACCAATTGATCCGCAGTCAGGCCACGGCGCAGCGCCTCGGCATGGGTGCCGTCGCGCGCTCCATCATCACGGCGCACCGCGTGTTCGACAGCGGCCCGCTGGCATCCACCACGTCAGCCGTATCGGCCAAGCCTTTGGCACGGAACGTGCTGGGGCTACGCAAGCGCTAGTTTTACTGGCGCGGTCATGCACTGCGGCAGGGCTGCCGCGGAATCAGTTGGCTAGGAAGCCTTCGTTCATACGCCTCACGGCGGGACGAAGGCTTTTTTGTTTTTCGATTTCCAAATCCTGATGAGGATCTCCATGCGCACCTCGAATCGTCTCTTCGCAACCATGCTTGCCGCCCTTGTCGCCCTGCTCGGCACTCAGTTCGCCGCGGCACAGGGCAAGCCACCCGTCATCATCGGCACCGCTGTCGGCCTGAGCGGCGCCAACAGCGTCGTCGCTCCCTCCGTGGTGCAGGCCACGCAGTTGGCGATCGATGAGATCAATGCGGCCGGCGGCATCCTCGGCCGCAAGGTCGTGCTCGAGGTCGCCGACGATGGCAGCGGCGCCGCCGGCGCGCAGAAAGCCTACGACTCGCTGCTGTTCCAGAAGAAGGTCGACGCCGTCATCTCGATGGAAACGAGCGCCGCGCGCAATGCCGCGCTGCCCATCGTGACGCGCGCCAGGAAGCCCTTCATCTACACCTCGTTCTACGAAGGGCGCTCTTGCAACAGGAACATGTTCATCAACGCCTGGGTGCCCGAGCAGCAGGTCGCCTCGGTGGTCGACTACTTCGGCTCGAAGCTGAACACCAAGAGCTATTTCCTGGTCGGCAGCGACTACGCCTTCGGCCGCGGCATGCTCGAGTTCACGCGCAAGTACATCCTCGCGAAGGGGCAGAAGGTCGTCGGCGAGGAATACCTGCCGATGGACGGGTCGGACTGGACCGCCATCGTCAGCAAGCTGAAGGCCTCGGGCGCCGACGCGCTGATCAGTTCCACCGCGGGCGGCGCGCCCAACGTGACGCTGACCAAGCAGTTGCGCGCCGCGGGCGTGACCATTCCCTTCGGCAACCTCGCCGTCGACGAGGGCACGGCCAAAAGCATGGGCAGCGACGGCAAGGACGTCTACACGGCCGGCTCGTACTACACCAGCATCGACACGCCCAGAAACAAGGAATTCCTGGCGGCGATGGGCAAGCGCTTCGGCGCCGAGATGAAGACGCCGAACGACCTCTCGGTGCCGCAGTACGAGGCCGTCTGGGCCTACAAGCTGGCGGCCGACAAGGCCGGCTCGCTGGACACCGACAAGGTGCTGACAGCGCTGGGCGAGGTCTCGTTCAACGGCCCGCGCGGCGCCATCAAGATGGACAAGCAGCACCACGCCGCGCTCAACATGTACCTGGGCCAGGTGCAGGCCGACGGCAGCGTGAAGATCCTCGAGACCTTCGAGGGCGTCGACCCCGGCGCGCAGTGCCCGAACCTCAAGTGACGGCCTGACGTCCGGACTGCAGAGAACCCGTCCCCATGACCCTGGTGCTGGACATGCTGACCACGGCCGCCATCCTATACGGCGTGGCGGCCGGGCTTCTGATCGTCTTCGGCGTGATGAAGATCATCAACTTCGCGCACGGCGCCTTCCTCACGGTCGGCGGCTACGCTGCGCTGCTCGTCACCCACCTCGGCTGGAATCCGTGGTGGTCGCTGCCCGTCGCATTCGCGATAGGCGCGGTCTGCGGCGCGGTCGTCGAGCGGCTGGTGATGAAGCCGCTGTACAAGCGCCCGCTGGACGCGATCCTCGCGACCTGGGGGCTGGCGATCGTGATCGGCCAGTGCATCACGCTGGTCTTCGACCGCGGCGTGCAGTTCGTGCAGAGCCCCCTGACCGGTGCCGTCGATTTCCTCGGCACCTCGTACTCGAGCTACCGGCTGCTCGTCATTCCGCTCTCGCTGGCGGTGATCGCCCTGCTCGGCTGGATGATGAACGGCTCGCGCCTGGGACTGGTGACGCGCGCGGTCATCATGAACGAGGACCTGGCGCGCGCGCTGGGCATCCACACCGGGCTGGTGCGCCTGGCCACTTTCTCGCTCGGCGCCGGGCTCGCGGGGCTGGCGGGAGCGCTGATCACGCCGCTGTCCAGCGTCGACCCCAACATGGGCGTGCCCTGGCTGGTCAACGCCTTCATGATCGTGATGGTCTCGGGCGTGTCGCTCGTCAGCCTGGGCATCGCGTGCCTCGTGCTCGGCAGCGCCCAGGTGCTGGTCAGCACCTGGGCCAACCCGATCCTCGGCGGGCTGACGATCGTGGTGCTCGCCGCGGTGATCCTGCGCGTCCGCCCGGAGGGCTTCGCCCGTGGCTGAACTGACTTCGAACGCACCCACGGCCGCCAGCGGGTCGCGCTCGCGCCGGCTGGCCCTGCCTGCAGGTCTGGCGCTCGCGGGGCTCGCGCTGATGCTCGTGGCACCCGAGGTGCTGCCGACCTACCTCGTCAACACGCTGATCCGGGCCTTCCTCTATGCCGCCGTCGCGATCACGGTCGACATCCTCTGGGGCTTCACCGGCATCCTGACCTTCGGCCAGTCGGCCTTCTTCGGCTTCGGCGCGTACGCGGCCGCCCTCGTCTTCACGCACGCTGGCTTCGGTCCCGGCCTGGCCTTGATCGCCTTCGGCATCGCCATCGTCGGCGCAATACTGCTCGCGCTCCTGGTCGGCTGGTTCGCCTTCCATCCGGGCGCCTCGCCGCTCTACGGCTCGGTCATCACGCTGGTCCTGCCGATCGTGGTCAGCCAACTGCTGTATTCCGGCGGAAACTTCACGGGATCGAGCAGCGGACTCTCGGGCTTCGAGAGCTTCGACCTGTCGCTCGAAGCCTGGTTTCGCATCGCCGGTGTCTTCCTGATCGCGACCACGGCCGGCGCCTGGCTCTTCCTGCGCAGCGACGCCGGCCGCATCCTGGAGGCGATCCGCGACAACGAGCAGCGCTGCGAATACCTGGGCATCAACGTCTCGCGCGTCAAGATCCTGCTGATGATGGCCTGCGGCGCGATCGCCTCCTGCGCCGGCTTCCTCTTCGCCTGCGTGCAGATGGTGGTCGCGCCGGAGTACGCGGGATTCGCCTTCGGCACCGAACTGCTGATGTGGGTCGCCCTCGGGGGGCGCGGCACGCTGATCGGGCCGCTCATCGGCACGCTGCTCCTCGACACCAGCACCTCGTACCTGAGCGGCAGCCTGCCCTTCCTCTGGAAGCTGCTGAGCGGGCTGGCCTTCGTGGTCGTCATCGTCGCGCTCCCGCAAGGCCTGTTGCCCGCGCTGGCGAGCGTCGTCAGGCGCGCGTGGCGACGTGACGCGCCGGCTTCGGCGGCGCCCGCCGCCGAAGTGGAACTGCAATCCGCCGACCCCCGGCCGCTGGTCGGACTGGCCTCCGCCGGCCGCCTCGCGCTCAGCGTGGAGGACGTGCACAAGCGCTTCGGCAGCCTGCAGGTGCTTCGCGGCATCGACTTCGCGGTGCGGCCGAACGAACTGCTGAGCCTGATCGGCCCCAACGGCGCCGGCAAGACCACGCTGATGCGCTGCATCGCCGATGGCGCGGAGCGCAGCTCGGGAACAGTGCGGCTCAATGACCACGACATCCGCCGTTCATCGCCGGCCGCCTGCGTCGCGCTGGGCGCCGGGCGCAAGTTCCAGAACGCGAACGTCTTCGACTCGCTGACGGTCGCGCAATCGATGCGTGTCGCCCGGACCCGGTTGGAGCGGCCATCGCTGTGGCGCCGCGACCACGCACTCGCGCTGCCGACGGCCGCGCTCGAAGTGATGCGCGCCACCGGCCTGGACCGGCAACTGCACGTCGCCTCGCGCGACCTCTCGCACGGCATGAAGCAGGCGCTCGAACTCGCGATGGTGCTGGCGCTCGAGCCCAGCGTGCTGCTGCTCGACGAGCCCACGGCCGGCCTGACCAAGGCAGAACGCACGCTGATCGGCCGCATCCTGCTCGACCTGACGCACAGCCACACGCTGTGCGTGCTGCTGGTCGAGCACGACCTCGACTTCGTGCAGGAGATCAGCACGCGGATCATCGTGCTGCACCAGGGGCAGATCGTGCTCGACGGCAGCGTCGAGGAAGTCGTCAATTCCGACCTCGTCCGCGAGGTCTATGCCGGCGCCTCGGCGCCCGGAGCCCACGGATGAGCGCGGCACTCGAAGTGAGCGGACTCACCGCCGGCTACGGCAGTGCGATGGTGCTGCACGGCCTGAGCTTCTCGGTGCAGCCGGGGGAGATCGTTGCGCTGCTCGGCAAGAACGGCATGGGCAAGAGCACGCTGCTGAATACGGTCATGGGCCTGCTCGCGGCGCGCGATGGCACGGTCTCGCTGTTCGGCGAGACGGTGAGCCAGTTGCCCGCGTACCAGGTGGCGCGGCGCCCGCTGGCCTACGCGCCCCAGGAGAAGGCGCTGTTCCAGGATCTGAGCGTGGAGCAGAACCTGCGGCTGGGCCTGCGCGAGGCCGGCTCGTTCACGCGCCGTTTCGCACGGATCGCCGACGTCTTCCCGGTGCTGGCCACGCGCCTGAAGCAGCGCGCCGGCACGCTCTCGGGCGGCGAACAGAAGATGCTGCTGATCGCGCGGGCGCTGCTCGGCGCGCCCAGGCTGGTCCTGGTCGACGAGATTTCCGAGGGCCTGCAGCCCTCGGTCATCGAGCGCCTGGCCGCGGTGCTGAAGGCCGAAAGGGAGCAGTCGGGCACCGCCATGCTGGTCATCGAGCAGAACGTCGGCTTCGCGCTGGCGATGGCCGACCGCTACCTGCTGCTGAAGCGCGGCGAGATCGTCGGCCAAGGCCAGGTCGATTCGCCCCAGGTCGTGGACCAGGTCGCCGCGCAGTTGGGCGTTTGAGGTCCACCGTGAGCCGGACGAAAGGAACCCGCCCATGAGCCCAGGCCAGAGCGCGACCAGGCTGCGCGTCGCCTGCCTGCAGATGGATCCGCGCATCGGCCGCAAGGCCGACAACCTGGCGCGCAGCCTGCAGGGCATCGCCGATGCCGCAGCTGCAGGCGCACGGCTCGTGGTGCTGCCCGAGCTGTGCAACACGGGCTACGTGTTCCAGTCGCGCGCCGAGGCCGTCGAGGCCGCCGAGCCCGTGCCCGACGGTCCCAGTTGCCGGGCCTGGATGAGCGCCGCGGCCAGGCATGGCGTGGTCGTCGTCGCCGGCATCGCCGAGCGCGTCGGCGAACGGCTCTACAACGCGGCCGCGGTGCTCGGTCCCGCGGGCCATCTGGGCACCTATCGCAAGAACCACCTGTGGGACGCCGAGAACCTGTTCTTCGAACCCGGCGACCTGGGCATGCCGGTGTTCGAGATCGAGGGTGGGCGCTTCGCCTGCGCCATCTGCTATGACATGTGGTTCAGCGAGATCTACCGCATGGCGGCGATCGGCGGCGCCGACCTGCTGTGCGTGCCGACCAACTGGGTGCCGATGCGCGGTCAACCCGGCAATTTGCCGATGATGGCCAATCTGCTGGCGATGGGCGGAGCGCACACTAACGCGCTCTTCGTCGCCGCTGCCGACCGCATCGGTGTTGAACGCGGTCAGCCGTTTCTAGGCAGCAGTTTGATCGTCGGGCCTGATGGTTGGCCAGTGGCTGGCCCAGCATCCTCGGACGCGGAGGAAATGCTGCTGGCTGACCTCGATCTCTCCAAGGCCCGCCGGCTACGCACGCTGAACTCGTTCAATCACGTGCTGCACGACCGCCGTCCGCCGCTGTATGCAGCGGTTCTGGATGCACCTCGCGGGCCCTGAGCGTCTCGGCCCAGCGGGGCTGGCGCGGTGAAGCGATGCAGCCACGACCGGCTGTCGGCCCCTGGAAGGAGCGCTGCGGTCGCCGCACAGAGGCGCTGGCCGGACGGCAGAGGCACGCATTGCGTCTGAGACGCTCTTGCCGAGGAAGCTCCATAGGAAGTCGCGTATGGTCAGCGCAGCCCAGGTCGCGCACGCGTTCGCGCGGCGCATCGCCGCTGAGCTTGCTCACCAGCATGTCCGCGGCGGCCACGCTCATTTCGTAGCCCGGCGTCATCTCCGAGGTGATCTCGTAGTTTCCCGTAGCCCAGGCGCCCCGGCACAGAGAATGACGGCGTGCGCATTCGAAGACGGCCCCGCCACCTGGGCATCGGTCACGCAAAACAGTTCGGTAAGCGTCCCGCGAACCCATCTTGAATTGGCGTTAGGAGCAAAGGATGCACGTGTCCACTAAGACTTGGTGGATACGTGAACACTATCTCTCCTCATCACACAGGTGATGGGCGGCGCCGCCGCCTGCACAGCGACGAGTTCAAAGCCAACGCCGTTGCGCTGGCTGCGCAGCCGGGCATGTCGATGGCGGCTGTGGCGATGTCTCTCGGTATCAATGCGATGCGGACTTCTGCGTGCAGGCCTTGCGCGAAGCGGCGGCACGCTGGGGAGCGCCGGAGATCGTCAACACCGACCAGGGTAGCCAGTTCAGCAGCGCCGAGTTCGTGGCCGAGGTCCAGCGCATCG
>Ga0308159_1005392_pt1 | contig 10895 bp, 7 predicted proteins | sample PhyCR1_FD_201040 | JGI IMG/M metagenome (GOLD analysis project Ga0308159, IMG submission 201040) | Phyllosphere microbial communities from UC Gill Tract Community Farm, Albany, California, United States - DLSLC.R1 | ecosystem: Host-associated > Plants > Phyllosphere > Unclassified | place: USA...
CGAGGACATGATCCGTCACGTGTTTAAGGTCACCCAGGGTGTCGAGCTGGCAGATCCCTTCCCCTCGATGAGCTGGACCGAGGCCATGCAGCGTTATGGTTCGGACAAGCCCGATCTGCGCGTCAAGCTCGAATTCGCCGACGTGACCGACGTCATGGCCGATGTGGATTTCAAGGTGTTCGCCAGCGCAGCCACCACGGCAGGCAGCCGTGTGGTGGCCTTGCGTGTGCCCGGTGGTGCCGAAATGCCGCGCAGCGAGATCGACGCCTACACCCAGTTCGTCGGTATCTACGGTGCCAAGGGTCTGGCCTACATCAAGGTCAACGAGATCGACAAGGGTCGTGAAGGTCTGCAGTCGCCCATCGTCAAGAACATCCACGATGCGGCACTGACCGAATTGCTCGCGCGCACGGGTGCGCAAAGCGGCGACATCATCTTCTTCGGCGCCGACAAGGCGAAGGTCGTCAACGACGCCATCGGCGCGTTGCGCGTGAAGATCGGTCACAGCCCCTTCGGCAAGAAGCAAGGCCTGTTCGAGGCGGGCTGGAAGCCGCTGTGGGTGGTGGACTTCCCGATGTTCGAATACGACGAAGAAGCCAATCGCTACACTGCTGCGCATCATCCATTCACCAGCCCCAAAGACGGGCATGAGGATCTGCTCACCACTGACCCCGCCCGTGCACTGGCCAAGGCCTATGACATGGTCCTCAACGGCTGGGAGATCGGCGGTGGCTCGGTGCGTATTCACCGCGAAGAAGTGCAGAGCAAGGTGTTCCGTGCACTGAAGATCGACGCCGAAGAAGCCCAGGAAAAATTCGGGTTCCTGCTCGATGCGCTGCAGTACGGCGCGCCGCCCCATGGCGGTATCGCCTTCGGCCTGGATCGCATCTGCACCATGATGACCGGTGCCGACTCCATCCGCGACGTGATTGCGTTCCCCAAGACCCAACGCGCCCAGTGCCTGCTGACGCAAGCGCCTTCCAGCGTGGATGAAAAGCAGCTGCGCGAGCTACACATTCGCTTGCGTTCTGTTGAAGTGAAATGAAGTAAGCTGGTTGCGCAGCCCCCGTGGGGCTGCGTCGCCAACATGGTGCGCGCTCGCGCACCATCCCTTGTGCGGCAGGTCACTTCTCTTGCCCGCCCATGTCTGTTATTCGAGTCGTCAGCTACAACATCCACAAAGGCCGTTCGGCGTTGATGAGCCGTGAGTCCCTGCGCGCCTTGCGCCTGGGGTTGTATGGCCTGCGCCCTGACCTGGTCTTTCTGCAAGAAGTGCAGGGGCGCAACGAACAGGCGTCTCGGTTTGATTCCCAACATGAATCCCTGGGCGCGGCGCTGCATATGAACGTGGCCTATGGGCGTAACGCGATTCGTGACAGGACCGATCACGGCAACGCCCTGCTGTCGCGCTTCAACATTGCCAGTTACGAAAATCAGGACATCTCCGACCATAAGATGGAGCAGCGCGGACTGCTGCATGCCCAGGTCGATATCGGTGAGCATCAGGTGCATTGCTTCGTCGTGCACCTGGGGTTGTTCGCCGGCAGCCGCAAGCGTCAGACCGAGGCCCTGATCGAGCGCATCGGCCGCCTGGTGCCCGAGGGCTGTCCCGTGCTGATTGCGGGTGACTTCAATGATTGGGGCGATCGGCTCTCCCCCCAGTTCGTGCAGCAGCTCGGTCTGTATGAGGTGTTTGCGCATGCGCCGCGCACGCATGGGGGTGAATTGCCCACCATGCGTGACGCGATGCGCCGTTTGTCCAATAGTCTGCGTGGCGTGCCCAATGCGCTTGGTGCCATGGAGCGCACGCGTCAGCTGGGCATGGGGCAGGGCGTGGGGGCACTGGTGCCCCCACCTCGCACTTTTCCGGCGGTGTTTCCCTGGTTTCGTCTGGATCGCATCTATCAGCGCGGTTTTGCGGTGCGCAGCGCGCGCGTGCTGCATGGTCGCGAGTGGTCACGTCTGTCGGATCACTCGCCCATTCTGACCGAGCTGGAGTTGCCGTGAAGTCTGGCGTTGGTCAGTTGGACTGGACCGATGGCAACCAGGTCGAGCTGCTGGAAAATGGATGTGACTTTTTTCCAGCGCTATGTTCGGCGATCGAGGCCGCGCGACACAGCGTGCACCTGGAGACCTATATCTTCACCCTGGACCGCACCGGGCGCCAGGTGTTGGCGAGCCTGTGCGCGGCAGCTGCGCGCGGGGTGAAAGTGCGGGTGGTGATCGATGGCTTCGGCAGCGCCAGTGACGTGCAGGCGATACGCGGGCAAATCGATCAGGCCGGTGGCCAGTGCCTGATCTTTCGCCCCGAACCGCGCTGGTTCGTGCGCTGGGTGCCATCGCGTCAGCGCCTGCGCAGGTTGCATCGCAAGATTGCCGTGATTGATGGTGCATTGGCACTGGTGGGTGGCATCAACATCATCGACGACTACGACGACCTTGAACCCCAAGTCGGCATTTCCGTGCCGCGCTTCGACTATGCGGTGTCGGTGCGCGGGCCCCTGGTGCCCTATGCCGTGCATGCCCAGAAACTGCTGTGGATGCGGCTGAACTGGGCGCGTCTGCGCCGCCATCCTCGTGCCTGGCGGCGGCTGCGCCTGGCACCGCCACATCAGGGCGCGGCGGCCCCCGTGGGCACCTTGCGTGCCGCGTTGGTTCTGCGTGACAACCTGCGTTATCGCAAGACTTTCGAACGCGCTTATCTGTACGGAATCGAGCGTGCGCAGAAAGATATTCTCATCGCCAACGCCTATTTTCTGCCTGGCAAGCAGTTCCGACGCGCGCTGATCGAGGCTGCCCGCCGGGGTGTGCGCGTGCGGGTGCTGCTGCAGGGGAAAATCGAATACCGCATGCAATATCACGCCACACGTGCGCTATACGCACCACTGCTGGCCGAGGGCATCGAGATCTACGAGTACATGCCCAGCTATCTGCATGCCAAAGTGGCGGTCATCGACGCCATGGCCATCGTGGGATCTTCCAACATCGATCCCTTCAGTTTCCTGCTGGCGCGCGAAGCCAACGTGGTGGTCGATGACGCCGCATTTGCCGGGCAATTGCAGCATTCGCTCGAGCAGGCCATGGCCCAGGGTGGCTCCAGAATACTGCCCGAGGCCTATCATCGCCGTGGCGTAGTCCGACGTCTAACGGATGGTCTGGCCTATGCGCTGATGCGCGTGGGCGTCTCGCTCACGGGTGCTCCGAGCGAATATTGACGCGCGAGCGCGCGATATCTGCGGACATGACTGGCATGCACGTTGATTGAAACGTCGTTTGTTTTTTTTTGTCAGGCGGAACCGCTTGTAAACAAACGTAGTTTCAATGCTTGTAGGGTGTGCTTCCTGCGTTACGCTGGTGTGCTAACAACAGGAGACTGTCTCATGCCTCGCAACGTTTCTGCCGGCGACTCGCATCGCGGCAAACCCATACGCAAGATCGCCGTCCTGGGTGCCGGTGTCATGGGCGCCCAGATTGCCGCCCACTGCGTCAACGCCAACGTTCCCGTCGTGCTCTTCGATCTAGCCAGCCAGGACGCCGATCGCAGCAGCGTGTCACGGGCGGCAATTGCCCGGCTGGCAAAGCTCAGTCCGGCCCCGCTGGCCACGCCTGAACTGGCGCAGGCGATCGAGCCCGCCAACTACGATGAGCATCTGCACCTGCTGGCCGACTGTGACCTCATCATCGAGGCCGTTGCCGAGCGGCTGGACATCAAGCGCGCGCTTTACGAAAAGATCGCGCCTGCCGTGGCGCCCGACGCCTGGCTGGCCAGCAACACCTCGGGGCTGTCGATTGAAGCGCTGGCAAAAGTGCTGCCTGCACAACTGCACAGCCGCTTTTGCGGCGTGCACTTTTTCAATCCCCCGCGCTATATGCCGTTAGTCGAGATCATCCCCACGCAGGCGACCGATGCCAGCATGCTCGATGCGCTGGAAGCATTCCTGGTGTCGGGGCTGGGCAAGAGTGTGGTGCGCGCGCGTGACACGCCCAACTTCATCGGCAACCGCATCGGCGTGTTCGGCATTCTGTCCACCATGATCCAGGCCGAGCGGTATGGCCTGACCTACGAGGTGGTCGACGAACTCACGGGCGCCCGTCTGGGTCGCGCGAAATCGGGCACGTTTCGCACGGCTGATGTCGTGGGGCTCGATACGCTGGGGCATGTGATCGGCACCATGCAAAAGGGGTTGCCCGACGATCCTTTCAGCGCCAGTTTCGCCACGCCAGCGGTGCTGGCGGCGCTGATCGAACAGGGCGCGCTGGGTCAGAAATCAGGCGCCGGGTTCTATCGCAAGGCAGGCAAGCAGATTCTGCGTCTGGATCCCGCCAGTCGCGACTATGTGCCTGCCGATGGCAAGGTCGATCCGGACGTCGCAGCCATTCTGGCGCAGCGTGATCCGGTCAAGCGGATGCAGGCGCTGCACGCCTCGTCCCACCCTCAGGCGAAGTTCGTGTGGGCGGTCCTGCGCGACACCTTCCACTACAGCGCGGTGCATCTGGCCGACATCGCCGACACGGCGCGCGACCTGGATTTCGCCATGCGTTGGGGCTTCGGTCAGGGTAAAGGGCCTTTCGAACTGTGGCAGTCGGCGGGGTGGAACGAGGTAGCCGCATGGATTGCCGAGGACATCGCGGCCGGTCGTGCCCTGTCGGCGGCACCCTTGCCGCAGTGGGTCACCGCAGGCCCTGTCGCCAAACACGGCGGGGTGCATCAGGCGCACGGTTCGTTCAATCCTGTCACGCAGGCTTTCGAGCCACGGCGTGATCTGCCGGTGTACCGCCGTCATCTCTCCAGCCCTCGCCTGCATGGCGAGGGTGCCGCGATCGAAGGTCACACCGTGACCGAAAACGACGCGATTCGGCTCTGGACGTTGCCCGAGCCCTATCCGCGGGGCGTCCTGATTGCATCGTTCAAAACCAAGATGCACACCATCAGCGCCGCCGTGGTCGATGGCCTGCTCGACGCGGTGGATCGGGCCGAAGCCGACTACGACGCGCTGGTGATCTGGCAGGAGGGTGAGCCTTTTTCAGCGGGTGCCGATCTGCAGGGCGTGATGCGCGAAGTCGAGCAGTCGGGCTCGGCCGCCGTGCAGGATATGGCGACCAAGCTGCAGCAGGCGGTGCTGCGCTTGCGCTATGCCCAGGTGCCCACGGTCGCTGCCATCGCCGGCATGGCGTTGGGTGGCGGATGCGAGCTGGCCGTGCATGCCAGTGCGCGTGTCGTTCATCTGGAGTCTTACATCGGTCTGGTCGAGATCGGCGTCGGTCTGGTGCCAGGTGCGGGCGGGCTCACCTACTGCGCGCGCCGAGCGGCTGAACAGCACGCGCAGACGGCTCCCGAGATGCCGCTGCTGGCCTATTTGCGCAAGTTCGCCGAGGCGGTGGCGGGTGCCAAGGTATCGCGCTCGGCGCACGAGGCGCGCGCCTTCGGGTACCTGCGTGAGTCCGACCCCATCATCATGCAGGTCAATGAGCTGCTGTATGCGGCCGTGGGCCACGCCCAGGGCCTGGCGCGTGGCGGATGGCGTGCGCCCTTGCCACAACGTTTCAAGGTGGCCGGTCGGGATGGCGCCGCCACGCTCACCACGCAGTTGGTGAACATGCGCGATGGCGGCTTCATTTCCGATTACGACTATGCCCTGGCCCGGGAGGTCGTGACCATTCTGTGCGGGGGCGATGTGGACCCGGGCACGGAAGTCAACGAAGCCTGGATGATGGCGCTGGAACGCAAGACGTTCATGCAGTTGCTGCAACAGCCCAAGACGCAGGAACGCATCGCGGGCCTGCTCAAGACCGGCAAACCTGTACGCAACTGACGCGGAGACACTGATGACAAAAATACTGCAAGACGCCTATATCGTTGCGGCCACCCGTTCGGCCGTGGGCCGCGCGCCCCGCGGCGCACTGCGCAACACTCGCCCCGACGACCTGCTGGCCCACGTGATCCGCTCGGCCATTGCTCAGGCGCCCGGGCTGGATACCTCCACCATCGAAGACGCCGTGATCGGGTGCGCCCGCCCTGAAGGCGCGCAGGGGCTGAACGTTGCGCGCATCGCGGTGCTGCTCGCGGGCTTGCCGCAATCGGTGGCGGGTGTGACGATCAATCGCTTTTGTGCCTCAGGTCTGTCGGCCATTTCCATGGCGGCCAATCGGATTCGCACCGGAGAGGCCGACGTCATGATTGCCGGCGGCACCGAGTCGATGTCGCAGGTGCCCATGAGCGGCTTCGCGCCCTCATTCTCCCCTGATATTTTTCTTCGGGATGAAGACATCGGCATTGCCTATGGCATGGGATTGACCGCCGAGAAAGTGGCAAAGCAATGGAACGTATCGCGCGAAGATCAGGATGCGTTCGCCCTGCTGTCGCATCAGCGGGCCCTGCTTGCGCAAGCCGCGGGTGAATTCAATGATGAGATCTCCCCCATCGACATCGTGTCGCGAAGCGTCGAGTTCTCCGTCAACGCCGAAGGCGAGCCCAGTGTGCGCAGCCGAACATTCTCGACTGACGAGGGACCACGCACGGACACCTCGCTCGATGCCCTGGGAAAACTGCGTCCGGTGTTTGCCGCCCGAGGCAGCGTGACCGCAGGCAACAGTTCGCAAACGTCTGACGGTGCCGCAGTGCTGATCCTCGCCTCCGAACGTGCCGTGCGCGAACAGGGCCTGACGCCACTGGCTCGATTCGTGTCCTATGCCGTGAAGGGCGTGGCGCCCGAGGTCATGGGGATCGGGCCCAAGGAAGCCGTTCCCGCAGCGCTGCGCGCTGCGGGTCTGGCACAGGATCAACTGGAATGGATCGAGCTGAATGAAGCATTCGCGGCCCAGTCACTGGCCGTCATGCGCGATCTCGGGCTGGACCCCAGCCGGGTCAATCCACTGGGTGGCGCTATTGCATTGGGGCATCCGCTGGGCGCCACGGGTGCCATCCGGGCAGCGACGCTCATCCACGGTCTGCGCCGTCGTAGTCTGAAGTACGGCATGGTGACCATGTGCGTGGGAACGGGCATGGGTGCAGCGGGCGTGTTCGAGCGCGTCTGACCCGGTGTGGGGCGCAGGCCGGTGGCCCACGCACGGGTTGGCGGTCTGCGCAGCGCGTGCTCAATGCGGTGCGGTGCGGCGCCGTGCAGCGTCTTGCAGTTTGGCGTTGTGCCGTCTGCGCCCATCAATCCTTGCGTGTTCGCCCACCGATTACCAGTGCCGACCCTCCAAGCACGATGGCCGCGCCGGTCACGATCTGAAACGTCAGCGTTTCGTGCAGCAGGAACGCACCCCAGAATACGCCGAACACGGGCACGAGAAAGGTCACGGTGACGGCCTTGGTCGGCCCGACGCTGGCAAGCAACCTGAAAAACATGATGTAGGCGAGGCCGGTGCAGAGCACGGCCAGCAGCACGGTCGCCGCCCATGCCTGAAACGAGATCGGAGCGGGCGGCCAGGTGTAGATTGCGAAGGGCAGCAGCACCATGGCGGCCCCCGTCATGCTGCCTGCTGCGTTGACGATGGGATCCACCCCGGTCAGATAACGTTTGGCGTGGTTGGCCGCCAGGCCATAGCAGATGGGCGCACACAAGGCGGCCAGAGTCCCCAGCAACTGCGCGGCATCGGTATCGACACGGGTGCTGACCACGTTGACGAAAAGCTTGTCCCACACCAGCACGACGATTCCGGAGAAGCCCACCAGCAGGCCCACGATGCTCAGGCGCGGCAGGCGATCACGAAACCAGACCCACCCGATCACCGCGACCCAGGCAGGCGTGACCGCATTGATGACGGACAGATAGCCTGCGCCCAGCGCCTGTGCGGCATAGGCATAGAAGGTAAATGGAAGCGCGGCGTTCAGCGTGCCGCTGACTGCCAGCACTTTCCAATGTTTGATGATTTGCCGACTTTTGCCTGCCAGCAGCACGAAGGGGAGCAGGCTCAGTGCACCCAATCCGACCCGCAGCTCGATCAGTGCAAACGGGCCGAACTCGCCGACCGCCATGCGAATGAAAAGAAAAGAAGCGCCCCACACGGCGGCGAGTACCAGGAGGTCTGTCAGATCGCGTCCGCGCATGGGTGTGTCTTGGTCCGGCTCAAGTACGACGGCTGATGATGTTCTTCATTTTGACGCGATGTGTCAACACCGCGGCCATCACCGCACTGGCCGCGGCCAGAATCAGACCGATCCGGATGCCTTCGCCGACCGATGTGTGCGAGATGATGACCCCGACCATCGCCGTGCCGGCGGCGCTGCCCATTGCGCGCGTCGTCTGTATGAGCGCAGAGGCGGCGCCCACATCACGCCGCTCGCTGAGCATCTGCATGAAAAGGGTCAGGTTGGGCAGCATGAACCCCAGCGCCATGCCATTGATGAAAAAGGACAGGAGAATCCACCAGATCGCCATGCCGGGCTGAATGAACAGCACCATGACGCAGCCCACCGCCAATAACAGCCCGCCGAACACCATCAAGCGCTGGGGCTCGGATTGCTTGGGAAACAGCATGCTGTTCAGAATGCTGCCCACAGGAATGGCCGCCACCAGGGGGGTCATCAGCAGACCCGCTGTGCTGGGGGAGTAGCCCAATTCGCGCTGAAGCAGCAGCGGGCAGTAGAAAATCAGAACGAACATCGATGCGCCCACGCCAAAACCGGCCACGTTCAGCAGACGCGACTCTAGCGGGCGCAGAATACGCAGTGGAAAAATGGGCGTGTTTACGCGGCGTTCGAACGGCACGAGCAAAGCCAGCGCCGCAACCGCCGCCACCGCGAAGGCCGCGCCCAGCAGGGGATGGCTGGCGCTGCCGGTACCGAAGGCGAGCTGCAGGGCCGCCAACGGCGCGGCCACTGCAATGATCAGCAGCACGCTGCCGCCCCAGTCGATCTTGCGTTGCCCGTCGTGCAGCGGCCGGATGCGGGGAAAGTAACGGCTGATGAGCACCATGGCGAACACCGCTGAAATAGGCACAACGGCAAAGGCCGCCCGCCAGCCCAGGGCCTCGGTCACCGCGCCACCCAGCACCGGTCCGATGCCACTGGCCATCGCGAAGGCTGCCGAAACAAGTGCCATCCATCGAACGCGTTCGCGTGCATCGGGGAAAAGATCGGCCGGTGCGGCAAAGGCCGTGGCGATCATCATGCCTCCGCCTATGCCCTGGATCACGCGAAACGAGATCAGCTGCATCATGTTCTGCGACAGCCCGCAGCCCACCGAACCCAGTGCGACGATCGCCAGCGAAAGCAGGATCAGGGGCTTGCGCCCGAAAATGTCGCCCAGCCGTCCGAAAATCATGATGGAAGCAGCCGTGGCCAACAGATAGCCACTGCCCACCCAGGCGTACAGCGCCATGCCATCGAGCGCCTGCGCCACGCGGGGCAGGGTGGTCGTCACGATGGTGGAGTCAAACGCCACCAGCACCACGGTAGCGGCAATGCCTGCCATCGCCATCAGGAGATCCCGGCGCGAGCGTTGGGGTGGGGGCGGGGCGTCTGGCGTGGGCGTAGCGGGCGGCGGGCTCATGGTTCGAGCATATCACCCGACTACCGTTTTTATTACTTAAAAAATGTGTGATAACCCGTCAAGGCCACGACAATGGCAATCGGTATCGTCCAGGACAGCACCGGATGGCGCGACGACGCGGTTTCGGGCTCAGGCGGTGGCACATAGGGCGTGGGGGCCACGCGAGTCATGTGTTCGGTGAAGGCTGCCATGAATTTGGCGATGATTTTCTCGGCTGCACCGACCAGGGCACGATCACCACATTGCGCCAGCTTGCCGCCCGCCATGGCGGCCACCGTATAGGTCAGACGCGTGCCCTGTTCTTTCTGCGCCAGATTGATCTGGGCCGTGCCAATGGCCAGGCCTGCTGCGGCGCCTTTGCCCTCGAATGCCAGGGTGCAGCTGTCGGGGGCGTTGACGTCGGACATCAGAATTTCCCCTTCGTAGGACGCTTCGATGCCGGCGACCCGCGTGTGCAGGGTGACGTGATACTCGGTGGGTGAGGTTCTGGCTACCTCGACACACCCTGGAATGCAACGTTGTAACACTTCAGGGTCAATCAGCGCCTCCCATGTTTGATGCTGGGTCGCGGGTATCCATTCGGTTTCCGAAATACGCATGGTTGTCTCCTTGCATCTATTTTCGGCTGCCTGTTGCGCAGTTGCTCTGGTCTAGGGCCAGTGTTGTGCGTTGATCATACTGCCGTCCGTGTCGGTGTGGCACCACGATTGACGCAATTGTTCACCGATGCCCGGTCCCACCCTAGGTGGGCGCGCAGGGGCAACGCTATAATCCGCAGGCGCTGCCTGACTGATTTTCCGAGATCGGCGGCCGCGTCACATGATCGCGCGACTTGCAATGTCGTGGGGTCGGGCGCCCGCCGCTTTTTCCCGTCAGTGTCTTCGAGTCTGCTATGTGGTACGTCGTCATCTCGTTTCTAGTGTCAGCAACAGTGACGTTGTTTCTGGTTCGGTACGCTCGGCTGCATGCCCGGTTCACGGGCGATCACGATACCGATGGCGTGCAGAAGTTTCACGATGGTGTGGTGCCGCGCGTGGGCGGCGTGTCTCTGCTCGTTGCTGCCATTGCCGGCTGCGTGGTCTGTGCCATACGTGAAGATGGCCTGTTTCTGGCCATGCTGCTGTTGCTGCTGGCGTCTTTACCGGCGTTTGCCGGCGGGCTCGCCGAAGATCTCACCAAACGTGTCACCCCCATGGTCAGGCTCCTGCTGACCATGCTCTCGGGCCTGCTGGCGTTCTACTTTCTGGATGCGCAGGTCGTTCGCCTCAATATCTGGGGGGTGGATTGGCTGCTTCAGTATGGTGTGGTGTCCCTGATCGTGACGCTGGTCGTGATCGGCGGGTCAGCCAACGCGATCAATATCATCGACGGGTATAACGGCCTGGCGGCAGTCGTCTC
>Ga0308159_1005394_pt1 | contig 10893 bp, 5 predicted proteins | sample PhyCR1_FD_201040 | JGI IMG/M metagenome (GOLD analysis project Ga0308159, IMG submission 201040) | Phyllosphere microbial communities from UC Gill Tract Community Farm, Albany, California, United States - DLSLC.R1 | ecosystem: Host-associated > Plants > Phyllosphere > Unclassified | place: USA...
TGGGGGAGTCGGAGCATGGTGGCGATGCCGCCGAAGCGCGGCATTTCGTTGCCGCCCAGTGGTTGGTGAAGAATCTTGTCCACGGGTAGGGCCTCATCGTCTTTGTTTTATTTATGTCGGCGCACCGATGAATACGGGTTCGGACGCCGCTGTGGGGGCGATGATGCGAAATGTAGTGGCGGGGAAGAATCGCTACGGGCAAAAACTTAGTTCAGATTTTTCTAAACTAATGGGGGAGGTGGGATTAGACTTTAGCGGGTTTGAATGAAGTGTAGGGCTGAAGATTGTTGCCCTCACCCCAGCCCTCTCCCAGAGGGAGAGGGGGCCGACCGAGTTGTTGGCGGAATCTGCATCGACCTGAAAAATCGAGCCGAACTCAGGATCTGAAAGCCATGGAGATCAGCTCCCTCTCCCTCCGGGAGAGGGCTGGGGTGAGGGGAATTCAACAGGCGACACATTTCTTACGCCCGGAGTACCAATGGCCAACGCTTTACCCGACCTGAAACTGTTGCGCATCTTCGTCAGCGTCGTGCGTCATCAGGGTTTTGCCAATGCGCAGCAGGAACTCAACCTGTCGACCTCGGCGATCAGCACTTACATGAGCCAGCTCGAAGCGGCGCTCGGCCTGGTGCTGTGCCATCGTGGGCGCGGCGGGTTCAGCCTGACCAGCAAGGGCGAGCTGTTCCATCAGGAAACCCTGCGCCTGCTCGGTGAACTCGAAGGCTTCGAGCAATACGCCGCCGCGCTCAAAGGCGAACTGCGCGGCACCCTCAACCTCGGGGTGATCGACTCTACCGTCAGCGACAAGGCCTTGCCCTTTGCCGAAGCCATCGGCGCCTACAGCCAGGAGCATCCGGCGGTGCATTTGCATTTGTCGGTGATGAGCCCGTATGAATTGCAGCTTGGCGTGCAGGACAACCGCCTCGATCTGGCCATCGGCGCGTTTTCCACGCGCATGAGCGGGCTGGTCTACATGCCGCTGTACCGCGAGCAGCACTGGTTGTATTGCAGCAGTCGCCACCCGCTGTTCAACGAGCGGCGCATTCCCGAACAGGTCATCACTCAGCAGCGCATGGTCGGGCGTGGTTACTGGAGTCAGGCGGAACTGGCGCGGCACGGTTTCAAACACAGCGCCGCCACCGTGGAAAGCATGGAAGCGCAGCTGATTCTGGTGCTCTCCGGCGCCTACATCGGTTACTTGCCGGAGCACTACGCCCAGGCCTGGGCCGACAAAGGCGACTTGCGTGTGTTGCTGCCGGCCACCTTCGGTTATCAGGCGCCGTTTTCGATGATCATGCGCCGCGGCCGCAGTCGCGAGCCGCTGATCCAGACCTTTCGCGATTTGCTCAAAGCCCAGTTGAACCAGGCGTAACCCATCATGTCCCGAGTACAATGCCCGCGCTGCCTGCGCCCTCTAACCCACTGTCTGTGCCCGCTGATCCCACACCTCGACAGCCGCACGCGGGTGTTGCTGTTGCAGCATCCGAGCGAGGTCAACCATGCGCTGAATACCGCGCGGCTGGCGGCGCTGGGCCTGAGCAATGCCGAATTGATCGTGGGTGAAGTGTTCGACGATTTGCCGACGCTGTTGAACCGGCCGGGCTATCAGGCGCGGCTGTTGTTTCCGGCTGAGGATGCGCAGCCGCTGCAGGCTTATGCGCCGACTGACGAACCGTTGTTGCTGGTCGTGCCCGACGGCACCTGGCGCAAGGCACGCAAGATGTTGCACCTCAATCCATTGCTGGCAGCGTTGCCACGGGTGACTTTGGCTGAAGGCGGCGTGTCGCGTTATCGCTTGCGTAAGGCACCGGGGCCTGGGGCGTTGTCGACTATCGAGGCCATTGTGCAGGCGCTTCAAACGCTTGAAGCGCCGGCGACATTCGAGCCGTTGCTCAAGCCGTTCGAAGCGTTGATCGAAGGGCAGATTGCGGCGATGGGGGAGGAGACCTTCCAGCGTAATCACAACCGCTGATCGTTCCCACTCTCTGCGTGGGAACGATCAGCAAAAATAGTCGGTGTTCTTGCTGGCCCCATCGCTGGCAAGCCAGCTCCCACAGGTTCTGAGGTGTTCACAAGTTTTGTGGTCGACACGGACACTGTGGGAGCTGGCTTGCCAGCGATGGCGCCAGTCAATTCACCACAAAATCCGGATATCTCTAGCGCTCGCGCATCGCCTCGGTCCGCGCTTTCAGCACTGGTTTGAGCAGATAATCCAGCACGCTTTTTTCGCCGGTAATGATGTCCACCGTCGCCACCATTCCCGGAATGATCAGCAACGGTTTGACGTCCCCGCCCAGATGGTTTTTATCGGTGCGCACCTGGATCAGATAGAAGCTGTTGCCCTTGTCGTCGGTGATCGTGTCGGCGCCGATCAACTCGAGTTTGGCGCTCAGTCCGCCGTAGATCGTGTAGTCGTAGGCACTGAACTTGACCATGGCTTTCTGGCCCGGGTGCAGGAACGCGACATCCTGCGGGCGCACCTTGGCTTCGATCAGCAGGTTATCTTCCAGCGGTACGATTTCGACCATGTCGCTGCCTGGCTGGACCACGCCGCCGATGGTGTTGACCTTCATCTGCTTGATCACCCCGCGCACCGGCGAGGTCACCGTGGTGCGGGTGACGCGGTCGTCGATGGCGATGCTGGTGGCGGTGATTTTCGACAGGTCAGTGCGTTTTTCGTTGAGCTCTTTGGCGGCCTCGGAACGGAAGGTCTGCTCCGATTCGTCGATCTTGCTGCGAATCTCGGCGATCGCCGATTCGGCGCGGGGGATCGCCAGCGTGGTGGCGTTCAGCGAACCACGAATTTCCACCGCGCTACGCCTGAGGCGGAGGATTTCCACCGGTGACACAGCCCCGGTTTTCACCAGCGGTTCGGACATGTTCATCTCTTGCTGCAGCAAGGCCAGGCTGGAACTGAACTGGCCCTGCTTGGAACGAAACTCCGCCAGCTCCTGGGTTTTCTGCCGCAGCTGTTCGCTCAAGGTGCGCTGCTCGCTGGCGAGGCGGCGCTGGCGCTGTTCGTACAGCGAGCGCTCGTCTTCGGCGACTTGTGGAGCCTTGGCAATCACCTCGGCGGAGAGCTTGAACGGCCGGCCCTCGGCCTCGGCGGACAGGCGTTCGACTTGCGCAGTCAGGGCGTAGCGGTCGGCCTCGCTTTCGCCCTTGTTCGAGCGAAAGCGCGTGTCATCCAGGCGCAGCAGGGTATCGCCCTTGCTGACCATCTGGCCTTCGCGAACGAAGATCTCGGTAACGATGCCGCCTTCGAGGTTCTGGATCACCTGGACCTTGCTCGACGGAATCGCCTTGCCTTCGCCCATGGTGACTTCTTCGAGCACGGCAAACTTCGCCCAGACCACCGCACTGATCAGCAGCGCCGCCGCCAGCCACACGGTGATTCGCGATTTGCGCGGCGAGTCCTGCAACGAGGCGCCGGCGGTTTCCGGCATGAAGTCGGCCTCGGCGCTTTTGCCGAAGCTGTCGAAGTAGCCGCGATCCTTGCTATCGGTGGAAGCAGACATGGGCAACTCCTAGACCGCCGCCGAGCCGACACGGCCCTTGCGCAGTGCATCGATGACCGCTTCTTTCGGACCGTCGGCGACGACCCGGCCGTTGTCCAGCACCAGCAAGCGATCGATCAGGCTCAACATCGAGGTACGGTGGGTGACCAGCAACAGCGTTTTGCCCTGCACCCATTGATGCAGCTTCAGCCGTAGCTGGTCTTCGCTGCTGTTGTCCATTGCGCTGGTGGGTTCGTCGAGCAGCATGATCGGCGGGTCGAGCAATAACGAGCGTGCCAGCAGCACGGCCTGGCGCTGCCCACCGGAGAGCAATTGCCCGCGTTCGCCCACCGGGCGGTCGAAGCCTTGCGGGTGCTGGCGGGCCAGCTCGGTGACGCCGGTCAGCTCGGCCACTTCGAGCATGCGCGCATCGCTGATGTAGCGGGCGCCGAGGGTGAGGTTGTCGCGCAGGCTGCCGGCCAGCAGCGGCAGGTCATGGGCGACGTAGCCGATCTGTTGGCGCAGGTCGGCCACATCGAGCTGGCGCAGGTCGAGGCCATCGAGCAGCAACTGGCCTTCTTCGGGTTCGTAAAAACCCATCACTAGCCGCGCCAGGGTGCTTTTGCCTGAGCCGCTGCGGCCGATAATGCCGACCCGTTCGCCGGGCTTGAGGCTGAAACTGACGTTACTCAGCGCCGGCGCGTTCTGGCCGTTGTAGTGAAAGGTCACGCCGCTGACGTCCAGCGCGCCTTGCAGTTGCGTGCGTTCCAGCGGCCGTTGCTTGCCGTCGCGTTCCTGCGGCAGGGCCATCAGCGCATCGGTGCTTTTCATGGTCAGTTGCGCTTGCTGATAGCGGGTGATCAGCCCGGCGATCTGCCCCAGCGGCGCGAGTACCCGGCTGCCGAGCATGTAGGTGGCGACCAGCGCACCGACGCTGAGGTTACCGGCAATGATGCTGTAGACCCCGGCGACAATCGTCGCCATCCCGGAAAACTGCTGAATGAACAAGGTGCCGTTGGTCGCCAGCGCCGAAAGGTTGCGCGCATGGCTATCGAGGCGGGTGAGGGCGCCGTGGGTGCTTTCCCACTTGTGCTGGCGTTCGCTTTCGGCGCTGCAGGCCTTGAGGGTTTCCAGGCCGCCGAGGGTTTCGATCAGCAGGGCCTGGCGTTCGGCGCCGAGGCTGAGGCTCTTTTGCACGGTGTCGCGCAGTTTGACCTGAATGACCATGGCGAAAATGATCGTGAGCGGAAACGCCAGCAGCGGAATCACCACCAGCCAGCCACCGAGCAGGCCGATCACCGCCAGCATCAACACCACGAATGGCAGGTCGATCAGGCTGGTCAGGGTCACGGCGGTGAGGAATTCACGCAGGCCCTGAAAATCATGAATGCTCTGCGCGAACCCGCCGATGGTCGCCGGCCGCGCTTTCATCGACATGCCGGTAATGCGTTCGAACAAGGTTGCGGAGAGAATCACGTCGGTTTTCTTCCCGGCGGTGTCGAGCAAATGCGCGCGCACCACGCGCAACACCAGCTCGAACCCGGTGCCGATCAGCAGGCCGATCGACAGCACCCATAAGGTCGAGGTGGCCTGGTTCGGCACCACGCGGTCGTAGGTCTGCATGACGAACAGCGGCACCATCAGGCCCAGCAGGTTGATCAGGAAACTAGCGAGAATCGCGTCGCTGTACAGCCATTTCGACAGCTTCAAGGTGTCGCGAAACCACGCCTGCACCCGTGGTACCAGCGGCGCCCGCAGGTCTTCGAGTTCGTGGCGCGGCCGAGCGAACAAGGCCTGGCCGCTGTAATGTTCGGCGAGTTCTTCGCGGCTGACCCATTGCTCGCCGCCGTCGGCTTCACTGGGCAGGAGCAAGGCTTTGCCGTCGTCGCCGAAGCGCCGTAGCACCGCCGTGCGGCCGTCGTTGAGCAGCAGCAGGATCGGCAGATTGAGCGGCGAGATGTCTTTCAGGTTACGGCGCAGCAGCCGCGCCTGCAACCCGGCCCGGGCGGCCGCACGGGGCAGCAGATCCAGGCTCAGGCGTTGTTTGTCCAGCGGCAGCCCGGCGCTCAGGCTGGCGCGGCTGACTGTTGCACCGTGCAGTTTGCAGAGGATCAGCAGACCGTCGAGTAACGGATCATCGAAGCTTGCGCGCGGATCGATGCCGGCAGCGCCGGTTTCCATGCGGGTCATATTGATTGCCTCTGTTGAACGGGCTCAGTTATCGGATCGTTCCCACGCTCCGGCGTGGGAATGCAGCCCGTGACGCTCCGCGTCACTGGACGCGGAGCGTCCCTAGAGGCATTCCCACGCAGGAGCGTGGGAACGATCAGTGTCCACGGCGCCTGTATGGGTTACTTCAACTCAGGCAAGCGCGCCTGGTTTTTCACCTCGGTTGCGGCAATCGCGTCGGCCGGCAACACCACCCGTTGCTTGCTCAGCAACTGGCCCATGTTCGCCAGCACGCGGTACATCGAGTATTCCTCGGTGTAGCGGATTTCGGTGTAGCGGCGGTTGGCGTTGTACAGCTCGTTTTCGCTGTCGAGCAGGTCGAGCAGGGTGCGTTGGCCAAGGCCGAACTGATCCTGATAGGCGGCGCGCACGCGTTTGGTGGTTTCAGCGTATTCGCGCGCGGTCGGCGTTTGTTTCTTGGCGTTTTGCATGGCGTTCCAGGCCAGACGAATATTTTCGTTGAGCTGGCGCAGGGCGTTGTTGCGGATGTCCATCGCCTGGTTGATGTCGTGGGCGTTGGCCGCCAGGCGCGCCTTGTCGCTGCCGCCGCGGAACAGGTTGTAGTTCATCACCACACCGACGCGCCATTCGTTGTCGTGGCCTTCGTCGCCCTGCACGTTATTGTTCGCGCCCACTGCAGCTTCGGCGTCGAAGCGTGGGTAGAACGGCGACTTCGCCACTTCGTATTGGCTTTCGGCAGACTGCACGTCAGCCTGAGCCGATTTCAGGTACGGGTTGTTATCAACCATGCTCTGCTGGGCTTCGCGCAATTCGGTCGGCAGTTCGCCGCGGGTCGAGGCGGGGGTTTCCAGCTCATCCGGCATGCGCCCGACCACGCTGTAGAAGTTCGATTCGGCGTCGGCCAGATCGACTTCGGCGGTATCGAGGTTGTTCTGCGCCAGCGCCTTACGCGCTACCGATTGATCGGAGTCCGCGGTGCTGCCGACACCGCGTTCGGTACGCAGGCCGATCTGGTCGTTGACGCGCAAGTGCGCCTGCAAGTTGTTCTTCGCCAACGTCACCAGTTCGCGACGCTTGAGCACTTCGAGATAAACCTCAATCGTGCGCAGGGCCAGATCCTGCGCGGTGCCTTGCGCGTAATAAGCGCGCGAGTTCGACACGCCTTTGGTGCGCTCGACCTCGTTGGCGGTGTTGAAGCCGTCAAAGATCATCTGCCGCAGGCGGAGTTCGGACTGGGTGTAATTGAGGATTTCGGTGTGGTGATTACCGAAGGCCCGGGTGTTGGTGTTGTCGCTGTAGCCGCGACCGTAGGCGGCATTCAGATCGACGGACGGATAGAAACCGCCCTTGGCGACTTTGACTTGTTCATCCGCCGACAGGCGTGCATCCACGCGCGACGCCAGTTCCGGGTGAGTGGCAATCGTGCTTTGAATGGCCTCAGTCAGATTCATGGCATGGGCTTGAGAAGTGCAAGCCATGGCCAGCAAAACTGCGCTGCAGAGGGGGGTTAAAACGCGCATGGGTGCATCTCCCTGGGTCTCAATGTTGTGTTACCGTCGCCAAATATTTGACGTAAATTAACGGTGTTAGCGTTTCACTCTTGTAACATCAGAGCTAAGAACATCCTGAAGCGTAGCTAAGAAAAAATTTTCATAAGGCTTATGCCAAAAAAAACTTATGCGGTTTTTCAAAAGCAGCACATTGTTCAGCTCGAAAGCCTTTGTTTTATGCGCTTTAGGGAGCTCAAAAAGGCTTGAGGAAAGTTCCATTCACTTTGCTTTAGACGGCGAAGTACTGCTGAAGGGGAGGGACGCGTAACGGTCGATGAGCGACAGATTTTTGTCACTCGAGTGATTCACCACCGTTACGTAGCGCTAGTGGGTGTGTTGCCTTGAACAGGGTGCCGAAGTGCTTGAATGCGCTGAAGTTTTCCCGGCGAGGAACCCGCGAAACGAACTGTCGAGGGTGCGAGCGTCGCCCCCGACAACCCGATTGAGCCATGGGCTGCTTCGCGAACCAGTGCCGACGGTGGTCGGCAGCGGAGGATTTCACATGGCAACGCTCATCGGTACGGTCACAAAAGTCATTGGTCAGGTGTTCGCGCAGGCAGCGAATGGCAGCAAACGTCCCTTGGTCGAGGGCGATCGTTTGTACGCTGGCGATCAATTGATCACGGGCGCGGAAGGCGCGGTGGCGGTGAAACTGCAAAACGGCGAGGAATTGACCCTCGGCCGCGGCAGCAGCATCACCATGACCGGGCAACTGCTGGCCGATCAGGCGGTGCCGGTGAATGTTGACGAAGCGCAGACCCCGAGCCAGGCGCAGCTGACCGACGTCGAGCAGATCCAGAAAGCCATCGCCGCCGGTGACGACCCCAGCCAGAGCGCCGAAGCCACCGCTGCCGGCCCCAACGCGCCGACCGGCAATACCGGTGAACTGGGCGGCGGGCACAGTTTTGTGCTGCTGAGCGAAGTCGGCGGCCGGGTCGACCCGATCATCGGTTTCCCCACCGCCGGTTTCAACGGCATCCCCGAGTTTCCCGAGTACCGCCGCGACGCGGACATCGACAATGGCGATGACGCGCCCGCACCGATCATTGCGCCACCGCCACCGGTGAACAACCCGGTAACGCTGACCGGCCTGGCCGTGCAGGGCGGCGAACTGTCAGTCAACGAAGCCAATCTGCCCAACGGCTCGGCCAGCAACAACGGCGCGCTGACCCAGAGCGGCACGTTCAGCATTTCCGCGCCTGATGGTCTGACCAGCCTGAGCATTGGCGGCATCAACATCATCGTTGGCGGGGTAGCGGTCGGCTTTCCACAGTCGATCACCTCGCAACTGGGCAACACCCTGAGCATCACCGGTTACAACCCGGCGACCGGCGTTGTCAGCTACAGCTACACCCTCACCGGCAACGAAACCCATTCGGCCGGTGACGGCGCGAATACCATCAGCGAACAGTTCACCGTGATCGCCGGCGACAGCAATGGCGACACCGCCACCGGCACCCTCGACGTCAACATCACCGACGACGTGCCCAAGGCGTTTGACGACAACAACGGCACCGCCTCGGAAACCCAACTGACCCTGACCGGCAACGTGCTGACCAACGATGTACAAGGCGCCGACCGCGTGCCGACCGGCCCAGTCACGCCCGGCACCTTCACCGGTACTTACGGCACCTTGGTGCTGAACGCCGATGGCACCTACACCTACACGCTGAACACCAGTGACGCGGATTTCAAAGCGCTGACCGGTGGCGGCAATGGCACGGAAACCTTTGCCTACACCATCACCGATGCCGACGGCGACACCAGCACCGCCAACCTCGTCTTGCAGATCCACAACAATGACGATCCGGTGATCATCAACGGCCTCGATGTGAATGGCGGCGAGCTGACGGTCAACGAAAGCAACCTCAGCGACGGCAGCGCCCCGAATGCCGGCGCGCTGACCCAAAGCGGCACCTTCACCATCACTGCACTCGACGGCGTTACTACCCTGACCGTCGGCGGCATCGCCGTGGTCACCAATGGCGTGGCCGCTGGCTTCCCGCAGTCGATCACCACGCCGCTGGGCAGCACGCTGACCATTACCGGTTTCAATGCTACGACCGGCGTGGTCAGTTACAGCTACACCCTGGTCGACAACGAAGCGCATCCGAACGCCAACGGCACCAACAACCTGCCAGAGCAATTCGCCGTCACCGTAGTCGATGACAACGGCACCACCGCCACCGGCACCCTCGACGTCAACATCACCGACGACGTGCCTAAGGCGTTTGACGACAACAACGGCACCGCTTCGGAAACCCAGCTGACGTTGACCGGCAACGTCCTGACCAACGACGTGCAAGGCGCCGACCGCGTGCCGACCGGCCCAGTCACGCCCGGCACCTTCACCGGTACTTACGGCACCTTGGTGCTGAACGCCGATGGCACCTACACCTACACGCTGAACACCAGTGACGCGGATTTCAAAGCGCTGACCGGTGGCGGCAATGGCACGGAAACCTTTGCCTACACCATCACCGATGCCGACGGCGACACCAGCACCGCCAACCTCGTCTTGCAGATCCACAACAATGACGATCCGGTGATCATCAACGGCCTCGATGTGAATGGCGGCGAGCTGACGGTCAACGAAAGCAACCTCAGCGACGGCAGCGCCCCGAATGCCGGCGCGCTGACCCAAAGCGGCACCTTCACCATCACTGCACTCGACGGCGTTACTACCCTGACCGTCGGCGGCATCGCCGTGGTCACCAATGGCGTGGCCGCTGGCTTCCCGCAGTCGATCACCACGCCGCTGGGCAGCACGCTGACCATTACCGGTTTCAATGCTACGACCGGCGTGGTCAGTTACAGCTACACCCTGGTCGACAACGAAGCGCATCCGAACGCCAACGGCACCAACAACCTGCCAGAGCAATTCGCCGTCACCGTAGTCGATGACAACGGCACCACCGCCACCGGCACCCTCGACGTCAACATCACCGACGACGTGCCTAAGGCGTTTGACGACAACAACGGCACCGCTTCGGAAACCCAGCTGACGTTGACCGGCAACGTCCTGACCAACGACGTGCAAGGCGCCGACCGCGTGCCGACTGGTCCAGTCACGCCCGGCACTTTCACCGGCACTTACGGCACTCTCGTACTCAACGCCGATGGCACCTACACCTACACGCTGAACACCAGTGATGCCGACTTCAAAAACCTGCACGGTGGTGGCAACGGCACGGAAACCTTCGCCTACACCATCACCGATGCCGATGGCGATACCAGCACGGCCAACCTCGTTCTGCAGATTCACAACAATGACGATCCAGTGATCATCAACGGCCTCGATGTGAATGGCGGTGAGCTGACCGTCAACGAAAGCAACCTCAGCGACGGCAGCGCTCCGAATGCCGGCGCGCTGACCCAAAGCGGCACCTTTACCATCACCGCACTCGACGGCGTCACCACCCTGACCGTCGGCGGCATCGCCGTGGTCACCAATGGCGTGGCCGCTGGCTTCCCGCAGTCGATCACCACGCCGCTGGGCAGCACGCTGACCATTACCGGTTTCAATGCTACGACCGGCGTGGTCAGTTACAGCTACACCCTGGTCGACAACGAAGCGCACCCGAACGCCAACGGTACCAACAACCTGCCCGAGCAATTCGCCGTCACCGTGGTCGATGATAACGGCACCACCGCCA